>UOGF01000060.1_pt1 | contig 123317 bp, 117 predicted proteins | sample 1989081 | NCBI WGS metagenome assembly UOGF01 (sample SAMEA4712195, study PRJEB27164) | hydrothermal vent metagenome | biome: marine basaltic hydrothermal vent biome; feature: marine hydrothermal vent; material: mineral | place: Pacific Ocean | collected 2011-06-14/2011-07-23 | depth 1719 m
CGTACAAGCGCTGGTGATAAAGCTAAATAAGAGGAGAAAAATAAAGGATAAGGAAAAAAGGCGTCTCTTTAGGGTGGGAGATGTCATATCACACGCTCTATTTCCAATAAAGAAGCAGGAGTACTTGAATCTGTCCCCTAAGGAAAATCAGAAAGATTCTTCAATCATGGACTGAGATCTATTTTGAAGCGTTTGAGTCAATCTCAGCTAAAATCATAGGTTAATCCTTCTAAAGTGTCAATACGAGGAGCTTATTAATTACCTTGGTCTCACTGTCGATTAAAGTGGAAGCAATAGGCTCAATATTTATGAGTCTCTAAACGCTTTGTATTTGTTTGCTCAGTCTTTTTATGGATTTCTTGCTGAACTAAAGCACCTTCTAATATAGGAAGAATATTCTCTTGTTTGGTATTCGTGTGCTTGCTTCTCGGGTCTTCATAAAATAATTTGACAAGGTTTATTCGGTATGCTATAACTCGAAAACTTTCGCTGGATACAGAGCAGACGTCTACACCTAAGTATTTGATTTAATAAGTGTTTGGACGGATTTAAGGCTTTTATTATACTATGAATGACGTACCGTAGAGGTCGTTTTAGAGACATCGTGAATTAGTTGCTGTAGGCTTTTAGCTTATTCATGATTTTAATCTCAAATGAGCTCGTTCTTCTTTCCCCATCTGATGCAAATATGTGTCGGATTTGCGTAACACCTTGAAGTTTTACCTTCCTGACTCAAAGTTAGGAGGGATTGTTGGCCTTCACGCATTGAAAGGGTTTGAATTTGTTCGAAAGTAAAAGTGTTCGTTTGAATCTTGTTCTGTTTTCATTCTTTTTCTTCATCCTTGTCGGTTTTTCGCTTTCTCCCTTCGTCCTGCAAGTCGAGGCCTCGGATGCACCCGACGCAAAAGTGGGGAAACACCTCTTTAAACATTACTGTGCTGTTTGTCATGGCGTCACGGGGGCGGGTAATGGCTTAAATGCGGATCGTCTCGGTGATGTGGAACCTGCTGATTTAACTTCGGAGAGCATTGATAAATTAGACGATGAAGAAATCTATGAAGTGATTGATGGGGGAGGAGCTGCCATTGATATCTCCTATTATATGCCTCCGTGGGGTGCCTTGTTTTCTGAGAACCAAATGTGGAGCCTTGTTGCATACATTAGAACTTTGTCTGCAGCGAATGGCGCTGAGGAGGCTGCTGCTGTTCGTCTTGCAGATTTAGAAAAACAGGGAGACGAAGGCTGTGTCGCTTGCCACTCTAAAGAGAAAGACTTACTGCGTCCTATCGGTCCAAATATTGGTCATGAAGGGAGCAAGCTAAATCGAGAATGGGTTGCGGATTTTATGAAACAGCCGGAGCGTTTGCGCCCCATTGGCTATATGCCCTTGTCGAAAGCGAAAATGCCCAATTTTTATTTTACAGATGCTGAGGTTGATGCGCTCGTGGACTACTTGATGACCCTAAAGGATGAGGGCATTCATCCGAGCATTTTGATGGGCTGGGATTCCTCCGACCCTGCCGAAATCGAAAAAGGTCAAATTCTTTTTGAGGAAGACTACGCCTGCGACGGTTGTCACACGCGGGGTTCAGATGAAGGGGGTATTGTCGGCCCAGATCTCTCCTATGCAGCCGAACGGATTCGTCCTGAGTGGATGTTTTATTGGATTAAAAATCCTCAGCGAATTCGTCCTGATTCCCCTATGCCAAATTTTAATATGCCAGATGACCAAATTCGTTCAATCCTCTCCTACATCTATAGTTTAGCGGGTGATGCCTCTCTTGCTATGACTGTTTCCGGTGAAGCACCTGCTGATCCAGAGAAACTTGCAAAAGGAAAGAAGATTCTCGAAACAAAAAATTGTAAGGGATGTCATTTAATTGATCCGTTTAATAGTCAGCTTGGTGCAGAATGAAAAATAAACCGTCTGTCTGAAGGTCGGGTTGAAGAATCAATCATTGAGAAAGGACGAATGAATGCGCGGTAAATTTTCACTCTATATCTTGAGTTTTGTGGTCTTAAGTCTATTCTTGTTTCCAGTGTTTGCTCAAGCGGCTAAGGATGATGATAAGCCATTAAAGCCAGTTCCCAAGGCATTTGCGGATAAACATATGCCGAGTGGGTGGTGGACTGATACGAAAATCATCGCGGAAGGCAAAAAAATATTTGAAACGCGACAATTGGAATATGTATACAAAAGAAAAAAGAAGGTGGCAAAGGACGGTTGTGCCACATGTCATGGGATCAATGAAAAAAAAGATCGCCCAAAAAAAAGAGGGGCCAAAGATTTTCGTTCAGAGAAGAGAATGAATCGTCTCTCTGATAGTTACTGGTTCTGGCGGACTTCTGAAGGAGTGAAGAAAACATCGATGCCAGCCTGGGGCAAGGAATTGAGCGAAGAGGAAATTTGGAAGGTCATTGCTTACGAGCATACCTGGTCTCATGGCAACAAACCAGCGGTACATGAGCACAAGGAAATTGAAAATACCGTAGAGAAATAGTTGAATTTTGAGAGACTATTTCTCATGAGGATAGACTGTAAACCGTTTATCGACAAGATAAAAGAAGATTAGGAATATTTAAGAAGAACTATGGAACTTGAATCCGTAAAGCCCCTCTTAGCTGTAATGATCCCCTTCATCGGGGGGGTATTCATTGTTGCAACTCGGAAGAATAAAAATGTTCGGGAGGCCTGCTCGCTTGTAGCAGGGATTCTGATGTTTTTTGTTGTTCTGAGTATGATTCCTGCGGTACTTGACGGGAAAACGCTTCATTACGTTCTCTTTGATTTCTGGCCGACGGTTCCGATCGGGTTTCGAGTGGATGGTTTGGGGCTTCTCTTTGCGCTCGTCGCGGCTTTTACCTGGATCTTAACAACTCTCTATTCCATCGGTTATATGCGTGGCCTCAAAGAGCATTCTCAAACACGCTTTTATTTCTGTTTTGCGGTCACCTTATCTGCAACAATGGGCGCGGCCTTTTCTAATAACTGGTTTACGCTCTTTCTTTTTTATGAATTGATTACCTTCTTTACCTATCCCCTGGTTGTGCATCATGAAACAAAGGAGGCCTGGGCCGGGGGAAATAAGTACCTTTTCTATTTGTTGGCAACCTCGAAGCTGTTTATGGCTGTCGCCATGCTTTTGACCTATTACTACTCAGGCTCACTCGATTTTACGGCCACTGGCATTCTTCCTGCCGACGTGGAATCAACCACTTTGATGATCATCTTCTTTCTCTACCTCTTCGGTATTGCCAAAGCGGCGCTCATGCCTTTTTCGGCCTGGTTGCCCGCTTCCATGGTGGCGCCTACACCGGTGAGTGCGCTTCTGCATGCGGTTGCCGTTGTGAATACCGGGGCTTTCTGCATCTTACGGGTTGTACTGAATACCTTTGGTGTGGACTTGTTGGAGAGCTTGGATATCGGGTCGATTGCGGTCTACCTTGCAAGCTTTACTATTATCATGGCCTCGGTCTATGCCATGTCGAGGGACAACCTCAAGGAGCGTATTGCCTATTCCACAGTGAGTCAGCTTTCTTACATGATATTGGGCGGGGTGCTCTTGACGTCCAGTGGACTAACCGGTGGTATTTTGCACATCGCAAATCACGCGATTGCCAAAATTACACTCTTCTTTTGCGCGGGTTCGATCTATGTGGCGACGAAAAAGACCCATGTGTCTCAGTTAAACGGCATAGGCCGAAAGATGCCCTGGACGATGGGGGCCTTTGCCATTGCAACTCTGAGTATGATCGGGGTGCCTCCTTCCGGCGGATTCTTGAGCAAGTGGTTTTTATCTTTGGGCGCGATTGAAGCGAATCAGGTGCCTATTGTTTTTGTGCTGCTGGTCAGTGGGCTTTTGAATGCAATTTATTTTTTGCCCATTGTGCATCGGGCTTTTTTTAAGGTGCCGGATGAAGAACTCACCCTTGCGCTTGCAGGCGACAAGGACGGCGTTGTGTTGGGAGCGGAGTCCTCTTTTAAGGAACCGATGTTTTGTGTCATTCCTTTGTGCATCACGGCCGGGACTTCCATTCTTCTGGGTATTTTTCCAGACCTTCTTCTTGATCTGACCAAACAGGTGATAGGATGAATCTAGGCGATTTTCTTAAAAAATACGGAGAAGATGAAGCTTTTTGCAAGAAGGCAAAAAAAGGTTTTTATGTCTTTCTTGGTCTTGTCGTGATCAGTGATTTCTTTGTCCCTCATGACGCTGTGAATTTTATATGGGACAAAATCCCGGGGTGGTGGTCTTTTTATGGATTTATTTCGACGGTCGTGATGATCCTTCTCTCGAAGGCCATCGGGCATGCCTGGCTGATGAAATCAGAGGATTATTATGATTGAGTGGGTACAACCCTCCCTGTTCTTCTATCTGGGCGCTGCGATTCTACCTTTTCTGAAAGGAAAAGCCCGCTCTGCTCTATTGCTGTCTATCCCAGTGATGGCCTTGTTTGCAATGCTCTCCGCTTCGCAGGGCATTCATGGTGTCGTTTCTTTTGCCGGACAGGAGCTGGTTTTCGGTCGCGTTGATAAGTTGAGCCTTGGGTTTGGGGCTGTCTTTATGGTGAGTGCCTTTGCAAGCCTGGTCTTTGCCCTGCATGTCAAGGATTGTCGCGAGCATATTTCCGCCTTGCTCTATGTTGGTAGTGCCGTAGGTGCCATTTTTGCGGGAGATTTCTTTTCCTTTTTTCTGTTCTGGGAGATTGCTTCCTTCTCGTCTGTGTTTTTGATTTGGTTGAGAGGGGAAAAGGGTTCAAATGCTGCGGGGATGCGTTATCTCCTGGTTCATATTACCGGGGGTCTGCTTCTCTTTGGCGGCATCGTGATTCATGTCGGGAGTGGTGGCGGCATCGCTTTTGATGCCATGCCGGAAATGGGCCTGGGGCCGACGCTCATACTGATGGGCTTCCTGATCAATGCGGCCGTTCCGCCGCTTCATGCCTGGTTGGCAGATGCCTATCCTGAGGCCACCCTGACCGGGGTGATTTTCTTGAGTGTCTTTACAACGAAGACTGCCATTTATGCCTTGATCAGGGGTTTTCCCGGAACACCGATCCTGATTGTCTTGGGGGCGATTATGGCTGTGTATGGTGTCATGTATGCGGTCAACGAAAATAATTGCCAGCGGGTATGGTGTTACCACCTGATCAGTCAAAATGGCTATATGGTCACCGGAATTGGTATCGGGACGGCGCTGGGGATTAACGGCGCGGTTGCGCTTGCCTTCACGAATATTATTTATAAGGCCCTGCTCATGATGGGCATCAGCTCAGTCACTCACATGACGGGAGGTCGAAAGCAATCCGAGTTGGGTGCCCTGTATAAAAGTATGCCCTGGACCTTTGTTCTATTTGTGATTGGGGGCTTCGCCATTGCGGGGGTGCCGCCGCTTGTAGGCTTTGTGAGTAAGTCGATTGTTGTTTCTGCGGCGGCTGAAATCGGTCAGGGCTGGGTCATCTTGATGCTCGTCTTTGGTGCCTGCGGTACCTGGCTCCATCCGCTCAAGCTGATCTATATGGTTTTTCTCGGGGAAGATCGGGCTAAGGATCGGAAGATTGTCGTGACGGATCCGCCAGCAAATATGTTGTGGGGGATGCGAATCCTTGCGTCTATTTGTATCTTTTTTGGCCTTTTTCCGGGCTTGCTCTACGGAATGTTCCCGCATCCCATGGACTATCAGCCTTACACTGCCGGACATCTGGTCAAAGCCTTTCAGTACATGGGCTTTACGCTCTTGGTCTTTATGCTTTTCCTGAAAAAACTGACGCCGGAAAATTATATCAGCCTGGATACGGACTATATCTATCGAAAGGGTAGTCTCGTCTTTATGTGGTTGGTCAAGCGCCTCGCATTCTTGAGACATGTGACATGAGAACTATCAGTTGATAGAAAATGATGAAGGGGGGCGTATCATACATTTAATTAAAGTGATCAAACAACCCGTTTTCTGGGCCGTTTTTTCCCTTATGGCGCTATGTTTACTGCCTTCGGGTGCTGCCTTTGCCGAAACCGGTTCTGCTGTAAGTTACCGAGATATTCCTTGGATTGGCAGCCGTAATCTGATCTGGATTTTATCTCAGACCCATATCTTGTTTGGCGCCTTTGTATTGGGGGTGCCCATATTTGTCGTCATTGTAGAGGTGATCGGCATTACGACAGGAGAGAAAAGATATGATCGTCTGGCCAAGGAATTTACAGACCTGATTGTCGCCTGTTTTGCGACGACGGCCACACTCGGAATTCTTTTTCTTTTTGCCTTGCTCGTTTTCTACCCTGAATTGATGAGTGTCATGGCGGGTATTTTTAAGCCGGCCTACTATGTCTACCTTGTCCTTTTTCTGGGGGAGACGGCCTCCATTTACTATTACTGGTCCAAGTGGGAAAAATGGCAAAACCGTAAAGCGCTCCATCTCTTCTGGGGGATGATGCTCAATATCTTCGGCTTTGTCATCATGTGTTTGCCGAGTGGCTTCCTCTCCTTTCAAGCCAGCCCGGTGGTCTTGAACCCGGAATTAGGGCCATGGGAAAAGGCTTGGACGGCGATTAACAACCCAACATGGTGGCCGGTGAATATCCACCGGATCGTCGGAAATATTGTGTTAGGCGGATATATTTGTGGTGCCTACGCAGGGGTTGCCTATCTTGGTGCCAAAACGAAGGAAGAGCGGGAACACTACGACTGGATGGGTTATACCGGAAATTTTATCGGTGTGTTCGGCTTGCTTCCCATGCCTTTTGCTGGTTATTGGCTGATGCGGGAAGTTTACGAATATAACCAGCAGATGGGCATTACCCTCATGGGAGGGATCCTTTCCTGGTTGTTTATCCTCCAAGCGGTGCTCATTGGAGTCCTTTTTGTCGGATCAAACTACTATTTCTGGCAGGGCATCGCCTATCGAACCCACTCTGCAAAAAAGTACAAGGTGCCAATTCTGCTTATGATGGTGGTTCTGGTTGGTTCTTTCTCTGTGTGGCTGACCCCTAAAACCATTGTTGCGAGTGTTTCAGAAACCCTGGCAATGGGGGGAGCTCACCATCCCCTTGTCGGAGTTTTCGGGGTCATGTCGGCCAAGTTAACCGTTGTAAACCTGATGATTATTACGACTTTCATCTGTTTCATTCTGTATTGGCGAGCAGACAAAGTCATCACTGTAAAGTGGGGGAAGGCTGCCAATATATTCACAGTCCTCTTAATCACTGCGGCAGTTATTACCATTATCTGGCTGGGCATTTATGGTTATTTTGTGCCGTCGGTTTATCGAGTGAATGTGCTTTCCGTCGCCCAGGTGCTTGCCGTTATCTTTGTGCTGGCCACGATTACCCCCCTGACGGCCCTTTCTCTCAAATCGGCAAAACTGACGCATGAGATGAAGTGGGGCGTCATGCCGAAACGCTCTCAATACGCATTGGTCATCAATGCGGTCTTCGTCGTTTTAACCATGTCCCTGATGGGGTATGCCCGTTCCGCATCGCGTGTACACTGGCATATCTATGGTGTGCTGGAGGATACCTCCGCTTACGGCTATACTCCGACCCTGGGCGTTGCTTCTTTTCTCTTTGTAGTGAATACCATCATCTTTGTTGCTTTGTTGGGCGTTGTTTTTTGGACTTCACACACGATACGCCACAATCGTTTTTCCACACGCTATTTCTTTCTTCCTTCTGTCTTCATGTACCTTGTTGATCTTTTCGGGGAACACCGGAAAGAGGTTACTACGGATAACAAGGGACCCCGTTTCGTTATTCTGAAGATTGTTGCTGTCGTCGGCGTGTTTTTATTTGCCTTCGCCTATGTGGGATATCAGGTCCCGCAAAAGGTTGGCCTACCCCCGGAAAAGAAAGCCTTGGATCTGACGAAGATTAAGACGTCAGCTGATGTTGTTCAGATTGGACAGGAGATTTTCTTTTCCAAAGGCCAGTGTGCCTTGTGCCACGCCATTGGAGAGGGGCATGGACGCTGTCCAAATCTCTCTGGAGTGGGAGCGCGCTTGACACGTGAATTCATCTATGAAGCGATGATAGAACCTGCGGCTTATATCAAGCTGGATTTCGATACTGTAAACCCGGTTGAGTATTCGGCCCAAATGCCTGCCATCAACAAAGCGCCTATCGGACTTTCAGAGCAGGAGATGCTTGCCGTGGTTGCATTCGTCCAAAGCAACGGCGGAAAAGTGACGGTGATGCCGGAGGAGCTGGCCCCGAAACCCGGAGAGTCGGAATTGACTCCAGAGTTGCTAGAAGTGATTCCGGAACTTAAACCGGCTGAGTTAATTGAAGAAGAGTCTGAGGAAGCCCTTGAAGAACGTGCGATGATGCAATGGGAATCCTTCAAGGAAAAGAGTCACGTCAGGATGGCTGAAAAAGCAGGTGATAGGTAGATTGGTGTTGATGAAACGAAAAGGGAAGTTGTTTGTTGTTCCGTTCTTGATGGCATTCATGCTTGTTGCCGTGGGCTGTGAGGACAAATATGTCGCCAAAGGCCACAAGGCCTACAGTCGTTATTGTGCTCCCTGTCATGGAGATACTGGAAATGGATCGGGGTACAATGCAAAGAATATGGATCCTGTGCCAAGGGATCTGACCGATGGCGACGAAGATTATATGGCTAAGCTGTCAAACGATGAAATCTTTGAGGTACTACAGCTGGGTGGTTACGGTGTCGATCTTTCTGGAGGGATGCCGGTCTGGGGAAAGGTTTTTTCTGAAGAAGAACTCTGGTCTCTGGTCGCCTATGTTCGTACGCTTCACCCGAATGAAGAGAATGAGATTGTTTTTACAAAACCTGATTCTAAAGAAGCCCTGTTTAATACAAAGCGCGTTCGGTATCCCATGGTGCGAGAGCAAAAGTTTGATGAACTGCTGGAATCCCTGGCCCCGGATGAAGAGGCTTTTGATGAGCAGGTTGCTGTAGGAGAAGAAATCTACGCCGAAGTGGGCTGCAATGCCTGCCACAGGGTCAATGGAGAAGGAGGGACTCTGGGGCCGAATTTGTCAGCGGCTGGCTTCATGCTTCAGCCGCAATTTATTTTTCGTTGGATTATGAATCCACAATCATTTGTGCCCAAAACGAGGATGCCCAACCTGGACTTAAATGAAGCGGATGCGCTTGCTATTTCGCTATACGTCAGCACACTGAAAGAGGCCTCTCTGCAAAATGAAGTTTTGCAAGAAGACGGTGATGCCGAAGACGGTGATGCCGAAGCAGGGGGCGTTTAACGTGAAAATTCCTCTCATCGCCAAGGCGGTCGCATGTGTACTGGGTTTCTTCCTTTTTCTACGGTTCGGCTTTCCCCTTTTCACGAGTCCACTGCCCTATAGTGTACTTGCGATGTACATGATCCTGGTCACGATCTCTACTCTGATCTATGTTTCCATTTTTGAAGATGACTACCAGCAATTTTTTCTCCCCATTGTGACGTTTATTCGTGGAGATGAGGCTGACAATTCCCTTCGGAAGATGAGCCGGATTGCTGTTTTTGTTATGATTCCTCTGTTCATGGGTTTTCGTACCTACAAGACCGTTCAGCCGAATTTTGAACCGCCTTTTCCGCCGCGTGTTATCCATCCTGCCCCACCGGCATCGGCTGCTGGTTTTGTAAATCCTTACGGGGATGATGAAGCAAATCGTGAAACATATCTTCAGGAAGGAAGAGACATTTATTATCGAAACTGCGTTTTTTGTCATGGTGATAAGCTGGATGGAAAGGGTTTATTTGCGGAGGCTTTGAACGTCAAGCCTGCTAATTTTGCAGATTCGACAACCATCTCAATGCTTCAGGAATCTTTTGTCTTCTGGCGGGTCACGACGGGCGGCATTGGGCTTCCTGACGAGGCCACGCCATGGGATTCTGCGATGCCCAGATGGGAATTGATCTTGTCCGAAGAAGAGCGATGGAAAGCCGTTATGTTTCTGTATGACTATACCGGATGGAAGCCAAGGACTTGGGAATTAGATGCTGAATAGTCTGTTAATTAAAAGATGGGTAAGAGTTTTTCCCTTTCTGCTCTTAATGTTGGTGCTTTTATTCGGATGGGCTCCTTTGCTTTTGGCTGATGAAGAGCATGAAGATGAAGCGCAAACAGCTGGGACGGCTGAGAAAGATGAACTTCTGACGGATGATCTTGCTGCCGGAAAAATGATTTATGAAAAACTGTGTATCTCCTGTCATGGCATAGAAGGCGATGGAGACGGACCCGCAGCAGATCGCTTCCAGCCAAAACCAAGAAGTTTTAAAAAAGCGGAGTATAAGTACCGGACGACCCCACGGGGAACGCTCCCTACAGATGATGACCTTTTTAGGGCGATTACGCTTGGTCTTCCCGGGACTGGGATGCCTGCCTGGGCGGATATTCTTTCCAAGAAAAAGACAAAGCAGGTGATTAAATATATTAAAACCTTTACCGATAAGTGGGAAAAAGAAGAGGCTTCACCTCCTGTTGTTACTGTGGGGACGGTGGTTCCGACAAGTCCGGAAAGTCTGGAGAGAGGAAAGAAACAATTTACGGCGCTGGGTTGCACCCTTTGTCATGGTAATGAAGGTCGAGGAGACGGACCGACTGCCTCTGTTCTCAAAAACCACAGGGGAGATTCTGTTTATCCAAGAAACCTAAACAAAAACTGGCTTTTTAGAGGGGGTGGCAAGGCAGAAGACATTTATATGCGGGTCAACACCGGTATTAACGGGACGCCTATGCCCTCTTTTGCGGAAAAGTTAGATAATGAAAAAAGTTGGGATTTAGCGAACTATATTCGATCCCTCTCCCCTGAAAAGAAACCCGATAGAGGCTCGTTGATTAAGGCACGTCCTATAGAAGGTTCCATTCCACTTGATCCAGATGACCCCATCTGGGCGGAAGGAGCATCCGCCTGGTTTCCGATGATGGGGCAAATTTCTTTTAAAAAGAGGTTGTTTACTCCCTCCGTGACTGATATCACGGTCAAGTCTATTTTTAACGAAACAGAAATTGCCTTCCTCCTGGTTTGGGATGATCGAAGTAAGAGCAAGGCGAGCAAGCCTAGTGCAGCAAAAAAAACATTTACAGATCAGGTCGCCATACAATTTCCTGAAAAGTTGCAACCCGGTGGTGTGAAAAAACCCTATTTCATCATGGGAGATGAGAAATTAGGCGTGAATTTATGGAACTGGACCTCCGAAGACAATCGTTCTTTCGAGACGAATTCCTACGGTATTTGGAATAATAGTGAAGTGGAGCAAGGCGAGTCCGATATTTTTGCTAAAGGCATATACAAGAACGGACAATATCGTGTGGTCATCAAACGGCCTTTGCAAACTTCAGATAAAGAAAAAGATATTCAATTTGAAAAGGGTGTTTTTTATCCGATTGCTTTTTTTGCCATGGACGGCACAAATGGTGAGACGGGTTCACAAAGATCGATCACGCCATGGTATTTCGTTTTCATGGAACCGGAAGAAGATAAGAGCGTTTACTATTATCCTCCTGTTGTGATCCTTCTAGTGTTTGGATTCGAGTTTATTCTTGTTAGAATTTTGAGAAAAAATCATAAAAAGTCCAGTGCTTAAGCAGTGGCTTCTTATCTTGATATTAAAATTAGAGATCTATGGGCGGGAATACTTACAAATATTTTCATCTTCGCTTTCTTCTTCTCTCTGTTCGGTTTTTCGGAGTCAGTGTTAGCGACACATGAGGCAGACCACCGTTACCTTGTTTCAGGATATGTGAGAGACGGGGTCGGTGTTGCCATAGAAGATGCGACGGTTCATTTAGAACATAAAGGGGGAGAGAAGAAAAAAGTTAATACGAACGGGAGTGGTTATTATGAGATCTTGTTTCATCTTCATAATGACAATTTGGGTGATGAGATTATCGTTCGTTATAAAGATGTAGAAAAAAAGATAAAAGTTTTTTTTGATGCGGAAGACGCCGTAAGCACCAGGAGCGATGCTGTTGATTTTGGGGCGGATGCAAAAGAAACAGAGGGCTGGGTTTATTTAACTTCGGTGTCTTTTTTTCTCGTCTTTGTCGCGTTTTATATTGCTGTTAAGAAAATGAAGAAAAAAAAGAAGGCCATCACACGTAAAGAAAAACGAAGTCGGAAGCAAAAATGACTTGGATGTGTCTGTCACGGTAACAATTAGGAGCAACGAGAGCATGGCACCTGCAGATAACAAGGGAAACACTCAAGACGAAGATGTCAGCCGTAGACGTTTTTTTACCTTAATGAGTCTAGGTGTGGGCTGGGGAGGACTACTCACAGCCCTGGGGGGGGTTGGCGTTGGCGCAGCACGTTACATGCTGCCCTCGGTTCTTTATGAACCTCCGACTATTTTTAAGATTGGCACCCCTGAAGAGTATGGTATTGGTGTTGATACCAAGTTAAAAAAAGAGCGTCAGATTTGGGTTGTGCGAAATGAACGCGGATTGTATGTCATGATTGCGATTTGTCGACATTTGGGCTGTACCCCAAACTTTTTTCAGGATCAAAGCCTTTTTAGATGTCCGTGTCATGGCAGTATTTATGACACGCGAGGGAATGTTGTCGGTGGCCCTGCGCCTCGAACCTTGTGGCGTGCAGCCGTTTCTCTTGACCCGGTTGATGGTCAAATTGTTGTTAGTTTTAATACGAGACAAGATCCAGACCCTGTTGGAACACCGGAAGGGCTCATGGTGGAAGAGTTAGGTCGTGAAATTGAGCCTTACTTCCTAAAGGTATAGGGACGAAGGAGATAGAAGTAGTATGTTGAGTTTACTGCAAAAAATTCGTGAGGCAGTTAATAAGACCCAGGTCTTTAAGTCCATCTTCAGACATGGGTATCCAGATACAGATGGAAACCGCGCTTTGGTCATGTTCAGCAACATTATTTTGCATTTGCACCCCGTTCGAGTTCGACGTGGCGCACTCAAAATTAAATTTACCTGGTGTTTGGGGGGCTTGACCTTTTTATTTTTTATCCTTCTTGCGATTACCGGGGTTATTTTGATGTTCTATTATGTCCCCGATACACGTCGTGCCTATAATGATATCCGAGATTTAGGGACGGTCATCTATTTTGGCAGTCTTTTTAGGGCGGTGCATCGTTGGTCCGCACATGCCATGGTTTTTTCCGTTTGGATGCATATGACACGTGTGTTTATGACCGGTTCTTATAAGCCGCCGAGAGAGTTTAACTGGGTTGTGGGTGTGATTCTTCTGGTCACGACTTTGGTTTTAAGTTGGACGGGATATTTGCTGCCTTGGGATCAGTTGGCCCTTTGGGCTGTTACTGTGGGCAGTAAAATGGCGGAAGCGACGCCATTTATTGGTGCTGCAGGGCCCTTTGGTCCTGAACTGGGTTTTGGTCCTGAAAATGATATGGCCTTTGCGCTGCTCGGAGGTACAATTGTGGGACAGAGTGCCTTACTTAGGTTTTATGTCTTGCATTGTCTCGCTTTGCCTTTGATTACGGCCCTTTTTATTGCTGTCCATTTTTGGAGAATTAGAAAAGACGGCTTTTCCGGGCCCCTTTAATCGTTTGACTTAATTGAGGAAAGATATGTCTGAAAAAGTTTCCGATTCGGCGCAAATTACAACAAAGTCTAGCCGGCTTTCAGCAATGATCAAGAAAACCGCTGCCGGGAAAGTTGCGCCAGAAAATACCGTCCTGGTCTGGCCAAATCTTGTTTACCTTGAGTTGATCTGTATGATGGTTGCCGTCTCCGTCATTTTATTTCTCTCTTTAGTTGCTCCCGCCCCTTTGGAAGAATTGGCGAGTGCAGATACCACGCCTAATCCAACAAAGGCACCCTGGTATTTCTTGGGTTTGCAAGAGCTCCTGGTGTATTTCGATCCCTGGTTGGCAGGAATGGTACTTCCCACCTTGATGCTTGTTGGTCTTATTTTGATCCCTTATTTGGATCCCAATCCGCGAGGAAAAGGGTATTATACGTTTTCAGAGCGTAAATTCTCGATGTTGGTTTTTAGTTTCGGTTTAGGGCTTTGGTATGCCTTGATTTTTGTGGGTGTTTTTTTTAGAGGACTTGATTGGTCGTGGTACTGGCCCTGGGATGATTGGCATGTTCACCAGCCCGCTGGTGCTGCTAAGTTAATTGACCTGGAAATTATTCTACAAAGCTCATTGGGCTTGAGTGAGTCTCCTCTTGTAACGCTTGGTCGTTATGCGGTGACCACTGCGAATCTCCTCACCTGGGTAATTCTTGGCGCGTTTTATGGTATCGGATTTACGGTTCCCTTTTTATTTTTCCGCGATTTTTATCGGAAGTTAGGCTTTGTTCGATACAATCTCGTGATGTTCTTTTTTATTTCGATGATGGGTGTCCCAATGAAAATTTTTGTGCGATTATTGGCGGATGTGAAGTATGTGCTCGTCACACCTTGGTTCAAAATCTAGTTTACTGCAGTGAGGTACTTTAATGGATGATATCTGGGCATATCCCTATCGATTGGGGATTGGTCTTTTTTTTCTAGCTTCGACCGTGGCTTTTATGGTGGTATTCATTGGTATTGCCATGTGGTTGGAAAAGGCTTTAAAGGACGATCCAAATAGCTAGATTCTTTGAATCGTTCTTATAGTATGGAGGCGTGCGCTCTAGGGTGCACGCTTTAAAGGGAGAAGAGTTACCGTATGGTAAAACATATTGTTTTTGCAATTTCGGGTTTTTTGATCGTTCTTCAGCTGGGTATTTTTGTTTATCGTGAGGAAACAGCAGAGTGGAAAGGCTATCAAGCCACGTATTATAAAAAACTTGCTGAAGTGGTGGGTGATCCTAAGCTTGCTAATTCTCCAATTAAAGTCACGCAAATCTGGGACAAAAAACTAAATCGTGCGGATCGTTGTACGACTTGTCATGCGGGTATTGCAAATCCCGCATTTGAAAATGAGCCTCAACCTTATACAACTCACCCTAACTTTAAGGATGGCGGATATATTTCAAAACATGCTTTTGAAAAATTTGGATGCACCATTTGCCATGAAGGTAACGGTCAAGCCGTCACGGTTGCGGCGACACATGGTGTCGTGAAGCATCTTGACCGTCAGCCTTTATCCGGGGCTTATGTCCAGACGGCTTGTACGAAATGTCATTATGAGCTTTATTCGCGTGATGTTTATTGGCCTGAAGCAGACATCTTGATGAAAGGCCGTGATTTGGCTTATGAGCTTGGTTGTGGTGCTTGTCATGCGATTCGTCAATTTGGAACAAATGCCGCACTCGCGCCTGATATTTCTAACATGGGCAGCAAAACCGAACTTGCTTTTACCCTGGTACATGATTTTTCAAGGATTGAATCTGATGATCATATCACCCGTGTTTGGGAATTTGAGCATTTTCTTGATCCAGAAAAGATTGTTCCTGGTAAGCCGGATGCTCCTGACCCAAAAGACAGAACTTCTCCAACCATTATGCCTAACTGGGGTTTGACTGAAGATGAAGCAACGGCACTGACTGTTTTTACTTTGTCTCTGAGAGATCCAGATGTGGAAGATATACCGGCCAAATACTTCCCTAAAATAGCGAGCCACGAGGGTTTTCTTCAGTACCGATAGTTATTATTTTGAGAGGGGCATATCCTCCCTTTATTTTTTTGAGCACGGTGTGTCTTGTACGCACCGTGCTTTTTATTTAAGTGCCCGTTTTCCTTTCTTGTTTCTCTTATATCCTGGGGTGTTTTTATTGACAAACTGAGGGATTTACATATATATAAGACTGTTTTGTTGTTTTGCTGCTGCAAACTGTTAACATTGTATTTTCGGAGTGGGCGGCGCGTCTATTTTTGAAAAAAATAAGGTCTGAGACATTAGCGTGAAAGCATTAGGAATACATATTCTTTTAGAATTGGAAGACTGTAATATCAAGTTGCTTGATGATTTAAAACAAATAGAAGTCGTGATGTTAAAAGCGGCCAAAAAAGCCAAGGCCACGATCATCGATAGTCGCTTCCACCGCTTTAGTCCTTTTGGTGTGAGCGGTGTCGTCGTCATTGCCGAATCACATCTTACGATCCACACTTGGCCTGAACATGCTTATGCTGCCGTAGATATTTTTACCTGTGGCAAGTTGCTTCAACCTAAACTTGCAACTGCGTTTTTGGTTGAAGCGTTTGCTTCAAAGAGACCTTCCATTGTTGAGCTTGACCGGGGTATTTTTTTTCCCAATCCAAAATCAGCACAAGATCGTATCGCTGATGAAGAGGGTGATTTCCTCAAACAGGCGTGTCGGTAAGTACACTTTGGCACAATGTCATTTAATCGGGTCATTAAGATGAGTGGTGTGATGAAGAAAAAAACCGAGCAAAATGACGGACTATCGCAAGTCGCTGTTGTTGGTGGGGGCTACTGGGGAAAAAACCTGGTTCGTAATCTCTATGATTTGGGAGCGCTTGCTGCAATTTGTGATCAAGACGAAGCACGTTTGGCGACTTTAAGCACACAATATGAAGATGTGCAGATGCTGTCTTTTTCTGAAATTTTGGCGGACAGAAATATTACTGGTGTCGTCATTGCGACGCCCGCGGAAACCCATCATGACTTAATTCGCCAAGCCCTTTTGGCCGGAAAAGACGTGTTTGTGGAAAAACCGCTTTGTTTGTCTGTCCAGACAGGGGAATCCCTTGTCGCACTTGCAAAACAGCTTGACCGGATTTTGATGGTGGGGCATCTGCTTTGGTATCACCCAGTGGTTTTGAAGTTAAAGTCCTTAATAAATACCGGCACACTGGGTCGGATTCAATATATTTATTCTAATCGTTTGAACCTCGGAAAAATTCGTCGGGAGGAAAACATTCTCTGGTCTTTTGCGCCACACGATATATCGGTGATTTTGGGTCTCCTAAATGAGGAACCCGATGAAGTGCAAGCGCAGGGCGGAAACTATTTACACCCACAAATCGCTGATGTGACCGTCAGCATGTTGTCTTTTCCCAGTGGTGTAAAAGCCCATATTTTTGTCTCTTGGTTGCATCCCTTTAAGGAACAAAAACTGGTTGTGGTCGGGGATCGCAAGATGGCGGTTTTTGATGACATGGAACCAGTAGACAAATTAAGACTCTACCCACATTCCATTGATTGGAAAAATCATCTTCCTGTTCCCAACAAAGCGGAGGCCGAAGTGGTTTCCTGCGAAGCGGGTGAGCCGCTTAAGGCTGAGTGTCTCCATTTTTTAGAAGCCATTAAAAATCGCTCGACGCCTCGAACGGACGGGGAAGAAGGTATCCGAGTTTTGAAGGTGCTTGAGGCCTGCCAGAAGGCTTTTTCGGGCAAGACGCGTTATAAACGCTCAGGTTTTTTAGAAAAAAAGTTGCCTTATTTTGCACATGAATCTGCTTTTATTGATGCAGGGGTCAGTATCGGAGAAGGCAGTAAAATCTGGCATGTTTCTCATATTCTCGAAGGGTCTCATCTTGGTAAAAAATGCCAAATTGGACAAAATTGTGTCATCGGCCCCAATGTGGAAATTGGTGAGGGTGTTAAGATTCAAAACAATGTTTCTGTCTATGAAGGGGTTACACTAGAAGATCATGTTTTTTGCGGTCCTTCGATGGTGTTTACCAATGTTTACAACCCCCGCAGTGAAATCCGGCGTATGGATCAAATTAGACCGACGCTGGTCAAAAAAGGCGCAAGTCTCGGTGCCAATTGTACGATTATTTGTGGTGTGACGATTGGAGCCTATGCCTTTATTGGGGCAGGCGCCGTGATTACCAAAGACGTGCCGGATTACGCGCTCATGATTGGAAATCCAGCAAGGCTCAAGGGCTGGTATTGTCAATGTGGTATAAAACTCAATTTTAAGAATAAAAAAGCAATATGCAGTGTGTGTGATCGCCAATATGCGGCACAGGGGGATCACATTATTCCTCAATTTTTGAATGAAAAACAAACAAGGTAAAAACAGGAGAAGAAAATGAAAGTCCCTCTACTTGATTTAAAAGCCCACCACGCACCCATTAAAGACGAAATCTTCTCCGTTTTTGAGGCTGTTTTCAAGAGCCAATATTTTATTCTCGGACCCGAAGTAAAAGACCTGGAAAAGAAAATCGCCGCATACTGCCAAACCGAGTTTGCCGTAGGGGTTTCTTCCGGAACGGATGCACTTTTGCTTGCTCTCATGGCCCTGGATATTGGGGCCGGAGATGAAGTCATCACCACGCCTTACACCTTTTTTGCAACCGCGGGTGTCATCGCGCGTGTGGGTGCAAAGCCTGTTTTTGTGGATATCGATCCTGTTACTTACAACATTGATCCTGAAAAAATTGAAGCCGCCATTACACCACGCACAAAGCTCATCATACCCGTACATCTTTACGGTCAGGTCGCGAATATGGCACCTATTTTAGACATTGCAGAACGGCACGGATTAAAGGTCGTCGAAGACGCCGCGCAAGCCATCGGTGCAGAAGATGCAGAAGGCAAACGGGCAGGTCGTTTTGGGGACATGGGTTGTTTTTCTTTTTTCCCGAGTAAAAACCTGGGTGCGATGGGGGACGGTGGCATTATTTCAATCAAAGATGCGGCATTGGCCGACAAGGTGCGCAAAATGCGTGTGCATGGTGGGCATCCCAAGTATTATCACAAAATGATCGGGGGGAACTTTCGACTGGATTCGATTCAGGCGGGTATTGTGGGGGTGAAATTAAAATATCTCGACGGCTGGACAAAAAGACGTCAAGAAAATGCAAAGCATTATGCCGAGCTATTTGAAAAACGCGCATTGATTCAAGACGGGTTTTTGAGCTTGCCTCAAGCGGTTTATGAAAAAAGTGCTGTCTCTCACTATCATATTTATAATCAATTTATTTTAAGGGTTAAAGATCGTGATGCACTCAGGGCCTTTCTGATCAAAGAAGAGATTGGGGCTGAAATTTATTATCCGGTTCCACTGCATCTGCAGGAGTGTTTTTCTGATCTATCGTACAAAAAAGGGGATTTCCCGGAATCGGAAAAAGCCGCTATGGAGACCCTCGCATTGCCCATTTATCCTGAGCTAAACCTTAAAATGCAGGAATTTGTCGTTGATACCATCGATCGCTTTTACCGAAAATAAAGAAGACATCAAATTCAAGCGATTTGAGAAAGTCCAAAACACGTCTGCGTGAAGCCCTACACCTGTGTAGCCAGATCATTTCTGAAAAGGGATCAAGGCTTTAACAAATCCGGCCACCCCGCCCAGGATACCTGCGCTCCTCGCGCCTTGCCACAGAGAAAAACCCACCCAAGCTAAACAGTTACACGTTCTGTCGATTTTTTTGTGCTGCTTTTTCTGCTGCAAGCACTTCTCCGAGACAGCAACGTCCCGAAGGGTTTTTGATTTCACATTCGCAATTTTTATCCGCGACTTCCTTTCGAATGCGATCTCCTGAGGCGGATAAACCTGTATTTTCAATTTCTTCCGCGATCATTCTTTTGCTGATGTCAAAGCAGTAACACACCCACACTGGATCGTCGGTTTCTTTCAGACCCACACGAACCTTAATGTCTGATTTTTCAAAGGTCTGTCCACTTTTCGGGTGAAAATAAACGGTGTCGCAGTCGGGCGCTTTGCAGAAATAATAGCCTGTATCTTTGATTTCGTGTCCGCGTTCTTTTTTGATCAAATTTCGAAGTGTTTCTGGATCAACCGACTGCCCTTTTTTTTTATTATCCGGGCAGGTCGAGAATTTAAGATCTTTTGATTCCGGCCAAGGACTGCAACAGCTTTCTTGTTTCATGTCATTGCCTGTCTCTCCCTTGTCCGGAGAATTGTTTGTCGCACAACAATCTTCCTGTTTTCTTTTCGACAAGGCATAGACCGTCACCCCGATAAAAATAAAGAGTGCCGGTAACAGGACAATGTCAAGGTATGCAACCATTACACTTAAACCCACTGCACCGAGTACAATGACAAGAATGGGGGTAAAACAACACAGCGCGGCGATAATTGTGCCGCCAATACCAAATTTTAAAAGTTTATTTGAGGGTTTATTTTCCATTCTTATGAGTTTCCTCTATATCCAGTGATTCCAAAATAGGACAATCTTTGCTGGGATCAGCAGGTGTTTTACAGGACGTTTTTAATTCAGTGAGCGTTTTTTTCATGCGAAGCAAAGTCTTTAATTTTTCTTCAATATCGCGCAATTTGGTGTCGATTCGTTCTGTCACATCACCACAAGTGGCTCCGGATTCTACTCTGAGGGCTAACATCTCGGCGATCTCATTGAGTGTAAACCCGATGGACTGGGCATACTTTATAAAACGGAGTCGTTGCACGTCCGTTTGAGAGAATTGACGATAACCGGATGCACGACGCGGTGGGGACGGAATCAATCCCCGCCGTTCGTAATAACGAATGGTTTCAACTTTGACCTGCGCTGTTAGGGCCAATTGTCCGATACTCAATGTCTTCATTTTTGTGCTCCAATTTTGAGTGTAAACCCTATACCTAAGTATAGAGTCAAGCCTTTCTTTTTGTGACGAAAATCAAGACTTAAATCTTGACTTTTAGAGTACATGTCTATTATTCTAGAAATATGGATATAAAAAAATCAATACAGGTTTTTGATGCACTTTCGCAAGAAACACGCCTGCGTGCTTTCCGTTTATTGGTCCAGGCCGGAGAAAATGGCCTCCCCGCAGGCGCATTGAGTGAAGCACTCGGCACACCACATAACACGATGTCATTTCACCTAAAACATTTATCGCAGGCCGGGGTTATTCGCTCGCGGCGTGAGGGGAAATCTTTGATTTATTCGGCCAACTTTGAAGCGATTCACGCACTCATCGCATTCATGGTCAACGATTGTTGCAGCATCGAATTTGCCAGCATTCGCCAAGATAAAAAAAAATGCTGTGCCATTATTGAGCTTGCCGACTGTTGCAAGCCCAAGGAAAGGAATACAACATGAAACGTTTTCACATTCACATCGGGGTTAAAAATCTCAATGAAAGCATTCAATTTTACAGCGCTTTATTTGGTGCTGAGCCGATTAAAAGTAAACCGGATTATGCAAAATGGATGCTGACAGATCCTTTGGTTAATTTTGCAATTTCGACCCGATCTGCAAAAATAGGCATTGATCATCTGGGCATTCAGGTCGATGAAGCCTCTGAGTTTGAAGCCTTTCGAAGCCGAGTTCACAAATCTCTCAGTACATACGATGAAGGCGAAACCGTTTGCTGCTACACAAAATCTGAAAAATCCTGGTTGGAAGACCCCAGCAGCATTGCCTGGGAGACCTACCGCGCAATGGAAGAAGCTCAGACATTTTCCAGTCGCTCTAAGAATGAGGGTTCATGCTGCATTCCTCAAGCTACAGCGCAGTCCACATGTTGTGAACCCACAGAAACAACAGGGAGTTGCTGCGGATAATGCAAAGGGTGCTTGTCCTTTGTATACAATACAGGGAATTCCTACCGCTCCATCATGCTCGAAATTAAAGCGGCGGTTAAGGAAAAAACAGATAAGGAGTATTCAAGACGTTTAAATAAACGCCGAAATAAGTGATTTTACGCCTCCTCTTCAAGCAAGACTTGGGCGATATGTTTGACTGCTATTGATGAATCTTTTAGGCCATTCTTGAGTTGGATCATGCAAGCCGGGCAGGAGGTTGCGACGACTTCTGCCCCGCTGTCTTTGATGCCTTGGCGCTTTCTTTCAAAAATTTGTGCAGACTGTTCCGGGTTTTTAATGCAAAAAGTGCCCGCGCCTCCGGCGCAGCGGTCGGCGTCTGGCATTTCCACAAAGTCTAATTTGGAGTTCGATTTTAGCAAGTCCCGCGGTTCTTGGCTTACACCTGCCGCTCTTAAATGACAGGAAGAATGATAAGTGACTTTCTGTTTTTTTAATCCCGTATCTCTCTTTTTTTCTGTTAATTTTTTTGAATTATTTTTTTTATCTTGATGTAAAAACTCAGAAATATGTACGACTTTTGAGGCCAGGGTTTGGGCCTTTTTTTGTTGCGCTTCATCCGAAAATAAGTCCGCATAATCTTTTAGCATGTAGGTGCAGGAAGCACATCCCGTGACGATTGTCTCAAAAGGGGCGAGTGACTCGATATTGAAGTGCGCATTTTCTCGCACCTGGGCGGTTAAGCCGTAAGTCTGAATAGGGGTGCCCGAGCAGCGCTGTGGCGGTAGGGCGACATCTACCCCTTTCTTTTTTAGCAGTGTAATCACGGCGTCACCGACACCATCATCAATATAATTCGCCGCGCAGCCGTGAAAATAGGCGATGCCTGTTTTGATTTGCGTCAAATCTGAGTAGCGTTCACGTAAGTGTTTTTTTGCAAGTTTTGGCAGTTTCATGTCCGCGGGAATACGGGCCGTTGGGGCCAAACCTTTGAGAAAGGCATGGGAAAGGGGTTCAATCAATTTACGTGCAAAAGGGCTGTCCCATAATTTTTGTGTCCAGGCGGCGGCTTTCATTAAAAATTCAAAACGGTCGTGATTAGCTTGCAGATCAAAAATCTTTTTTGCTGTTTGATTGGGCTGGGCTTCACGGGCTTTTAAAATGAGTTTTGAAACGTCAATACCCGCAGGGCAAATGGTGCCGCAGTTTTTGCAATTGATGCAGGCCTCGACCACACGGGACGATTTTTGATAGTCATATTCGGGATCGGTCAAAATGTGGAACCAGCCGCGTGCAGCATTGGATTCTTCCCCGACGACGTCGTAAACGGGGCAGACGCTGTTGCATTTACCGCAGGTGGCACATTTTTTGGAAAGCCGGTGCAGGTCGATATTTTCAGTAAAAGGCGTTTCAGTAATTTTAATACCGGGGTTGAGTAGGTGTTCCGGGTCAAATAGATCTTTGACTTGTTTAAAAAGCCCATAAAGTTCAGGGCCGTAGAGTTGTTTGACAAACTCAGCGCGCACGCGGCCATCGCCATGTTCGCCACAAATCGAGCCATCAAATCGTGTCATCACCGTTTCATGAATTTCATGGGAGAGTGTGACCATCGCTTCAAAATCTTCAGGGTCGTTGAGGTTCAGTAGGGGATTGATGTGGGCGTTTCCATCTCCAATGTGTCCGTAGATGGCGACGGCAACCCCTTTATCTGAAAAAAGTGTTTCCAGATAATCGACCAATTCCGGGATGCGTTCGGCGGCCACGACCACATCATCGGCAAAATTGATCGGATGTTTGTTTTCATCAAAGCGATAGAGTGTCGGATACATGGCCTTTCGCACCTGCCAGAGTGCGGCTTGTTTTTCGGGATCAAAGGCGATGGCCATAGGTGCACTGAGATCTGTTTTTTGCATCAACTCACGCGCGGCCGAGATTTTTTCGTGCGCGTTTTCGTCAAATTCCAAGAGCAGCATGACGGCGGCATCTTCTGGAATATTAAATTTTTTGCGCCCCACGAGATCAAGCGAATTGGCATCCATCATTTCGAGCGCACTGGGTGCAAGTGGAATGAGCTGATTCACAACATCCCCGACATCGGATAGCGATTTTAAATAGATCAATCCCGTGCCGACTTCAGAGGGTTTTGGCACCAATCGGATTTTGACTTCGAGGGTGAGGGCCAGTGTGCCTTCGCTGCCGATTAACAATTGGTGTAGCGGGAAATGGCCTTTCTCAAGTCCTTCGGCCAGCGCAAAAAGGTTGTAGCCAGAGGAATTTTTTGAAACTTTTTTGCGTTTCGATAAAATAAGTGTTTTGTTTTTTTTGACGAGATTAAGTAAGTCACGTAGAAAAGAATTTTCTTGAAAGAGGTTTTCTAAATCAGGATCGTCCAGTCGATAGTCTTTGGCCAGAATCCACTGGCCATTGGCAAGCAGGACTTTCATCTCCACTACATTGTCTTTGGTCGCCCCGTATTTAAGGGTGTGTGGCCCTGCGGCATTATTGCCCAGCATCCCGCCCAGTTTGCACATGTCTCCACTGGAAGGATCGGGTGGAAACAACCAGTTTTGTTGTGATAATTTACGATTGAGTTCCGCATAAACAATGCCGGGTTGTACGCTCGCCCAAGCTTCTTTGTTATTTATTTCTAAAATTTGATTGAGTTGTGAAAATTCGAGAATGATGCCTTCGCCCACGGCATTTCCGGTGAGATTTGTGCCTCCGCTGCGCGCGGTGAGTGGAATGTGGTTTTGTTTGGCGAAAGCAAGAACGGACTCTAAATCTTGAGACGAACGGATGAGTGCAATTGCTTCGGGGATAGCTTTGTAAATGCTCGCATCTATGGAATAAGCGGTGATGGCGTCGTCGTCGGTTAAGACTTTTTCAGCGCCAATCAACGCACGTAAAGGATTGAAATCATGTGACATCAGCGGAGTATAGCAGGACGGGGAAGCGATTGACAAAAACCGGAAAAGAAGGTTTAATTTCTTACAGATTTGCTCAAATAAGCTTCAATCCCTTTGGCCGCTTCGCGGCCTTCGTAGATGGCCCAGACGATGAGTGAGGCCCCGAGTCTAATATCTCCGGCAGCGAAAACACCTTCGATATTGGTCATTCGGTGTTCATCGACGATGACATTGCCGCGTTCGTTTGTTTTGATTTCAAGATCGCTCAAAAGCCCTTTTTTTTGCGGGCCGGTGAATCCCATGGCGAGTAGAACGAGGTCGCATTCAATCTCAAAATCGCTGTCGGGCACTTCATTAAATTTGATTGCGCCGGAGTCCGTCGTGGTTTTTTCAACACGCACGCCGTGCAGTTTTTTGACTTGGTCGTTTTCCCCTGAGAATTTTTTAGTCATGAAAGACCACTCCCGAATACCGCCTTCTTCGTGGGCGGCGGAAGTGCGTAGTTGCATGGGCCATAAGGGCCAGGGCGTATCTTCAGAGCGTTGTGCAGGGGGTTCGGGCAGCAATTCAATCTGATGGATCTCTTTTGCGCCTTGACGATGACTGGTGCCGAGGCAGTCGGCCCCGGTATCACCGCCGCCTAAGATGACGACACGTTTATCTTTTGCGCTGATGGCAAGGGCTGAATCAATGGTGTCTCCGGCATTACGTTTGTTTTGCTGGGTGAGAAAATCCATGGCGAGGTGGATGCCTTTGAGATCCCGACCGGGCACATTTAGATCACGTGCAACACTGGCTCCGGTCGTGAGACAAATGGCGTCAAAATCTTTTTTTAGGGTTTCTAGACTTAGATTCTCTCCGACGTGAACATTTGTTTTGAAGACGACGCCTTCTGCCGTCATTTGTTTTAGGCGGCGCTCAAGCACCCATTTTTCCATTTTAAAATCAGGAATTCCATAGCGCAATAAACCGCCGATGCGTCCATCTTTTTCAAAAACGGTGACGCTGTGTCCGTTGCGACGCAGTTGTTGGGCTGCGGCCAAACCTGCGGGGCCGGAGCCGATCACCGCGATTTTTTTCCCGGTTTCTTGGGTGGGGATAATGGGGGCCACCCAGCCCTCTGAAAAACCACGGTCGATGATATTCCACTCGGTCACACGAATGGCAACGGGTTCATCAATAATCCCTAGTACACAGGCCCCTTCGCAGGGGGCAGGGCAGAGTCGCCCGGTGAATTCGGGGAAATTATTGGTGCTGTGTAAGGCTTTTAAGGCATCTTTCCAGCGTCCTCGTGCGACGAGATCATTCCATTCTGGAATCATATTTTGTACCGGGCAGCCTGACCAGCCCTGACAAAAAGGGACACCACAGTCCATACAACGTGCGCCCTGTTGTTTGAGCACTTCTTCGGGCATGGGTTTGTAGATTTCATTCCAGTCCTGAATGCGCTCTGAGGCAGAACGTCGTGAGGGCTCGCTACGGCTTATTTTTAGAAATCCCTTGGGGTCACCCATGAAGTGCTGCCTCCTTTGCCTTTCTTGCTTTTCTAATTTCAAGAACCTTTTTATATTCGGACGAGATAACCTTTACAAAAAGAGGCCGCATTTTTTCCCATTGTTCTAAAATTTGTGTGGCTTTTTTGCTCCCGGTATAATTTGCGTGTTTTTTGATGAGGCCTTTAAGTTGGACTTCGTCTTCGTGTCGGGTGAGCGGTTCTAGTTCAACCAGGCTTAAGTTGCACTGACGTGGAAAAGTACCTGCTTCATCAAAGACATAGGCGAGTCCGCCGCTCATGCCCGCCGCAAAATTACGACCTGTAAGCCCAAGTACGACGATGATGCCACCCGTCATGTATTCACAGCCGTGGTCTCCAACACCTTCGACGACGGCGATTGCTCCGCTGTTTCGGACGGCAAAACGTTCTCCAGCGAGACCATAAAAATAGGCTTCTCCTCCTGTTGCACCGTAGAGGGAGGTGTTGCCGATTAAGATGGTTTCTTCTGGCACAAAAAGCGATTTTTTGGGTGGGTAGATGATGATTTTTCCACCGGAAAGTCCTTTTCCGGTATAGTCGTTGGCATCGCCTTCCAAGCAGAGTGTGAGTCCTTTTGCGCAGAAGGCACCAAAACTTTGACCCGATGTGCCGCTAAAATCAAAACGAATGCTGTCTTCTGGCAGTCCGGCTGAGCCAAAACGTTGTGCAATTTCTCCTGAAAGCATTGCTCCGACCGTCCGATTGACATTTCGAATGGGCAGCTTTTCATAGATTTGTTTTCCCTCATCAAGCGCGGGTAAGGCTTTTTCGATGAGGAGGTGATCGAGTGCGTCTTCGAGTCCGTGGGCCTGTTGGATGACACAATGACGCGGAATTTCTGCGCTGACTTCCGGCTGGTGCAACAAGGCGGAAAGATCAAGTCCTTTTGCTTTCCAATGGTCGATGGCTTTTTGATAACGCAATCTTTCTGTTGCGCCGATCATGTCGCTCATTTTTCTAAATCCAAGCTGGGCCATGATATTTCGCACATCTTCCGCGAGAAAATAAAAGTAGTTTACGACGTGTTCTGGATCGCCGCGATATTTTTTTCGAAGCTCAGGATCTTGTGTGGCGATGCCAACGGGACAGGTATTTAAATGGCATTTTCGCATCATGATACAGCCTTCGACAATCAAGGGGGCGGTCGAAAAACCAAATTCTTCTGCACCCAAGAGGGCTGCCACGATGACATCACGTCCGGTTTTGAGTTGTCCATCGGTTTGAATCCGTGTGCGTCCACGTAAATCGTTGAGTACTAAGGTTTGCTGTGTTTCGGCGAGCCCCAATTCCCAAGGTAATCCCGCATATTTGAGTGAAGAGAGGGGGGATGCTCCGGTACCACCGCCCCCACCCGCAATGACGATGAGGTCGGCGTGTGCTTTGGAAACCCCTGCGGCCACCGTGCCGACACCAACTTCGGAGACAAGTTTGACGGAAATTGCGGCTTTTGGATTGACATTTTTGAGGTCAAAGATGAGTTGCGCCAGGTCTTCGATGGAATAGATATCGTGGTGTGGCGGTGGAGAGATGAGTGTGACCCCCGGTGTTGAAAAACGCAATTTTGCGATGACTTCGTCGATTTTATGACCTGGAAGTTGTCCGCCTTCGCCGGGTTTTGCGCCTTGCGCCATTTTGATTTGTATTTCTTCGGCATGGCTCAAGTAGTTGGCCGTAACACCAAAACGGCCGGAGGCGACTTGTTTGATTTTGCTATTACGTTCGCTGTCAAAACGGTCTTCGTGTTCTCCGCCTTCACCGGTATTGCTGCGTCCGCCAATGCGGTTCATGGCAATGGCAAGGGTCTCGTGAGACTCTTTACTAATCGCCCCATAGGACATTGCCCCGGTTGTAAAGCGTTTCATGATTTCAGAAGCAGGTTCAACCTCTTCAATCGGGATGGCCTCGGCTTCGGTGAAATCAAGCAGTCCTCGGATGGTGGCACGGTGCTTTGATTCGTCATTGGAAAGACGGGCAAATTCCTGATAGGTCTCAAAATTATTTTCTTTTGTGGCGTGTTGAAGGGTGGCAATGGTTTCTGGGTTCCAATTGTGGTGTTCTTCTTGAATCCGGTAATGGTATTCCCCACCAAAATTAAGTGCGCGGACGGGATGAATGGTGTGATAAGCCACAGTGTGGCGTTGCAGGACTTCTTCGGCAATGGTGTCGATGCCGATGCCGCCGATTCGAGAAGGGGTGCCCGTAAAATAGCGCTCGATGGTTTTATCGTTGAGTCCGATGGCTTCATATATTTGTGCGCCACAATAGCTTTGCACAGTTGAAATCCCCATTTTTGAAAAGATTTTCAATAAGCCTTTGTTGACGGCTTTGATGTATTTTATTTCAGCGGTGGCCTCGTCGATGGTTTCTGGAAAATAGGCTTCACGGGCCATGTCGGTCAGGGTTTCGAAGGCCAGATAAGGATTCACACTGCCTGCCCCATAACCGATCAATTGTGCAAAATGGGATACTTCTCGTGCCTCGCCCGTTTCGACAATAAGACCGATTTCGGTGCGCAGTGATTCTCGGATCAAATGGTGATGGAGGGCAGAAACGGCCAATAGAGAAGGAATAGGCGCCCATTCGGCATTGACGCCACGGTCACTGAGCACAATAAATTTATACCCTGCCGCAATGGCTTTTGTTGCTTCTTTGCAAATACGGTCTACGGCGACGGCCATTTCTTTTGGCCCGAAGGCGGCGCGAAAAAGCATTTTGAGGGTAATCGGTTTGAAGTTTTTATCTGAGATTTGCTGGATTTTTTCAAGATCGGCATTGGTAAGAACGGGTTGTTGTATTTTAATTCGGCGTGCGTGTTGGGGGGTTTCAGTCAATAAGTTTGCTTTTGGCCCGATGGTGGTAATTAAGGACATGACCAAGTGTTCTCGAATGGGATCAATCGGGGGGTTGGTCACTTGGGCGAACAGTTGCTTGAAATATTTAAAAAGTAATTGCGGACGCTCAGATAAGACGGCCAAGGGCGTATCGTGTCCCATGGAGCCGATGGCTTCTTCTCCATTGACGGCCATCGGTGTGAGTAGCATTTTTAAGTCTTCAATGGTATATCCAAAAGTTTGCTGGCGCTGCCGTAGGGTGGCGTGGTTGGGCTGGTGTAGGTTTAAGGGTTCAGGTAATTCATTGATGCTGATACGGTATCTTGAAACCCATTCACGATACGGTTGTTGTGAGGAAATTTTGGCCTTGATTTCATCGTCATCAATAATGCGACCTTGTTCCATATCGATCAAAAACATTTTTCCGGGTTGCAGACGTCCTTTTGTTCGGACTTCTTCTGGCGCAAATTCCAGGACACCTGTTTCTGAGGCGAGCACAACCAAGTCGTCTTGTGTGACGAGATAACGCGCAGGCCGTAGCCCGTTTCGATCTAAAGTCGCCCCGATCATTTTGCCATCGGTAAATGCGATGGCAGCGGGCCCGTCCCAAGGTTCCATCATTGAGGCGTGGTATTCATAAAATCCGCGTCGATCTAGATCCATGTGCGGGTTTCCGGCCCAGGCTTCGGGGATGAGCATCATCATGGCGTGGGGCAGGGAACGTCCACCCATGACTAAAAATTCCAAGGCATTATCAAAACAAGCGGAGTCGCTTTGCCCTTCCTCAATAATGGGGAATAGTTTTTCAAGATCGTCTTTAAACAGTGTGGACGACAAACGGCCCTGCCGCGCGCGCATCCAATTTACGTTCCCTTTTAGGGTATTGATTTCCCCATTGTGACAGGTGAAACGAAAGGGGTGGGCGAGTGGCCAGCTTGGAAAGGTATTGGTTGAAAAGCGGGAATGGACCAGGGCCAGGGCGCTTTGGGTTTCGGAATCACATAGGTCTGGAAAAAATTTGGGGAGTTGATCCGGCAGAAGTAAGCCTTTATATAAAATGGTGTTACAGGAAAGACTACAGACATAAAAAAAGGATTTGTCTGCGATGGCTGAATTGCGCACAGCGTTTTCAACGCGACGCCGCATGACATAAAGTTTGTGTTCAAATTCGATTTCGCTCAGGATGTCGCGGGCGATGAAAATCTGCCGGATTGTAGGCATGCTTTCTCTGGCTTGCTCGCCGATATGGGCTTCTTTTGTGGGAACATCCCTCCATCCTAAAAGTCGTTGATCTTCTTCGCGGATGATTTTTTCAAAAACCTTTTCGCAAGCACGGCGATCCTGATGATCAGGTGGCAGGAAAACCATGCCTACACCATATGCGCCCGGTGTGGGTAGTTTGACACCCACTTCTCCCAAGGATCGTTTGAATAGACGATGCGGGACTTGAAGGATAATACCTGCGCCATCTCCGGTACAGGGATCACAGCCAACGGCACCACGGTGGGTGAGATTTTTAAGGACTTCTAATCCTTTTTTGACGATGTCGTGCGAAGGTGTGCCTTTGATATTTGCGACGAAGCCGATACCACAATTGTCGTGCTCGTTTTGAGGATCGTAGAGCCCCTGTTTTTTTGGGGCGAGCGGGTTTTTGTCTGAACGCATAGATAATCTATTCATAATTCTCCGAAAATATTACTATGTTACATTTTCTAAGTCGGTGCCGAAATCCATCGTCGTTTTGAGGGAAATATTTTGATTTCCGGGGCAACAAGGGCGCACCAGTATATCGTAGCACTGCCCCTAAAACAAGAAAAAGTGACTCATTTTGATATCAGGGAATGATGGAGCGGAGGCAAGAGAAGCAAATATTCTTTCGTTTGAAACGGGAAAATTCCGGTGTTCTATTTTTTATTTGTCCGTAAAGGGGTTGCGAAGCACAATGGTTTCGCCACGTTTTGAACTGGTGGAGATGATGTCGATGCGGCAGGCGACTAAGCTTGAAATGGCCTCTAAATAGGCTTTCGCATTTTTGGGTAGTTTTTCGTAGTCCGTGACCCCGTAAGTCGATTCGGTCCAACCTGAAAAATGTTTGAGCACGGGTTTGGCTTTTTCGAGATGACTCAAGGCCGTAGGCATTTCATCAAGTACCTTCCCGTCCACTTCGTAGCCGACGCAGATCGAGATTTCAGGGATACCATCCAGCACATCCAGTTTTGTCAGTGCAAGTGATGTCATGTGATTGATGCGCACGGTCTGACGGACTTGTAGGGCGTCAAACCAGCCACATCGGCGGGGTCGTCCCGTGGTTGCGCCAAATTCGCCCCCTTTTTCTCGGAGGGTTTCGCCCATTTGATCGGTGAGTTCGGCCGGAAAAGGGCCGCTGCCCACACGTGTGGTGTAGGCTTTTGTTACCCCCAGGACTTCATCAAAGCGGGTGGGTCCCACGCCGGTTCCGGTGGATGCGCCCCCTGCGCCGGAATTAGAAGAGGTGACAAAGGGATAAGTCCCGTGGTCAACATCAAGGTGTGTGCCTTGTGCGCCTTCAAAGAGCATTTGTTTGTCATCGTCGATGGCCTGATTGAGTAGCAGAGAGGTGTTGACCACATAGGGTTTTATTTTTTCCGCGTAAACAAGGTATTCCTTAAAAATATCTTCGGGGTCAAAGGCTTCTACTTGATAGACCTGTTCTAAAATGAGGTTGATTTCTTTTAAATTTGTTTCAAGTTTTTTGCGAAAGCGTTCAGGATCGTAAAGATCACAGACCCGGATGCCATTTCGAGCCATTTTATCGGCATAAGCGGGCCCAATGCCACGGCCTGTGGTGCCAATTTTTTGTGCCCCTTTTGTTTTTTCACTTTCTAAATCAATGCGCTGGTGATAGGGCATAATCAAGTGGGCCGTTTCGCTGATAAAAAGCCGTCCGCTTACATCAATATTTTCTTCGGACAGGGTAGCGATTTCCTGCAAAAGGGCTTCCGGGTTGATGACGACGCCATTGCCGATTACCCCTGTTTTTCCCGGCTGTAAAAGCCCCGTGGGGATGAGGTGGAGTACGATTTTTTTATCACCAATGACGATGGTGTGACCCGCGTTGTGACCGCCCTGATAACGGACAACGTAGTCTGCATCTTCCGAGAGCAAGTCCACAATTTTGCCCTTGCCTTCGTCTCCCCATTGTGTGCCAATGACAATTAAATTCATTTTTATTTACTCCCCCAAAAAGCCCGGTTATGGTAGAGTTTATCGTTTTTTAAGTCAAGCCTTGGGTTTTAAGTCAAGCATTGGGAGCTTGGGTGTTTTTATGAATATTCTTGAGTTGTGTCTCTCTCCTTCTTTAGGGGGACTGGAATTGTACATGTACCGCAGCGCCTTACATTTGTCTGAAACGGACAATGTTTCGGTGGTGATCAATGACGCCGGGAAGCTTAAGGCTTTTTTTGAGCGTGAGGGATTGCTTTTTTCGAGTGAAAAAACAGCCTTTCATCCCTTTCCGATGCTTGCCGCGAAGAGATTGGCAAGGCGCATTGATCAGTGCCAGATCGACGTGATTCATATGCACTGGGGAAAAGACTTGGCTTTGGCAGCGCTGAGCAAGTGGTTTTCAAAATCAAAACCGCGGCTTGTTTATACGCGACAAATGAAGATGACACGCAGCAAAGACGATTTTTATCACAATTTTCTGTACGGTCAAATGGATTTGATGCTTTGCATTACAGACAAGCTTGCGGCAGAGGCACAACAGTTTTTGTACGATGAATATGCGGAAAAGATCAAACGACTTTATTATGGGGTTGATGCCCCGTCGCGTTTGTTGACTCAGGCAGAACGTCTTATTTTGAGGCAAGAATTTGGTCTGAAAAGGGATGATTTTTTAGTCGGATTATTTGGTCGCATTGAAGAAAATAAACGGCAGCACCTGCTTGTGGATGTGATCGCCTTAGCCAAAAAAAAAGAGACAGCCCTGCGTATATTGATTGTCGGACATGCGATGAAAGGCCCTTATCTCGAAAACTTAAAAACGCGTGTTGCAGACGAAGACCTCAAAAATGAGGTGATTTTTAAGGGTTTTGTGGATAGACCGCAAGACTGGATGCAGGCCTGTGATTGTGTGGTTTTGGCGACTGAAGAAGAAACCTTTGGCCTGGTCTTGATTGAAGCCATGCGTGTTGGCGTGCCGGTTGTCGGTACAAATCGCGGGGGGGTGCCCGAAATTATTGAGCATGAGTTGACCGGCCTTTTGTTTGAGCCCGACGACATTGAGGGGCTTTATCAATGTCTGCTTTCTCTCAAAACAGATGAGGATTTAAGAAAAAAAATCGCCGAAGCGGGGGAGAAAAAGGCGGCACGTTTGTTTGCCACAGAAGGACATTTTCTTCAATTGCGTGAACATTTTAAAGGCTGATTTTCGGGTCTTCCCCTTATTTCAATAAGAATTTTTCTGAGATGAGTCGAGCGGCTTCATCCACATTAATATTCAAACTTTCTTCCCGCTGGTCTATTGTCGTCGGCGAAAAACTGAGTCTATTTCTAGGGCTGTTGAGTGTTTGCCAACGCAGTGCGGTGGCCGAGCGTCGTTGGGGATAAAATGCGGCTGTGGGGGTATCCAAGGCGCCTGCTATGTGAAGTGGGCCGGTTGACCCACTAATAAAAAGATCGGCGAACTGGATGTGTTGTGCAAAATGACGCAGTCCTTTTTTGGATTCAAAAATAAGATGGGGTGTTTGATTTAAAAGTGTACTTAGGGATTTAGCGGCTTTCAATTCTCCGGGGCCGGCGGTCAATACGATGTTGTGTCCCTGTTTTGATTCGAGGTTTTTTGCCAATTTTGCATATTGCGCAAGGGATAAATTATTTGCAGATCCTCCGCTGCCGGGGTGCATGAAAATCAGAAGATGATTTGGATCAATCTTGTTTTGATGACAAAAATGCCGTTTTTTTTCTTCTGTTTCTTGATCACTAAAGCGGAGAAATGGAGGTTTGGGATTTTTTAGAATAGGGATGTTTTGTTGTTTCAAAAAATGCCGCACCAAGTCTTGGTTGTATTCATGTTCCGGTTTTTCAGAGCGAGACCTACGCTGCGTCAGTCGGTGATTATAAAAAACTTGTGCAAATTTGCTTGCAGGTGCAAGTCGGTAGGGGATGGATGCAAGCACCGCGGCCAAACCCACACGCGCCCTTGAATATAAGGTAATGACGGCATCAAATTGTTCATCTTGAAAAATTTTTGCCAGAGAAAAGCCTGAATGCCATTTTGATTCCGGTGTCGGGTCGATGAGGACTTGGTCAATCCAGGGGCAGGCTTCCGCCATTTCCTGAGTGTAGGCGGGGACAAGTGCAGCAAGTATTGTGTCGGGCATGTTTTCTTTGAGCAAGGCAAAGCTAGGATAGGCTAGCATGAAATCGCCGAGTTTGTCATTTCGTATGATGAGGATTTTTTTCACAGATTTTCTCTGAGCCAGGATTAAAAGTGCGTGTCTGTTCTTGTGAAATTGCCTCATCTATTTTATGATCTGGGCCAATAAAAGCAAGTGTAATTAGAGAAAGGAAGTGAAATGCGTCTTTATGCTGAGATTTCACCGGGAGAGCTTTTTGATAAAATTACGATTTTGGAGATCAAACGTGAGCAAATTTCCGACCCCAAAAAACGAGAAAATGTGAAGAAGGAGTACCAGGTTTTGACCGAGACCTGCGATGAACATATTGTGGTCTCAGATGAATTATCGGGCTTGGTGGGGGATCTTAAAAAAGTCAACACGACATTGTGGGTGATTGAAGATGATATTCGAGATTGTGAGCGAAATAAGGATTTTGGCGCCAAATTTATTAAACTTGCACGCAGTGTTTATATCGAAAATGACAAACGTGCCCTTCTAAAAAATAAAATCAATCAATTTTTAAAATCAAACCTATTTGAAGAAAAATCCTATAAGGCTTATTAAATCATGAAGGTTTTGATTATTCGTGCGGGGCGAACAGGGGATATGGTGATGCTGACCCCAGCACTTAAGGCTCTGCTCAATAAATATCCTGAAGCTGAATTTATGTTTCTAACCAGTCCTGATGGGAAAAGAACGCTCGGTGACTTTAGTCCGCGCATCACAAGGTTTTGGATTTATAATCGGGAAAAGGTATTCTCTTTTTTGTCTAGAGGGACAATCCAGAAAAAAATTGCAGAAGCTCAATTCGACCATGTTTATTGTTTTGAGCACAATCCCAGTTTTCAGCGTTTATTGGCCGATTCAAAGGCTGAAATTCATGGTTTTTGGGAAGGTATGGGGCAGAAGCATTATTGTCAGTTGTTGTTGGATGTGGTGTTAAATGGCGCAGAAAATATAAATAAAGACATCTACGTTTCCCTTTCTGTGAGCAATCAAGCAAAAAATGAAACCACACAAACACTCGCAGCACTTGGCATTACCGAAAAGACATTCCTGCTTGCGATGCATCCGACCTTTAGCGGAGCCCAAAAGCGATTTCGCACGACCGGGGATAAAAAGAATAAATTGTGGCCTCCTGAATCATTTGCATTACTGGCTCAGCGCTTAAAGGAATATGCAAAAAAAACGGATATTGATCTTAGGATTTTAATGAATCTGATGCCAGATGAATGTACCTATGGTGAAAAGATTATTCAGCTTGCTGGAGAAAGTTTGGAAATATTCTCTCCAAGACCTAACTTTCAAAATTATAAGGCTTTTCTGAATCGTGTTGATCTCTTGCTTACACCCGACACGGGCCCGATGCACATCGCATCGGCTGTTGGTACAAGACTTATTGCCCTTTTTTCGGGTAGAGATCCGAGAAATTGTGGCCCTTTTACGCCATTGGAACAGTCACAGGTTTTTCGTGCCGAAGAGACGAATCACCCGGAGCTTGGCATTGCGGCGATTCCTGTGCATGATGTTTACAATGCCTGCATTAAGATAATCGGATAGAGCGAACACGATGGCAAAAATCAGCGCTTGTATTATTTCATATAACGAGGAAAAAAAGATCGAAGCTTGCCTTAAAAGCCTGAATGGGGTTGTAGATGAGATCATTCTTGTTGATTCCCTCAGTACGGATCAAACGATCAAAATCGCCTCAAAATATAGCGCTCAAATTTATAATCAAAAATTTTTAGGTCATATTGAGCAAAAAAATCTGGCGGTCAGTAAAGCACAGTGTGACTGGATCTTAAGTCTGGATTGTGATGAGCGCCTATCGGATGAATTAAGGGCATCGATTCTTGCAATCAAAGCAGGGCTTGGGAAAGATGATGCCTATAAAATGGCGCGCAAGACCTACTATATCTATCGCTGGCTGAATCATTGCTGGTATCCAGACATGAAAATCAGATTGTTTAATAAACATCACGCAAGTTGGGGCGGGACAAACCCACATGATAAGGTCATGGTTGATTCCGAAAAAATTGGACGATTACGAGGGGATATTTTACATTATTCTTTTGACACGATTTCTTCCCATATTCAAACCTTGGATAAGTTTTCTGAAATCGGGGCAAGGGAGATTATAAAACGGGGCAAAAAAGTGTCTATCTTTTCCCCATTCACACATGGGTTTTGGATCTTTTTTCGGATGTATTTTTTGGAAAAAGGTTTTTTGGATGGCTTCGCGGGTTTGCTTGCGTCAGTGCTATCGTTTGTGCATGTTTTTGTGAAATATAGCAAGGTGTTGGTTCGTCGGTGGAAATAGGGGCCGTAGTTTTTTGTGTGTCGGGACTACTTTTTTGAAAGTTGTTTAGAGCAACAATTCTTTAAGTGTTGTTTCAGTTTTTTTCTCGTTCTCCTGATGGATAGATGCAGCTCGGTCACGGTGAGTTTTATCTTGTCTTTCCAATCGATTTCGATTTGTTCGGGTTTTATAAAAACGGTATCACTATTGTCTTTATACCATACCGCATATCCATTTTTTTTCATCCATGCGAGGATTTCACTTAAATGAGGGTTCAGATAGATTGCGCCATGGGTTTCGATGGAAATGACCGTGGGTCTGCTCCGCATATGTTTGATGACAAACCATTCACTCCCTTCAATATCGACGCTGAGTAAGTCGATATCCCCTTCATCAATCTTATCGAAGGTTTTCGCCTCGACTTCAAAAGAGTCTGCTGGATTTACTTGATATTGGTCGTTAACTAATGCGGGACTTGCAGCCAGTGCAGAAACAAAAGTAGACGCAGCTCTTTGTGATAGTTCTATTTTTCCATTGAAATCATATACTGCAACTGGATGAAGTGTGATGTTTTCTTGTTTTGAAAAATGAGCACGAATTAATTTGATGGACTTAGGGTCTGGTTCTACTAAAGTGCAGCGTACGCCCATTTTGATATAGTCATAGATATTTGAAGTCTCTGGGTGCCATACACCAACTTCTGCAACATGTTTGGCTTTAAATCCCTTTTTTTTGATATTTGTAAAGATCTGTTTTTCTGAAGAAGTCATAAAAGACCCTTAATTCTCCTCGGAGGGAAAGTTATCTCTTAGGTATCGAGATTCTTCGGTTGATTGCTAAAATGAAACTGTAATAAAATTTCCAGTCTAAAATTATCCAGCGTAATAGTAGTGATGTTGTCACGAAAAATACGTGCTGAGCCCATTTTTTTTTCCCTTTTAGGTGTTTCCAACAAAAAATAAACTTATTTCTATTTGAGATGATTTTCCGTTTTAAATTTGATTGCGTATTTTGCATTGTCGAACTTGCGCGGTGGTAAACAACGCTATTCGGTTCATAGATGACTTTGAGTCCCTGTTCTAGTGCCCTGAGTGGAAGGTCTGAATCTTCCCAATAGTATGGTGAAAATATGGGATCAAATCCGCCTAATTTTTTAATAAGAGATGTGTTTGCTACAAAACAACATCCTAAATAGCAATATTCTATATCAAATTTTTCTGTGTCTTTTTTTTTATAACTGGGTCGAAATCGTAGTAGACCTCGTTTGAAGTAGAGATAAGCTTTTTCGTCGATGTTGATGACATTCTCTCGTTTTCCACTGTAGTTGACTATCTTTCCCTTGACAGCAAAAACGATGGGTATTTCGAAGTGTTTTATTAGGTATAAAAAATAATTTTTTTCAAATGTTACATCGGTATTCGCTATGCAGATTAAATTATTTTGAGCACGCTGGATACCCCTGTTACAGGTCACAGAAAATCCTGAATTAACGCCATTCTCTAATATGATAATATCAGGATATTTTTCTTTCAAAAACAAGACGCTATCATCGCCTGAACAGTCATCTACAACAATAATTTCAAATTGGAATTGGTGTGGGTTCAAAGCCCCATAAAGGGAGGGTAAATTTTCTTCCAGTAAAGACTTCCCGTTGTAGTTTGGCAATACGATGGAGAGCGATTTTTTTGACATTCTAATTGCCGCAAGACTTAAATGAAAGAAGAAGGAAAGTTGTTCTCAAAATAGGCTGCTTCATTTTTTTGTAGTTTTAAAATTATTTTTTAACTATTTTATGGCTTTGAGCGCTACAAAGAGTTCGTAACAAGGGTATCTCCAAGTATAATATTTTTCATATTGCCGGGGTGAGATATTAAATATTAACTTGCCAATCTTTCCCCGAAGGCCTGTGCTGAAAATAAGCGTTTTTTTTAAATATTCAAACTCTATATTTGTATATTTCACTGTGTCAATATCTTTTACAAAATAATCAAAAGTTTCATAGGTGAAAGGACGTTTATGGGTTGGATCTCTGAAAAAGCCAATGTTACTGACATGGGGTACTGTAATTTCTGCAATTGCATTTGGTTTCAAAATTCGATGGACTTCTTCCATTATCTTTACGGTATTGCTTAAATGTTCAAAGCAGTGATTTGAACGAATAAGGTCAATGGAGTTACTGAGAAATGGAAGTCGATTCCCATCCAAGTCTGCAACGACATCGACACGCTCTCCGGGAAGGATGTCAACTCCAATCTCATCGTTTTGTTTATTATGACCACAACCTAGATTAAGGATTTTCATAGATGAAAATATTCTCGATTTCAATTTTTTAAGGCATTATTTGATTGGAATATTGACTTATGTTTTGACAATTCATAAAATTATCTAATAGTTGCTGCGCTTTTACAATTGTTGTATTTTGCATGACCCATTGCATCGCATTTTTTTGAAGTTTCTGATATTTTTCTTGGGGGAGATCGTTTATTTTTCCCATTAAATCGTTATAGTTATTGTAGGGAATACAATTCGTTTTATTTAAGCCATGAGGTGCACATGTTGCTGGTTTTTTCTCAAGATCTTTGAAACAAATAACAGTTCCATTGGCTGCAATTTCGTAATGTCGCATACAGTCCCAGCCACCCCTTTTAGTTGTAATCCCAAATTTTGCACTTTGTAAATCAGCGTAGTAGCTGGATTCATCCTCAAATACATATTTCGAGTGATTTTTGATTTTTTTTGATATTTCAAGATCGACGATATGATCGGGGAATAATTTTTTTTTCTGCGGTAAACCCTTAATAACTTTTTCTCTCGGGATAGAAAATGAAATGGGTCTTATGTTTTTAGGTGTTAAAATCTGTCCACAAAATATTTCAGGAGGTAAATTAAACCAACGGCTTTTTACGGTATTTCGGGTCCATTCTCGTTTATAGTACAAAAATTTCTTGTGGGGTTTCTGCATATGCCGATAGTAGCGTTTTTTATAGAAAAAACTTCGGTAGGGAAAAATAGCTGTGGAATCTTCACCATCACATATGATTGTGTTCTCTTTTTTTAAGTAAGGTAAAAGTTGATAGAGATAGCCATACTGTCTGTAAATATCTGAAAATATGATGAGATTAAAATATTGGTTCTTAACTTTCTCAAAAACTTGGCTCCGATCTGTTGAAAGGTCATCCAGTGTTCGATATAGGGTAAATCCATTTCCGTATAGTTTTTGTGAAGATGGGTAGTTCTTATACATACAATATTTTTTTGGAAAATCGGTTACATCTTTACCAAATAGTTGTCGAAATCCATGGAGCAGTGAATCGGAAAGATAATCTTCTACATCGGTTGTGATAAACAGAATTTTCATTTTTTATTGCAGACTCTTTGTAAACAAATATAGGGGAGACTTGAGGATGTCACACGTTTGTATTCGTAGACATAATGCTTTTAAGACGAAACTCTTTTGATTCATTCAAACGATATATCCGGCATTTTCTATTCAGCAAGGGAACCTGTAAGAACCAACCCTGCGTGGTCGGTTCTTACATGAATTGGCCTGATTAAGTCAATTGATTTCATGTCTCCAAAACCATAAACTTGTTTGAGCTTTGTTAAATATTTTGGATTTGATTGTATTCAGAGCGGATGTGAGGTCATTTTTGTATTTTTTACTGCTCTCCTAGGATGAGTCTGTTAATATATCTCTCGCTATAGTCGTTTTGAGCTACAAACGAACGCTACATTTTTTCGAGAAAAAATCATTAAATGAGCAGGGTTGTACGATGATCATCGTAACAGGCGGTGCCGGTTTTATCGGCAGTAACATTGTAAAAGGTCTAAACGATCTCGGCCACACCGATATCCTCATTGTCGACAATCTGAAAAATGGCTACAAATTCAGAAACCTGGTCGATCTTGATTTTATTGATTTTGTCGACAAGGAAGATTTCCTGACGCAGATTGATGAAAATCAGGCTTTTGACGAAGCGATTGAGGTTATATTCCATCAAGGCGCGTGCTCATCTACCGTAGAGTGGGATGGGCGTTACATGCTGCAAAACAACTACGAATATTCAAAATCTCTGCTGTCTTACAGCCTTGCGCGTCAAATTCCTTTCATTTATGCGTCTTCCGCAGCGGTCTATGGGGGAGGAAAGACTTTTAGGGAAGAACGGCAGTATGAATCACCCCTAAATGTTTACGGTTATTCGAAATTCCTTTTTGATCAACATGTGAGACGGGTTCTGCCCAATGCAACAAGCCAGATTGCCGGATTTCGATATTTCAATGTTTACGGGCCGAGGGAAGCGCACAAGGGTGGCATGGCCAGTGTGGCATATCATCTCAATAATCAGCTCTTATCTGATGGCATTGTCAAGCTCTTTGAGGGCTGTGATGGTTACGGTGATGGTGAGCAGCGTCGGGATTTTATTTCTGTGAGTGATGTTGTTGCAGTGAATCTCTGGTTTATGAAACATCCTGAGACGTCGGGGATTTTTAACCTTGGCACTGGAAAAAGCCAGACCTTTAATGATGTTGCGAAAGCTGTGCTTGCCTGGCATAAACGAGGTAAACTTGAATACATCCCCTTCCCCGAAAAACTACGCGGGGCCTACCAAAGTTTTACCGAAGCGGATGTGAGACAACTGCGAAAGGCTGGGTATAAAACAGCCTTCAAGTCCGTTGAAGAAGGGGTGGCAGCTTATATGGGGTGGCTGAATCAGACCTAGGAATATACACTCCAAGCGGCATATCTCTCCCTTTATGGTTTTTTTTAAGCGTGTACCTGCAGTGTTAAAGGCTTATATTTTTTCTTTGAAGGTCTCTGCTAGGCCGATAATTGCATCAACAAGTTGTTTGAGCGGTGTTGCTGTTATCTGAATAATGTCGTAATAATCCAGTGCGGAAAGTGCCAAAAGTATCGCTGTTGAAAATCCAATTAAACGGGTGATCATGTGTGCCTCTTACAAAATGAGAGGCCCCACTTTACCACAGTGTGTGTTTTTTTTGAATTCTAAAAACGTCTCCGTTTGAGCCAGAAACCGCAATGTTCGCGTTGCTAAAACTTAAAACGGGACACGAGCAAGTTGTTCTGTAACATTATTTATCTGCTCTGATGAAGGCTTCGCTGAATTGTGTGGCGGCTGTTGCGCTCATATTGCTGAGAATTTTTGCGGCTTGTTTTTCTTTTATTTTTCTTAAGAGACTGAGCGCAGTTGATCTTTTCATTCTTTTTATCCGTTGTGCAGCGATTTTTGCGTCCATTGATTGGTATATTTTGGAGAGGCGATTGACGCGGGCCTCTCTTTTTTTCTGCTTCGCAAGGGTTTCTTCGGATGTTTTCTGGTCAACAATCTCTTTGAGTTTGATGTATTCATCCAACATCCCGCGTATTTCCTTTTCTAACAGATCCAGCTGACCTTCTCGCTCTAGGATTTTTGCTTCGCGTGTGTCGATTTCAGTATTTCTCTGTTGTAGGGCTTCAAGCAAGGCCTTCGGGGTTTCTGCTGAGCTCAACTGTGCTTGTCCCAGTATAAAGAGGGAAAAGACGAGGGTAATCACAGAAATCAAAGGGAGCGTCCGGAAGATGAGTGCGTATTTTGATCCCTTATTTTCTGTGCAGATCGTCGGCTCTGAAGTCATTGTTATGTTGTCCTCATCTTTCGCTGGCTGGCAATTTCGTCGAGTAAGAAGGTTTCTTGTTTCTTCAATTTTTCTACATAGGCTGCTTTTTGCCGTGCTTCCAATTTTTCCACAATTTTCTTTTCTTGAACGACCTCATTAAGTTCCAGGCGTTTCCGTTCTACGGCTTCGTCTTGCAGGGCGATTTTTTCCTCTTGTGTCTTGATGTGTAAACCTTGGCTTTTGATAAAATCGTAATGTGTCTGAATCTCCGTTGGACTCCCGCCTTTTTTCTGATATTGACTGAGCCGATCTACCGCGGCATTAGTGGATTCAATCAAGTCATGAAGCGCTGTTTTTTCAAGTGTGAGCAGGTTTTCCTGTTCCAGTAGCTCTCGATAAACCACTTCTTCTCGATATGTTCTGACTTTGATGAGTGCTTCTAAGTGGCTTTGGTATTTTGCCATTTTCTTTCCCTGACCTCCTTAGCGTTTTATTGGGGTGGCGCTGCAATGAGGTGATGCAATGCGGCGATACTTTCTTTTAAGTTTGCCGACTCTTTTGTATTTTGTTTGAGAAAGCTTTCAATCTTTTGCCATAAGGCAATGCTTTGATCAATTTTAGCATTGCTGCCAGGCTTGTAGGCCCCGATATTGATGAGGTCTTCGGCTTTTCTATAGGTTGAGATAAGGTCTGAAAGTTGATGGGCTTCTGATTGATGCTTTTCATTGACCAAGTCGATCATGACCCGGCTTGCACTGTTGAGCACATCAATGGCGGGATAATGGTTACTGGCTGCAAGTGAGCGAGACAAGACAATGTGTCCATCTAAAATAGAGCGCACCGCATCTGGAATGGGATCGTTTAAATCATCCCCTTCTACAAGCACGGTGTAAAGACCTGTGATGCTGCCGTCACTGGATGAAGTCCCGGCGCGTTCCAAAAAATTAGGCAGCAGGGTGAAAACGGAGGGTGTATAACCCTTTGTTGTCGGAGGCTCTCCAATCGCCAGCCCAATTTCACGTTGGGCGTGGGCCAGACGTGTGAGTGAATCCATCATAAATAAGACTTGTTTCCCTTGTTCTCGAAAGTACTCTGCAATGGTGATGGCCAAAAAAGCACCACGACGACGAATTAAAGGAGGTTGGTCTGAGGTGACGACGATGACGACGGAGCGTTTGAGTCCTTCTTCCTTGAGTTCTTTTTCGATAAACTCTTTGACTTCCCGACCACGTTCTCCGATTAAGGCAATGACATTGACATCCGCAGTGGTGTATCTCGCAATCATGCCCAAGAGCACACTTTTTCCGACGCCGCTGCCTGCGAAGATGCCCACACGTTGTCCCAGACCACAGGTGAGCAGTCCGTTAATGGCGCGAATTCCTAAATCGATGGGTTTTTGAATCCGTTTTCGCATCAGAGGGTTGAGTGGTGAGGCGTAAAGAGGGCGCTCGTGTGTGGTGTTGAGATCACCTTTATCATCAATCGGGTTTCCTAGACCATCAATGACCCTACCCAGCAGCGTGTTCCCAATTTGTGCTGAAGCCTGAGTCCCACGAATCACAACCGGAGATCCGGGGCCGATGCCACGCGTCTCGCCCAGGGGCATCATGAGGACCTTGTCGCCACGAAAACCGACCACCTCAGCAAAAAGGATTTGATCGGTTTTTGTTGAGGCAATTTTGCAGACCTCTCCAATTGTGGAATGCGGCGCGTAACCTTCGAGCAACAAACCGATGGCTTCTGAAATTTTTCCCAGTGCGGGCATGGGGTCGCTTCGCTGAATGGTTTCAAGGGTTTTGTTTAGAGAAGGATTCATTTTTCCTGTGTTCTCAAGAGTGTTTCAATAATTTTAAGTTGGTTTTTCTGACGACCATCTATCATGCGTTCTTCGCCTTCTACGATATAGTCTCCTGGTGAAAGACTCGTATCGGCTTCAAATCGGAATGCAATATTTTTATTTTGGGTGTGTATGACATCATCTGCATCTCGGGTTAAAATTTCGAGGTCTTCGGTATGAAGCCGAATCACAAGCTTTTCGGTTTTCCCAATTTTTTTGATCGCCTTTTGTATATTCGATTGAATAATCTCTGGGTTTTTGTGAATTGTTTGTCCAATAATGCGTTCCGCAATGGCCAGGGCAATCGTGAAAATATCTTCTTTTGTTTCTTCCAAAATCTCGGTTTTTAAGTGATTGACTGCTTCGATGAGGTTCACTAAAATTTTTTCTGTCGGATCCAGTTTCCTCAGTCCCAGGATGTGACCTGCTTCTTCTCCCGCAGCAAACCCTTTTTCGTAGGCCCTTCGTTCCGTTTCTGGATCCTTAGGTCCATCAATGCCACCACCCGCAGTCCTCTGGGAAACTTCTTTCATAAAAAAAGAGGCGACTTCCTGTGGTTTAAGATCATCTGATTTCATGATGTTAGACGAGAGCTTCAGTGCCACCTCCTCCGCCTTTTCCGCCGATACTGATGGTTCCGGCATCGGAGAGACGTTTTGCAATTTTTAAGATACCCTGTTGTGCTTTTTCAACCTCGGAAACCTTGACTGGCCCTTTAGCTTCCATGTCTTCCTTCAAAAGCTGGGAGGCACGATCAGACATATTGGAAAAGAATTTATCCTTAATCTCTTGCTTTGCAGCCCGAAGCGCCAAGGTAAGCTCGTCTTTATTGACTTCTTTTAAGATCTCTTGCATCCCGCGATTGTCCACTTCGACCAAATCATCAAAGACGAACATGAGTGCGCGTATTTTTTCTGCAAGATCGGCTTGGTGTTCCGTAATAGAGGTCATGATGGTCTGTTCGGTGCTTTGATCAATTTGGTTGAGTATTTCGGCAACCATTTTAACCCCTTTTACTTTTTTACTGCTGCCATTTTTGTTGTCCTCTTGATTCAATTCGACTTGCAGGGCTGCGCCAATTTCCTGCATAACGCCGGGGGGGATGTCCTCCAAAGTCGCGATTCGGATCATGACATCACTCCTCAAGGCTTCGGGCAAATGGGGTAATACTTCACTCGCTTGTATCGTGTCGAGGTGACTGAGGATAAGGGAGACCGTTTGTGGATGCTCTCCTTTGATGAGACTTGCGACGGATTTGGCATCCATCCATTTGAGGGTTTCTAAGCCCCCTTCGTCTTCATCAACCAAGTTGTCGATGACCCGTCCTGCTTGTTCGTCACCCAAGGCCTTTGTGAGCACTTTTTGAATATATGCTTTTCCTTCAACATTCATCCCGCCGACTTCTGCTGTGCTCTCGACAAATTCTACATAAACTTCGTCCAGGTCTTTTTGTGGGATGTCTGAAAGCTCGGTGATTTTTGCCCCTAGCTTTTGCAGTTCTTTGGGGTCAAGCGCTTTCATAATTTCTGAAGCGGCATCTTCTCCGAGTGATGCAACAAATATTGCTGCTTTGTAATAGCCATTTGCCATCTTGCTCTAGCCCTCGCTAATCCATTTTTTTACAGCTTGCGTCGCCGCCACCGGATTTTCTCCCGCAAGTTTAATGACTTCTTCTTTTGTGGGGCCTTGTTCTACAGGCTCTTCTATTTGTGTGGCACCACCAGGACCTGTGAGTCCTTCAGGCAGAGCAACGGGTTTGGGCAGGGGTGCCATAACCATTTTTAATATGGGGCGAATGATGACAGCAAGCACTAGAAGTATGAGCAGCGGCCCGATGATTTGACGTACAAGGGGCAACCAATCCGTCATTTTTTCGATGAGTGATACTTCGGGAATATCATTCGGATCCAAGGTTTGTGCGCTTTTGAAGGGGACATTAACAACTTCGAGTTCGTCTTTACGCTCAAGTGAAAACCCCATGGCTTTTTTGACGATGGATGTAAGGGTCGCCATTTCTTCTTCACCTCTGGGCACATATTCTTGTGTGGTGACTCCCTCGTCGTTTGTGATGGCTTCATAGGTGCCGTCAATTAAGGCCGCAACCGAGAGTCGTTTAATCGTGCCAAAGGGTTCAATGACACGGCTCACGGTTTTACTGATTTCATAGTTAATGACTTCACTCGAATTTTGGGTATTGTTTTGGTTGCTTGCGCCCGCACCACTTTGTGCTTGTCCTCCAGGGGGGACATTTGAGGCAACCCCAGGGACACCCCCTGGAGTACCGGATGAAGACGTGCCGTTTGAATTTCCCTGAGAGCGTTGCTCGCTGCGCACCACTTGGGTTTCAGGGTCAAACTTCTCTTCTGTCAGTTCGACTTGTCTGAGATCCAGAATACTTGAAACGCGAACGAGGGCTTTGTCTGGGCCGACGACTTGCGCGAGCATGGATTGAATTTTTTGCTGAAGCTTTTCTTCTAAGTTTTTTTGGAATTCCAATTGTGAGCCACTCATTTGAATAGCGGATGAACCTTCAGCACCTGTTGTTCTAATCTTCCCCCGACTATCGACAATGGTGACGGCATCGGGTTTTAAACCCTCAACACTCCCGGAAACGAGGTGAGTGATACCTTGAACCTGGGCATCTGAAAGAACACGTCCCGGTTTTAGATTGACGACAACTGCTGCGCTTGTTAATTTTTCTTGTTCGCTGAAAAGACTGGGTTCTGGCATGACGAGGTGTACACGTGCATTGCTGATTTCAGCAATTTGAGCAATGGTGCGGGCGAGTTCGCCTTGTAGGGCGCGGCGATAGTTGAGTTTTTGTGCAAATTCGGTCGCTCCAAATGAGCTTTCGTCAAAGATTTCAAAACCGACATCACCGCCCTGTGGCAGACCTTCACCCGCGAGTAGGAGTCTTAGTTCATGCACACGTTCCGCAGGAACCATCAAAGATGCACCGTCGTTTGAAAATTCATAAGGGACATTGAGTGTCTGGAATTTTGCGATGACAAGCCCGGCATCTTCCGAAGAAAGGTTGGTGTAGAGAATGCGAAAATCAGGTTTTTGAATCCAAAGCCACAGAACAGCCAGTGAGGCCAATCCTCCTGCAAAAATAAAAGCAAGGAGGAGCTTTTTTCCCAGACTGAGTTCTTGTAGGTTTCCTGTAAGTCGTTCAAAAAGCGCTGCCATATATCGTCCTTATGTGTTGGCGGGGGGGGGCTCCACTTTGTTCCAATTTAGATTTAGAGTTGCATCCGGTTGATTTCCTCGTAGGCAGAAAGGATTTTGTTTCTGACTTGCATCATGAGCTTGAAAGAAACGTCGGCTTTTTCAACAGCAATCATTGTTTGGTGAAGCACCTGGTCCTTTCCTGTTGCCAGATCGGTGATTGATCCTTTTGCTATTTTTTTAAGTTGATTGACTTCATTGAGCGATTCTTTGAGTGATTCGCTAAAAGGTTTGGCTGTTTTTTCAGAGGGGATAAGGCCCTTTGTTGCCAAGTCTGTCGCGAGTTTTTGTCCAATTTTAATGTCCATCATTTATCCTCATTTGTTGTCCCCTGATGGGTTTTAGGCCGGGATAGATCTCTTTAGCGTCCAATTTCAAGGGCCTTTAAAGCCATACTTTTTACCGAATTTAGCATTGTGACATTGGCCTCATATGAACGTAGGGCTGAAATCATATTGACCATTTCTTCCATGGCATTGACATTGGGGTAGAGCACGTAACCTTCGGTATTTGCATCGGGATGGCTGGGTTCAAACACTTCTTTGAAAGGGCGCTGGTCATAGACGATTTGAGAGACTTTGACTTGTTTTAATGTGTTTCTCTCTTGTGCAAGTGCACTCGCAAAACTCCCCTCAGCGGGGCTTGTGCTAAAAACAACATCGCGCCGCCGATAGGGACCGCCCTCTGGGGTTTGGGTTGAATCGACATTTGCCAAGTTGCTTGAGATGATATTGAGTCGTTCTCGCTGTGCATCAAGCCCAGATGCCGGGATTGCAAAAGCCTGTGAAATATTCATATCGTTATTGCCTCCGAAACGGTGTTTCCATTTTTAATGACTAAAACGCCTTGTCTTATTTTAAAAATGCTTCCTCCTTTAACAAAGGGGGACTGAGGGGGATTTATTTTTTACCTTCCCTCGCTAATGACATTCTTAAGTCCGGCAAATTTTCTGGCGATAAATTCTGCGGTGGCTTGATACATAAAGGTGTTTTCTGCCAGACGTGTCATTTCTTTTTCTGTGTTGACGGTATTGCCGTCGAGCCGTTTTGCGCCATTTGTGGCGGAAAGACGGACTTCGGGTGAAATGCTTGATGCCCCATTGTGCGTAGAGATGTGCTTGGCATTGGTTTGTGCGACCTTGAGCCCACCTGCTCCGCTATCTGCATCAGCGAGCGCTTTTTTAAAATCAATTTCTTTGGCTTTATATCCTGGGGTATCCTGGTTGGTGATGTTGCTCATAATGACCCCGTGTCGTGTATTTCTTACATCTAAGGCTTGTTCCAGTCTTTCAAGTGATTTTCCAAATAATTTGTCGATCATGATCAGATCCTTTCCTAAAAATAGCTGCGATTATTTACTTTCTGTGTTGGCCGTTTCGCAGTCCGGGTCGAGCTTATGGTATTCCCGCAATTTATTACGTAGAGTGCGAATACTAATGCCCAACATCCGCGCGGCGTGTGTTCTGTTTCCAGAAACCTGTGTGAGTGTTTCGAGGATGAGCTTGCGTTCTGCTTCCCAAACCGTCGTGATCGTTGTGGGAGCGGATTCCTGTCGTATGGGTTCATTTTCAGGAAAAAGCAGATGATCTTTGTCGATCTGTTCAGATTCTGCCAATAAGACGGCACGTTCGATTATATTTTCAAGCTCTCGCACATTGCCAGGCCAAGGCATAGACATTAAAATCGCGAGCGCTTCTTTTGAGATTGCATTGACCCGTTTTCCATTTTTTTCAGCGCCGGAGAGAATAAAGTGTTGCACGAGCGCAGGGATGTCTGCGATGCGATCCCGAAGCGGTGGAATGCGAAGCGGAAAGACATTGAGTCGATAGTAGAGATCTTCTCTAAAGCGTCCGGCTTTGACTTCTTCGAGCAGAGGGCGATTTGTTGTGGCGATGACACGGATATCCACCGAAAGTGTGCCTTTTCCACCCAGCACATCCACTTCGCGCTCCTGTAAAACGCGAAGCAGCTTGGCTTGCAGGGAGAACTGCATTTCACTCACCTCATCCAAAAGTAGGGTTCCCATCTGTGCGAGTTCGAAACGTCCTGCTTTTTTTGTTGCGGCTCCGGTAAAGGCCCCTTTTTCATAACCAAAAAGCTCACTTTCTAAGAGGGATTCCGGTACCGCGGCGCAGTTGATGGCAACAAAGGGTCGATGGGCACGTGGACTGTGATCATGAATAAATCGTGCGAGCAATTCTTTCCCCGTCCCACTTTCTGCCTGAATGAGCACGGTGGCCTGACTTGCCGCAACGACTTCGGCCATTTTTAGCATCTTTTTCATCCCGAGATCTTCTGTGACGAGTTGTTTGTTTCCAGAACGTCTGATTTTTCCCTCTGTGGGTTTTTTATGAAGGGCTTCATAAAGTGTGTCGCGTAGGGTTTTTTCTGAAAAAGGTTTGACCATGTAATCAAAGATGCCTAATTTCATGGCATCAACAGCACTTTCAACAGAGCCAAAGGCCGACATCAATATGATGGGCATGTCCGCCCATCTTTTTTTGATTTGTTGAATGAGGTCAATGCCACTCATGCCAGGCATTTTCATATCGGTGATCAGTGCAGAAAAGGGGTCTTTGTTGGATCGGGCCATGCAAATTTTTAAGGCCGCTTCTCCGTTTGGGGCGCTAAGCACGCGATAGCCTTCTTCTTCGAGTGTTGCGGTTAAGGCAAAGCGCATTTCCGGTTCGTCATCGACGATGAGAATCGGGGCTCTTTTGTTTTGTTTATTGTACTGCATGACGGCCCTCCTTGTGTTTTGGTAGCCGGATGGTAAAGGTCACACCTCGATCTTTGCGGTTGTTGACATAAATCACACCTTGATGGGCGGTGACGGCATTTTGAGCGATGGCGAGTCCAAGACCTGCCCCGGTGGTTTTTGTACTAAAAAATGGATCGAATATAAGTGGCAGTGCGTCTTCTGGGATGCCAACGCCGGTGTCAGAGATGGTGATTAAGACTTCTTCTGGCATATCGTGTGTACTGTGGGCTGTTATTTTAAGTGCGCCACCTTGTGGCATGGCATCCATGGCGTTCAAAATTAAATTAATCAGGACTTGTTTGATCAGATCTTCATCACAGAAGATGTCTGTGAGTTCTGGGTCAATTTTTTGAAAAACTTCGACATGGTGTTCTCGGAAGAGGTATTGGGTAAAACCGATGAGTTCAGAAATGATCTGGCCAAAATCGACGGATTTCAAAATGGCTTGAGGTTTTCGGGTGAAAAACAGCAAATTGGTGATGCTGTGATCCATATTTTTAACCGCATTCAAGAGGTGTTTCGCCCAAGCGATTTTTTCTGGGTTCCGGGTGTGTTTTTCGACTTCTTTTTGGAGCAAACTTGCAAAAAGCTCAATGCTCCCTAGGGGGTTTCTCAGTTCGTGTGCCATCTTTGCCGACATTTCTCCCACGGCGGCTAAACGATGATTTCGCTCCGCTTGTTCTCGAAGGACTTCTTTTTCATCTTGTGTTTTTTGAAGTTCTTTTTTAAGATCAATGACTTCTTCTTTGAGTAGGCGATAGCTTTTTTCTAACTCGGAAGAAGTGGTATTAAATTGGTGAAAGGCATCTTTTAAAATTTTAAGGGATGTTTCTTCGACAGCCATTGATGTTCCTTCCTGTGATTTAAGGACTTATATTTTTCTCAGTTTTGGATACAAGTTCTACCGCCTTTTGTTCTGAAAGTGCCCGGATGAGGCCTCCCGCTCCGGTTTCTAAACGGCTGTAAATAGGAAGTCCTTTATCATGTATCCCGAGTTTTTCGTAGCTCTGTGCCACCTGGAAATTGGCCCACGTAACGGCTTCATTCCCCTCACTGGCTTCGATGGTTTTTGCATAAAAGGAAATGCTTCTTTTATAGATTTTGAGTTTAAAAAAAGTATCGGCAATTCTGAGATAAAGCCCTGGTGTTTTTTTTCGTTGAGGCTCTTTTATCTTGAGATAACTTTCTAAAGCCTGATCTAAATCACCACTTTTTACATAGGCATCGCCTAAGTGAATTAAAACAAGGGCTTGTTCGCTAGATTTTGCGTAACTTGAAAGCCAACTTTTTAGTTTTTTGATGGCGAGCTTTGTTTTTCCCTCGTTTAGAGAGGCTTCGGCAGAGCGTCTTTCTAGCTCTGGAATGATTTTGCTATTGGGGTAGTGTTTAATAAATATTTGTTTTTGTTTTTCCGCGCTCGTGTATTTTTTTTGCTTGAAATAGGTTCTTATTAAATAGGTTCGTGCTTTTTCTTTTTGTGCATTTTGTTGTCTCTGGGTAAAAGGAAGAAGCAAATCGATTGCTTCCTTATGGAGTCCTGATTGCGTAAAAGCAATGCCCAGATTCAATCCTGTTCTTCCCTTGAGAACCTTGGGAGAAAAGTAGGCTTGGTCGCTATAGTAGACCTTCAAAGCTTCGAGGTATTGATTCTTTTCAAACAATTGATTGACCGAGGAAATCACGGTATGCGGTAGGGATTTTTTAATATCTTTTTTCAGAAGTTTCGAAACCTCTTGTTTGATCAAGCGTTGTTTTATTTTGAGTGATTCCGTAAATAATGCGTGTTTTTCTAAGGCTTCTGCTGTTTCAAAAATAAGTTGGGCAATGAAGTCGGGACGATTTTTTTTGTGGCGGAGCAATATTGAGGCTGAGGTTTTCACCTTTTCATAAGCCAGACGTCCTGCTTTCGTGTTTAAGGCCCGTCCTTTAAAACAGTTACTTATAAATTTAGGAGAGATTGTTTCGCAGCCTGCGATGTGGATCTCTCCAATGGCGGCGATCAGGCTTGCACTTTGGTGATGGTATTTTTTTCCTGTTGCGGCATAGACTTGTTTGTAGGTTTTTTTTGCCCTCGTGATCTTTCCCTGAAGACGGAGTGAATCGCCAATACGGGCAAGGGCCAAGAGAGAGTAAGTGGATTTCGGGTATTTGTTGTGCAGGATGAATAATAGTTCGCGTGATTTTGTGTAGGCCTCTGTTTTATAAGCCGAGATGCCATATTGGTAGAGGGATTTTTTTGAGACTTGCAACAGAGGATTTTGAGGTGAAATGAGTTTGTAGTATCCATAAGCCGTGACATATTCTTTTTTCAGGTAATAGGTTTCGGCGTAATTAAGCAGTAAAAAAGTAGATTCCTGTGGAGATAAAATAGCCGGATTAACTTTATCAAAGGCTAGGATGGCTTTGTCGTATTTTCCCCATTGTAAAAAAACATCTCCTTTATTGATTTGAGCTGGAATAACAAAAGGGGTGTTTTGATATTTTTTTATAATGCGGTCAAAAGTGGCCAGTGCTTCGTAATAGAGTGCTTCTCTCAAAAAAATCATGCCGATGGTCATCAAGACGGATGGCGTGCGTTCTGATTCTGGATATCTAAAATAGGCTTCTCTATATGCGTCTAAGGCCTTTCGAAAAAGTAAGGGTCGGCCTTTTTCGGCCATGGTAATATAGAGATCTCCCATGAGAAAGGCCGCATTTTCTGAAATTTCAGGTGTTTTATGTCGTCGATTTAAACGTTCGGTTTCCCGAATCGCCTTTGTGAAGTTAAAGGCTTTGTAGGCTTGGCGAACGGGATCAAAGGCTGGATCTTCGGGAATGAAATTCCCTTGAGGGGCGAGCGTCCCATGTTGAATCTTTGCGTGCAATCCAGGGGGCTGTCCCCATTGCAGGCAAAACAATGCTGTGAATAAGAACAGAATGATCATACTATTCTTATCCTTATATTTTATTAAAACCTGCATAAATCCGTCCTATCTGACCCTGTGTTTTTGTTCTTTTCGTTCCTATGATTAAGCAATAATAATGCCAGGATATTTATTTCGTATTTGGGGCAGATTTATGCGGGAGACCCTTAAGAAGGGTGCATAAATGATGATTGGAGGATTTTTTTTGGAGAATGTCTTAAGGTGTTTGGAAAGTCTCGTCAAAGCTTTGACGAGACAAGTCAAGTCGCACTATTAAAAATAGAGGCGTGTTGGCATTGTTTTGACTGAAGGTGGTATTTATTTGTGCGGGGTGTTTTTTATGATTTACTCAGAGTGTTTCTCCCTCTTCTTTTCTATAAAATTGTTGGGAAAGGGCTTGTTTGGCTGCGGCAGTAATCCGGCGTTTTTTAAGTTTTTCAACAAGTGTCGTGCGATTCATGTGTAGAAGCTGTGCTGCACGATTTTTAACCCCATTGGCCCTGGAAAGAGAGAGGTCAAGAATTTGATTCTCGAAGGCCGAGACCGTTTCGGCGAAAACAATCCCTTCCTCCGGTAGCTCAAAATGAAAGGGAAGGGTTTTTCTACGAGACATGATGAGCTTTTCTGGCACGTCATCCGTCGTGATCATGTTCTCATCCTTCATCAAAACCATCATGCGTTCGACGAGGTTTTCAAGCTCTCGGATATTGCCCGGCCAGTAATATTTTAGGAGGAGGGCAATGGCTTCCGAGGTGATTCCAGTCACTTTTTTGTTTTTTTTCTGGTTGAATTTATCAATGAAATGGTCTACGAGTAAGGGAATGTCGTCCTTGCGTTTTCGTAAAGGTGGAATATTGATGGGGATGACATTGAGTCGATAATAAAGGTCTTCTCTAAAACGCTTTTCAGCAATGGCTTTTTCTAGATCTTGATTTGTGGCAGCGACGATGCGCACATCGACCTGTATTGATTTTACACCGCCCACACGCTCAAAGGACTGTTCTTGCAGGACACGCAGTAACTTGACTTGCAATGAAACGGGTAGTTCTCCAATTTCATCCAAAAAAATTGTGCCGCCATGTGCCAGTTCAAAACGTCCTGTTCTTGAGTTTGTTGCACCTGTAAAAGCGCCTTTTTCATGACCAAAGAGTTCACTTTCGATCAAAGCTTCAGGAATGGCACCACAGTTAATGGGAATAAGGGGTTTGTCGCGTCTTGTGCTGTTGTAATGGATAGTTTTTGCGACAATTTCTTTGCCCGTACCACTTTCTCCTTGAATGAGGATGGTGCTATCGCTGTCTGAGACACGTTCGATCAGTTCATAGACCCGATTCATTTCTTGGGATGAGCCCACCATATTTTCAAAACGATATTTATCCCGCACTATTTTTTTGAGTGAGAGGTTTTCACGTTTAAGACGATTAAATTCAATGGCATTTTTGACCAGGTTTAAGACCACGTCAATTTGAAAGGGTTTTGAAATAAAGTCAAAAGCACCTGCCCGCATGGCTTGAACGGAGAGCTCAATTGTGGCGTAGGCGGTGAGCACGATACAGACCGCTTCTGCGTTGATTTTTTTGATCTGGGCCATGATTTCGATACCCGAAATGCTGGGAAGACGCAGATCAATCATATAGAGGTGAAAAGGGGAGCGTTTGGCTAAGGCAATGGCAGGCGGCCCATCTGCGGCGGCTTCCACGGTATAACCCGCTTCTCCTAATAAAGTAATGAGGGTTTCACGGACGCCATCGTCATCTTCAATCACGAGGATGCGTGTGTTACGATTCATTGAGGGATTCCTTTTGTCTCATGGGCGGATTCGCTGTTTGGGTCGCTTTGTTTCTCAAGTGTGTTTTCTATGATGGCCTCGAGTTGTTTTAGGACAAAAGGTTTATAGAGCACATGAATTTGATGTTCTGAGAAGAAATGGTTATTTTTTTGGTTCAGGCTGTCGCCCGTGATGAAGATCAGTCGTTGTGTCATCTGGGGGTGTTGTCTCTCCAGATGTTTGTAGAATTTGAAGCCGTTGATGCGCGGCATCTTAATATCGGCCAGGATAAGGTCAAAATGCTGTTCATTAAGTGCAGGCAGTGCTTCGCTGGCTGAACTAAAAAGATGCGGTTCGTGTCCGAGCTGATTTAAGAGGTGATACTGCAAATCCAAGATGACTTCTTCATCGTCGAGTACCATGATTTTAAGGGATCTTGAAGACCGAGATTTTGGTATTTCGGGGGCTGAGGAAGGCTCAAAGGCATCGGAGGCGACAGGCAGACAGATGATAAAACTTGTGCCACGGTCTCGCCCATTTTCAAAAGTTACATTGCCGCCATGTTCTCTAATGATTTTTTGGCTGATGTTGAGGCCAAGACCGGAGCCATCGGGTTTTGTTGTAAAAAAGGGTTGAAAGAGTTTACTTTGGATCTTTTTTGCGATTCCGGGGCCTGTGTCGCTGATACGGATAATCACTGCACCGTCATTGGATGTTGTTGTAATGGTGAGTGTGCCTTTTCCACGATCTGCAGACATGGCCTGATGTGCGTTATTGATAAGGTTGAGAAAAACCTCAAGTAATTGTTGATAGTCTCCGACCACTTTGGGCAGGGTTTGGTCATCGGAAAGTCGTCGAACCAGTCGAATATTATCAAAGTGCAGTTGGCGACTTTTAAGTTCCAGCACGTTTTGAATCACGCCATTGACCCCGACCAATATCCGTTCTGGTTTATGGGAGCGCACCACTGAAAGCAAGTTTTGCACAATCTTAGAGGTGCGGATGGCTTCCGAAGAGATGCGGCGTAGTTGCCGTTTGATTTCAGGACTGACGCGTTTTCTGAGCAGTAGTTCTGAAAAACCCACAACACTGGTTAAGGGGTTATTCAGTTCATGTGCGACGCCTGCCAGCATTTCTCCAACGGCTGCCAATTTTTCTGAATGCAGTTTACGCCGCTGAAATTCCCGTTCTTCAGAGAGGTCTTTACAGACGGAAACAAAACCTACCGCATCGTCCTCATCGTCCTCTACCGTCATTGTTGAAATGGAGAGCGGAAAACGTTCTCCTTCGTGGTTGATACCATCCAGTTCTGCTTTTCCCACGCCAAACCGAAGAGTTTCGGGCAAAATCTTGTCCTTTATTGTCTTAATGCTGTCCGCAGGAAAAAGGCGTGTGAGGCCTTCGTTCAGAATATCTTCCTCTGCTGCGCCAAAAATGTGACAGAGGGCTTGGTTGATATAAAGCGGACACCCCGATTTATCTTGAAGTAAAAGACCATTTTGGATGAGTCCCAGCGCTTTTTGGAAGTGTTGCAGGCTCGGTTCGCGTATTTGTGGGCTCATTTGTGACTCATTTTAAAAAACGGTGTGTTTCTCCATGTCTTAATCTCTAAAAAAGCTTAATGGGAAAGTTTCAGGGTGTCAAGTTTTTGTCGCTCAGGCAGTCTTTGCCCAGTTGTGGGTAAAAATAGACTATTTGTCTGATATTTTGTTCTGAAAAAGCTTTAAAACCCTAAAAAGGGGAGCATTATCCCCTTAATTTTTTTGGTATTACTTTTGCTATATCGAAGGGAAACAAATCAATTTTTGACGAAAGGGTGATTCGCGGGATGCATCATTTGAGGGTGAGCGATAAAACAAATCTGGAAGGCTTGAGTGCGTTTCTAAATGTCAATAAATTAGTTTCTGCCCAAGGAAAAACCGAAGGGTTCTCAGAGGTTTTTAAAGGCATTGAAGCTGTTTTTAAGACTCCTGCATCTGAGCCGCTTTCGAGGGCAAGCACAGACGTAAAAGACAACAGAACGCGTAAACTGGAAGAACTTGAGAAAGAGAAAAGCGTGCGTTCTTTGGAACGGCAGGATATGGCGGCGGCCCAGAGCACGACAGAAGCAGAGAATAGAATGGATGAATCGAGTGAAGCCGAGGCCTCTTCTTTTAGAGAAGGCACCGGCGAGGAGGTGGTGAAATCGACCAAAGAAAACCAGCAAGCTGATTCAGCACAGCCCACAAAAAGCAGCACGACCGACCTATCTGACAAAAAACAGGATGCTGCGACGCTTGGGCCAAATGCGAAGACCTCTTTCTCAGAAGGGGAAGCAGAAACTGATCTTGCGCCACTGAAAGACAGTCTTGACGTTTCTAAACCCTCCCCTGATAACAGTGAAGTTTCTGAAGATTTATTCAGCTTGGAAAAAGCAAAAATGAAGCTTGTGAAAGAAAATGAAGCTGCGATGGGAAAGGGTACTGAGGACACGACGGCAGTCTTAAAAACCGTGTTGGCCGAAAAACGATTGGAAAAACAGGCTGAAATGGCTGCACATCCGTCTACACAGCAGTCTTCAGAAAAACAAGGACTTCCTGTTGATTTAAAACCGGCTGTGACGCCTGGAAACAGTACATCAATTATCGAAAATCTTCAGGGATTTGCGCTTTCCAAATCGATGGGCATAGAAGGCGGAGCAGCCGGAGGCAAAGCTCATGGGGGCATGGGCCAAGGCGGTACTTTTTTAGGAAATACTGCCTTTCAGCTTTCTAATTTACCTTCAAATGAAGGTTCTTCTGCGATGCAAAAAACGGCGACCGATTTTCGTGCGCTGATGAATGCGGGCCGTGTCATCCCAGATGAAGGGGCCGTCTTAAGGCAGGTCGCACAGCAATTACGCGCTTGGCGATCCGGTCAGGATGAGCCCATTCGTTTTCTTTTGGAGCCAAAAAATCTCGGTAGGATTCAAATTGATGTCAGCCTGAAAGAAGGAGGATTGATCGCCCATATGGTGACTTCTGACCCTATGGTGAAAGAATTATTGGAGCGAAATCAGCATTTTTTGCAAGAGGCACTGAAAGAGCAAGGTTTAGAAATGGAGCAATTTTCAGTCGATTTAGGGGATAGAAAAGGGTTTGCGCGTGATGCAGAAAATACACAGGATTTTATGAAATCAGATGTGTTTTTGGAAGAAGCCGATGCAAGGGATTCAATCCAGCCTCCTCAATCTGAATTACAATCAGAAGACGGTGGTTTGAGTCTCTATGTCTAGTGTTATGTGGAGTGATCATTAAGGAGGGGAGTAGAAATGGCAGATGTCGGACCAGAAGCTTTGGGTAAAGATGTTTTTCTTCAGTTATTGACAACACAATTACAATATCAGGATCCACTTGATCCCACGGACAGTACGCAGTTTGTCGCTGAACTGGCTCAGTTTACGCAATTGGAGCAGACCTCGGAGATGAATGCCCAGCTCTCTAAATTGGTTGAAGGCAATATTTTGCTGAATAATTTTGGCGCGACTTCTTTAATTGGTAAAGAAGTTCAAGTTGAAGGGGGCCTTTTTTCCTTAGTAGAAGGCAGTGCTTCCGATTTTTCGTATCAGCTGAGTGGTGATGCACAAGAGGTTGTGATTCAAATTGTGGATGGCATTGGCGATGTGGTGAGGACGTTCAACCCGGGAGCGCAGCAGGCTGGGATTCAAAGGGCTTCCTGGGATGGTCGGGACGCAAACGGCAATCCATTACCTGCGGGAGATTATAGCTTTAATATCTCGGCGAGAGATCAGGCAGGGGGGCCTGTTTCAAGCGAAACCTTTAGTTCGGGTATTGTGAGTGGGGTGCTTTTTGAAAACGGGGCGCCTTTTGTCACGGTCAACGGTGGAAATATTCCAGCAAGCGATGTGATTTCAGTCAGGTAATCTGTGGACTGAGATTTTACAGACTTATTTAGAGGTTCCTAAAGGAGGTTAGAAGTATGGCAATTTTAACATCACTTTTTGCAGGCGTGAGTGGACTCAATGCCTTTGGCACCGGTCTTTCTGTCATCAGTAATAATATTGCAAATTTAAACACTACGGGATTTAAGGACGGCCAAGTTTCTTTTGCCGATTTAGTCAGTAGTGGATCAAGTCGTGCTCAGGTGGGGCGCGGGGTACTGGTGAACGATATTCGCACAAATTTTTCTCAGGGTTCATTTGAAACAACAGGGAGTGAGCTAGATCTGGCCGTTGAAGGCGAGGGGTTTTTTGTGCTGAGAGACAGTGCAGGGGCTGAGTTTTATTCACGAAGCGGGGCTTTTAATGTAGGTAGAATCGGCTTGGTTGAAAATTCTGACGGGCTGCTGTTGCAGGGCAGACAGGCAACGCTCGCGGGGGTTGTGACGGGACAGCCGACTGGAAATATTGATCTCTCGACAACAAATTCGACGCCGAATCCAACAGCAAATCTTTCAATTGACGCAAACCTGGATTCGCGGGCCACTCCACCGGGCGCTTTTGTGCTTGCGACACCTTCGGCAACCTCTAATTTTTCAAGCAGCATCACTATCTACGATTCTCTGGGAAACGGGCATCTGATCAATGTCTATTTTACAAAGTCTTCGTTGATTGCTAATGAGTGGGATTATAATGCGGTCGTGAGTGCAGCTGATTCGAGTACGGGCAGTGCTGTTGTGGCAGGAACAGGGACACTTGCTTTTGGCACGAATGGTACTTTGACCTCAGTCAGTTCTGCTACAGGGACGTTTAATTTTTCAGGAAATCCGACACAAAATCAGGCGGTTACTTTTGATTTTGGAAGCCCGACGGGTTCAGGTGGTACAGGTCTTGATGGCCTGACGCAGTTTGGTGCTTCATCATCCGTACTCACACAAATTCAAGACGGTTTTGCCGCAGGGTCTCTTTCAAGTGTTTCTATCGACCAAGAGGGTATTGTTACCGGTCTTTTTACCAATGGACAGAGTCGTTCGCTGGCTCAAGTGCGTTTGGCCCGGTTTAATAATGACCAGGGTTTAAGTAAGGTGGGTAATAATGTGTATGTTTTGTCAAATGATTCCGGTCAGCCGATTTTAGGGGATCCAAATTCTGGCGGCATGGGCCGTGTGCTTTCAAATTCCTTAGAACTTTCCAACGTTGATCTGGCCCAGCAGTTTATTAAAATGATCGAATACCAGCGGGGTTTTCAAGCCAATTCACGTTCCATCACGACGACAGATGAGCTCCTTCAAGAATTGGTGAATCTTATCAGATAAACACAAAAAGACAAGTTTGATGAAATAGGGGGTAGCGTGCTTGTGAGGGGATGGCGCGTTGCTCCTTTTTTTTCGTCTAAGGGGACTTTTCCCGCTGTCAATATCATGACATTTCAAGCGTTTCACTTGACGAAAAAATCCTTTCTTTGCCTTGTTCTCTGCCAGAGACAAGCTTAAAACCCTCCTTTTGTCTTTCACCTGAACAGACTTAAAACGGCATAAAGATTGCTAAACAAGACTGCGGCAAGGAGAAGAGCAGGGCTTTTATCGTGTTTTGACTCTGCATTTTTCATTCGAGATCAGAGGTGTTTTGTGGGAGCCAAAATGGGAATGAATCCCTATAAAAAGGACAGATTATGAAGATGATTATTATCGGACTTGTCGTTGGCTTGGGTATTGGGGGAGGGGTCTTCTTTTTTATGAAAGGCCAGGCGCCTGCTTCTGTCGCGGAGGCCCCAAGAGCGGCTCCAAGTGAAGAAGGCGAAGAAGGTGCCGCTGCTGAACGGGTGGCCGATGCCGAACCTGGAGGGGATGGTCCTAAGGATGATGGGGGTATTTATGAGCTTGAACCTTTTATCGTTAATTTGGCTGATATTACAAAAGTCCGTTATCTGAAGATCACCGTCAAACTGGATTTGGTTCGCAGTAAACATGCCGAGGATCTCAATAATAACCTGCCCCAGATTCGCGACACCTTGATTCTGCTTTTAAGCAGCAAAGATTTTGCCGCGATTCGCACCGTGGAGGGAAAGATGGAGCTGCGCGACGAAATCTTACAACGCGTGAATGCCATTTTTCGCAGTAACAAAGTCAAGATGGCATATTTTACAGATTTTGTGACGCAGTAATTTTAACGACAGCAGGGAAAATGTATGGCAGAAAAAATTCTCTCACAAGACGAAGTCGAAGCGCTTCTACAAGGGGTCACTTCAGGAGAAGTTGAAACTGAGGGTGAAGGGACACAAGAGGGGGCCAATAATTATGATCTCACCAATCAGGAACGCATTATTCGGGGGCGCATGCCCAGTCTTGAAATCATTAACGAACGTTTTGCACGTTTGTTTCAGATCTCAATGACGACTTTTTTGAAAAAGGAGATTGAGGTCATTCCTGTCTCCATTGATGTGCCGAAGTTTGGGGAACTGATGCGGAAAATTCCGCTGCCGAGTAGTATCAACATCGTCAAGATGGATCCCTTAAGAGGAGCTGTTCTGATTATTTTGGATACCAAGTTTGTCTACCGTTTGGTCGATCTTTATTTTGGGGGATCGGGTCAGACTTACGTGAAAATTGAAGGACGAGATTTTACCTCAATTGAAAGCCGTATTATCCAAAAAGTGGTGGATAAAATTCTGAGTGATTTGGAAACCTCATGGAAACCTATTTTTAAAGTTGAAATTACACATATCCGTACCGAGATCAATCCTCAGTTTGCAGCCGTAGTGACACCCACCGAAGTTGTGGTGACCACATTATTCAAGATTGAAATTGATGGAGAAGGGGGCGATATATTTATTGGCATGCCTTATCCCACGATTGAGCCCATCCGTGAAAAGCTTTATGGCAGTTTTCAGAGTGATCAGGACGAAGAAAATAAGGTTTGGGCAACACGTTTTGCCCAACAAATGACGGAGTGTAATTTGAATGCCGTTGCTGAAATTGGAAAGGCAGAGCTTACGGTGAGAGAACTTACAAAGCTCTCTGTGGGGGATGTCATTATGCTGAATCGTACGGTAAGGGAAGACCTTGACTTAAAAATAGAAGGGAAAACCGTATTCCACGGCCGTGCGGGACTTCATCGTGGCAATGTGGCTTTTCAAATCACCTCGATCAGTAAAGACCGTAAAAAATGATGGACGCTCAGTTGAGGGGAACAGATACCCGATCTAAATTTCCCTTAGAAAGCGGGAGGTAAAAAATGGCAGATGATCCAGGCGCTCCGGAAGAAGAAGACGATATGGCCCGTGCCATGGCTGAGGCCATGGCGGAAGCAGGGCAAACCATTGAAAAAGAGATGCCAGGTGCTGCTCCTGCGCCACCGAGCGATGCTGAACAAGCTGCGATAGACGATGCCATGGCCGCCGCCGCTGCCGATGTCGCACCTCCAGCAGAAGAAAAACCCATGCCTGATGCTGAACCTGCGCCACTTTCCACGCTTGCACCACAGCAGACAGGTGAGCCGCTTGGAAATCTGGATTTTATTCTGGATGTGCCGCTTCAAATTACCGTGACTTTGGGGGAGACGCGGATGTTGATTAAAGAGCTCCTGCAATTGGGGCAGGGTTCTGTGGTCGAATTGGAAAAAATGGCGGGGGAGCCAATGGACGTCCTTATTGGCGACAAATTGGTTGCGCGTGGGGAGGTTGTGGTTGTGAATGAAAAATTTGGCGTGCGTTTAACCGACATCGTCAGCACGGTTGACCGGATTCAAAATTTGAATGGCTAGTGAAACGTAGAGGAAGTGAATAGTAGATGATCAGAGCAATTTTGATCCGATCTCAATTTAAAGGTCTCAAAAAAGGCACTGTGGAAAAATGGATGACCCTTTTGCAAGTTTAGTCAAAATGCTTTCATCGCTTTTATTCGTGTTGGCGCTCATTTTGGCCATTGCTTTCGGATTGAGGCGGTTTTCGCGTTCTCGTTTTAGTCGATGGAAGACGGCCCCTTTGGTTAAGGTGCTGTCCACGGCGTATCTCGGTCCGAAAAAGGAAGTCTCCATCATTTCTGTGGGCGAACAATATCTTGTGTTGGGTGTCACGCCTCATCACATTTCACTGCTGACCCGTTTAGAACATGCCCCTTTTGAAACAAACCTTTCAGACGAAGTGAAAGACTTGGATCCAACATGAATCATGCTTTGGTAGAAAAAAGACGTGTTTCGTGGCGCTTATTTATTCTTGTTTTGAGTGCCTTAATTGCCACACTCTTTTTGTTTTTTTTATTGCCTCATGTTTCGTTGGCTCAGACGCCCGCAACTGAAGCGCCATCGGTGACGGTGAGTTTGGGTGCAGGTTCGAGTGAGCGCTTTTCCGTTGCGATTCAAATTCTCATTCTGCTCACCGTTTTATCTCTTGCACCCGCAATTTTCATCATGATGAGTTCATTTACGCGGATTATTGTGGTGCTTTCTTTTATGCGACAAGCCTTTGGCACACAACAATCACCTCCGAATCAAGTCTTAATTGGACTTGCCCTTTTTCTGACTTTTCTTGTCATGGCACCTGTTTGGCAACAAGTCAATACCGAGGCCTTACAGCCTTATTTGGATGAAAAAATTTCACAAGAAGATGCTTTGGATCTTGCGATGTCTCCGGTAAGAAATTTTATGTTGAGACAGGTACGAGAAAAAGACCTTTCCCTTTTTGTCAAGCTTGCGAAATTGCCTCAACCCAAAAACCCATCGGATCTGCCCATTTTTACGATTATTCCTGCTTTTATGATCAGTGAGCTAAGGACGGCATTTCAAATTGGATTTCTGGTTTATTTGCCTTTTCTTGTGATTGACATCGTGGTGGCGAGCATTCTCATGTCCATGGGCATGATGATGTTACCACCGGTCATGATTTCACTTCCTTTTAAACTGATTCTGTTTGTTTTGGCCGATGGCTGGTACTTGGTCGTGGGTTCTTTGGTGAAGGGATTTGCATGAATTGGGCGGGAATCGGATGCCAAGGGCTGGAAACTGGATTGAAAATCTGTGTGCTGATTCCCGGCCCCTGGTTTCCGGCTCTTGGTCCAAATAATGGATCATCGGTTTCTCATTTTGAGGATTTTAAACAATGACTCCTGAGTTTGTGACGCAAATTGTGCAACGGACGATTGAAATTTCGGTGCTTTTGTCTGCGCCCGTACTGGTTTCAAGTCTTGCCATTGGTTTGGTGGTGAGTCTTTTTCAAGCGGTGACTCAGATCAATGAAGCGACCCTGACTTTCTTGCCAAAAATTTTGGTGGCGGGACTGGCCTTGGCATTTTTCTTTCCTTGGATGTTGTCGGTCATTGTTGGTTTTACCAGTGATATTTTGATGAATTTTCCAACTTACACCGGATGAATTAGAGAAGGTTTAAGTCATGAACATTCCCTTAGTTGAGGGTATCTTAGAAAATCAGATGGTTTTCCTCTTCATCCTTTTTAGGGTGGCTGCATTTTTAGCGGCGACGCCTTTGATGGGTGGCTCAGGCGTACCTGTGATGGTAAAGATGATGTTAGTGCTTTCGATGAGTTTTGTTTTGTTCCAAACCCTTAGCTTAGAACCACCGGGTGAGCTAAATCTGGTTTCTTTAACGATTGCATTACTTGGAGAAGTTTTAATCGGACTCATTATTGGCATGGCTGCAAACTTACTTTTTAGTGCGATCGAGATGGGTTCCGAGATTGTGGGCATACAAATGGGTTTGGGAAGCGCAAACCTTTTTGATCCCATCTCCAATAAACAGGCTTCTCTGATTGCACGTTTACAGGGTCTTGTGGCGATGCTGATTTTTCTGGTCTTAAATGGTCACTTCATTGTTTTGGAGAGCATGGTAAAGAGTTTTGAATTGATTCCTTTTGCTGGATTTTATCCTTCCGGGCCTTTGGTCGAATACCTCATGAAGCTTGCGGGGCAAATGTTTTTGCTGGGGCTTAAAGTTGCGATTCCAATTATCGTAGCCCTTCTCATGGCGAATGTCACCATCGGTATTTTCTCCCGGGTTATTCCTCAACTCAATGTACTGCTTTTTAGTTTTCCGGTGACGATTACACTTGGCTTGGTGATGTTGGGTTTTTCATTGCCGATACTGACAGGTATTTTAACGCAAGAGGTTTCAGGACTTAGAACGGTTTTTAATCAGTTATTAGTTGGGATGAGTCCTTAGAAAGTAATCAAAGATGCCAGCAGACGACCAAGAAAAAACTGAAAAAGCCACCCCAAAACGTCGAGAGGAGGCGCGACAAAAAGGGCAGGTGGTGACCAGTCGTGAATTGAGTTCGGCGCTTCTTATTCTGTTTGCTGTTTTGATTTTTAAAAATCTGGGTTTGGACTTGATGTTTGGACTAAAAACATCTATGGCGCAGGGTTTTTCTACCTTGACCCCTGATGCCATGACACAAGCGCAGTTTACTCCCTTTATGCGTGATCTCATGATCAAAATCCTTGTGATGTCTCTGCCTATTTTGTTCTTGATTGCCTTTGTGGGTGGGGTTTCTGTTGTGGTGCAACATGGCGTTCTTTTTACGACACAAGCCTTGATGCCTGACTGGAGCCGCATCAATCCACTCTCGGGTTTTGCGCGGATGTTTTCAATTGAATCCCTCATGAATGGTTCAAAAACATTTTTTAAATTCCTTGTCATCGGCGCTGTTGCCTATTTCGCATTCGTAAACAAACTGCCAGAAATGCTTGAATTAAGTCACATGACCCCTGGGGCCATTCTCGGTTTGTCAGGAGATATGATTTCAAGTTTAGTCCTGCGTTGCGGGGCTGTGGTAGCGGTCATTGGTGGGGCTGATTATGCCTTTCAGTGGTGGTCATTTGAGAAAAAACTTCGCATGAGTAAACAAGAAATTAAGGATGAAAACAAGCAGACGGAAGGCACGCCCCAAGTGAAATCGCGTATCCGAAATTTGCAACGTGAAATGGCGAGAAATCGCATGATGGCTGATGTGCCGAATGCAGATTTGGTCATTACCAACCCGACACATTTGGCCATTGCACTCAGTTACAAAGCGGAGACGATGGCTGCACCCAAAGTGCTGGCAAAAGGTTCAGGCTATGTTGCAGAAAAAATAAGAGCCGTGGCGCGTGAACACGGCATTCCCATCATTGAAAATAAACCTGTGGCGCGATCCCTTTTCAAGACCGTCGAAGTGGGTCAATTCATTCCTGCCAGTATCTATCGGGCAGTCGCCGAAATCCTGTCTTATGTTTATAAATTGAAGGGGAAAAGGGCTTAAAAGACCATGGCGCAGACATTAACGCAGAACGCATCTCAAAATTCGCCTTTAGACGGAACTGGGAAAAACGGCGATATTATCATGACTTTTGGTGTGGTCGGTATTCTGTTGTTAATGATCCTACCAACGCCCACGATTTTTTTGGATTTGCTATTGGCCTTTAGCATCAGCTCGGCCTTGGTCATTTTGTTTGTTGCTTTGCACACGGTTAAGCCTGTGGAATTTTCGGCATTTCCTTCGATTTTGCTGATTATCACCCTCTTTCGTCTTGCCTTGAATATCGCCACCACGCGCTCAATTTTGTTGAATGGAAACAGCGGTGTTGGCGCGGCCGGAAAAGTAATTGAGACCTTTGGCAGCCTCATGATCGGGGGGAATTATGCCGTGGGTCTCGTGGTATTTATCATTCTCGTTGTCATTAACTTTGTAGTGATTACAAAAGGTGCAGGGCGAATTGCAGAGGTTGCCGCACGTTTTATGTTGGATGCCATGCCGGGAAAACAGATGAGCATTGATGCCGATCTGAACGCGGGCATGATCAATGAAAAAGAAGCCAAACAACGTCGAGAAGACATTGCCAAAGAAGCAGATTTCTACGGGGCAATGGATGGTGCCAGTAAGTTTGTACGAGGAGATGCGATTGCCGCCATCCTCATCATTTTGGTGAATGTCATCGGTGGATTTGTCATTGGTGTCTTGCAGAAAAATATGAGTATTGCAATCGCTGCGCAGAACTACACACTTTTAAGTATTGGGGACGGTTTGGTGGGGCAAATTCCGGCACTTATTATTTCGACGGCTTCAGGCATTGTTGTGACGCGCGCAGCTTCCGAATCCAATTTAGGGACAGATGTGACACTGCAAATGTTGACCCACCCCAGAGCACTCATGGGCGCGGCGACGATTGTTTTTATTTTCGGCATGATCCCGGGTTTGCCGCATATGGCTTTTTTCCTCCTTGCGGCGGGTATTGCTTTTGTGGGTTATTCGGCACAAAGGGCAAAAGAGGCCGCAGCGGCTAAACCGGTGTCTCCTGAACCTGATTCAGACACAGCACCCAATAAAGATGAATGGATTGTGCCTCTGGATTTGATGGAACTCAATGTCGGTTACGGTCTGATTCCCTTGGTTGATCAGGCACAGAATGGGGAATTACTCAAACGCATTACGGCGATTCGCAGACAGCTTGCACTTGAATTGGGTTTTGTTGTGCCACCCATTCACATCCGAGACAACCTACAAATTAAACCCAATGAATATCTCATCCTAGTCAAGGGTATTGAGGTGAGTCGTGGTGAGGTCTTGCCCCGTCACTTTTTGGCGATGAACCCCAGTGGCATGGAAGAACATGGCATTGAGGGTATTCCGACACAGGAACCTTGTTTTGGATTGAAGGCCTTGTGGGTGACAGAACAAGAAAAGGATCGCGCAAAGATGGAAGGGTTTACCGTTGTGGATGTGCCTTCGGTGATTGCAACCCATTTGACCGAAACCATTCGCAGTCATGCGGCGGAGTTAATTGGACGGCAAGAAGTCCAGCATCTACTGGATCGATTTGCAAACGATAATCCAAAAGTGGTTGAAGAGTTAGTGCCCACTCTCCTGCCACTTGGCAGTGTCGTGAAAGTCTTGGGTAATCTCTTAAAAGAACGGGTGGCGATTCGTGATTTGCGCACCATATTGGAAACCTTGGCTGATGTCGCACCCATGAGCAAAGAGACGGGTCTACTCACTGAGCATTGCCGGCAGGCCCTTTCCCGAACGATTACAAAACAATATGAAGATCCCGATGGCAAGCTATATGTCATTAGCGTGAATCCTCGTTTAGACAGGATGATGTCCGAAGCGATTCAAAAAGATGAACAGGGCGGATCATTGACGCTTGATCCCCTTATTGCGCAAAAAATAATTATGCAAATCCGCCGTGCTTCTGAAGCTGTGGCAATGCAAGGCCATCACCCTGTTTTGATGTGCTCACCCATGCTGCGTTTACACCTCAGAAAACTGGCGGAGCGTTTTATCCCAAACCTGGTGGTGCTTTCGTCCGGGGAGATTGCGACACAGGCCCAGTTGCAATCGATAGAAACAGTGGATGTGACCTATGAAGATTAGAAAGTTTGAAGGTCAACAGATGACAGAAGTTTTACAGGAGATTAAGTCCGTTTTAGGGCCGGATGCCGTTATTCTTTCGACACGGGAGGTCAGTCGAAGACGAAAAGTACGTGGTGGCGGTTTTTTAACAATGCCAATCATTGAAGTGACGGCAGCGATTGAGGTGGCAGAAACGGCTGTGAGGCCTCCAGTTAAAAAGACCCCTGTTTTTGAACGCGCTTTGGAAGCGGCCGTGCAAGGCGATATCTACAAAGAGCTTCAAAGTATCAAGGATGCGGTCGCAGACATCAGTGCAAACACGGCGGAACCTCCAACCCTCCCTGAGAGGAATGAGAAAACTGTGCCCATTGCAGAGATGCATGAAACCTGGCTCGAAATGAAAATTATGTTGAAGTCCATGACCGAGATGCGTCGGCAGGACCCACTTTTCTCAAAAAATAGCACCTTGGGCGCTTTGTTTGAGCAACTCATCTTGAGTGGCGTGGATACGGAAACTGCACAGCATCTCGTGCAGGCCGTCGAAGAAAGTCTCTCTCAGGAGGATGTTTGGAAACCTGAACGGGTGCAACACTCGATTTATGATGTGATCCAGCGTTTGACACAGGTGACTGGACCTTTTGCATTGCGGGATGACACCACCCTTAAGGGCCCAAAAGTCGTGGCGCTCATTGGGCCGACCGGTGTGGGGAAAACAACAACGGCTGCAAAATTGGGTGTCACGCGTCTACAAAGAAAACAAGCTGTGACCCTCGTTTCGCTGGATGAAACGGAAAGTGGCCGTGGGGATATTTTAATACAACATGCAGACCGCTACCACATTCCAGCACTTAAAATTACGTCTTGGAACCGCTTAAAACAATTTGTCTCCGGTAGAAAAAAGGGGGAACTTATTCTCTTGGATACCGCTGGACGTAGCCATTTGAAATCCAAAGAAATCGTCTTACTCAAACAACTGATGTCGGTGGGTTTTCCTTTAGAGACACACCTTGTGCTTTCGGCCAATACAAAGGGAAGTGATCTTTCCGATATGATTGATCGGTTTTCGATTATTCCTATTTATTCGTTGTTGTTTACCAAAATTGATGAAACCAAAACGTATGGGCCCTTGTTTTCAACGATGGGTCGAAAACGAAAACCGCTTTCTTATCTCACGACAGGACGGCGTATTCCTGATGATCTTGAATTGGCAACACCAAAAGGTTTTACCGACTTGCTCTTAAGTCGTTCTGGATAAAAAATTACCACTTGGCATATTACATTGCAGCAGCGTAGAGAGAGGGAAAATCAGATGGGACAGACCGGAACAGTCAATGGCAGTGGTGAAACAGAGATTGCCGAAACGCCGCCCGAGGCGGTAAGCATTCCAAAGGTAATTGCCGTCACAAGTGGTAAGGGCGGTGTTGGAAAAACAAATGTCGTTGCCAATCTCGCTGTCGCATTGGCAAGTCTGGGCAAGTCGGTTGTTATTTTAGATGCCGACCTGGGTTTGGGAAACGTCGATGTGCTCTTCGGCATTATTCCAAAATACACGATTGAACACGTTCTCTTGGGTGAAAAGACACTTCCAGAAGTCATGGTCGAAGGGCCTTTGGGCATCAAGATTCTTCCGACCAGTTCAGGATCAGAAGACCTGACGCATTTAAGTCCTGAACAAAAATTGGTTTTTTTGTCAGAGCTGGATCGACTGGAGAAAGCAGTGGATGTTTTTCTAATTGATACGGCAGCGGGTATCTCATCCAACGTTCTTTATTTTAATACCGTCGCACAGGAGATTTTAGTCATTGCGACCGCCGATCCCACTTCGGTGACTGACGCCTACGCCATTATGAAAATATTATCAAAACGTCATGGGGAAAAACGTTTCAAGCTTTTGGTCAATATGGCTCGGAGTCTACGGGAAGCCAAGGATGTTTATCGAAAACTGACCTTGGTTTCCGATCAATTTTTGGATATTGCCATTGAATATTGTGGATTTATTCCGCAAGACGACTATCTGCGTATGGCTGTAATCGAACAGCGGTCTGTTGTGGATCTTTACCCCAGGGCAAAGTCGAGTCTGCGTTTTTTAGAACTTGCAGCAGAAATCTTGGCTTGGCCGATCAACACCATGCCCAAAGGCAATGTCCAGTTTCTTTGGAAACGCTTATTGGGAGATCCCGATAACATGAAGGACGCTGAGTAAATGATGTTGAGCCGTCACAGAAATAAGGTCATTTTTCAGGTTTGACGCGATTGGGGTTTTAAATAAAACAATGGAAACACCCGCATGAAGACAAGTAAAGAAGCCCAGGTTTACCAACCCAATCCCGCTCCGGGACAAACGGAAATGGATGCGCTTCTTGAAGATTTTGCACCCATGATTCGCATGATTGCACAGCGTTTGGTTTTTCGCCTGCCTTCTTCATTGGATATTGATGATTTGATCCATTCTGGTGTCATTGGGCTCATGAATGCTCTGGATCGTTATGATCCTAAAATCAATACCCGTTTTAAAACCTATGCAGAATTTAGAATTCGAGGGGCCATGCTTGATGAGATCCGGACGCAAGATTGGGTGCCGCGTTCGGTGCATGACAAAAGCAAGAAACTTCGTAAAGCTTCTGATGATTTTATCAAAAAAGCGGGGCGTCCTCCAACAGAGGAAGAGCTTGTCGCAGCCCTAGAGATGGATCAAGAAACCTTTGATGAATTTCTTTATCAGGCACGTGGCGTGACACTTTTAAGCCTGGATGACTTGGGGGTTAAAGAGGGGGTTGAGTGGCGCTTGATAGAAGCCATGGCCGATCCGAATGGGGAAGACCCTTTGCTTTCTGTGCTCTCGCTGGACGAAAAAAACCATCTGATTCAAGCCATCGAAGCCCTCAGTAAAAAAGAGCAAATTGTGGTTTCACTTTATTATCACGAAGAATTGACTTTGAAGGAAATCGGGGCGGTTTTAAGTGTTTCAGAATCACGAATTTGTCAGCTCCACAGCAAAGCCATCATGAAATTAAAAGGGATTTTATCGCAATAAAAAGTCATTCAAACTAATTATCTATGGATAATATTGATAAATTTCAATGGTGAGGCTGTGATCTTAAAAAATAAAAATGCAAGGCTAAAGAATTGGAAACGAGAGACCGATAAGAAGAGCATCGGGGGATTTTGTGCTTAGAACGCACTTCCAAATAAAACGTCAATAACAATACCTCAACAAGTACAGGCATAATAATGCCAAATAGGTATTTATGTTTGTTTGATGAGATGCTTAGACTCTTTTTTGAAAAAATACGTGTTGTTTTAAGCGCGTTGATTTAGGTCAGGTGATTGTTTATGAGTGCTTATTTTCTTAAGGCATGGACTTCAAGTGGTTTGGGGTTTCTTGCCCTGTATTGGTTTGACGTAAGTTCGGAGTCCTTTTGGGTTTTGGCCGTAGTTTCTATCAATTGGGGACTTTTGTCGAAGTCTTATCTCAAAAGTCACATTGCTGTGGTGTCTCAGGAAGTTGCATCATCTGAGGATCCACTTGTTTTGGAAGAGCGCTCAGATGCTTCTTTTGAAATGGAAACCACCCGAGATATGGCTGCGGCTGATGAAAACAAAGACGAAGATTCTACCCTTCAGCCCGGAGCAATTTCAGAAGAACGAAAAAAAGATATGGATCTTCAGTTTGTCGCCATTAGGAGAGAAGTACAACAAGTGAATGGTCTACTAGAGGATGCCATTGAAAAACTCAATCAGAATTTTACGGCACTGGAGGCTGGAACACGGGCACAGCGAGATCTTATTGGAGATATTACATCTGATTCCAGCGTGGAGGAAGAGGGCGCAGGTGAGTCCATTGATTTTGAACGGTTTGCGATGGAGACGGAAAAGTTGATGGCAGAACTTGTTGGAAACATTGTGCATACCAGCAAACATAGTATGCGGCTTGTTGAAAAACTGGAAGATGTAACAGATCTGGTTAAGAACATACTCCGGGATGTGGGTGGTGTTGATTCCATCGCTGAGCAAACTAAAGTGCTGGCAATCAATGCCACGATTGAGGCAGCCCGGGCAGGCACGGCAGGGCGGGGCTTTGCTGTTGTGGCAGCAGAAGTCCGACAGCTTTCAAATCATTCCAAGGCTTTTGGCATGGGTATTGTGAAGCATGTGCAAGAGATTAGAGAGGCCATCGAACGGGCTGAAAAATCCACAAATGACTTGGCTTCAAAAGACATGAACTTTGTGCTTCAGGCAAAACGGGAAACCGAACAAATGATGAAGGGTTTAAGCGCGCTCCATCAAAAAATGATTGAAGGGGTTGATTCGGTTTCAACAATAAGCGCCCAGATTACAAATAACGTGGGCAGTGCTATTACGGCGCTTCAATTTGAAGATTTGGTACGGCAACTGCTTGATGGTGTACTCCTACGGATGGAAAAAATAGAAGCGATTGTGAGTGGCGAAGAGGTGTGCATCATCGAAAAATCAGATGTTTATACGGAGAATAAAATCGAAAACGATTCCTATCAAACCGTGGGTGCGACTACGGAGCAAGCCAGCAATACAAAGGTGGTTCAAGAGAACGTGGGTGCTGGGGACATAGAGTTATTTTAGTGAAATTGTGCTGACCATAGACACGTGGTTGTGGGGGCAAAATGTTTGTCCGTATTTTACAAGAAGGAGGAAGGTTCCATGGGAAAATCTGTTTTGGCCGTTGATGATTCTAAATCAATGCGGCAGATGGTTGTTTTTACCTTGAAAGGTGCAGGCTACGATGTTGTTGAGGCGGTGGATGGTCAGGATGCCCTGATCAAGTCAAAAACAAAACCCTTCAATCTCGTTTTGACGGATCAGAACATGCCAAATATGGATGGTTTGTCTTTGATTCGGGCCTTGCGTGGTTCGCCGCAATATAAAAAAACCCCTATTTTGATGTTGACGACGGAATCAAGTGACACCATGAAAAGCCAAGGAAAAGCGGTGGGTGCGACAGGTTGGCTGGTTAAGCCTTTTGATCCGGCTAAATTGTTATTGGTTGTCAAAAAAGTGATTGGCTGAAGGTAAATCGAGCAAGAATAAGGAGACGTTATGGATTTTGATAAAAGCCAATTTTTTGATGTTTTTTATGAAGAGACGGCTGAGCATCTTGTTGCAATGGAAGGGTTACTCCTTAACTTGGATGTGTTGTCACCCGATTCTGAAGAGTTAAATGCAATCTTTCGCGCCGTACACTCTATCAAGGGCGGAGCAGGAACCTTTGGTTTTGATAAATTGACCAAGGTCGCACATGCTTTTGAAACTGTACTCGATAAAGTTAGAAAATCAGAATTAGCGCTCAAAAGCGAAATGGTCGATATTTTCTTGGAGGGGGGGGATGTTTTAAAGGAAATATTAGAGGCATATAAGGAGGAAGGTGAAATCGATATGACTTCTTCCATCGACATTATCGAACGTCTTAAGGTGGTTTCGGGTGATGTCTTGAAAACAGAAGAAAGTCCTAAAAAAACAAAGACAAAACCTACAGAAAAAACCAAAACCAAAACCAAAAAAGTGTCTGAAGTGGTCGATGAGGAAGAGAAAGACTTGGGTTTTGGTTTTTTTGATGATGTTCCTCCCATTGAGGACAGTGATCCTGAATCGCATACGGAAGTTGAAGCTGAGAAAGATCCTGGTTTTGGATTATTTAATGACGAAGAAAGTGTGTCGGGTTCGTCAGATGAAAAGGCAGAAGAAACGATTTCGAGTTCAGGGCTGGCCAAAACCCCGATCAAAAAAACACGCCCAGAAAAAGCTGCAAAAGCACAAGCAGAAGCAACCTCTATTCGCATTGGTGTCGAAAAAGTTGATCAGCTTTTTAACCAAGTTGGCGAAATTGTCATCACTCAGGCCATGTTGGCGCAGACCGCCTCTCATCTTGATCCCGCAATTTTTGAAAAATTAGAAAATGGCCTTGTTCAGTTAGAGCGTAATACCCGCGATTTACAGGAAAGTGTGATGGCCATTCGTATGGTGCCGATTCGTATGGTGTTTAGCCGTTTTCCCAGACTTGTTCGTGACATGAAAAAGGCATTTAAGAAAGAACTTGAATTGGTGATGATTGGAGAGGAAACCGAAATCGACAAAGGGTTTATTGAAAAACTTTCTGACCCACTCACTCATCTCTTGCGAAACAGTTTCGATCACGGAATTGAATCCCCCGAAGATCGCAAGGCCACAGGAAAAGACCCCATGGGCACCATCATTTTAGAGGCTTCCCATCAAGGTGGAAATGTCGTTATTGAAGTGAGAGACAACGGTGCGGGTTTAAATCGAGAACGTATTCTTGCCAAGGCGGCCGAGCAGGGCATGTCTGTTCCAGAGAATATTTCTGATGCAGAGGTTTGGAATCTCATTTTTGCAGCGGGTTTTTCGACCGCAAAAAAAGTCAGTGATATCTCAGGTCGCGGTGTCGGTATGGATGTTGTCAAAAAGAATGTGCAATCCATGGGGGGCATGGTAGAGATCGAATCTGAAGAAGGGGTCGGAAGTCGTTTTATCATTCGTTTACCGCTGACGCTTGCGATTATTGAGGGCATGGTGGTGAAGGTCGGTAAGGAAGTTTACATTTTGCCGATTACCTCTATCGTGGAATCCATGCGACCCAAAGAAAATGAGATCAAAACCGTTATGGAACGAGGCGAGCTGGTCAATATGCGTGGAGAATATCTGCCTATCGTGCGACTGGCTGAACTCTTTGGTACAGAATCTGATGTCACCGATCCCACCAAGGGCGTTTTGTCTGTCATTGAGTCAGATGGGGGACGTGTGGCTGTTTTAGTCGATGAATTGCTCGGCCAGCAACAGGTTGTGATCAAGAGTATGGAAACCAATTTTAAAAAGGTGAATGGCATTGCCGGGGCGACAATATTGGGGGATGGACACGTCGCTTTTATTATAGATGTGCGTGCCATTCGTTCCTTTGCGGGGCATGAAGAGCAGATGTTTGTGGGGTAATTTGAGGCCTTTGTGTTTTGCCACAAAGGGCGGCAGAAACGGGGTCAAAAAAGGGAATATTCTTCGCTTTTGGAGAAGATGAGAGGAGGCACAGTGTCTATCGCAACAGAATCAGTAAAGTCACAGGATGACCAGATGGGTTTCGCGTCCGATGGGGATCAATATCTTACCTTTGCACTTGGAGAGGAACAATATGGGGTAGAGATTCTCAGGGTTCAGGAAATTAAGGGATATACCGGGGTGACCCGTATTCCAAATACGCCGAACTATGTCAAAGGGGTACTCAATTTGCGAGGAACCATTGTTCCTATTGTGGATTTGCGTATGAAGTTTGGCATGGAACAACAGGAATACGACAAAAAAACCGTGATTATCGTCGTCGAAGTCAAAGGCCGCATCATGGGTATTATTGTTGATGCGGTATCAGATGTCATGAATATTGCCGCAAAAGACATCCAACCTGCGCCAGAATTTGGCAGTATGGTGGATGTGGGTTTTATCAACGGCATCGGCAGTTATGGTGAAAAACTGGTGGCTTTTTTGGATATCGACCGTGTTCTTTCTGTTTCAGGTACTGAAGAATTTGATGTTCCAGAGACTGAGCAGTGATGAATAAGATGAGATGGGGGGCGGATCTTGTCACGTTTTACGTTTTTAAAGTTCCAAAGAAAGAGGAGAAAAGAGAATCATGGCACTTAATGTCAAAGTCTTAGAAGACAGTTTTGCACTTGTTGCACCGCAGGGAGACGCGCTTGTTGCACGATTTTACGAACGGCTTTTTGAAAAATATCCGCAAGTCGAAGCCCTGTTTAGTGGGACAAGCCCAAAAAAACAACAAAAAATGCTCTTGGCGTCCTTGGTCCTGGTTGTTGAAAATTTGAGACGACCGGAGGTCTTGGTCAAAGCCTTGCACGCAATGGGTAAACGTCATCTAAGCTACGGTGCAGAAGCTGGACATTATGATGCCGTGAATGAAAATTTGTTGGCTGTTCTGTCTGAATTTGCCGCAGATGCTTGGACAGCCAAAGTCAAAAAAGCATGGGTTGATGCGCTCGATACGATTAAAACAGTCATGTTAGAGGGCGCGACCCAGAAACAAAAAAATGTTAAGGCTCAGGGGAAAATCAAAAAAACACAAACAAAAAAAGAGGAAACAAACATGTCTCCAAGCGGGAAAAAGGGCGAGAAAAAGAAAAACACTGGGACCAATATCGCACAGGCGGCACTCGATAATATTGCTGCCCATGTCATTATTTGTGATCGAGACTTAAATATTACTTATGTCAATAAGGCTTCGATCAAGACTTTGAGTGCAGTGGAGTCTGAAATCGCGGAGGCTTTTCCGGGTTTTTCTGTCGATAATATTGTGGGAAGCAATATTGATGGCTTTCACCAAATACCCGCGAAACAGAGAAAGATTTTATCTGATCCCGCAAACCTGCCCTACAGTGCTGATATTGAAATCGGTCCCTTGAAGTTGGAGCTAAAAGTCACAGCCAATATTTCAGAGACGGGAGAATATATAGGCAACACACTTGAATGGGAGGAGGTGAGTGAAAAACGACGTGCTGCCATCGAGATGGCACGTTTGAAATCCTCGCTTGATAACTCAAATGGAAACGTCCTGATTTGCAATCGTGATTTAGAAATCATTTATATGAACAAGGCCTCAGAAAAGACCCTGACGCGTCTTGCACCGGAAATCAAAAAAGTATTTCACGATTTTACCGTAGATACGATTGTGGGTTCGGTCATTGATCGTTTTCATCAGGATCCTTCAAAACAAAGGGCGATTTTAGATAATCCGAATAACATGCCCTATCGTGCGGATATTCAAGTAGGACCCGCTATTTTGGATTTGAATGTTTCCGCGATTATTTCAGATTCGGGCGACTATGTGGGGAATACCCTTGAATGGGAAGATGTAACAGAAAAGCGGCAGGCCGCAGTCGAGATGGCACGTTTGAAATCCTCGCTTGATAACTCAAATGGAAACGTCCTGATTTGCAATCGTGATTTAGAAATCATTTACATGAACAAGGCCTCAGAAAAGACCCTGACGCGTCTTGCACCGGAAATCAAAAAAGTATTTCACGATTTTACCGTAGATACAATTGTGGGTTCGGTCATTGATCGTTTTCATCAGGATCCTTCAAAACAAAGGGTGATTTTAGATAATCCGAATAACATGCCCTATCGTGCGGATATTCAAGTAGGACCCGCTATTTTGGATTTGAATGTTTCCGCGATTATTTCAGATTCGGGCGACTATGTGGGGAATACCCTTGAATGGGAAGATGTAACAGAAAAGCGGCAGGCCGCAGTCGAGATGGCACGTCTCAAATCTTCACTCGATAATGCTAATACAAACATCATGGTCTGTGATCGTAATTATGAGATCGTCTACCTGAATCAGGCCTCGGAAACAACCTTGTCAAAACTAGAATCTGAAATTAGAAAGGTTTTTTCAGGTTTTACGGTGGAGGGAATTGTCGGTTCGAGCATTGACGGTTTTCACAAAGATCCCTCAATGCAGCGTCGTCTTTTAGATAACCCAAATAACCTGCCTTATCGCACCGAGATTGCGGTTGGATCTGCGACCTTAGATCTGAATGTTTCGGCCATTATGGATAAGGACGGAAACTATGTGGGTAACGTTGTGGAATGGCAGGACGTCACCTCCCAGAAACAAGCCCAGAATGAAGTCGAACGATTGATTACATCTGCCTCGGCTGGTGTGTTGAGTGAGCGCATTGACGCCTCTGTTTTTGACGGATTTTTAAAGACCTTGGCAGAGGGCATTAACAGTATGTTGGCTGCGGTAGAAGCACCTATTACAGAAGCGCAGGAGGTTTTAAGCTTTCTTTCAGAAGGAGATTTACGCACTCCGATGAAGGGTGAATATCAAGGTTCTTTTAATGAGATGAAAGAGAGTCTCAATAAAGCAATCACGCAACTCAGCGAGACCCTAATATCTGTTTCCGAAGGTTCTGACTTGGTGACTAACGGCATAAATGAGATCAGCAAAGGCAACGAAGATCTGTCGCAGAGAACGGCAGAACAGGCGAGTGCTTTAGAAGAAACCTCATCATCAATGGAAGAGATGACGTCAACGGTCAAACAAAATGCCGACAATGCCGCACAGGCGAATCAACTGGCCATTGCGGCCCGCGAAGTCGCCGAAAAAGGCGGCCGTGTCACGGCGGAAACCTCAGAAGCCATGTTGGCGGTGAACAAGAGTAGCAAGAAAATCGTGGATATTATTTCGGTCATTGACGAGATCGCCTTTCAAACCAACTTGTTGGCCTTAAACGCTGCGGTTGAAGCGGCCCGTGCGGGTGAACATGGACGTGGTTTTGCCGTGGTGGCTGCTGAAGTGAGAAACCTCGCACAACGCTCGGCCACAGCCGCGAAAGAGATTAAATCTCTGATCAATGAATCGGTGCAGCAAGTGACCGACAGTACCGCCTTGGTGGATCAGTCGGGTAAAACACTTGAAGAGATCGTCGAATCCGTCAAACGGGTGACTGACGTCATCGGTGAGATCAGTGCTGCATCGGCGGAGCAGACGACCGGTATCGAAGAAGTGAATAAGGCCATCATGCAAATGGATGAAACGACCCAGCAAAATGCCGCCCTGGTAGAAGAGGCGACATCGGCGAGTCAGTCCATTAAAGATCAGGCTCAGGACTTGGTCGAACAGGTTGAGTTCTTTCAACTCTCAGGCAAAGAAGCTGGAGCGCGTGCCAGTCGTGCCGTGAAAGAGGCGAAGCGTGAGATTGCGCCTTCTAAAGCTCCCAGTCCCAGTGCTGGCGTGAGCCGTCGCTCAGGCACACTTCCAAAACCGAAATTGAGACAGGCCGTGGGAGCCAATGGCGATCAGGTCAGAAGAAGTGTCGGCTCAGAAGAAGATTTCGAGGAGTTTTAAACAGCGAAAGAAACAAGCCGTCTGGGATGGATGACTGATCCACCCCAGACAAGAAGGTGATATTCATCTTGAAAAAAGGGAGGAAAAGCAAAATGGTGACGGGTGAAAAAAAACCAGGTGGGAGTAAAAATGAATCAATGAGTGAAATGGCTGCAAAGATTGAGGCCATCAACAAATCTCAGGCATGTATTGAGTTTGAGCCGAATGGCATCATCATTACGGCAAATGAGAATTTCTTGAAAACCTTGGGATATACCCTGGAAGAAATAAAAGGCCAACACCACCGGATGTTTTGCGAAGAATCCTATACCTCAAGTCCGGCGTATCAGCAGTTTTGGGAAAAGCTGAAGCAGGGTGAGTTTGATTCCGCTGTGTATAAACGTATTGGAAAGGGCGGAAAAGAAGTTTGGATCAATGCTTCCTACAACCCCATTTTTAATGACAAGGGTGAGGTTTATAAAGTGGTGAAATTTGCCACGGATGTGACGGAAGAAAAAAATAAAACCTCAGAATTTGAAAGCAAACTGGAGGCGATCGATAAGTCCCAGGCGGCCATCGAATTCAACCTGGATGGCACCATCATCACGGCCAATGACAACTTTCTCGGTGCGATAGGCTACACCCTGGATGAAGTGCAAGGAAAACATCACCGCATCTTCTGCCAGCCGGAATATGCTAACAGCCCAGCCTATACGGCATTTTGGGAAAAGCTGAATCGCGGTGAATTTGATTCGGGTGAATATCTGCGTCTTGGAAAGGGAGGTAAAGAGATTTGGATTAATGCCTCCTATAATCCGATTTTTAATGCAGATGGCAAAGTTTACAAAGTAGTGAAATTTGCTTCTGACATCACCGCTGAAAAAATGAGAGCCCTTGAATCCGCACGACTTAAAATGTCTTTGGATGTTGCGGGTACCAACATGATGGTGTGTGACCGTCATTACAACATTATCTACATGAATAAGGCGTCTGAAAAAACGTTAAGGGCGCTTTCTTCCGAACTTCAAAAGGCCTTCCCGGGTTTTCAGATGGAGAAAGTGATCGGGGCGAGCATCGACGGTTTTCACAAAGATCCTGCCCATCAGCGTCGTTTTTTAGATGACCCGAAGAATTTTCCGCATCAGGCCGAAATACAATTTGGAGAAACGAAGTTGGATCTTAAGGTCAATGCCATTATTTCGGAGGAAGGGGAATACATTGGCAACGTTGTCGAATGGACGGATATCACCAATCAAAAAAAAGCTGAGAGTGAAGTAGCGCGTTTGATTTCCGCGGCATCGGAAGGTCAGCTTTCTGAGCGTATTGATGCCTCTATTTTTGACGGATTTTTAAAGACCTTGGCTGAGGGCATTAACAGCATGTTGGCTGCGGTAGAAGCACCCATGACAGAAGCACAGGAGGTGCTCAGTTTGCTTTCCGAAGGCGATTTAAGAACCCAGATGGCAGGCGAGTATGGGGGGTCTTTCGATGAGATGAAACAGAGTTTGAATACAGCAATTGACAAGCTGAGTCAAACCCTTAGAGCCGTTGCTGAAGGTTCAGATCTCGTGACCAATGGCATTTTGGAAATCAGTAAAGGCAACGAAGACTTGTCGCAACGTACGGCGCAGCAGGCGAGTGCGTTGGAAGAAACCTCATCATCAATGGAAGAGATGACGTCAACGGTCAAACAAAATGCCGACAACGCCGGGCAGGCGAATCAACTGGCCATTGCGGCCCGCGAAGTCGCCGAAAAAGGTGGCCGTGTCACGGCGGAAACCTCAGAAGCCATGTTGGCGGTGAACAAGAGCAGCAAGAAAATCGTGGATATTATTTCGGTCATTGACGAGATCGCCTTTCAAACCAACTTGTTGGCCTTAAACGCTGCGGTTGAAGCGGCCCGTGCAGGTGAACATGGACGTGGTTTTGCCGTGGTGGCTGCTGAAGTGAGAAACCTCGCACAACGCTCGGCCACAGCCGCGAAAGAGATTAAATCTCTGATCAATGAATCGGTGCAGCAAGTGACCGACAGTACCGCCTTGGTGGATCAGTCGGGTAAAACACTTGAAGAGATCGTCGAATCCGTCAAACGGGTGACTGACGTCATCGGTGAGATCAGTGCTGCATCGGCGGAGCAGACGACCGGTATTGAAGAAGTTAATAAGGCCATCATGCAAATGGATGAAACGACCCAGCAAAATGCCGCCCTGGTCGAAGAGGCGACATCGGCGAGTCAATCCATTAAAGATCAGGCTCAGGACTTGGTCGAGCAGGTTGAGTTCTTTCAACTCGAAGGCAAAGAAGCTGGAGCGCGTGCCAGTCGCGCCGTGAAATCGGCGAAAGAAGAGGTTGCTTCCTCAAAGCCTTCCAGTTCCAGTGCTGGCGTGAGCCGTCGTTCAGCGACCTTGCCAAAACCGAAATTGAGACAGGCCGTGGGAGCCAATGGTGATCGGGTCAGAAGAAGTGTCGGCTCCGAAGAAGATTTTGAGGAGTTTTAGACCGAGAAAGAAACAAGCCGTCTGGGGTGGATGATTGATCCATCCCAGACGGTCTGTCTGAAAATACGGAGATTCAAGAGAAACAGGAGGTTCTAAGGCATGAGCATGGCTTTATCGAACATGACACATTATTCGATCACGGATGAGGAGTTTTCTCAATTTAAAACCCTGCTTTATGACGAGAGTGGGATTACCTTAAGCGAACATAAAAAAACACTTTTGGTCTCACGATTGACCAAGCGTTTGCGAAAATTAGAGCTTAAATCTTTTACCGAGTATTACAACTATGTGGTGCATGGCGTGAATGGAGGGGAAGAGTTTGTCCAGATGTTGGACTTGCTTTCAACGAATAAAACCGACTTTTTCCGTGAGCCAAAACATTTTGAATTTTTAGCGCAAACCATTATGCCGGAACTCGCATCTCAGCGAAAAATTCGCATCTGGTCTTCAGCCTGTTCTTCAGGGGAAGAGCCCTATTCCATTGCCATCACGCTCTGCGAAGCCATGGGGGCAAAGAAGTGGGACTGCAAAATTTTAGCCTCCGATCTTTCGACACGTGTTTTATCTCACGCGGCCAATGGCATTTACGAGAAAGACCGTGTCAAAGACTTGGACAGCGCCCGTCTACATCGTTTTTTTTTGAAAGGGAAAAAGGGCGATAAGGTGAAGGCCAAAAAAGAAATAGCACAGATGATTGCTTTTAAACGGATCAATCTTATGAATGACGATTACCCCATCAAGTCTGCGCTTGATTTGATTTTTTGTCGGAATGTGATGATCTATTTTGACAAAGAAACGCAAGAGCGTTTGGTCAATAATTTTTACCGTTATCTAAAACCCAATGGGTATTTGTTTATCGGACATTCTGAAAGCTTGCAATGGCTGGATACGCCTTTTCTTCCGGTTGCTCCGACGATCTATCAAAAAAAGGACGTAGATGAAGGCTAGAGCAAAAGACGATACCTTTTCGCACATCCGCCTGATCTCCGACGGACGTTTTCCCCACAAGGTTGCACAGATTTTGCCGGGAGATTTTTACGCGAGTAAGGCGCCGATGGTGGCATATACCGTGCTGGGTTCATGTATTTCGGCCTGTATTCTTGATCCGGTCTCCAAGGTTGGGGGTATGAATCATTTTATGCTTCCTGCGCCCAAGGGGGATGGTCGTCATGATTCCTGGGGTGAGTCCGCACGTTATGGATCTTATGCGATGGAAATGCTGATCAATACCATTATGAAGTTGGGGGGGGACAGAGCTCGGCTTGAAGTCAAAATCTTTGGTGGGGCAAAACTGTTTGAGTCCAGTCGTAATGTTGGGGGAAACAATATCGAATGGGCGATTAACTACATTAAAACAGAAGGTTTAAATCTACTCAAACAAGACACAGGGGATCTCTATCCCCGGAAGATTTACTATTTCACGGAAACAGGGCGTGTTTTGATGAAAAAGATCAAACGTCTAAGAAACTCGACCTTGATTGACCGAGAAACGCAATATGCCAAGGAAGTTAACAAAAAAGAAGAAACGCCAGTAGATGATATTACATTATTTTAAGTGTTCAGATCTTGTGCGAACAAAGATAGGGGATCTCGGGTTATGAAAAAAATACGTGTTTTAGTTATAGATGATTCCGCATTAATGCGGCAGGTTTTAACAAGCTTACTTTCATCTGATCCCGCAATTGAAGTCATTGGCACAGCGGCAGATCCCTATATTGCACGTGACAAGATCAAAGAACTAGATCCTGATGTCCTGACCTTGGATGTCGAAATGCCGCGTATGGACGGTTTGACCTTTCTTGAAAAGTTGATGAAGGGGCATCCCATGCCTGTGGTCATGGTCAGTACGCTGACCGAAGCAGGTTGTGAAACAACCATGCGCGCTTTGGAGTTAGGCGCGGTGGATTTTTTTACCAAACCAAAATTTGACATGAGAGAAGGCATGAAAGCCGAAGCGGCCCTGCTGACAGAATTGGTCAAAGCTGCAGCACAGGCCAGGGTGAAACCCCTTAAAAAAAGTAGTTCATCAAATAATCCCACATATGTGCTTGCTTCAAGTGCGATGGCAAAAACGACCGATACGATTATCGCAATTGGCGCATCAACAGGAGGAACCGAAGCGCTGCGCGATTTACTCACCACCTTGCCTCCAGATACGCCACCGATTGTCATTACACAGCACATGCCGGAAAAATTTACAAAGCTTTTTGCAGATCGTCTTAATACACAGTGCAAAATCACCGTTAAAGAAGCCGAAGACGGAGATGCGGTTATTACGGGTCGTGCCTTAATTGCACCCGGGAGTTACCACATGGCCTTAACACGGAGTGGTGCACGCTATCAGGTTGTGCTCAATCAAGATCCGCTCGTTAATCGTCATCGTCCTTCTGTGGATGTGCTTTTTGATTCTGTCGCAGCCACTGCCGGGAAAAATGCCTTAGGGGTTATTTTAACCGGTATGGGCAATGACGGGGCTGCGGGTATGCTCAAAATGAACAAAGCCGGAGCGTTCACGATTGCAGAGGACGAAAGCAGTTGTGTCGTTTTTGGTATGCCAAAAAAGGCCATTGAAGCTGGCGGCGTGGATAAAGTTGTCCCTTTAAATGAGGTCGCGGCCACGATGTTTAAAGAACTTAACCGATAAGTGCAATCAAGGCTTCCAAAAATAAGGAGAGAAAACGATGGCATTGAATGTAGAAGTTAAAAACCATAACGGTCGATTGCGATTGATGATGTCAGGCCGATTTGATTTCAACTCCAATCGTAATTTTAGAAAGGCCTACGAAGACGGCATGGAACGTTATGCCACCGGTCCCATTGAGCTTGATTTTAACGGTGTGGACTACATGGACAGTTCAGCCTTAGGTATGTTGCTTTTATTTAAAGAACGTGCAGAAGAGCTTGATCGGTCTATTTCCCTGGTCAATTGCCAAGAGTCTGTTCTTGAAATTTTGGACGTTGTGAATTTTGGCAAATTGTTTTCTATTAAATGAGTGTGAAGTCCTGGTGGCATTATAAATTGTGGATCCCCAACTTCGCGGGAATGACGGTTGGGCAGGATTATTGATGAAACACAAAAAATGGAATGGATGATATGAGCCCAGAGAAAGCCCTCGTTTTGGAAGTAGAAGCAAAAAAAACCGAAAAGACCATGAGTCTTGCCCGTTATGTCATGGGGAGAATGGTGCGGAAAGTCAATGTGGATGAAGATCTGCTGCAACATTGGGTGCTTCCGGCCGAAGATTTTTCGGGTGATGTCGTTGCGGCTTCAATGACTGCCGGGGATCGTGTGCATCTTATGTTGGCTGATGGTACGGGGCATGGTATTTCGGCGGCGCTTTGTATGATGCCCGTTTCTGAGATCTTCTACGCCATGAGTGGAAAAGGCTTTCCAATTGCCAGTATTGCCAGAGAATTGAACAAAAAAATGGTGTCACTCTTGCCTGTTGACCGCTTTGTGGCAGCGACTTTGGCCTCAATTGATTGGTCGAATAAAACCATTGAGATTTGGAATGGTGGGGGGCCTGCGGCTTTTTTTGTAAATGAGGCGGGAGAAAGGATTCAAACCTGGAAATCCAAAAATCTCCCGATTGGGGTGCTCAGTGACAAAGACTTTGATGACAAAGTCGATGTTTTTCATTGGGAGCAAGGCGGGCAGTTTTTTATGTATTCCGATGGATTAACCGAAGCTCGGAATCCGGCCGATGAGTTGTTTGGCAATGAACGCATGTATCAGGCCCTGTTACGGGCAGATACCGCCAGTCGTTTTGAACATCTTAAAGAAAGTTTAATGGCTCATATTGACGCAGCGGTTTCGGATGATGATGTCTCGGTGCTTGCTGTAAATTGCAAAACAGATTTTGAGGGTTCCGTAGAGCTTGAAGCCAAAACAAAATCCAATCAGGCCATCGTACGGGGACCGGGTACTTGGAAACTTGAGCTAAAATTAGATGCCGCAGATATTCAAAAGATTGACCTCTTACCTATTTTACTGACTTGGTTAAAGCAGTGCGGTATTTCCCAGAAAAACAGCCAGCGCCTTTTTTTGATTTTGACAGAGCTTTATAACAATGCCGTGGATCATGGTCTCTTGGGTCTTGATTCAAAGTTGAAAACCTCATCCGAAGGTTTTGAAGGGTATTTAAAGAAACGCAGTGAGCGGCTTTCAAAGCTTCAAGAGGCTTCTATTGAAATTTATTTGGAAAGGATCAAAGACAAAAAAGAAGACTATCTTTTTTTCAGAATCAAGGACAGTGGGCCCGGTTTTGATTTTGTTCAGCATTTTCGGGGACAGGTAATTTGCGTGGATTTGCTCTCGGGCCGCGGGATTACTTTAGTGAATTCCCTGACACGGAGAATGACTTATTTGGAACCTGGCAATGAGGTGGAAGTTGAGTACATTCTCGGTTAGTAAAACGGTGAATCATAACCGAGAAGATACCTTCGGGTGAGTTGTCGACATGCCCTAAAGTTTTCAAGCAATTATGCCGATGAGATGAGTGTGTTGGGGGATTGACTGAGCATCAAATAAAAAAGAGGTTAGGAAATGGAAGAGGAAGAAGAAAGTATCCTAGATGAGTTTCTCGTCGAGTGTTCTGAAGGCCTGGAACAACTGGATCAGCAGTTTGTTGCTTTAGAGCAAAATCCAACGGACGAATCATTGTTAGGGAGTATTTTTAGAGCGGTCCATACCATTAAGGGGACTTGTGGTTTTTTAGGCTTACCCAAGCTTGAGAATGTGGCTCACGGGGCTGAAAATATTCTTTCTGCCATGCGTGATCACGATATGGATGTAAGCTCTGATGGGATTACCGTCTTGCTTGAGGCAGTGGATGTGATCAAAGAAATTCTTGAGCATATTGAAGCAGAACGAAGAGAACCTGATAAAAATTACGATTCGGTCAGAAAAAACCTGGATGATTTTTTAGCTGCATCCACAGATACGGAAGCCGTCGCGCCGATGACCGAAGCCGAAGCCGCACTCATGCGGGAAATGGCGGGAGATGATGAGGTTATTGTTGATGATCCGGATGAAACTCAATCCAGCGAAGAGACCATAACTTCTGAAGCCACTGAAGAAGCGAGTGGCGCTGAGGCTGTGGTTCAGGAAGCGGAAAGTGTAAATGAAATATCGGAAGTTCCTCCAGAAACGACGACGCCGTCTCCACCTCAAAAAAGCCCTGAACCCGTCTCAAAAGCGCCTGCTGCGACAAAAACAAAAAAGAAGTTGAGCCTTGCAGAATCCAGTATTCGTGTCGATGTCGGGCTACTGGATAAGTTGATCAATATGGTGGGTGAGCTGGTCTTGGCACGAAATCAATTATTACAACAGGTCAGGCAGCAGACTGAAGCCTCGCCTTCGAATGCAAGCAGTGGCACGGTTCAGCAAATTAACCTCATTACCACCGAGCTTCAGGATACGGTGATGAAGACGCGGATGCAGCCGATAAAAAATGTTTGGGACAAGTTTCCACGTGTTGTCCGGGATTTGGCGCGTGCGAACGGAAAAGATGTTGATTTGGTGATGGAAGGCGCAGAAACCGAATTGGACAAAACCTTACTTGAGGCGATTAAAGATCCGATGACGCACATTATTCGAAATGCAGCGGATCATGGTATTGAGCTGCCGGAGCTTCGCCGGGAACGGGGCAAATCTGAGAAAGGAACCTTATTACTCAAGGCTTATCACGAAGGTGGACATATTAATATCCTTATCTCTGACGACGGGGCCGGAATCAATGTTGATCGTGTGAAGAACAAGGCCGTGGAAAAAGGGGTCGTCACCCAGGAAATAGCAGACAAAATGTCAGAAAGAGAGTCCCTTAATCTGATCTTTCATCCGGGGCTTTCAACCGCAGAGAAGGTGACCAATGTTTCAGGACGTGGTGTCGGCATGGACGTGGTCAAAACCAATATCGAAAAAATCGGGGGGACGGTGAGCATGTCCAGCCGGGTTGGGGAAGGGACACAAATGCGGATCGAAATCCCGCTAACCCTTGCGATTATTCCTGCACTCATGGTGACTTCTGGTAATGAACCTTTTGCCATTCCCCAGGCAAGCTTACTTGAACTTGTCCGTGTGGACGAAGAAAGCCGGAATCAGATTGAAGTCATCCGGGGGGCTAATTTTTATCGGCTTCGAGGCGTTTTGCTCCCCCTGCTTTATTTGAACGAGGTACTGGTTTTGCGACCACCGAAGGTTTCTGAAGACGATATTCATTCAAAAGGAACCAATATTGTGGTCTTAAGGGCTGGAGATCATTCGTTTGGATTGGTGGTTGATACGGTGAATGATAGTGAAGAAATTGTGGTGAAGCCCTTGAGCCGCCAACTCAAAGACTTATCCTATTTGGCGGGTGCAACCATACTCGGTGATGGGCGTGTGGCGCTCATTTTAGATGTGATGGGTGTCGCTCAGGAAGGTGGTTTAAAGGGAGATGAACAGAATGATACGGGACGGATGGTTGAAGCGGATGCCTTGATCAATGACGAAGAAGGCTCGGCAACCATGATTCTATTTTCGATGAACGAAGAAGACCGTTATGCCATTCCACTCTCGGAGGTGGCGCGTCTGGAAGAGTTTGATGTCGAAAAGATTGAACAATCTGCCGGACAGGATGTGATGCAGTATCGGGATGAGCTCTTACCCCTGGTTCGTTTAGGGGATGCCCTGGGTGTGATGACTTCCGGGGAAGAGAATGATCGTGTTCCAGTGATTGTTTTCTCACGTCATGAAAAGAGCATTGGTGTGATTGTGGGCCGGATTATCGATATCGTTGAGGCAGAAATGCATCTGCATGCTGCACCTTCAGAGAAAATAGGGGTAAAAGGTTCACTCGTCATTGATGGGAAGACGACAGATTTATTGGATATCGAACAACTCATCGAGTGTGTGGTTCCTGGGTGGTTGGAGGAGATGGTCGTTTGATCTGAATGTCACTGTCTTCTGATGTTCATTGTTTTGGGGGGAGATCAAAATGTTGACAGAAGGTGAAGAAATCGGACGTGGAGAAGATCGTCGGGAGATGGATGTGGAAGCACCAGAAGATCAGAAAAATCGGCGTGTTGCAACAGCAGATCGACGACATGAAAATAATCGTCAATATGCCACATTTTTTTTAGATACCCACTATTTGGGTGTTGAAGTCGAGAACGTACAAGAGGTTTTTACCGCAAAAGCCATGACCCCTGTTCCACTATCTGACCCTATGATTGCAGGTCTAATCAACTTAAGGGGTCATATCATCATGACGATTGATTTGAGAAGACGTCTGGGTTTTGATGACCGTCCCCCTGAAGATGAAGTCATGAGTATTGTGGTGCGGACTTCGGATGGACCGGTGAATCTACTGGTTGATCGCATCGGTGACGTGATTGAAGTGCGTCCCGACCTCTTTGAGTCCTCCCCACCCACTTTGGAATCACGTTTGAAAGCGTCGATTGATGGCGTTTACAAACTGGAAGACAGCCTATTATTGGCTTTGAATACTGAGCTTGCAAGCGAAGTAATCTGAGAAAAAAGGGTGAATTGAGATGAAGGTACTTGTTGTTGATGATTCCGGGCCGATTCGAAAGATTATGGGCAAGATGTTAAGACGCATGGGCTTTGAAGTGCTTGAGGCCTGTCATGGGAAAGAGGCCCTGGTTCAACTCGAAAAACATCCCGATATAGAACTCTTGACTGTGGATTGGAATATGCCGGAAATGAATGGCATTGAACTACTTGAGGCGATGAAGACAAAACGGGGCTCAGAGCCTAAGCCCACAATTGTAATGGTTTCGACAGAAAATGAAAAAAGCAAAATTGTGCGGGCAATGAGCAAAGGGGCAAATGAATACATCATGAAGCCTTTTACAGAAGAAATTTTAACAGAAAAACTTACATTTCTCGGTATGGGAGGCAGTAAAAATGATAAGCGTTAAAGGTGAATCCCCGATCCGTGTCTTGATTGTTGATGATTCGGTCATTGTGCGTAAGGCGGTTTTGGATGCTCTGAAACCCGATCCTGAGATTGATGTTATTGGGACGGCACAGAATGGGAAAATTGCGCTGGAAAAAATTCCGGCCTTAAAACCGGATGTCATCGTACTTGATATTGAAATGCCGATTTGTGATGGTTTTGATGTCCTGAAGGGGATTCGCAAACTGGGCATTCGTGTGCGTGTGATTATGTTCAGCACATTGACTGAACGCGGGGCTTCTCAGACGATTAAAGCCTTATCCCTAGGGGCAAATGATTATGTGGCAAAACCCTCAAGTGGGACGAAGATTCGCAGCTATAGCGAAGGGGTGAAGGCAGTGGCATCTGAATTGACCCCCAAGATCAAACAGTTTAGAAAACGGCCCTCATTGAGGGGCACCTTGTCTCAGAAAACCTTGGCAAGCCCTGTAAAAAGGGCAAGCATTGCACCCATTCGTAGACGTCCGCTTGTTCGGGGAGTTCCTCAAATTATTGCGATTGGCATCTCGACGGGGGGGCCGGAGGCGCTCGCGAAACTCTTGCCTCATTTATCAGGCAGTCTTTCTGTTCCGGTTGTGATTGTTCAGCACATGCCGCCGTTGTTTACAAAACTGCTCGCCGAACGTTTGAACGGTGCTTCAAAACTTAAAATTCTAGAGGCAGAGAATGGCATGAAACTCGAAGCGGGTGTTGTTTATATTGCCCCTGGAGATTATCACATGGAGGTGCAAAGTGGTGGGGGACAGATGAGTGTGGTGCTCAATCAAAAACCTCCGGAAAATTCCTGCCGTCCAGCGGCAGATGTCTTGTTTCGTTCGGTCGCAGCGCTCTTCGGAAATCGTGCACTGGGTGTCATTATGACGGGCATGGGACATGACGGTTTAAAAGGGCTCCGCCTGATGCACGAAAAAGGTGCTGCAGTGATTGCACAGGATGAGGCATCCAGTGTGGTTTGGGGCATGCCTTCTGGCGTCGTAGAAGAAGGACTTGCGGATAAAGTACTGCCATTAGATCAATTGGCGGGTGCCATCGAACTCAGCGTGAGTAGCCGCAGAGCCCCTTTATCGGCCCAGGCACGATAGGAGCGCGTTTCCATGATTTCAAAAGAAATTCTAACGTATTTTTTTAGCATTCTGTATCAGGAAAGTGGTTTGGTCCTGGATGAATCAAAAAAATATCTGATTGAAACACGACTTGAACCCATTGCAGCTCAAGAAGGTTTTGAATCCATTAATGCATTAGGACGGGCCCTGATCCAAAAACGCAGTCCCATTCTCCGTCAAAAGGTTGTTGACGCGATGACGACGAATGAGACCTATTTTTTTCGTGACCAAAGGCCTTTTACGATTATGAAGGAAGAGGTCTTTCCAGCTCTAATAAAAGCCAAGGAAAAATCAAAACAGATTCATATTTGGTGTGCTGCCTCATCAACAGGGCAGGAACCGTATTCTTTGGCAATGATGGTCAAAGAAATGGGGCCGAAACTTGCGGGTTGGAGTGTTCAGATTCAGGCGACGGATATTTCGGAAGATGTCTTGAAGAAAGCGAGGCTTGGGATTTATTCGCAACATGAAGTACAGCGTGGTCTTTCTACCCCTTACTTGCTTAGATACTTTACCCAAAAGGGTTTGACCTGGCAGCTCAAACCTGTAATCAGAGATATGGTCCGTTTTCGTCGTTTAAATTTGCTTTCGAATTTGTCATCTGTGGGTGATGTGGATGTCGTTTTTTGTCGTAATATTTTGATCTATTTCGATTCGAAAACAAAACAAAATGTGATCGCCCGTATTTCGGATTTGATCACACCGGAAGGCGTTCTCTTTTTGGGCGGGTCTGAGGCACTCATGGGCATAAAATCTTCTCTGACACGTATTGGCACAGCACAGGGAAGTTATTATAAAAAAAGCACTCCGAACAAGGGAAACACAGAGAAAACGGTACCTGAACTAAAAAGGAGGGGCGTATGCCAGACGTAAAAATGAGAATTCTCATTGTAGACGATATGTCCACCATGCGGCGGATTATGAAAAATGCTTTAAGGCAATTGGGTTTTTCAAATCTGGAAGAAGCTGAAGATGGTCAAATGGGGCTTAATAAGGTGAAGCAGGGAGGATTTGACTTGGTTATTTCGGATTGGAACATGCCCAATATGGATGGTTTGGACATGCTCAAAGCGATCCGAGAAGATGCATCTTGCAAAGAGACCCCTGTTTTAATGGTCACGGCGCAAGCATCACAATCCTGTGTGCTAGAAGCCATTCGTGCGGGTGCGACAAACTATATTGTGAAGCCTTTTACTGCGGATACCTTAAAAGCAAAAATTGACAAAATATTTGCGGGAAAGTGAGAGAACAAGAGAGGGAGGACAGGCCAATGAAAGCCGTAGAAAATTCGCACTCAGACAATGGGGAAGTCAAAGAAGAAGATGTGCAGAAATCAGCTTCGGAGGAAACATTCGTAGAAAGTGCTACACCTAAAATTCATGAAAATCATGATGCGCTTTATGACGAAGTAGGAGAGCTTGCTAAGGATTTAACCGGGATGGTGGGTAAATTCCACGAGGCGGGCAGTGAAATGGAAAATGTCTCTAACCAGTTGCCCTTCGGTACGGATGAGTTGGATGAAGTGGGTAGAAAGACGGAGGAGGCAACACAGAAAATACTGGATGATTCGGACAAAGTGATCGACAACAACGATTTGATGTCAGAACGACTTTCTTCTCTCAAGGCCACGCTTTTTGACGAATCCATTGATGCACACGATAAGGTCAAGGAAGACATCAAAGCTTTGTGTACGCTCTTAGAAGAGAATAAAAAAACAATGTTTAATCTTGTGGGAACACTTTCTTTCCAGGATCCAGCCGGTCAGCAGTTGAGAAAAGTGACCAATATGCTGAAGACACTTCAGTCTCGTATTCTGAAAATCGTTGTGAATTTTGGCCATACTGTGGGCAGTGTGGAAGTGTCGGAAGACCGTCAAGAAGAGTTTCTGAGTGAACTTGAATACAGCTCAGATGGAAAAGCCCTTGAGCAGGATTTAGTAGACAGTGTTTTAAAAGAATATGGATTTTAGGAATGAAACATGATTTTGCAGGAGTCTTTTATGCATGACCAAGAGGTGCGCGCGGATTTAAGTCCCTCAACACAGGTCATCAAAAATGAGCCTAAACCCTCAGGTCATTTGTTGAGACGACGCTGTTTTATTGCTGCGGGTTTTGTGTCTATTACAATGGGAATTCTGGGGATTGTGCTCCCTATTTTACCCACGACGCCATTTATGTTGCTGGGTGCTTATTGTTTTTCAAGGGGCAGCCAAAAATGGCATGACTGGCTTCTAAATCATCACATTTTTGGCGGATATATTCTGGCCTTTCGAGATCGTCGCGGGCTGACGCGTCAACAAAAATACCGTATCGCGCTATCGGTGTCCGTCATGATGTCGATCAGTGTTTTTTTAGTCCGTGGTTCTGGCGTGTCTGTTTTGATTAGTTTGATCTGGGTGCTTTGTTTGAGCGTACTATTTTTGAGTCCTACGTCTAAGAAAACACTTGACTTGAAATCCCCTTCGAAAACATTTGGAGGTACCTTATGAAGTCTGGAAAAGAGCTGCGAAAATATACACGCATTACGATGAAAGTTACCGTGGAAGCCCTGCGTGTAAGTGATGAAATAATCTGCGGTGGCAATACGGAATGTATCAGTATGAACGGGCTTTTTATCGAATGTGATACACCGTTTACACTTGGAACAGAGTGTGTGATTAAGGTTTTTGTGGGTGGGCCAAGGAGTGATATTTTGGTGCATGCCCGAGGCAAAGTAAGCTTTTTGAATGCGCATGGCATGGCGGTGGAAATGGTGAGTCATCTGGGTTTAGACAGCTACAACCATTTGCGTAATTTAGTGCTTTATAACGCAGATGGCGATTCTGAAATTGTTGAATCAGAAATTACAGCACATTTGGACCAAATTAGAGAGGTTTAAGTTAAGAGGACACTATGGATCTCGCAACTGTTATTGGAATATTTTCTGCTTTTGGTCTGGTTTTTTTTGGGATAATGAGTGGCGGAAGTTTGCTCATTTTCTGGGATGCGGCTTCGGCAGCCATTGTCGTTGGGGGGACTTTTGGAGTGACCCTGATCAATTATCCTCTAGCAGACGTATTCGGGGTCTTAAAAGTAGTGAAACATGTCTTCCTCTTTAGATTACAGTCGGCCAAAGAATTGATCGAAACCTTGGTGGATATGGCGAATAAAACACGGACGGGGGGAATTCTTTCGATTGAGCCGATGATTAAAGATTTGAGTGATAGTTTCTTGGCGAAAGGCATGCAAATGTTGGTGGATGGCATTGATGTCAGCGCGATCAAAGGCGTTCTTGAAAAAGAGGTGGACTATGTTGAAGACCGTCATAAACTTGGGGCAGAAGTCTTCACAACACTCGCAACATTTGCGCCTGCTTTGGGCATGATTGGAACATTGATTGGACTGGTGCAGATGCTTCAAAAACTGGATGACCCGAGCAAAATCGGTCCCGCAATGGCAGTGGCCCTGATTACCACGTTTTACGGTGCGTTGTTGGCCAACCTCATTTTTTTACCGATGGCTGGAAAACTAAAAAAGCGCAATAAAGAAGAAATACTGGTTAAAGAATTGATTGTGGAAGGCATCTTGTCCATTGCTGGTGGGGAAAATCCCAGAATCATGGAACAGAAGTTACAGGTCTTTTTATCGCCAAGCAATCGTACTGTTGCTAAAGATGAGTAGTCACGCCATTTTGGGGTTTTTCTGAAAAGAGTTTGAATTATGGCAAGAAAAAAGAAAAAAGAGGAAGCGCAGAAATCAGGCCTCATGGTGATGATGGTTTCTTTGAATCTGATTCTCTTGATTTTTTTTGTCTATCTCAATTCAATCGGTGTTGATGACGACAGGAAAGTCAAGAAGGCGCTCGGATCACTTGCGGGTACCTTTGGTATGTTGCCCGATGGTTTACATTTGGAAGAAGGGAAGGAGTTACTTCTTCCCGGCGCACCTATGGTCTCTTCGGGTTTTTCAAAAGCTTCGATTGGACGAGAATTTACGAGAATGATTTCCGAGAAAGAGTTTGATCAGGAAGCCTATGTGACTAAAGAAGGAAGTGACTTGATTATTCATGTGGCTGAAGAGGTGCTCTTTAGATCGGGTCATGCAAAACTTAGACGTGAAGCACGAGGATTTCTTGACGAAGTGACCCGTCTGCTCTTGAAGTACTCATACGAAGTCAGAATTGAGGGCTATACCGACAATATTCCGATCTCCACGGCGCAATTTCCATCCAATTGGGATCTTTCGGCAGGCCGGGCGACGACTGTACTGCGTTATCTGGTTGAAGTGCGGAAGCTGCCTGTTGAACTTATAACAGCCGTGGGTTTTAGCGAATATCGGCCGCTTGTGCCAAATGATCGTGCAAAGAATCGTGCTAAAAATCGACGGGTGCGTATCGTTTTACTTGAGGCTGCGACTTAAAATGGGAAGAAAAAAGGAGCCAGAAGAGGAAATTGATACTGATGCCTGGATGGCAACTTTTTCTGATTTACTCAGTTTAATGTTGACGTTTTTTGTCCTCTTATTTGCCATGAAATCTGTTGATCAAGGTAAACTTCAGGAGGCCCTTGGTTATTTTCAGGGCGGGATCGGTATTCTCCAGTCAGGAAAAAATATGCCGGTGATGCCTCCGGATTCTCAAGTCTTTGATCCGAGGCCGATAAAAGAATTTTCGCCGGATCAAGTCCAGAAGATGTTCAATACAAAACGTCTGCATGGACGGGGGTCGATTCGAAGGGAAGGCAGAGGGACGGTTATTTCGGTCTCAAGCGGGTTTTTATTTGCTTCGGGCCAGTCCCATTTACGCCCAGAAGCAATGGAAATTCTTGATGAAATTGTCTTGCTGACACAAGGGGCAGAACACGCCATTCAAGTAGAGGGGCATACCGATAATCTTCCGATAAAATCCGCTTTATATGCGTCCAACTGGGAGCTTTCTGTGGCCCGTGCCAGCAGTGTTCTTCGGCATATGTTAAAAGACAAAAAAATAGAGCCAAAACGATTTTCTGTGATGGGTTACGGGGACAGTCGCCCTTTGGAGAAAAATGATACCCCTGGAAATCGTTCTAAAAACCGGAGAGTGGATATTGTGTTTTTGAAATAAGTAATGATATTCCCGAGTCATCGGGGATGCGTGCGTTATATTGAGGATGAAGTGGCAGCAAGTACTAAACATTAATGATGTTTCATTGAGCTAGGTGAGTATGGTTGTGAATTCCGAAGAGATCTTTATTGGCCGACAGCCTATTTTAGACCGGAATAGTAATATTTTGGGTTTTGAACTCCTTTTTCGTTCAGGGGACTCCTCTGAAGCGAATATTCTTGATGTCGCTCAGGCTTCCATTGGTGTGATTATGAAGACCCTCAGCGAATTTGGATTGAAAGAAATCGTGGGCAATAAACATCAGGCTTTTTTTAATGTGAATACCGATATTTTGATGAGTGACATGATTGAATTGCTCCCAAAAGATCAAGTTGTGCTTGAATTACTTGAAACCATTGAGATTGACAATGCTGTCGTGAATCGCTGTCGTGAACTCAAGCGTATGGGTTTTCGTTTGGCCTTGGATGATTTTGTGTATAGTCCGACCTATGAGCCACTTTTTGAGTCGATTGACATCATCAAAGTTGATTTGTTAGAGATGAGTCCTGAGTCCATCGAAGACATGATTATCCCGCTAAAGCGCTGGCCACTGACACTCTTGGCAGAAAAAGTGGAAGATTCTTATCAATTTGATAGAACACAGGCCTTAGGTTTTGAGCTTTTTCAGGGCTACTATTTTGCCCGGCCGTCTATTATTAGTGGAAAAAGCCTTGATCCTTCGAGTCTCTCCGTGATGAAGTTAATGGATCAAGTCCTGTGTGATGCTGAATTGGGTGAAATCGAGGATACTTTTCGGGAGAGTCCTTCCTTAAGTTACAACTTGTTGCGTTTGGTGAATTCTGTCGCACTGGGGATGCGTGCAAAAATTGAATCCATTCGTCACGCCATTGTGCTTTTAGGACGTGAGCAAATCAATCGTTGGGCGCAGGTGCTTCTATTTACGCATGGTGAGTCTTCGGGTGCTCAAAACCCTTTGCTTCAAACGGTTGTGATGCGGGGCAGACTGATGGAGCTTTTGATCGAAAAAGGGGCGATGGGAGGGACAAAACGCAATGCGGATTTTGCTTTTATGTGTGGCATCTTATCGTTGATTGACGCCTTATTGCTTCGCCCAATGGACGAAGTTATTTCAGAGCTGAGTTTGGCTGAACCGGTTTGCGAGGCTTTGTTATCTCGTGAAGGGGATCTGGGCCAATTGTTATCTCTCATCGAAAAGTTAGAACAATGTGACTACAAATCGATTGAACGACTTATCTTGCGCTGTGATTTGGATTTAAGTCAGTTGTACGCTGCCGAACAAGAGGCCGCCGCCTGGACAAAAAATCTCATGGAAGCGTTTTGATGATCAAGTTTTTGAAAAACCTCCTTACACAAATGATTAAATTTAAATCCGTCGAAATATTGTCTTCCTTCAGGACAAACAATCTTAATCTTTGCCCTATTTTTTCTTGACATGTTTGTATTCTTTTTGTAAGGTCACATCTTCCTTCTTAAAAACTCATCCATTTCAAGGTGCACAATGCCCTTGAACACTTTATTACAAAACTTTCGAGCGATTCGAAAGGGCGTTGGTGCTGGGTGCTATATCTCTAATTTGGAAAGCTGAACGCGACTTTTCCGTGTTCGTCTTATCATATTGAACACCCTGCAAAAAGATTTTGAACCGATGGCGGCGTATTGTTTGAATAGCTTTCAAATTAAGGGGAATTATGATGCATCCAACAAAAATGTTGCTTTTCTTGTCTGGTGTGGTACTTGTTTTTTTCGTCGCGATGGATGTCGGTGCTTTTGGGGATGAGTCCTTTCAGAGGCAGCAGTCTCAGGCAAATGAAGGTTTTGACGATCTGGACAAAGAATTTGCAGAACCGGAGTCTGCTAAACCCTCAGCACCCAAGGTCATTATAAAAGAAAAAATTATTGTGATTGAGAAACACGTACCTGTTCCAGCACCGACACCAGAACCCTTCGTTGTTACTCCGGCTCCCGTGCCGAAACCTTCAACAAGAGGGCGTCGGGTTGTCTCCCACGGTTATCGATTTGATTTTCAGTCCTGCACACTTTCAAACCGAAATATAGAGTGCGATATTATGGTGAGAACGCCTGAACATGATAAGACACTTATTTTGTATTCATCGCATAATTTTAGCAGGATCAGGTCTTCTATCTTCGACAATATCGGGAATCAATATCACCCTCGTTCGACTTCCTTAGGAAACAAAGAGTCCAGGCAATTCATCAAGGCGCGTTTAATTCAGGGCATTACAGCAAAAATTAAGGTATTTTTTGAAAATGTTTCATCAGAAACGTCTTCCATCGCACTTTTAGAACTGGAAGCTGAAGACAATCATAAAAGGTTTAAAGTCCAGTTTCGAAATATCCCGCTTTCGGGCTAAATTGACTGATGAATACACATGCCATAAAAAAAGTACTCATTTTTTGTTCTCTTTTTTTCTTGATTCCGTCAATGGTGGTCGCCGACGAATTTGATGACTGGATGAAAGAGGAGATGGGTGCGTTCAAAAAATATCAGGACGAACGGGACAAAGAATTCACCGATTTGTTGAGCAAGGACTGGCGTGAATTTCAGATGAGTTTTGGTCTCAAACGAGATGATAAACCCAAGCCTGTGGTGATCCCAACTGCACCGAGGGCTCGCATCCCTTCAGTGCCAGACAAAAAACCAAGCGCGGTGGTGAAAATAAAGAAGCTACCGCCTCTCCCGAAAGCACCTGTCACCAAGAAAATTAAAAAAAGTCGATACAAGGGAAGAACACTTAAAGTCGAATTTTACGGCGTGGTCGTTTCGCTACAATACGATCCTCATTTTGTGACGCGACTGGGCGACACCATTGATAAAACAGCCATTAGCGATTTTTGGACGGTGCTCAGTACCTCAGATTACAAACCTTTGATGGCACAACTACTTGCCTACCGCAAGGCCTTAAACCTCAATGATTGGGCCTACGCGGAACTGGTGAACACAGTCGGGGAGGCCATTTACCGGGGGCGTGTCAATGAGGCTAAGATGTTTGATTGGTTTATGCTGACGAAAACAGGCTACAGTGCACGCATTGGTTTTAATGATCGCACGATCTATCTCATGCTACCCGCAAAGAGCAAAATGTATGGTGTCTCGTTTTTCACTTATGATGGCCGGAGGTATTATGTCGTCTCATTTTCTGGCAAGCCTGAGAAGGTAACAACACTGTATTCTTATGATGGCAACTATGCGAGAGCCAATGCCTTGATTGATTTAAGCATCGTTCAGCTTCCCCAGCTTCAGACATCGATTCAAGAAAAAAAGATGCAGTTTCACTTTGAAAAAAAAGTGTATCAATTATCGGTGCGTTATGATCGTAATTTGATCGATTTTTTTAATCACTATCCTGTGACCGAATTAGATGTCTATTTTTCATCGGCACTTTCGCAAGAACTTCAATATACGCTCTTAAGTGAATTGAAACCCATGGTAGAGGGGAAATCAGAAGAAGCCGCAGTCAACCTCTTGCTTCGTTTTGTGCAGACGGCTTTTGAATATAAAACCGATGGAGATCAGTTCGGTCGGGAAAAGTACTTTTTTCCTGAAGAGCTTTTTTTGTATCCTTATTCCGATTGTGAGGATCGCTCCATTCTATTTGCTTATTTGGTGAGAAACCTTCTTGGACTTGAGGTTGTGGCAATCGCTTATCCGGGTCATGTCGCGACTGCGGTTCAATTCAAAGACCATGTAAAGGGAAGTGCGATTACCTATCAAAACAAGCGATATGTTATTAGTGATCCGACCTATATCAACGCAAGTACGGGCATGGTGATGCCTCAGTATAAAAACACCAAAGCAAAGGTCATTCCTATCGCAAAATTCTGATACAGTTTACAGAACAGGAATGCTTGTCTGGGTCGAAACCTGTGATTGATACCTTTTTTAGCCCAAGAGGAATAGTCCTAAAAAAATGAAATCAATGAATTTACTCAGGAAGGAGAAAAAGATGAATAAAAAATTAATGTCAGTGGGCGCAGGGTTTTTGTCTCTCGGGATGCTTTTGAGCAGTTGTGCATCAAGCCCCAAAGGAATGGTTGCAGATTGTACCTTTCCCGATTCCCCCGAAATGGCAGCACCGGGCTGGATTTGTGATATGCCTGTTGACGGCGTTGAGGTTTCTGCGGTGGGTTCTTTCCGAAAGACGGCGGCCGGCATTCAGTTTCAAAAAACACAAGCCACTGCGGCCGCACGGAATGCCCTGGCATCCCGCATGAAGGTTTTGGTAAAACGAATGGTTAAAAACTATGCCTCAACCACGGGTGTGGGTGATGATGAGACCGTCGATACCGTCAGCTCTGATGTGAGTAAACATGTGACCAATGAAACCTTATTAGGAACAAAGGTTTTTCGTACCCGCGTCAATCCAGAAACAAGAACGATGTATGTCTTAATCGGCATGGATCCCGATGGTGCGGCCACAAATGCACAAACGGCCATTAAAACCAGCTATAAAAATAAAAAAGCCATGTGGCAACGCTTTTTGGCCAAAAAAGCCGATGAGGACTTGGATGCCGAAATTGAAAAAATGACCCGGGGTTTTGAAGGGGAAGAGTAAATTAAATCCATTCTCCGCCGGGTCTTAAGCTTGTGGGACTCGGCGGAAAAGTCCTTGATTGAGTTTTCCTGTAGGTTTTAGGTTGAGATGCTAGGGCAGGTTCACTCCCATTTCAGAACACAGTTCTTGTTTGGTGTGGTGGTTGCAAGTTTATTCCTTTCCGCCTGTTTTTCCTCAAAAAACAGGCGGCCGGATTGGGTGGATAGACCTTCTAGTGCGGAGGGTTCAGCGGTGGGCGCCGCCAGTTACGAAATTTTTGGTGAGATAAAAGCGAGGGAAAAGGCTGTAATGAAAGCCTTGCTTTCTCTGGCCTTACAAAAAGGTGGAACCGTTGATCTTGAAAGCAGTGTGGAGAATCGGCAGGTTCTGAGTCGTCACAATGCCAGTGAGTCCTTCAATGAACAGGCTTCAATCACGACACGTGCAATCGTGAGTGGGAAGGAAATTCCAGTGAATGCACAGATTAAAGCCTTTTGGAAGGATGTAGAAGGAAGGCGAATCTGGGTACTCCTTGTAGAAGAATAGAGGCGCAATGGACAAAGGCAGGGATCAAATATTTCATCAAGGCGTTTTTAAGCCCACGATTCTCCTTATTTTCCTGCTGTGTTTTGTGCTTACAGCATGTACAAATATGAGTCAGCGGCTCCCGCAAAAACGTGTCAGTCTATTTCAAAAATGTTTTAATACAAACGAAAAAGCCAAACGCAATCTCATTTTGTTTATACATGGTTTGAATGGAGATCCCTATTCAACCTGGGAGCGTTTTCCCTGCCTGATTAAGAAAGATCGTGACTTGAGTAAACAATATGACATTGCCTCCTACTCATATCCTTCTGGATTGTTTCTGGGTGGAAATTTGCCCAAAATTCAAGAAGTCGCTGCGGGATTAAGAACGGAGATTAATAACAAATATTCAGACTACGAGAGTATTTCTATTATCAGTCATAGTATGGGGGGCTTGATCACACGGCAATACATCCTTGAAGAAATTGAGGATGATCAAGCCCTGAAGATTAAGAATCTGGTTTTATATGCAGTGCCCAATAACGGGAGTGACTTAGCAACATACTGGGATATTTTTCCGGGAAAGAATAATCAGATTGATCAGTTAAAAAAAGACTCTGATTTCATTGAGTTTTTGAACAAGGATTGGATGCGGAAACGTAATAAGGAAAAGATAGACTCAAAAATTAAGATTAAATATGTTATTGCGGGTGGCGACAGAGCGGTCGATAAAACAAGTGCGACGATGTTTTGGGGAAACGCAAATACAGAGACCATCCTTTTATGAATGGAGATATGAACTAGATCCTATGTTCTTGAGGAAGCTCTGCGGTCAGAATCATGGAAACAATTCATTTATTTTCAATAAAAAATCAAATTTGGAAATAGCTTGAATATCTATCGTTCAGGCACGAAGCCTTAGTCGTAAGCGGAACAGCATATAGGGGTAGGGAGGCCAGGTTTATCAAAGGATTGGGGGAATAAATCTGGTGATTTGGGATTGGGATGAAGTCTTGTCTTCTCTCAGCAATAGGGGGATTTAAAGTGTTGAATAAAGTGAAACATATGAGGTCTTTGTTTTTATTTGCCGTGGTGTTTTTATTCGCCACGATCACAGGCTGTGCCACTTACGGCAAGGGAACCATGATGGTTGGGCCTCATCTTTCTTCTAAAAACTATGATGGGGCAAGAGCCGAAATCGAAAAAAGCATCAAAAACAATGGAAAAGACCGCTTACTCTATTATATGGAGATCGGGCTGATTGATCATTTAAGTGGCAAGTACCAGGCCAGCAATAATGCTTTAAAAATGGCGGCCCGTATCGGAGAAGAGTTAGAGACGACACGGGCAAGTGATGCACTTAAAGTCGCCTTGACGAGTCCACGCAGTGGAGCCTATCGAGGGACTCAGTTTGAACGGGCTTTTATCCACTACTACAAAACATTAAATTACAGCTTATTGGCGGTTGAAAGTCCTGCCGAGCGACAAACGTACTTAGAGGGGGCTCGTATTGAAGCCCGTCAAGTCGACATTATGTTGACCGCCCTGCAAAATGAAAAGGGAAACTATAAAGATGTCGAGGATAATGAAGGAAAACTTTTTTCGAAGTTAATGAAAATTTTTGATGCCTTGCAAGGGCGAACCCTGGACGAAAATTGGTTGGTTTATCGTGAAGATGCCTATATTCGATATACAACGGGTTTGACCTACGAATCCAACGGTGAATTTGATGATGCCCGTATTGCCTATCAGCAGGCGGCAGCGTTATACGAAAAGGGTTACGCAAAACAGTATAGTCTCGGCAGCGAAATTACCGCGCAAGCGTGGTTTGATACCATCAGAATGATGAAACGTGCGGGAGGTTTTGAAAATGAGTGGCCAGACTTAGCAGAAAAAAAACTTTCTGAGGCAATGCGTGAACGTCTCAAAGTTTTTACACCGGACACCGCACAATTGGTTGTGATTACACATGTGGGCATGATTCCCAAACGTAAAGAGATGAATATTCAGTTGACGCTGGATCATCATCAGCAGGATTTGGTTTTGAGTCCTTTTTTGACGGGTACACCGCAGGAAAAAAAGGATCAGTCCGCGTGGTTTCATGCGATGTACTCCGACAAAGGTTTACTGGGCTTGATCTCCAATTACCAATCACGTGGTTTGCACGGCGCATTGGATGGATTACGCTCTAAACGAATAGGCATTGGTCCGGTTTGGAAATTAGCAGAATCAATTAAGCTGCCCCAGGCGCTCTCTGGTTTTGGGGCACGGGTGACTGTGCCTTATTACAGTCCTCATCCTGACCACTTTCTTCAGACTGATCTTTGGCTGGATGGTCAAAAACAGCAGCCGATGATCAAAGCCGAATCCCTCGCCCAATTGGCTTTGCAAGAGCAGTTACTGGGGGCGGACAAAGATTTAAAAATGGCCTTGGCACGTGAATTATCTAAAAGTATGGCTTGCGAATTTTTGGGAAATGCCTTTGCCATAAAAGCCTGTCAAGTTTTGGGCGCAGTGACAAGCCAAGCAGAAACCCGAAATTGGTTGACCCTGCCTCACACCATCAGTGTGCAACGGATTCCACTGTCACCTGGTAAACATATCGTTCGTTTGTCGACACGGCGGACAAACAACAGAGGAATCTATCATGAGTCAGAACATGACATTGAGGTCAAGAAGGGAAACATTGTTATTTTGAGAGAGCGAGTCTTGCCGAGTGCTGCGGCAGGTGTTACAACTGCAGTGAATACCTTTTAGGTGGGCGCTATCTTTCAGGTTTTTTCGGGTCGATAAATCCGGGTCGATAAAAAAGAGGGTGTTCTGGTGATCGTCATTTTAGAAACAGGAGCGATAAAGTGTTGGAATTGTATGAAAAAAATGTGCTCTGGCTCTCTTTGAGACAAGGACGTGGTGTCTTTTGGCTGATATTCCTGGTCTTTTTCTTCGCGGGTTGCATGAGCAAACCAAAAGTAAAAAGCGAGGGCGATGCGCATCAGCCAGACTGGATATTGAATACGCCTGTGGAACCTGGATTTTTATATGGCGTGGGTTCCGCAGAGGTTTTTGGCGGTGACGATGCAGGTGCTTCAGGTCGCGCAAAAGACATTGCACGTGTTGAGCTGGTCAAACAAATCGAAGTAAAGGTGAGTGGCGAAGTCTCACAGGAAATTGAAGAAGTAACCCGTAACGGCAAAACAAAATTGACGGAACGTTTGCGACAAAGTGTCAAAAACAGGGTGCCGGAATTTGAGCTTTCTAATGTAACAGGTGCAGAGAGCCACAAAGCAGCCAATGGCAAGCGTGTAACGGTCATGGTTAAGTTAGATGTGAACAAGGAATTAGAGTCACTGAGAAACCAAATTTCCGCTCTTGACCAAGAATTAGGCGATTATGCGCGAAAGCTTTCAGAAATCCCTCAGGGCGGCTTAAGCCCCTTACGCATTGTTGCACCTGCGCTGGTGCTCTCTGAACAACGTGCCGGATTGCAAGCGCGTTACAATGCGATTGAACCCAGGAAACAAATTGCCCCTTTGTTGTCAGAGGAGATTAAGGGCTTGGTTCGTCAGATCTACCAACGCATTGCCCAACTCAAAATTTCGGTTCAACCCGAAGGCGTGGGTGACCGTTCGATGCAGACGGGGCTGATTGCTCAGTTGACAAAGCGGGGGATTAAAATTTCCCCGGAAGGGCAGGGCGATATCCAGCTCTTTTATGATCTCAGAGTGAATAATATCCCACGCGGAGGTACTTACTTCGCGATGACAGAGGGAGATATTTGGATTAAGGACGAAGTCGGACGGGTGGTGCGTGCCCTACAGGCCAAAGCAAAAGGGACATCCACTGACCCCGGGGAATCTCGTTCACGTTCAATTCGCAAGCTTTCAGGGCAGTTGGGGAAGGCTTTGCTCGAGGCTTTGTTTTGAGAAAATACAAGCCATTATTGTAGACGTATTTATCATTGTTTATAAAAAACCTAAACATTAAAAGAAGGAGTCGAGAATGAAAGCAGTTCGTATCGGTCATTTTTTTAGGAATACAGGAAAAATATTATTTATTGCCCTTGTGCTTTCGAGCTGTGCCAGTATGCAGGTCAGTCGGGTGGCAGAGGATGAAGAAATCGCCCTCACAGACAAATGGAATGATGAGGATTCACGTCTGGTTGCGGGTGAAATGATTGAGGATATGTTGGCCTATCCTTGGTTGAAGCGTTTTAACAAAGACCATGTCGGAAAAGAACCCACCATTGTCATTCAACGTATCAAAAACAAATCTCACGAACATATCGCGGTCGATACTTTTATTAACGATATTAAACGGGCGGTTATGCGTAGCGGAAAAGCCGGATTTATCGCAAGCGGTGCAGAACGTGAAGCAACACGTCGAGAGCTACGAGAGCAAGATTTGAATGCGTCGGAAAGTAGTCGTATGGAGATGGGCGAAGAGCAGGGTGCTAATTTTGCACTTTCAGGGACAATAAATTCGATTGTTGATCAACTCGACGGTAAACGTGTCACCTTCTATCAAGTGGATCTTAAATTGATCAATGTTCAAACCACGAGAGAAGAGTGGAATGGCCAAAAGAAAATTAAGAAATTTATGAAACGGAGTAAATTTAGTTTTTAATCAATCTTACAGCTTTTCCGAGAATTTCCTCCTTCCTGTTTCGTTTTATTTTGAACAGGAAGGAGGAAATTTATTATCTTGTGTTTATTTGCATCGAAAATTGAGTGTAAAAAGACAGAATCCGCGTAATTTTGTGATGGCTTTTCTGATTTTTCCCCTCCGCTTAAATCCCTTCTGTTTCCCGTGATTCGGTTTCTTTTATCTTTTCGTTGATTAAGTCTCGCGCGAAGACTAAGGCTTCTTTTTGTACTTCTGCGATCAAGGGGTTTTTCTTTTTGGGTAAGCTAATCTTCATTTCGATATACGAAGAAGCACTTTCGAGATCTTCTTCATCTGCAATCAGAATTTCAACTTCACAAGCATTTTTGCTTTCATAAATTTCGCTATACTGAATCTCCATTAGCTCTCCTTTTTTTGAAGCATGTTAAGGGGGTATTTATTCTTTTTATACCTCTTCTCTCGGGGGAAGTCCCCCCATCAGTTCAAAAAATCCTTCACGAATTGTAGCTTAAATCAGGTTTACAAGGGGGATATTTTTTATTTTATTTTCGAGCGATATCGATCCGCTCCGTTTTTCTAAAGATCTGGTAAAATATTAAGGTGAATTATAGCGAAGATATGGAATATAAATTGAAAAAATGAGGGATGTCCTAGCATCCCAAAATAAGGATAATTATCTCATTTGAATTAGTCAGGATACTCATTATCCCATTAAGACAAAGCACTTGAGCGGACAATTATTATGACAAATCTGATCGGGGAGCAGGAGGCGCTAACTTCATCTCGCGCCAATTTTTTCTGGGTCTGTGTTTTTCCTATTTTAATGGTACTTCTCCTTCTTTTCCCTCTGCTCCTCATTAACAACTCTGAATCACATTACAACGAAAGACCTTCTTCAGAACGAATGATGAATCTAAAAGGACTGGAGTTGATTACAACAAAATATCTCAATGAACACCCTGAGGCTTTTCACAAACTCATTCGTCTTGTAACAGATGCGGATGATGCCATTCAAGACAATGAATTTCCGGTACACGCCGCTGTGATGAAATGGCTAAAGCAGGCAATGGATAAAGAGGGGTTTGATGAAGAAATGCCTGTCTATTATTTCTTAAGAACGGTTTACCTCAAGGGCTGGGAGAGTGGTTATTTTAAACAAGTAGATGATGCTGAGCGAGAATACCTCTACGATTTAATGGGGGCGATGATTGGTGCGATGTATCGTTGTATTTGTGCACCTCCCGAATTTAAATTATGAAATAATGTGTCTGAATAAATCGGAAAATTTAGCGGTTCTCATCAATAAATTTTGCAATTATTTCAAAATAATCGCGACCCCCCACAATATGAGCGTTGTTGTGGGCTGCGCCTTTGACGGTGTAAAAAGTCTTGGGGGTATTGGCTGCGGCAAAAAGCGCCTCTCCTTGTTTGTAGGGGATGACCTTGTCTTGATCACCATGCATGATGAGCAGTGGAATTTTTACGGACTTTATTTTGCTGAGGGAGTCATACTTGATTGAAATAAGCCCCTTAAAGGGGAGCCAGGGCAATACTTCAGAGACCATGTCGCGTACAGAGGTAAAAGGTGCTTCCAAAATAAGGCCCGCACTCTGGACTTCTGAGGCAAGTCTTACGGCAACGGCTGAGCCCAGAGAACGTCCAAAAATAAAGATCTGCTTGAGATTGATATCTCGTCGTGTGAGCAGATAGTCGTAGGCTGCCAGCGCATCTTTTGCTGTGCCTTCTTCTGAAATTTCACCTTCGCTCTTGCCGTAACCGCGATAGTCTACCAGTAATATATTGATCTTGAGTTCTTCATGCAGACGTTTTAGTAGGTTGACGCGATTTCCCATGTTTCCTGCATTACCATGAAACCAAAGGAGTACTCCTTCACTGTCTCGATAAGGGACATACCAGGCATTAATTTTGACCCCGTCTTCAGTCGTGAGAGAGAGGTCCTTGAAATCCAGTCCTGCATTGGAAGGGCTGGAAATCAGTTCTTTTTCGGGATAATAAACAAAATTTTTTGAACAGCCAGATGCAAAGATAATAAAGATAAACAAGGCCAGTAAACAAATGAGTCGGGAATAAAAACTTGATCTCATTATATTTGCCAAGGCATAAATTGACGAAAAAGAAACGATGTCTGATCCTTTTTCCCTAAGCCTCAGGTTGTTATTTTAACCTGGCGAAGGGAGGGTGCAGGATATTTCGTAGTCGAGCAATTCTGTGATGCTGGGCTTTGGTCCACAGAGATGACAATTTGGATTTTTAGGAACCTTGACCCGACGAAACGTCATGTCAAGTGCATCGTAAATCAGCAAACGCCCTGCCAAAGATTCTCCGATACCGAGGATTTCCTTTAAAGCTTCTGCGGCTTGAAGAATGCCAATGGTGCCAGCCAATACACCAAGCACACCCGCTTCTTGACAACTGGGCACTAAGCCGGGTGGTGGGGGCTCAGGATAGAGACAGCGATAGCAGGGTAGCGCTTCGTCCTTTTTATGCGGGTTTAAGGTCGTGAGTTGTCCTTCAAAACGGAAGATACTCCCTGAAATAAGTGTTTTTTTCAAAAAGAAACAGGCATCATTTACCAGAAAGCGAGTGGGGAAATTATCCGAGCCATCCAGAACGAGATCGTAGTCCTTCAGCACATCCATAATGTTTTCAGAATTGAGCCGATCCGTGTATTTTTTTACGGTGACATCTGGATTCATCTTGGCGATGGTTTCTTCGGCCGAATCCACTTTGAGTTTTTTTAAGGTTTTTGTGCTGTGTAGGACTTGTCGTTGTAGGTTTGAAAGATCTACAACATCGTCATCAACAATGCCAAGTGTCCCGACGCCCGCTGAAGCCAGATAAAGGGCAGAAGGGGAGCCCAGTCCGCCTGCGCCAATGAGAAAAACCTTGGCTTCTGAGATCTTTTTTTGACCTTTTCCGCCCACTTCTTTGAGCAGTAGTTGGCGGCTGTATCGTTCAAGTTGTTCGTCGCTGAGTGCCATGATATGACTTTCTAGTATTTTGTTGATCCGTTTATTCGATGACGTTTCTCTCGATGGGGTCGACTTTTACGCCGCCGGCTTTCATGCCTGCGATGGCGCGTTCGATTTCTTCAACCTCCCCAAGCAATTCAAGATCCACCCATCCTGTTTTTTCGTTGACATCCGCGCGACGGATGTTGGTCACGACCTTATAGTTTTTTCCGGCATTGTAAATAATGGGTTCCCGAATTTTCGTTTCTGGAAATGTAATACGCACTTTTAAGTTCGCCATTAGTTACTCCTTCTTTTTGTCATGTCTTTAGCCCCCTGCAATGGCAGGAATAATGGAAACTTCGTCGCCCTCTGTCACGGGGGTTTCCAGACCTTGGTGAAACCGGATGTCTTCTTCGTTTACATAGATATTGACGAAGCGCCGCACCGCTCCCTCTTCGTCACAAAGACGTTCTTTCATGCCTGGAAATTGGATATCCAAGGTGTTGATGAGTGCTGCGATACTTGTTCCTTCTAAATCGACTTCCCCTTTGCCGCCGGTTAAACGTCTTAAAGGTGTCGGAATACGTACTTTAATCATTTTGCTTCCTTTTTTAATGTTTGTTGGAAACTTTTTAAATTGGGTTGGATGAGGCTGGGGGCTCCGACTGCAGGTGCAATGGCTTCCTGTGTTTTAAGTCCATTTCCCGTAATATAGGCGACGATGGATTCTCCTTTTTTCAAAACCCCTTGGTCCGTCAATTTTTTGAGTACGGCAACTGTAACGCCTCCTGCCGTTTCGGTAAAAATCCCCTCATTTTCCGCAAGCAGTTTTATGCCTTCAAGAATTTCTTTATCGGTGACAGACTCAATGACTCCGCCTGTTTCTTGCGCAATTTTTATGGCATAAAATCCGTCTGCTGGGTTTCCGATGGCCAGTGATTTTGCAATGGTATCGGGTTTTACAGGCTGAATGAAGTCGGTTTTTTTCTTAAAAGCAGTCGCAACAGGGGAGCAGCCTAAGGCTTGCGCCCCGTGAATCTGAGTGGAGACATTAGAAATCAGCCCGAGTCGTTCAAATTCATGAAAGCCTTTGTAAATTTTTGTGAGCAGTGAACCCGAGGCAATAGGAACGACTACATGGTCGGGGGCTTGCCAGTCCAGCGCTTCAGCCGTTTCATAAGCCAAGGTTTTTGAACCTTCTGAATAGTAGGGACGTAGGTTGATGTTGACAAAGGCCCAAGGGTACTCTCCGGCGATTTCGCTACACAAACGATTTACGTCGTCGTAATTTCCTTCGACGGCAATGACATTGGGATTATAAACGAGGTTTCCCAAAATTTTTCCGGCTTCTAAGTCAGCAGGAATAAAAACAAAACATTTAAAACCTGCTTGGGCCGCATTGGCAGAGACTGAGTTTGCGAGGTTTCCTGTTGAGGCACAGGCAACGGTATCAAAACCCAATTCTTTGGCACGTGTTAGCGCAACGGCCACCACACGGTCTTTGAAGGAAAGTGTCGGGGGATTGACCGAATCATTTTTGATATAGAGATGATCAAGCCCTAATTTTAAGCCCAGGTTTTTGGCATGGATCATTGGGGTAAACCCCGTGTGAAGACCCACGGTGGGTGTGCTCTCAATGGGCAATAAATCTTCATACCGCCACAGACTTAAAGGGCCGTTCATGATTTTTTCTTTTGATATTTTCGTCTGAATGTGATCGTAATCATAGGCCACTTCGAGCGGGCCAAAACAAAATTCACAGACGTGAATAGCTTCTGCCGCATACTCTTTTTTGCACTCTTTACAGACGAGTCCTTTGATTTTACTCATGAATTATTGATCCTTTTTTGCCGCTTCGAGGGGATTGAAATCACAAACTTCTTGCACCGGCATCGTCAGTTCCGTAATGGAAGGATTGGATCCACAAAGCGGACAGTCGGGGCTTTTTTTGATTTTTATCTCCCGAAAGAGGGTCTCAAGACCGTGGTAGGTCAGGATTCTGTTGGTTAAAGGATTTCCAATACCCAAGATGAGCTTGATGACTTCCGTCGCTTGCAATGTGCCGATGAGACCGGCAAGTGCACCGAGTACACCCGCTTCCTGACAACTGGGAACAATCCCTTGAGGAGGAAGCTCAGGAAAAATACAGCGATAACACGCACTCTCTCCGGGGATAATGGTAAATAGTTGGCCGTCAAAACGAAGAATACCCCCGTGGATGAGTGGTTTTTTTGAGAAAAAAGCAGCGTCGTTAATTAAGAATTTTGCAGGAAAATTATCCGTGCCGTCGATGACGTAGTCGTAATCTGCATAAATCTCAAGCGCATTGTCTGCATCCAAATATTTTTGATAGGTGACAACTTCGACATCGGGATTTAAGTCTTTGATCTTTTCTGCTGCAGAATCAACTTTGGGGCGACCGACGTCTTTGGTGTGATGAACAATCTGTCGTTGCAGGTTTGTGAGATCGACAGTATCGGCATCAATGATGCCCATTTTCCCAATGCCTGCCGCTGCTAAATAAAGGGCAATAGGGGAACCCAGTCCACCCGCACCGATGACTAGGACACGGGCTTTGCCGATCTTTTTCTGTCCTTTACCCCCCACCTCGGAAAGGATGATATGTCTACTGTATCGAACCAGTTGTTCTTCTGTAAAAGCCATCTTAGTCTCGAATCTCTTTCATTAAATATTAAAATATTTTTCAATGCTGATGTAACGCTCACCGGTATCCGGCAATACGGTGACAATGGTACTGCCTTTTCCAAGTTGCTGTGCCACTTTTCGGGCCGCCCAAACATTGGCCCCCGAAGAAATACCGACCAAGAGCCCGTCTTGTTTTGCAAGGCTTTTGGCTGTTTTGTAGGCATCGTCATCAGTGACCGTAATGACCTCGTCTATAATTTCTCTGTTTAAAATCGTGGGAATAAATCCTGCACCAATGCCTTGAATTTTGTGCGGCCCGGCTTCTTTTCCCGAAAGCACGGCAGAGGTATCTGGTTCAACTGCAATTATTTTTGTATCAGGATTTTTTGCTTTTAAGATTTCTCCAACCCCTGTGATCGTCCCTCCAGTTCCCACGGCACAGACAAAGGCATCAATCCTTCCCGCTACAGCGGCCAAAATTTCAGGGCCGGTTGTTTGTCGATGAACCTCCGGATTAGCAGGATTAGAGAATTGTCCCGGCATAAAATAATCTGGGTTTTGCTCTAGAATATTGTCCGCTTCCAAAATTGCGCCTCTCATGCCTTCCCACGCAGGGGTGAGCACCAATTGTGCACCGTAAGAAGACAGCAGGCTTGCGCGTTCCATACTCATTGACTCCGGCATGACCAGAATAAGCTTGTAACCGCGAACAGCAGAAACGAGCGCGAGTCCAATGCCTGTGTTGCCGCTGGTCGGTTCAATGAGGGTCATGCCCGGTTTTAGGTGCCCTTCGGCTTCGGCGGCCTTGATCATACTCAAACAGATTCTGTCTTTTATGCTGCCGCCCGGATTGAAGAACTCAACCTTAGCAAGTACGTTGGCAGAACCCGTTTCTGAAAGGTCACGTAATCGCACAAGCGGCGTATTGCCGATTTGACTCGTAATGTCGTCCGATGTTTTTAATGGCTTAAGAGACATAAGTTTATATTCCACCGCCCATGAAAAAAAGTAACTCAATTGCGTCTCCCTCTTTCAGGGGACTGTCGGCCAAGTCTGTACGGGCAATCAAAGCGTTATTTAGTTCAACCGAGACCATCTGTGGCTCAATATCTTTGGACTTGAGTAATGCATCAAGTGTTTCTGCCTGTATTTCTTCTTTCTTACCGTTAATTTTAACAAACATTTTACATCTCTTTCTATTTTTAAACGACCTATAAAAGCGGTCTATTTAATCAGATAAATCCGGTGGTTGTCAAGGATTTGAAGGGACATATGGGTGAAGAAGCGAGGGATTGAATGCCAATGAAATTTAAAAAAAACTTGGCGATTTTCTTCCAAAAACTACTCCAGTGCCTTCTTGTCCTGGGCATCTAAATATGCCTCCCATTCAATGGGCAGTAGATACTTTTTCTGGTTATTGCATGTTTTACAGGCGGGGACGGTATTGCCCTTATTACTTTTTCCGCCGCGACTGATGGGGACAATGTGATCCATCGTCAATTCGGCAGGTAAGAATTGTGCTTCACAATAATGGCATAAACCGCGACTTTTACGCCGTTTCCACCACTGGCTGTTGCGAAGCAGGCGTGCCTTGGATTTTTCTTTTTTGATGACTTCTTCATCAATGTTTGTGTAGGAAATTTCCATTATGGATCAAGCTGAATGATGTCTTCACTCAATTTGTAATCCTTCCAGTTCTTAGTAGGGGCTTAGGTAGAAGGTCTTTGTTTGTGAGCGTCAGCCCGTTTCATCGCAGGTGAAGTGTCTTCCGTCACTATATTAGGAGGATCATGGTTATAAGTCCATAAGCATTTTGTCGCCTCCTAGACGATTTACCTGGGGCGCCTGTTCTTGACAGCCATACACGGTTTCAGTACGATGTTGCACTCATGAATCAAGCTTGGCGTCCGATAGAAACCTTCTGGACTGGCTCCGATGACAGCCGAATTGCTCCACTACTTCGTCTGTTTTTATCTTCGGATGGCTCAGTAGTTCGTAGTTTAAAAAGCCTTTTTTTACAAACGATCGAAATCGAACTGGTGAGACAGGAGCAAATCGCTATTGAAAAAAAAGTGTCTGAGGCGCTTGAAGTCACACCCGGAGAAAAAGGCATTGAAAGAACTGTTTGGCTAAATCGAGAGGAAGAAGGTAAGACGCACCATTTAATTTATGCTGTTACCGCTTTTCCTGTGTCCCGGCTCAAGCCAAATCTACTGCAAGCCTTGCAATTGGGTGAAAAGCCTTTGGGGCAGATCCTTGAAGAAGGTCAACTTTCCACTTACCGCGATCACCTAGAGGTCACTTACCTTCCGTTTCCTTCTGTCGCCCAAGGTTTTTCTTTGCCGGAGGATACATTATTTTGGGCAAGACGTTATCGACTATGGATCAACGGTGTTATCTCGGCGTTCATTTTGGAAGTTTTTTCGCCAGAGTTTTCATCTATCCGATCCTGAGTTTATTGCTTTTCGGGTGTTCATCGCTCAAGACTCCAAAAACCCTGAAAGAATCATCATCGGTCTCCGTATTTAAGGAGACAGCACCCGCGCCAACTCAGCTTAGCGGGATGGCCTGGGTTCCGCCCGGCTCTTTTATGATGGGCACGGATAGGGTGGATACAAAAAATGAAAGTCTACAACTTGGTTTTCCCCAATCCTGGTACGAAGATGAACAACCCAGCCATCACATCGTACTTCAGGGTTTCTACATTGATCGTCATGAAGTAACACAAGGTGACTATTTAAAATTTATTCGCAGGACGGGTCATTCTCCCCCTCCGCATTGGCGTAACGGCGAATACAAGGTTGGCTCAAAAGATTTGCCGATTACTTTTGTGGACTGGCATGATGCCAACGATTATTGTCGTTGGCTCAAAAAAAGGCTACCCAGCGAGGTGCAATGGGAAAAGGCTGCACGCGGCACCGATGGACGTCTTTATCCCTGGGGAAATTTATTTGATGTCGAAAAAGCCCATCTTTCTCCTGCATCAGATCTTGTCTTGGAACGCTCGCCCGTCGGGAGCTATCCTTTGGGAGTCAGTCCCTATGGTGTGAGCGATATGGTGGGAAATGTTTGGGAATGGACCGATTCCTGGTATCTGGCCTATCCAGGCTCTCCGCTTAAAAAACCTGAGTTTGGCATGAAACATCGGGTTGTACGGGGTTTGTCCTATAACACTTTGGGGCATTATCCAAATGGGGCGTACGCACGTGTGCTCGAAGTTTATGCCCGCGCGGGCGCACGATCCTATGATCCTCCCGCGGCACGTTTGGAAGATTTAGGGTTTCGTTGCGTGAAACAGCCGGACTCAGAGCCTTGAGTTTTCTTTGGCAAAAGTGGGCTTCAGTTGCAGCCCTGATCCGGCTTGAAAAACAGTACGGCACACTGCTTCTTCTTTTTCCCACCCTTTGGTCATTGATTCTTGCCTCAGAGGGACGCCCCTCAGCAAAGCACCTTTTCCTCTTTAGTCTGGGGGCTTTTTTGATGCGCAGCGCAGGGTGCGTGATGAATGACATGGCCGATCACAAATTTGATGCCCAAGTGGAACGTACGAAGACGCGTCCCTTAGCCGCAAAACAACTCAGTTTGCAAGAGGCCCTGGTTATCCTCGCAATTTTGCTGAGCTGCGCACTGATTGTGGTTTTGTTTTTGAATCGCCTGACGCTATTACTGAGTTTTGCGGCCCTCTTTTTTGCTTTTATTTACCCCTTTGCCAAACGAGTAACCTATCTTCCTCAAATCGTATTGGGCATTGCCTTTAGCTGGGGGATTATTTTGGCTTGGTCTGCGGTCAGAGATGAGCTTTCAGTCATGCCCTTTTTGATCTTATTGGCGAATCTCTGTTGGACAACGGGTTACGATACGATTTATGCCCTCATGGATCGGGACGATGATGTGAAAATTGGCGTAAAATCCACTGCGATTTTATTTGGAGAAAATAGCTGGTTCGCTGTGGGTGGTTTGTATCTTTTGTTTCTGATTCTGCTCGCGATGCTTGGGCGAATGGCAGAGATGAAGTCCTCGTATTATTTGGGAGTGTTCACCGCCAGTCTTTTTTTGCTCTTTCAAGTGATAAAAATTAAGAAAATCCCCCAAAGACCCGTTCTTTTCTCTCTTTTCAAACTCAACATTTGGGTGGGGTTGGTGGTTTTAATGGCTTTTTTAGTAAACTACGTCTGATAAAAAGACATCAATAAAAAAGCAATGGGACGTGTTTTGGATAGAGATTTTACATTGACTCCCGGGTAAGAATCCTCTAGGTTTTCCCTTTTGGCTTTCAAATGGACAATTCAACTTTCGAATTTATTCCCGGGTTCCAAAATATGTTAAAAATGGTGCATTGGAGGAAAGGCGTAAGAATGACAATCATCAGGAGTCTACATGCCGTATAACGATTTGCGTCAATTCATGACGTTTTTGGAAAATAAGGGCCAGCTTGTTCGTATCAAAAAAGAGGTCGATCCGCACTTGGAGATGACTGAAATCTATGACCGTGTTATTAAAAAAGACGGTCCAGCTCTTTTGTTTGAAAATCCAAAAGGATCGAAAATTCCCGTATTGCTGAATCTTTATGGAACGGTGGAACGTGTGGCTTTAGGTTTGGATGCAGATGAAAAAGGTTTATTGGAAATTGGGGAGTTTCTTGCCTTTCTACAACATCCTGAACCGCCAAAAGGTTTTGTGGATGCCGTTAAACACTTGCCTTTTTATGCACGTATTCTTCATCTTTCCCCAAAAAAAGTAAAATCTGCACCGTGTCAGGAAGTTGTACTCAAGGGCGATCAGATTGATTTAGATACCTTTCCGATTCAACATTGCTGGCCGGATGACGCCGCGCCACTCATTACCTGGCCGCTTGTCGTTACACAACCCCCCCCAGGGGAAGAAGGCAAACCCAATATCGGCATCTATCGCATGCAGAAAATCGATAAAAAAAGCACGATTATGCGTTGGCTTAGTCATCGCGGTGGGGCGGAGCACTATCGACAATGGATGGCAAAAGGGGAGCCTATGCCTGTGGCGGTGGCTTTAGGTTGTGAACCTGCGATGACGATTGCTGCGGTGACACCTGTGCCGGAGCAGATTGGGGAATTTCATTTTGCAGGGTTATTGCGTAAAAAACAGGTCGAATTGGTGAAGTGCAAGATGTCAGACCTCGAAGTGCCTGCGACGAGTGAAATCATCATCGAAGGGGAAATCCACCCTGGAGAAATGGCAGACGAAGGCCCACACGGTGATCACACGGGTTTTTATAATTCCGTCGAACCCTTCCCCATTTTTCGCGTCACCTGTATTACGCATCGGAAAAATCCGATCTATTTATCTACAACCACAGGGCGACCGCCGCGGGAAGATGCGATTATCGGACTCGCGCTCAACAAAATTTTTCTGCCCATCCTACGACAACACTTTCCTGAGATCATTGACTTTCATCTTCCGATGGAGGCTTGTTCCTACCGTTTTGCAGTCATTTCCATGAAAAAACAATATCCAGGACATGCCAAGCGGATTATGATGGGGATTTGGGGTTTTCTTAAACAATTCCTCTATGTTAAATTCATTATTGTGGTTGATCCAGAAATAGACATTAGGAATTGGGAGGATGTGATTTGGGCCATTTCAACCCAGGTTGATCCGGCGAGAGATACCTTTATTCTGGAATCAACTCCGATTGATTATTTGGATTTTGCCTCACCCGAGCCTCGTTTGGGTTCAAAAATGGGGATTGATGCAACGTCCAAGATTTTCCCGGAAACACATCGGGAATGGGGGAAAGGCATGCGCATGGATGCTGATATTGTCAAAAAAGTTGATGAAATGTGGAAGGAACTGGGATTAGACCAATGAGAACCATCAGTCGCATTGTTTTTCTTGTCATTATTTCTATTTTTTCTTCTCTCTCGTTTTTAAAAAGTGAGCCGCTCACAAGTCCTCTGCAACCCACTCATCAAGAAAAAGATAAAGTAATACTTCAAGGAAAATGCCTGTATTGTCACGGCGGTCGTGGGGCATTGCAGCAAGATATTTCTCAGCCGGAGTGCCAAGAGTGCCACGGGATACCGACCCTTCCGAGTGAGCCCGTCTTCATTGAAATGCCGGAGCCCTCAGAGATCATCCAACAAAAGCTGGTTCATATTCCTGCCGGATCTTATGTAATGGGCAGTCCGGGCCGTCCTGCGGCCGAAGGACGTGGTAATGCCGATGAAGGGCCGCCGCATGAGGTGATGGTGGATGATTTTTATATCGACCGCTACGAAACCACGAATGCACATTTTCAGGACTATCTCGAAGCCACTGGCGCAAAGCCGCCTCTGCTTTGGCGGGGAGGTGTTTTTCCCAAAAGCATCACAAATCATCCGGTGGTGTATGTGAGTTGGCACGATGCGGATGCCTTTTGTTCCTGGGCTGGAAAACGTCTGCCCAATGAGAAAGAGTGGGAAAAAGCCGCACGGGGAGATGATCGTCGGAATTTCCCCTGGGGTGTTCAGTTTGACTATACAAAGGCAAACACCCCCCAATACTGGTTGGCACAAGGCATCGAAGTTTATAAAGGAACGACACTGCCTGTTGGGAGCTTTGAAACGGGGAAAAGTCCCTACGGTTTATACGACATGGCAGGCAATGTCTACGAATGGGTCAATAATTGGTACATGCCTTATCCTGGCAATCAGGAACCAAACGTGCATTACGGTAAAAGAAATAAAGTCTTGCGTGGCGGATCATGGTATGACTGTATGTCTTATGGCTGTGGGCTTTCCGCACCCGTTTACAATCGAAGCCGTTTCACCCCGGAGATAAGAAACAAAGGTTTTGGTTTTCGTTGTGCGAGTGATACCTTGCACCCTGAGAAAAATAAACAAAAAGAAGAACAGCAACAGCGTTCCTAAATGGTTATTTCTCTTTGTATTTTCCTGCTTTTAAATCCCGAATGAGAAAACGTGATGGGTCCAAGGCTTCTCTCGTGGTTTCCGAGACAGGAAGGGTTTCATTGCAGATTTGAGCGGCAAGGACTTCTGCAGATAAAAAGCTTGAACACAGACCCCGTGCGCCATGTCCCGTATTGAGGTAGAGTCCTTTTAAATGTCTTGCCCTAGGGTAGTCCCGGTTGATTTTTCCGTGATGTAGTTCGTGGTAATGGGTTTTGAAAAAATCCAGATCAGCCACAGGGCCGACCAGGGGCATGCGGTCGGGTGATATGGCTCTGAGTGCGGCATGTCCTTCGAGATTTTTTATTTCAAAATCAAAACACTTGGGAAATAATTTCATCAATTTATTTATGTTTTTTAAATGCTCTTCTCCCCGAATTTCTGTGTTGTGATCTCCTCGGATAAAACTTGCTCCGACGAGGTGTTGGCCCTTGACTTCGGGCAAAATATAACCCTCGAAACAAATCGCACAAGAAATTTTTTTACTTTTTGGCGTGGCAGTGACTAGGGTGGTTTGGCCCCTTGCCACATCAAGGCTCACCCAGCGGGTCTCTTTAAAAGTGAGGACTTGAGCGGCATTTGCGAGGATGACGGTTTCTGATTTTAGAATGCAGGTTCCATCTTGATGCCACAAAGACCAAGTGCCGTCTTTTTGAGAAAGATGCTGTATCCTGGTGTTGAGATGGATTTTGATCTGTCCGGCGATCTCATCAATCAAATGCCTGCAAAGCGCTCTTGGGCTAAGACAGCCTGCCAGTGGAAAATAGAATGACGGCCTGTTTATTGCGACGCCTGCCTGTGCATTGCTTGCTTCGGGTGACAAAACCCTTGCAAAATCACTCTTGCAATCGAGCTGCCTCATTTGTTTTTTGATGCGCTCGCTCGTGGCAATTTGAAGTACGCCATCTTGTCGCCAAAGAAAATCCGGATATTTTTCTTTGAGGGCCTTGCATTCGTGCAGGGCTTTTAAATAGGCTGAATTATAAAAAGATGTCTCTGCGTTTTTACCCAGACTGATACGGGGCATGAGGATGCCCAAAGCATTGCCTGAACCTTCTCGTGCTATCTCAGTCCGTCGATCAAGCAAGTCGATCTGCCAGCCACGTTTTGCCAGCGCCCACGCGCTCGTGATACCCGCAAGCCCTGCACCCACGATGATGGCGTGTTTTTCTTTGTTTAGAGGGGCTTTGTATTCAAACCAGGGTCGCTTTCTGAAAGAGCATGACAAGGGACTAAGATGGATTTAACTGGCATTCGTCGCTGCTAAAGCTTCCGCCGCTAATAATCTGCTCGAAACCCTTTACCGTCGTTCCGTTTTGAGTGAGTGCATTCAGCGTTGTTGGAACGACCAGCACATCATAACCTGGGCCGCCATCAAGTAATTTAACGTCTTTTTCTGCGCAGGTGCCTAGAACCACTCGATCATTACCCGTCCCCGCGTGGACTTGATCCGCACCACTTCCAGGATATATTTCGTCGTCTCCTTCCCCACCTTGAATAAAATCTAGACCCGGTCCACCATAGAGAAAATCGTTTCCTGCTCTGCCGATTAGCCAATCAGAACCGCGACCACCATAGAGTCTGTCGATACCGCGAGCGCCAAAGAGCTGGTCATCTCCTGCTCCGCCATTAGCGACCAGCTGACCGAGCGCGTGGGCTTCTATTCGATCGTCACCAGGTCCACCAAATGCTCGCGACAGACCCGCTCCTGCCATGAGCGAATCGTTACCAGCACCCAAGCTAATACGTTGGGTACTACCGGTTTTGGAAATGGAGGTGATCATGTCGTCACCGAGACCACTCACCGCACAAGACTCGGTGACTTCTCCCACAAAGGCATTGTTGGTAGAGAGTACAAAAGAGCTGGTATTCGCTCCGCAACATGAGGCCCCTGAAGGGTAAGCGCTACATAGAGAATCAAGGGAAGGTAGCCCTTGGGGATGTCCCGCCAAGGTCGTGATTTTAAGAATGCCAACCTTGCTTGGGCTTGTCAGACGAAAAGCTGAAGGCCCTACCTTTGGTGCATCCTTTTGCTGTCCAGAGGTTTTAATTAATCTAAATTCAGATAACAGATAGGTTTTTGTTTCGTCTTTGGAAAAGCGGCGGTCGACCTTGAGTAATCGCACTTTTCCTAAACCTGCTAGACGATCCATTTCATTTTCGCTCAATTTTTCACCGTTAACCACCCGATCTTGATCTAGTTCAAACATTTCAATCTCGGTCACCGTGGTTAATTGTTTGCTGTTGGCGGTCAGCAGGACTAAGCCGCCCTTCAATTTTTCTTTCTCTAGTTCTCGTGATGCCAAGGAATATTTTAGTTCACCTGGAAAGCCTTTTTGCTCAGGAAGAACTCCAGCTGGAATACTTTTAGATAGTTCAAGGCCTCCCACTGGTGGTGTCTGTGGATCGAGCTCCATAAAGGGAATATCGAATGTTCCTCCGTCGTTGACTCCGCTGACAGAGACCAATATCCAATCGTGGACATCAAGTTCCAATTCAAAATCAACCTGACCTCCATTGGGAACCCCGCCGTTTTTTGGTTCGCTAAAAATATAGCTGGCTAACTCAAAATCGGGATCGTGATCGTCGCGTTCACCTTTTTGAAAAGCATAGGGCCCACTGCTACCGGAAGATACTGGCTCATCGGTGCTGGTTCCGCGAATTAGAAGCCGAATTTCTTTCAGAGGCTCGGCTTGCAAATTAACAAAACTGAAAAGACGTTTCCGGGTGTTGTAGGCGATATCGTAACCTGCGTTAAGTTCAAGAGAGGTCGTAACAATATCCCATCCTTCCGATACATCATTTGGGTCGATCCGTTCTGAGGTATCTGGCCCGCCTTGGCCCAAATTACCGTTGCCTGGGTTCGAATAAGCGTTCAGTGTAATAACGGCATTGCTATTGGCGCCAACTTCAATTAAGTTTGGGAAACTTGGATTATAGGCGTAGATAAGCGCTAAAGATTCATCCCAGCCAAGGACTCGATTGTATTCACCTGGAGCGATCCCCTTTGGGCCTTTTACGCCGGGAGTGTCACTGTGTCCCTCATTCATTAACTCGTTACCGGAAGTCTGAACCCTTAATAGTAGGCCCACAGTCATTGGATTAAACCATCCCCAATTGAGGTCATAGATGCCGAGTGGATTAAAGTCGGATGAGTTGTAGGCTGCCGCATCAGAATGTTGCAGCCCTATGGTATGCCCGATTTCGTGCAGAAGAACCGTGCGCAAGTCAGTCACTAAGGTCCCACCATTTGATCTTCGATAAGAGTGCCATGGAGATCCTTGTAGTACAGAAAAAGCTTCTTTTTCTAGGTCATTCATCGTCTCACGGGCCAAGTAGCGAGCGTAATTGTCGGGCCAGGCGGCAAGAAAAGTGTTGTCCATCTTCCAGGTGACATTTTGCTGGTCAACGCGCATGAATTGTGAAGGTCTAGCAACTAAATCCGCAAGATTACCGTCGCCTTGCTTGTCCATCAATGCGAATCCACTGACGGTTGTCGACGTAAATAATATGATTAAACTAAAAATAGTCAATCGATGAAAATGCTTGCAGGCACGGGCTAAAATTATTCGTTCGCTAGATTTTTTTAGACGATTCATTTCTTTCTCCTATAGGTTTTAAACAGGGGAGTACCGGAGCCGAGCTGAAAATGTCCTAAACTTACTTGAAATTGAGAAATGATTTCCGTATCAGTATTGTAGGAATTGCAATCATGGAAACCGCAACACAGACAATGATCGCCACGAAGGCTACATAAAAACTATAGAATAAAAAGAGAGAAAAAGCAAAGTGAATAAGCCTGTTAAAGCGGCAATAAATCTGTGATCAGCGACCCTAAAGGCTTAGAGATGAGCTATAAAGATATCTCGTCTCATCTTTGAGCATAGGTTCATGTAAAGTTTCTGCCACACTGCTATGCATATAATATTTCTCTTGCTCATTTTCCGTTTACATGTCTCAATTCCAACTGATTCCCTACAACAGAATCCAAGATCACTTTAAAGATCAAATGAATATCGCTTTAAGCAGCGGCACACTCTACAACATCAACAAACAAGCCTACGATTCATTAGCGCATTTTGACCAGATTGCCAAAAAAGCCTTGGCAAAGTCCGAACTCATCCATAGTCACGCTTTGAATCTCTTGTTCCACGGGAAGCTCCCATCCTTTATTTCTCAATGGGCTGAATAGTTACGAAATTTATTACAATCGCAGAAGGCGTCATTCAACAAACGGGTACCAATCTCCGGCAAAATATGAATTTGAATGGGGAAAAATGAAAAATGCTGCTTAACTCACTGTCCACTTTATTGGGGTAGGATCAATACTGTCGTCAGGAGGCCAAGATAAAAGATTCAATTCTTTGACTTCTTTTCAATTTTTGTAGAATATACGGGTACAAACTAATCTGTAAAAAATCGGGTGTTTCGCTTAGCAAATCCAGCACCCCGATCAAAGGAACATCAGACTATCAATGAAACCAATAGAAGAATCCATTGACGCGTATCTTTGCCCGTTTTGCGGATCTGAAAATAACTGCATGGCTCACAGTGAAAAGCCTTGTTGGTGTTTTGAAATAACGATTCCCACGGCACTACAGGAGTTAATTCCAGAAAGCTCAAAAGGAAAATCTTGTATCTGTCTCTCCTGCATCAACGCTTATCAGGAAAGCCCTGAAAATTTTGCATTGGACAAAAAACTCTCGACAAACAAGTAGATTTCCTTCGGGTTTGTATTTTTGCACCCCATTTATCTCATCTCTGTCCTTCTGCCTTACACCCATACACATTCACCCCAAGTCTAGTCTGGGATATGAGAAGGGATGACTCAAAGAACAAGGTAATCTAATGAACTACTCCAAATTCCGCCAACTCGTTGAAGCCTTGCGCCTCGGCAAGCAACTTCCAGATGCCGTTTACCTTCACAAAGGTTTGATCTCTGAAGCGTCTTCTGAACTCGCAATGTTTACAAAAAATATTGCCGAAACGATGGAGGTTGGCGATGGTTCATGGAATATCGTCAAATACTTCCGACGTAATTTCAAAATGACCTTGTTGAACTATCCTGACTTTGATCATTATGCCTATCCTGGACTGCATCAGAGCTTTACCCTTGATTTAAGCAAGCTCTCCCTCCGAAAAGCAGACTACGCAAAATCTGGAAATCCGCCGATACTTCACCGCAAAGAGACATTTGTCAGCAAAGCCTATCCTTTGTACGCCCTGTTTCAATCGATTACTCAGGAGGGGGAGGCGGTGGGTCTTTATGAGAAACCGCGTTCAATCGGATTTAAAAAACCTTGGGAACGGCTCATTAATAGCAAGGGGTGTTTTCTCGATAAAGAGGGACGGCTCCACAAAAAGGAAGATAAAACCCGGAACACCGATATGGATCTTCCGGACTCTGGTATTGATCGCCATAAGACAGCGATTGATCGAAACAAACTCTCTTCGCCGATGCAGGTGCTTGCGCGGCATGGATACTTGGAGGGAGAACATTCGATTCTGGACTATGGCTGTGGAAAAGGGGACGACATTCGAGAGCTTGAGGCGCATGGGGTCAACGTTTCCGGATGGGATCCTGTGCACCATTCCGATGGCGAATTATTAAAATCCGATATCGTAAACCTGGGCTATGTGGTCAACGTGATCGAGGCAATTGATGAGCGCACTGAAACATTGCGCCGAGCCTATGCCTATTCAAATAAACTACTGATTGTTTCCGTGATGATCGCAGGAGAAAGTGTCACTCGGCAATTTACCCCCTATAAAGACGGGGTTATTACGTCGAGAAATACCTTTCAACGTTATTACACCCAGAGTGAGATCAAGGCCTACATTGAGGGATCATTGGCGGAAAATGCTGTTGCGGTGGGGCAGGGAACCTTCATCGTCTTCAAAGATAA
>UOGF01000007.1_pt1 | contig 93033 bp, 84 predicted proteins | sample 1989081 | NCBI WGS metagenome assembly UOGF01 (sample SAMEA4712195, study PRJEB27164) | hydrothermal vent metagenome | biome: marine basaltic hydrothermal vent biome; feature: marine hydrothermal vent; material: mineral | place: Pacific Ocean | collected 2011-06-14/2011-07-23 | depth 1719 m
CAAAGGCCTCAGCCATTTGGCTGCGACAGGCATTTTCAGTGCAGACAAAAACAATGGTTTGTTGTTTCTTATTCTGATTCAAAGGGGGATATTCCTTTTAAAAATAAATGGATTTACTTTTCTAGGAACAGAATATTGCATTGAAAACGAAGGATCAAGGGGGGGGATTGAAATCGAATGAATTTGTGTTTAAGCTTGTCTCACCATTTCTTTGGTAAAAGGCGGGAGCCAGTCCGAAGGGGGGGACCTTCAGACTGGGCGGAGTATGGCGGGATTTTTCTGTTGCGGGGGAGTTATTTGGGGGTAAGAACGATCTCTATCCTTCGGTTTTCCTGACGTCCTTCAGGAGAGTCGTTTGATGCGATGGGTGTGTGTTCTGCCATGCCAACCGCAAGTAGGTTTTTGGGATTAACCTCTTCTTGGGAGAGATAGCGTACAACTTGTGTCGCACGAGCGGTGGACAGTTCCCAATTGGAAGGGAATTTTCTGGCTAAGACTGGCCCAATGGGCACGTTATCTGTGTGCCCCTCGATACGGATCTTGTTTTTGGTCAAGTTTTTTAGGCTAAGGCTTACTTTCTTGAGGACACCTTTTCCTTCTCCGGTGACTTGGTCACTTCCTGAGGAAAAGAGGATCTTGGAAACAATTTGAACGGAAAGTCGATCATTCATCTGCGAAATTTTCACATTGCCCTGATCAATCTCTGTTTGAAGGCTGTTGATGAGGCTTTCCCGCGCCCTAACGGCTTCTTGTGCGTTTCGGACTTTTTCTTCAGCCACTTTTTCTGCTTCGGAGAGCATGCCTTCGAGTGACTTTCGTTGGACCTCAAGCCTTTTTTTCTCTTGTGCGTGTTTGTTTTCTCGAACCTCTAACAGCGAAATTTGATCGGCCTGTGCATTGATCAGCTTGGCTTGTTCTTTTTCCCTGAAACCGGCTTGTTTATGACTCGCTTCAAGCTGTTTTTTGATGTCATGTTTCTCTTGTTCCAAGCGGGCTTTTTCTTTGGCTTGAGTCTTAAGCTGCGCTGCAAGTACCTCATTTTTACTCAGTTCGGCTCTATAGCGGCTCTTCCCCACACAGCCCTGGATAAAAATGAAAGAAAATAAGAATATGAATGCGATAGACTTTGTTACAATTTTTTGATTCATCAAGAGTGTTTCCTCCTACAAAATTACCGTTGAAAGATGCTTGATTTTGAAGACCCTGTCAGTGGGGTATTTTCCTGCTTCAAATGCGCAAGTTCCTGCTCAATGGCACGCTGTAAAGCCGACTTCGAGCGGACTTGAGGTAGGGCTTGGTGTAAGTTAAAGTTACACCAGGATGCCCATATTTTTTTAATCCTGTGTTTTACACTCATCTCATGTTCCTTTCGACTTTGACGTGCTTCTTTGAGTAAACGATTGGTCGCGCGACCATCTGTTGAGCCGCGCGACCAAATATTTGTTTTATTCTTTATTTCTTGACGACTTTGATTGATTCTGCATGACCTTTGTCGTTGACTTCGGCACTGACGTGGGCTCCGACTTTGATCATCCCCTCTTTTTTTGTCGCACTGGGATCAACGTGGATAGATTTCATTGCACCATCACCCGTTTTGAGCGTCACCATTTCTCCCTTGATTTCGGTGATTTCCCCACTTACGGTTGCGATACTGGCAACAGCAACACCGGTCCAGACCAATAATGCGGCCATGATCATCATGATTTTTGCTTTCATTGACTTCCTCCCTTTGTTTGATGATGCGTGACTCAATTTATCCGGCATCCATCTCTCTGTTTTAAGATGCGGGCCCTCGATCCGTCGAGGGAAGTCACGCAGGTTTTTCAATGATCTTTTCCCAGGCCATATGGGTGAGATCCTCGAAGATATGCCATGCTTCATCCAAGCTTGAAAGTGTTAGTGTGACGCTTTTAATGTTTCTTGGGGTTTCAAAATCACTTGTGACGAGTTTGAGTTGTATTTCTACAGGTTTCGTAGAACGGCGTTTTTGAAAAGGCAGGTGTTCATATCGGAGCGCAACGCCTTCAGGTTCTTTGATCGACTGATTGTCTGTCACGGGACTTCTCCTTCTGTTTCGGGGCGGTCTATATCTGTCTCCCCTACTTAGCAATTTGAGGGCCATTCTCTGGGGATGGTCAAAAGCCTTGGTTTATATGGATGAATGAAGGCCGCCCGCACTTTCTTTTGAATTGAAGTGTCTTCAATTGGCGTCATCTATTTTCATTGATAATCCGATCTCATTGTAAAATAAGACGTTTTATCTGTCGTCATTTAGCGACACTGCTTGTCATGGCTGTCTTGAGTGTCTTTTTCAGTAGGATAAACATCATGATGCCCATCATGGTCAGCATTCCTGCAGCATCTCCGGGGCCGGGTGTATTTCCTCCGCGAGGTAATACAATCCCGCAGCCGCCACCCCCTGCACTTTCGTCTTTGTTCTCGGAAAGGTCTTCACTTGGTTTTGCCGAGAGGGTGATGCCTTCCTGTACGTTACCTGCGGCATCGTAGGAGGCTGCAATGTAGTAGTAGGTTTCTCCATTTTTAAGGTCTTTGTGCACGAATTTTCCTTGTGTGTCTGGGGTGCCTGGCAAGTCCGTGAGATGCGATCCATCGTCGATATTGTTAGGCGGGCGATCATCTCTAAAGCGGATGCGTACCCCCACAAAGTCAGGATCGTTGGGCGTTTGCCATTCGAGAGTAATCTCTTGGTCTCCAGGGCTGCTGGTAAAATCACGGATGTTTTCCGGTGGCGTGGTATCTGAGGGAAGGGAGGGGGTTGTGAAATTTTGGTTTGCGGAGCGGCGTAAGTTGCCGGCGGCGTCCATACTTTCTACGCGATAATGGTAGAGGGTTTCCGGCGTGAGCCCATCCAGGATGATCTCGTGCGTGAATGAGAGGCTTTGGTTCGGGGGAGTGATTTGTCCATAAGCGCTTGTTTCTCCAAATTCCACTCGGCCCGTTGCCGATTCGTTTGTGTTCCAAGTAATGCTTGCCGTTGTTGTGGTGAGATTATTTACATTGATATTTAGGAGATTCGGCGGTGTGGTATCAGGGGCATTTGCGGTTGTGAATGTAAAGCCATCTGATGTTGTGGCATTGCCTGCGGCATCTTCACTGATGACACGATAATAATAGTCTTTAGTGGATGAAAGATTAGAAAGGATGAGTTGATGTTCGGTGACCAGCGTGCTGCTCAGCGGTGTGCTACTGCCGTAGCTGGTGGGGTCTGTCCCATATTCAACTCGGGAGCTTGCCGACTCGTTGCTGCGCCAAGTGATGATTGCCAGCGTGTCGGTGATGTTCTCGGCCGAAACCCCTGAGAGCAGCGGAGGAGTGGTGTCGGGGGCCAATGCGGTTGTGAAGGTGAAATTTTCGGAAGTCCTTGTATTCCCTGCGGCATCTTGGCTGATCACGCGGTAATGGTAGGTGGCGTCGGAACTCAGGTTTGAAAGCAAACGGTTGTGCGTGGTGACAAGGGTGCTTCCGGGTTGCGAGCTATCGCCATATTCCGTTGTGGTGCCGTATTCGACAAGAGAAGTCGCGGCTTCATCAGTGTTCCAGATGATATTTGCCGTTTTGTCGCTGAGGTTATTTGCCGAAATATTAGAAAGCTGGGGCGGAATTGTGTCCGGGACGGAAGTGGTTGTAAAGGTAAAGTTGCCTGATGTCGCGGTATTGCCTGCAGCATCGCTACTGACGACACGGTATTGATAGATCGTGTTCGAGGTTAGATTTGAAAGCGTGCGGCTATGTGAGGTCAGCGGTGTGCTGTTTGGCTCAGAATTGCTTCCATAGTCCGTTGTGGTGCCATATTGGACAAGAGAGTTTGCTGCTTCGTCGGTCAACCAAGTGATGACGGTTTCCGTTGGGTTGATACTGCTTGCTTTAGTATTTGAGATGACGGGTGGAATAATGTCCGGTGCGGCAGTGCTTGTAAATGTAAAGTTTCCGGAAGTAGCGGTATTGCCCTCTGCATCGCTGCTGATGACACGGTAGTGGTAAGTGGTGCCCGAACTCAGGCTTGAGAGTGTGCGGCTATGGGATGTGACCAGGGTGCTCCCAGGTGCAGAGCTGCTACCGTAACCTGAGGTGGTCCCGTATTCAACGAGAGAAGTCGCAGACTCATCGGTATTCCAAGTTACAGTTGCGCTGTTTTGTCCGATGTTGTCTGCTAAGACATCTGAAAGCGCCGGGGGTGTGGTGTCCGGTGCAGGGTCTGTTGTAAAGGTAAAGTTGCCTGATGTCGCGGTATTGCCTGCAGCATCGCTGCTGATGACACGGTAGTGATAAGTGGTGCCCGAACCCAGGCTTGAAAGTATGCGGCTATGGGATGTGACCAGGGTGCTCCCAAGTGCAGAGCTGCTGCCGTAACCTGAGGTGGTCCCGTATTCAACGAGAGAAGTCGCAGACTCATCGGTATCCCACGTTACAGTTGCGCTGTTTTGTCCGATGTTGCCTGCCAAAATATTTGAAAGCACCGGGGGTGTGGTGTCCGGTGCGGGGTCTGTTGTAAAGGTAAAGTTGCCTGATGTCGCGGTATTGCCTGCAGCATCGCTACTGACGACACGGTATTGATAGGTCGTGTTCGGGGTTAGATCTGAAAGTGCGCGCAGATGGTTCGTCACAAGTGTCGTTCCGAGTGTTGAGGTATTGTCGAATGTTGTTGTTCCGTATTCAACGAGAGAGCTTGCGGCCTCATCGCTACTCCAGGTGATGTCGATGCCTGTTTCTGTGATGTTAGTCGCTTCGATTGCAGAGAGTAGAGGTGCGGTCGTATCGCCTCCAGGGATATCCTTGCTCACCTCTGTTGAAAAACCACTCTCGTTGCTTGAGGTGTCATAGGCGGTGAGGGCAAAATAATAGGTTACGCCGTTGGTCAGGCCAGTCAGGGTATGGGTGGTCACGTTCCCGACATCAACAAGAAGGCTGTAGTTCTGAGAACTGGTGCCGTAATGTACTTTGTATCCTGCGAGGTCGGCTTCGCCATTTGCATCCCAGGAGAGGGTTGCTTCTCCCGCAAAAACATTTGTTGTGTGTTGAGTGAGGAGTAGTAATAAAACAGATGTGACTAAAAGTATGCGCTGTTGGAAATTCATTTGAGGCATGTTTAAGCGTCCTTATTTTGAGGCATGAGGAAAACTGAAAATAGCGGAAATGTGCCCAAAAGGGATTATGGGCTCCAATTGTTATCTTGGTGTTCTTTGGTTTGTCGGAGACGTTTTTTTTTAATCTCATCTATTACGGTCTTTATCGAAACGTGATTTAATTTAAAATGGTGTTATCCATCGGTCAGGTCTCGGATAAAGCAATAGTGATGCCACCCGAAATTTTTGCGTTAAATCAAGGGAGTTAGAGGTCAAGCCCCCTCAAAAGAGGGGAGAAGTGTCGTTGTCTCACGACAAGAGAATTAGGGGCTTTGTTGAGATTTTGAATTTTAGAGAAAATACATTAAGATAATTGAAAAATTACTGTTTTTGCGTGCGGAAGAGGGCAGGGTCGAGTTGATGACGGTTGAGCAGTTTGTAAAATTCGGTTCGGTTGCGTTTGGCGATATCGGCGGAATGACTGACATTGCCGTGGGTCATTTGTAGAAGTTGAACCAGGTAGTCTCGCTCAAAACGATCTCGTGCGCCGCTGAAAGAAGGAATTTCTTCGGGTTCGTCACGAATGGCTTTTTGGATGAGTGCTGCTGAAATAATGGGCGAGGTGGAAAGTGTGAGCGCATGTTCTACAACGTTTCTGAGTTGACGGACATTCCCTGGCCAGGGTGCGGCGACGAGCAGTTTGATGGCGTCGGGAGAAAAACCCGTCATTTCTTTTGAGGATTGTTCACACAGTTTGTCGAGAAAGTGACGGGCCAAAAGTGGGATGTCTACCCGTCGTTTTGAGAGCGGCGGGACTTCAAGTGTGACGACTACAAGTCGATAAAAGAGATCTTCTCTAAAATTTCCATTTTTGATTTCCGCTTCAAGGTCGCGGTGAGAGGCGGATAGAACACGGACGTTGATCGGGATGCTTCGGGTGGATCCTAAGGGTCTGATTTGTTTTTCTTGCAGGACACGCAGGAGTTTACCTTGCAAGGTGGGTGGCATGTCTCCGATTTCATCTAGAAATAAGGTGCCGCCGTTTGCAGCCTGAAAAAGTCCTTGTTTTTCCTGTGATGCGCCGGTGAAGGCGCCTTTAGTGTGTCCAAAAAGTTCTGATTCCAGCAAGGTTTCGGGTATAACGCAGCAGTTGATGTCGATAAAGGGCTTGTCCCGGCGTGGACTGGCATCGTGAATGGCACGCGCAAGCACTTCTTTACCTGTGCCTGTTTCGCCATGAATAAAAGCGGAGGCTTCGCTTGCAGCAACGAGGCCGGTCTGGCTCATGAGTTCTTCCATAATGGGGCTGTGGGAAATGATCTGTTTTCGCCAGGCTGTGGGTTTTGCTTCAGGGGAGTCGGATGGGGTGTGTCCACTCCATTTGAGGGCTTTTTCGATGTGTTCGAGTAGTATCTTGCTGTCAAAAGGCTTGGTGAGAAAGCTAAAGACACCGCCCTTAATGGCAGTAACAGCTTCTGGAATAGTGCCGTGTGCCGTTAAAATAATAATAGGAAGCCCTGAGTGTCGTTTATGGATGAGTTCGGCGAGTGCCATACCATCCATCCCATCCATACGTAGATCTGTGACGACCACATGAGGACGGAATGTGGTGAGATGTGCTAAGGCGTTTTCAGCACTTTCTGAGGTCGCGATCTTGTAGCCCGTTGCCTTGAGTCTTAAGCTGAGGATGCCGAGTAAGGATTCATCATCATCTACGAGTAAAATACGTTGTTCTGATTGTTTCATTTTTTTTCTGTCATTTCTGGATCTACTAGATTTTTTTCGATGGTTTTGAGTGCTTCAATCATTTTTTTCAATTTTTTATTTTCCGCACGTCCCTTGTTGAGTTGTTGTTTGAGTGTTTTATATGCTTTGTCCTGTTTTTTAAACTTTTGCACGAAGGTGGCCAGTAAGTAGGAAAAATCTCGTAACATGGGATCTAAACTCGTCGGGTTTTCCAGGTCGCGATTGAGTAAATCCAGAGAAGCTTGTGTATCTCTGTGTTTCGTCTTTGCAAAACCCAGAAGGATGGCCAGGCGCAGTCGATTGATTGTACTGCCGTCTTTGGCGAATTCTTTTTGTGTTCGCGCATGTTCTTGTTTTAGGGCTTTTTCGGGCAGTGAATTCAAAAAGCGAAAATAGCTGACGATGACGGCGATTTCTATGGGTTTTTCGGGGGCCTCTTCTTCTGTGTGAGATTTTTTTTCAGGGACTTCTATCTTTTCTGGTATTTCTGGTATTTCTGGGGTTTCTGGGATTTGTTTTTTTTCTTGTTTCGCATTGTTGTGAATGATTTTTTCAGGCGCAGTTTTTTTGAGAGGGATGACCTTAGGGGCGAAGGCTTGTTTTTCTATATATTGACAGCTTGTGAGCAGTAGTGTGCCCAAGAGGCATAAACTCAGAATGGTTTTCATGCGATCCATTAGAGCTCCTTAAACGGGTTGATGGGGAGCTTCACGCAGAGGTGGGCTCCCTTCTCTCCTCCATTTTCCAAAATTTCAATCGTACCGTGATGGGCCAAGACGTACTCTTTGGCCAGGGAAAGTCCAATCCCTGTGCCTTCGACTTCTGTCTCCGCTTGTCGTCTGCCTTGATAAAAGGGATCAAAAACGCGGGCCTTGTCATCTGGGTCAATACCAGGACCTGCGTCGATGACGTCCAGTTTCATCTCATGACCGTCTTCTGTCAAGTTAATTTCTATCGTCCCCGCTATGGGTGAAAATTTAATGGCATTTGAAACAAGGTTGTCAAGCACGACCGCAAGTTTGTTTTCGTCACCCGAAATGCTTTGTGTGCTGAGTTTGAGATCAACATGGATTTTCCGTGCCATGAGGGTTAGTCGGTGATCGGTCAGGATTTTTTCAATGAGTTGGCCCATCACCACCGGTGTGAGTGTGAACGTTGCGTGTCGTTCGAGGACAACACCAAAGTTGAGCAGGTTTTCGATCATTTTTTGAAGGGCGATCATGCTTTGATGGAGAATTTCAACGACCTTGCGTTGCTCCCTGTTAAGTGTGCCCACCACTTCATCTCTGAGCAGTTCCGCACCCGCCCGTGAGGCCGTGAGTGGGGTTTTGAGTTCATGGGAAATATGTCTGAGAAATTGAATTTTTTGTTCTTCTAATTCTTTGAGGCGGGAACGCAGCCAGTCGAGTCGGGTTCCGAGCACTTGCAGGTCTTTTGGCCCTGAGATGGTAACTTTTTCAGGCAGGGTGTTATCTCCCAGTTTGCGAATGGCTTGATCAATTTGTCGGATGGGGCGTGCGATGAGCAGTGTGAAGACGATGACTAAGGCCAAGACGATGGGGGTAATGCCCATCGCCTGCCAGACGAGCAGTTGTTGTGTTTCTTTGCCGCGACGTTCCATGAGTTCTATTTTTTTGTTCACGAGTCCACGATTTTCGGTCAAAATTAACTGCGCCAGTGCCGCCAAGGCTGTGAATTTTGTGACAGTGACTTTGCCCTCTTCCGCATCGTGGGGGATACGTTTCAGGCTGTGGTAGAGTTCTTTTTCACTGCGCATCAGTTGGGAGACGGAGTCGCGTTGTTTTCCTTCTGAGAGTTGAGAAAGGGTATTTGCGGTGTTCTGTAGTTCCTGATGTGATTTTTCATAGAGTTGAAAGAGGGTTTTGTCTCCCAATACCTGAAACTGTCGGATGTTGCGTTCCATTTTTTTGATTTGTTCAATGAGGGTGATGCTGCCTTTTGTGGCTTGTACGGCCTGAAAGAGATCTTTCTGGCTCTGATCAAGCAGGCGATCTACGGAGATGACGGCGTAAACCAGTGAAAAGATGAGTGGCAGCGTGACCAGAGAGAAACCTATGAGCACAAGACTAAGGACTGATTTTGGACGAAAAATTTTCATGAGGACTGTATGTCTGTGCGGGTTCCTTTTTCAAGGGGCGTCATTTTCTGATTTCCAAAGATCGCGTTCGATGGTATTTAAAAGAGGGATGAGTCTTTTCGGGTTTAAGGCTGTAATGCCAAGGGCCCGATGTCTTTTGCAAAGTATCTGGGCGGTCTCTGGATCCACACGATCTATTTTGTTGAGAACCAGTAGGCAGGGTGTTTCAGAAAGGCCTAAGTCTTTGAGCAGGGTTTCGACGGTTTGAATTTGTTGCTCCAGTCTGGGATTGCTGATATCAGCCAGGTGAATGAGCAGATGGGCATCACGTAATTCATCTAATGTGGATCGAAAGGCCGCCAAGAGTGCCGGGGGCAGGGACTGGATAAAACCAACAGTGTCGGTGAGAATCACTTCACGTTCTCTCGGAAAACGCAGTCTGCGTGTGGCCGTATCGAGGGTGGCAAAGAGCAGGTCTTTTGTTTTCACATGACTTTCGGTCAATTGGTTGAGCAGTGTGGATTTGCCAGCGTTGGTGTAGCCCACAATGGAGGCGATGGGAATTTGATTCCGGGTGCGTTTTTGACGACGTAATGTGCGGGCTTCGGCCAAAGACTCATGTTCCCGTTCTAAATGTGCAATGCGATCTCGTGCGCGCCGCAGATCAATTTCGAGACGGGTTTCACCGGGGCCGCGTCCCCCAATGCCCCCGGTCAGACGCGATAAGGCAGTGCTCCGCTGTGAAAGCCGTGGCAAGCGATAACGGAGTTGTGCCAGTTCGACCTGGACTTTGGCTTCGCGTGTCAATGCCCGCTGTGCAAAAATGTCCAGAATGAGTTGTGTCCGGTCGAGCACTTTCATTTCCGTGACTTCAGCAATGCTCCTGATCTGGAGGGGGCTTAGGTTTTGGTTGAAAATGAGTAGGTCGGCCTGTTGCTGCATGGCATTGATAACCACTTCTTTGAGTTTGCCTTCCCCCATCAAGTATTTCGCATTGAACCGTTTGGGTCTTTGTATGATTTGTCCAATGGGGACAAGTGCTGCAGATTTGACCAATTCGCTGAGTTCATCTACTTCGGCTTCCTGATCTATTCGTGAGGCTTTTGAGGCGCTGATGAGGATGGCACGATTCTTTTTCCCCGTGTCGTGGGAATGGTCTCGTTGGAGGTCAAACTCTGCCTCAAGTGCGTCGAGGAAGGGTTTCAGTTCAAACTCAAGTTGATGGATTTGTTTGGGGGGGTGAATCTCATGCTGTTTTCCGCTGGGACTGGGTGGAAGCAGGTGTGCCATGAAAATGGCTCCGGGTGTGCCATCGGGCTGTATCCCGATGGCGGCGATGAGATCGAGCCGGAGCAAGGCCAAATCGGTTAAATCATCTTGAGAGAGGGCTTCACTTTTAAGGTGGGTGTGAATGAGTCTAATGCCACGGAGCTGGCGTTTTCCGGGTCGAAGTTGAGAAAGGTCAGGAATCATGATCTGACGCTGGTCTCCGACAATGACTGCATGGATGGTCCCTTCACGTCCTACAAGAATGCCGATTTGACGTTTGATTTCCTGTGACAGTGCGGTCAGAAGATGTGCAAGTTCAAAAGGGATGATTTGGTCTGTCTTGATCTTCCGTCGACTGATCTTGTCCAAGCGTTTGAGGTGGCTCTTTTTTAAGCCTAGGGTGGAGCCATGAATGTTCGTCGATTGATCCTTATCTATGAAAAAAGGGTCTTGTGTGGGTGATGCTACTTCGATCTGATGGCCAATATTCTAGCAGTTTCTTTTCGCGAAATCGAATCAAGATTGTTTTTTAAGGGCCCCAATGTTAACATGCGACCCTTAATGTTTTGAGGGAAAAGGGTGTTTCCATTCATTTTTAAACAGATTCAAAAGGGCGGTGTGATGATGTTGGCGCTGATGCTTTTGTCACCCTCGGTGCTGATGGCTGTCACCGCCGAGGATAAGGCTGATGCGGAAGCCTATTATGAGGAGGGTAAGGCATTAAACAAACAGCGCATGTTTAATGAGTCCATCATGCAGTTTGCCCAGGCCTTAAAATTCAATATCAATGAACATAAATATCATCGCGCCTTGCAGCGTACCTATACGGCGATCCGCCGTGGGCCAAATGGTGTGCGTTATTACGAAGCCATGGTTCGTGATTCCCCCAACAACCCGATTGTGCGTTATTGGATGGGTCGGTTTTATCTGAGCACAAAGGCATTGGATCGGGCGACCGACGAATTTAAAAAATCGGCGGAACTTGCGCCAAATGACGAACACGCGTTTATTTCTCTCGGTCATATCGCAACGCGTTTGGGACGGCTTGATGAGGGTTTAGAAGCCTATCTGAGGGCAGATGCACTCGTGCCGGATATTCCTGTTGTGAAAGTTGGGATGGGTAATATTTATTTTGAAAAAGGTCAGTATGATGTGGCCGAAAAAGCGTATAAGGTTGCCTTAAAAAAGGATCCTTCGTATCTAGAGGCCCGCTATAATTTGGGTTTGATTTTTGAGAAAAAAGGGGAATATGGGGACGCTGCTGAACAATGGGGTTTGATGATTGAAGAAGACCCGAACGAATCGAGTGCGCGTGAGCAATTGGCAAAACTTTATTTTCGGGCAAAACGCTATATTGATGCCGTTCGAGAGTACTCAACACTTTCGCTTGTGAAACTGGATGACCCCAAAGTGTTTATGGCCTTGGGTGAGTCTCAAGTGCTTTTGGCGGCACGCCTCCCTGATATGTCTGATCGAAAACTGCTCCAAAAAAGGGCGATTGAGAGTTTTAACCGTACGCTTGAGTTGCAGCCAAAAAATGAGAAAGCGCGTCAATATCTTGAGCGTTTGAAAAAAATTGAAATTCCAGAAGTCGATAAGTAAGCATAAGCTCACATCAGACCCCTGCAAATCGTGGGCTTAAAATTGAGAGGTTTCATTTGGATTTTTTAAGTAAGAAAAGTACAGGTCGTCTGGTTCTCCTGATCTTATTGGCGGTTATGTTTGTCGTTGAAGATGCAAATGCTTTTTTCGCAAAAGAAAGCTATGTCTGTGATGCTGAGGGCAATAAAGAGATTAAGACGACTCTTGAATTGAAAGTGGCAAAGAAAAAATACCGAAAGAAAAAAAGGGAGTTAAAAAAAGAACTTCAAGAAAGCACTGGTTTGAAAATTCGTTTAGTGTTCTTCCCCTTTCTTGATCCACCCATGAATCTTGGTATTGGTAAATGTGTTTCGGCAGAAGAGGGTCGTTTGGCGATTGAGAAGGCAAAACAATTCAATGGGGGTGTTGATCGTGTGATTATGCAGGAATTTATGCCCCATCATTGGATTAAGATCGGTGCAACCGATCTTGCGGAGCTGACTTTTATTCCAATCACACCTGAAGATCTTGAGCGTCTTTCCGACCCCTCGCTCTCGACAGAATCTTTCCAAAGTGTGTATAGAGAACTCTCAGCCCTGAGGGAGCGGAAGTTGCCTTTTGGTCTAGGTACCCGTCAAATCGAGGTCGATGAATCTGAGTAGTGTGATTCTCCTGATAGGAAGAAGAGCGTTTGTTCTTTTTTTTGTCCTGTTCTTTTTTTTGAGTGATTTTGGTGTCACGCTGGGTCTGTTTCCAGTGGCCGAAGCTGGAGATCGAGACGCTTCCATGATTGAGGTGCTTGAACATGGCTATCGTATTGATGAGACCTGGGAAAAGATCGGCAAAACGAAATATTATTGGAAGGTCACTTTTCAAAATCATTCTAATAAGCGAAAACGGGTTTTTGCCTACTACTCCCTCTTGAGTGCGAAAGGGCTTTCTTTAGCGAGAAATGTTTCTAACCGTTATGTCGGGCCACAGGAGACGGTTGAAATTGTTGGCGATTCTTACATCATGACACAGAACGTTCCCCTGATTGTTGATAGCCACGTGAAATTGAAGGTTGGTTTTCCCAACTGAAATTAGAGCGTGATAGCACGTTTTCTTCGCTAAAATCTCATCCCTTGTTTATTGATTAAAATCTGTATTTAAATATCCCGGAGAAGTGCTCTCTAACTCGACACTTTATCTTGCCCTCGTAATTTACCGAAAGCAGATCGCGCGAAACTGTCTATTCCTTTGGACGATTTCGCGCGTTTGTGTTTAAATTTTGGACTCTTTTCGTATTTTATGTCGATTAGAATACACATGTAAAAATCTCTTGACACTTTTGGGGGGCCATGTTAAATTTTCCCCGTTTTTGGCGGGGGTGGCGTGAATACCAGAGTTGAAAACCAACAAGTGTTTCCAAGGCGGTTTAGTGCGCTTGCGCGATACCGTGAGTATATTTCCATTTCTAAACGTAAGCGACACGTTGAGTACCAGTAAATGAGTATTAAACCATTCAAGACTGATCAAACGAAGCAGGAAAAAAGGAGAGCACAATAATGGAGAACACGAAAAAGAATTTTTTGAGTGTCTTCTTCGCTTTCGTTCTTATTTTCTCGACACAGGTTTGGGCATTTGCCAGTGGGGACGACCATTCGCACTCTAAAGATTCGAGTGCAACTTTGGTCGCTTCGACAGACTGGAAAATGAAGTTGAAAGCCCAGATTCAGAGAGAAGAAGCGAAAGAAGGGGATACCGGCCGTGCGGCTCAGGTTGACAAGGCCATGGGATCTTTGATGGACGAGATCAGAGGCCATGCCGAAGAAACGGGCAATACTGGCCCTTTTAGTCATTTAAGTACGATGCAGCAAATGGACAGAAGCTGGTTTCTTGGTCCTACAGGTGCGGGAGAATCTGTTGTTGCAGGTGCACGCTGTCCCAGCACTGCGCCCGTGAAAAACTTGGACATTACTGCGATCAACGTTGAGATTACCCTGAATCAATGGCTTGATTTTCATCCAGGCTACATGTATGCGATGACAGCAGATTTACCCAAGATTCGGGAAGAAGAACGTATGAACAGGGAAGCAAGGTCAGCACCCGGATATGATCCAGGTGCCATTTCCTTGGGGCTTCAGACGGATAAAATCCAACCCCTTGTGATTCGCGGCAATCAGGGTGACTGTATGGTCATCACCTTCCGAAATCAAATTGAAGACGAAGATGCTGGGCTGCACATTCATGGCTCCAGTCAGATCATTCAATCCACGGGGCAGCCTGCGACTTCTGTTAACCCGGACTCCAATATCTTGTCGGGAAAAACTGTTGTCTTTGAGTGGTACATTCAGCCGGATGAACAGGAAGGCGCACACGCTTTTCATAGCCATGCTGGACGTGAACCGGGAAGTCTAGGTTTGATCGGGACTTTTGTTGTTGAGCCAATGGGCGCAGTCTATCTTGATCCGATTACGGGTAAAGTGGCTCAGAGTGGCTGGCAGATGATGATTGCCTTTGATGACAAAATTGATCCCATTTCAAAAGATTTTAGAGAATTTAACCTCGTTTATCACGAAGTGGGTGATGAATCTTTTCGTCCTTTGAATCGTGATGGGGAAATGATTCCGCAGCGTGACCCGAATACAGATGCCTATCGGCCTTCGGCACGTGCGATGAACTTTCGTTCGGAGCCTTTCGGGATCAACAACCTGGCCATGCAGGAAAAGTATTTTCACTTTGAAGATGAATCCCTGGCCTACAGCTCTTACACCTTTGGCGATGCACCGACAACGATCCCTCGTTCTTACATGGGTGATCCGGCAAAGTTTCGTTTGGTGCATGGTGGTGGAGAGGTTTTCCACTCCCACCATCCTCACGGCGGAACCATTCGGTGGCTCCGTCAGCCTAAAGCAGATGGCAAAGGTGACGAACTTTTGACCGCTGCTTGGAACAACCCGGTGAAATTTCCTGTCATTCGGACTGTTTCAGACCGTGTTGACGTTGAAGTCATTGGGCCATCTGAAGTCTTAGATCTTCAGACCGAATGTGGATCAGGCCTCTGTCAGCAATTGGCGGGGGATTTTCTCTTCCACTGCCATGTTGCACATCACTATGTGGCAGGTATGTGGGGTTACTGGCGTGTATATAACACCATCCAGTCTGGGGACTATCCCTTTATCAGCACCGATGCGATGGTGCCCTTGCAGGAGCTTCCAGATCGTAAAGGTCGGATGAAACCTGCGGTGACCTCTGATAAACTGGTCGGAAAGACAATGGACTGGTTTGACAAAAAATGGAACATCACCAAGAAAACTTCGGATTGGTCAAAAGACATTCCAGATGTCTCAATTAAGGATTGGGTCAAGATGTTGCTGCCACCTGCGGGTGAACCGGGTCACACTTCGGACGAAAAAGGCCAAATTATGGCTTATGACGGAACCGTCTGGGATTGGACCTGGAAGGGTCTGAAAGCCATGGGTGAAAAAGAAGAGAGCGGTCAATTTCCACATCCGAAATACAAGTCACCGATGCCGGGGAAACGACCGCCGATTCTGTTTGAAAGAAAAACAGGGAAACTCGCGTGGCCGCATTTCAAACCGCATTTTGGAAAACGTGTGCCTTTTGCCCGTCATCATGGTCCGGCTCCTTGGTTAGAGCCCTTCCATATGGACAAAAATAACGGTTCATTGGCCGGTGATCCAGGCAGTATTGGTGCGCCGGGTGAGGAAACGACTCAGCCTGCCCGTCCGGGTGAGCATGGTCGTTGGTCTCTGTGTCCCGAAGGTGCAGGTCGGAAACAATATACGATTCACTTTATCGAAACGCCGATTACCATGAACGATGGTATTGGCGATCAGAAAAAGGTGATTGACCCGAATGGGCTGATTTATGTGCTGCATGAAGACGTGGCCAAAGTACGCGCCAATTCAGATTTGGCCAAACCTTTGGTTTATCGGGCGAATGTCTATGATTGCATCGACGTCATTTTGAAGAGTGAGTGGGTGGATAACAACCCGACCAACTTCCAGATGTCCAAGATCAATATTCATCCGCACTTCATCCAGTTTGACAATCAGGCCTCTGATGGCGTGATCTCTGGTTTCTCTTACGACCAGTCGATGCGTCCGTTTACGATGTTGGGCAAAACGGAAACGCGTGGTCTACCCGCGCCGATGAACTCCCTCCAGATGGCTGACACCGAAATCGGTGCGATGCAGATCGAAATCAAAATGGGTAAGGGCGCAACGCCTTTCCATGAAAACACCGACATCATGTTGGGCATGCATCAGGTTACGACCTCCGAAATCCGCTGGATTAAGAAGATCGAGCATGATGCTAAAACCGGTGTGGATACGCTTACTTTCACTGAGCCCTTGACACATGCTCATAAAAAAGATGAGATTGTCTCCGTGGAGTATGTGCGGTATCGTCTCTGGGCGGATGCCGATGTCGGAACAGTTTTCTGGCATGATCATGCTTTAGGCGCAACCACTTGGCCGCATGGCGCGGTCGGTGCATTGATCATCGAGCCTGTTGGGGCGACCTATCATGATCCGGTTACCGGAGATGAAATCCGGAGTGGCCCTATCGCGGATATTCACTCCATTGAGCCGGTTGGTTATGGTTATAGCGGTAGTTTCCGTGAGATGATCCTTATGCTTCACGACACCGTGCCTTATACGGCGCAGGTTGTGACGGAAGGGAATCCTCCGGGACAGACCAAGCGAGCGGCGATTGATGCCGGTCAGGTGCTCTTTTTCCAGATGCCTTATGATCTGGATTATGTGGCAGTGCCGATGTTGAATGGTGGAACGCATACAACAGGAGGCGGACTTTTCTTTAAGGCGGAATCTATTGCAAAACGTCTGAAGAACAATCCAGATCCTTCATTGGTGTTTTCCTCCATTGCACACAAAAAAGATCCGGGCACACCTCTCTTGAGAACTTATCTCGGAGATACAATCGTTTTCCGGACGCTTCATACCATGATGAATGAAACGCACACCTGGCATTTGGCAGGACATGCTTTCCGCACAGAGCGGTATGCTGCTAAATCAGATCTTCGTAATGCCCATCATATTGGCATTGCGGAGCGCTACGATTTTGTGACCACTGCAGGTGGCCCACAGAAAATGGCGGGAGACTATCTCCATTACAACGGTCGTGCTTCGCATTTGTCCGAAGGTAGTTGGGGAATTCTTCGTGTCTTGGATAAAAAGGTGGATGATTTAAAAACCTTGCCTGGACATGATGAGGTTCCAAAATCAGCCAAGAATGTTTGTCCACCGGATGCTCCAGTGAAACGCTTCAACGTCGTCGCAACCGACCACGCCATGAAGTACAATCCCAATGCACCGGATGTTATCGAAGTGGACTTTGACCGAAAACTGCTCGTGTCAAACCCGACCGGCAAACTCTTTATGCTGGAAGGCGACATGGCCAAGGTGGCCGGTGGTGCGCATCCGCATCCGCTGACGCTTCGAGTCAACATTGGAGACTGTATCAAGATCAACCTGCGTAACAATCTGAAGGATCATAAAGCATCCTTTAGTGCGGACATGCTGGCCTTCGACCCGAAAGATTCTCATGGCGTCAATGTTGGCTACAACAAAGGGGATCAGACTGTCAAACCCGGCAAGAGTAGAACCTACACCTTCTACGCCCCGCCGGAATATGGCGAGTTTTCGACGGTTGTCTGGGATTGGGGTAACTTCATCAATTCCGTCCGCGACGGGCTTTATGGCGGTATCATCGTTGGGCCCCGTGGTGCAAAATATCGCGACCCGGTCACCGGCGAAGACATTTCCATGAAAAACGCCTGGGCAGCGGACGTGATTCTTGATCGCAGCAACCCGACCATGGCCGGACGTTCCGATTACCGTGATGTCGCCCTCTATTTTCAGGATGAGGACAACATCATTGGAACGGCCTTTATGCCTTACATCCAGCAGATTGCAGGATTGACGGGTGTGAATTACCGGATCGAACCGTGGATGTACCGTGAAGAAAACGGCTGTGAATTGGGCACCATGTTCCAGCCTTGTGTTGCGGATGCACCCGGTGATCCTGTGACACCGACGATCGTGGCACATGCGGGTGATCCCATCCGGATTCATGTTTTTGGTGCCTTCAACGAGCAGAACCAGATGTTCGCACTTGAAGGACACCAATGGCCATTCAAGATCAATATGCCAGGCGCTGATATGATGAGCGCTGAAGAGTTTGGTGGATCTGAGAATCTGGACGTATTTGTTCGTGCGGCAGGTGGCCCGACCCATTTACCAGGGATTTACCTCTGGCAAAACCATCGCCTGCCTTATGCAGCGGCGGGACAGTGGGGCTACTTGAAGGTTCTTCCGGTTGGCAGTCAATCGATTCTTCCACTCAATTCCGGTGGCGGAATGGGTGGTCGAACGGCAGAAGCGCCAAAAGAAGAAGCACCTGCGGCGCTTTCAGGTCTGGACAAAACGCCTGGACCCATTTCCATGATTGATAAATAATCAATCCGTAAGACAGTAAGTAAACAGATTGGGGCAAGTGGTAAATTTTCATCTTACCCTTGCCCCAATCTATTTTTAGGGGGAGGCCATGAAAATAACATTTAAACTTGGGTTTATAATCGTGTTGGCGATTTTAGTCGGGTTTATCCAGACTTCCATTGTAGATGCATATGAAGAGGTGGAGATCAAAACCGGTGGTTCGATTTCGGGCACAATTACGATAGAAGGTCAACTTCCTAAACCAAGGATGTTTACTTTGGCTCAATTTCCTTTTGGGCCCTTTTGTAAAAAGATTTCAGATGGAGAGGGGAATGTTCGTTTGCAAGAATATATCGTTCATCCCGATAATAACGGTTTGTGGGAAGCTGTGGTCTCGATTAGAGATATTAAACAGGGGAAGCCCTATCATCCGACCGTTGCTGATTTTGTGGCAGTGGATTGTATGTTTCATCCCTCAGATGTGGCCGACAACGAGCAATTTGTCATCGGACCAGACGGAAAACTACGGCATCAGCACCCCAACGTCGCCATTCTTCACAATCACCAGCGGATGAACATGATCAACCGGGATCCGGTTGTACACAACATTCAAGTCTACCAAAACGAAAAAGGAAATATTATTCTAAACTCGCCCTTGCCCATTTCGGACAAACCACGTGGCGGTGTTTTAAATTTTAAGCGGGGGCGTCGTATTTCGCAGATGATCTGTGGGATGCATGAATTTATGCAGAGTTGGGGGTTTGTGGTGAGAAACCCCTATTACGCGAAGACTGAGAAAGATGGTTCGTACAGAATTGATGATATTCCAGCGGGGACTTACGAAGTGAGTATTTGGCATCCGCATTCAAAGATTTACAATAAAATGGTGACCGTAAAAGCAAATAAAGAGAGTCAGATGGATTTTGTTTTTAATGCGGAACTCATCAAGCGACCCACCTATGAATCTCAAGAGCAGACCCGTCTAGATACCGCGACTCCAAAAGACCATATGTTGAAAGAAGGAGATGAACGTATTTTAATGGAGTAGTCTAAATCACGTACAAGGAAAAATAAACGCAGTTAAGGCGAAAAATAACAGGCTGTAATCTTGTTGTTTTTGACTTATTCAGCCTATTTCTATACCCTTATACTTCTTGAGGAGCCTTTAAAGAGATGAGGTATCTGTGGAGAATTTACGTTTCTGGGTCTTGAACTCACTTTTTTTTCTAGGGCTTGTTTTTTTCCAAAATTTAAATGCCTTTGCTTACGAAGAAGTGGATGTCAGTCGCGGTGGAACAATTGCCGGTAAAATTACTTTAAAAGGATCCATCCCTCCTCCAAGGGTTTTTTCCCTTTCTCTTTATCCCTTTGGGTCTTTTTGTAAAAAAATTTCGGATGGCAATGGGCATGTTCTTCTCAAGGATTTTGTCGTAAGTGATGAAGGCGGTCTTTGGAATGCGGTGATCGCCGTAAAAGGGGTGCAGAGAGGGAAGGCATTTCCGCTCATTCAAAGAGAGTTTGTTGCTACGGATTGCATGTTTCATCCTGCTGATGTTGCGGCACGTGAGCAGTTTTTTCTAGACGACATGGGACGCATGCATCACGAGCATCCAAATGTCACGATTCTTGAAAATCACCAACCGATTTCTGTTGTCAATCGTGATCCCATTATCCATAATATCCAGGTTTTCCAAAATGAGCGAGGGAACATCATTCTAAATGCGCCACTTCCCGTTTCAACAAGAAGAAGGGGTGGGGTTTTGCATTTTGACCGTGGAAAACGCATTTCTCAGCTCATTTGTGGCATGCATGAATTTATGCAAAGCTGGGGTTTTGTCGTGAATAATCCCTATTATGCGATGACCAAGAAAGACGGTAGCTATCAGATTGATGGATTGTTGCCGGGTGATTATATCGTTAATATTTGGCACCCTCACTATCGTGTTTATGAACAAGCCGTGAGGGTTTTAGAACATGGAAACACGCGTCTCAATTTTGTATTTGATGCCAGCATTATTAGACGTCCAAATTATGAATCACAGAAAAATTTTAGAATGGATCCTGCAACTCCAGACGAACACAAGCTTAAATTAGGGGATGAGCGACTGATTATTTCAGATTGAGGGCGGCGAAATGCATCAGACTGATCCAAGTGCTCAGAGAAGGCCTTAATTGTTCCATGCTATCGTGAAGTCATTGAAAATGTATCCATTTAATTCTTTAGAACCATAGGAGAAACACCGTGATTAGAACAATAATCATTTCACTGTTATTTTTATCCATTTTCTCAGTTGTGAATTTGTCTCAAGGGTTTGCCTACGAAGAAACGACGATTCGAAACGGCGGTACATTAAAAGGTCGTGTTTTTTTGAATGGACCGACGCCACCCAACCGTGTCTATCACTTGATCTTTTCACCCAATATCGACTTTTGTCGTGGCATTTCAGATGGAAATGGGAACCGTATTTTGAAGGAGTTTCAAACCTCTGCTGATGGGGGTTTTCAGGATGTCGTGATTGCCATTGTCGGGGTTAAAAAAGGAAAACCTTTTCTTTCGACTCCGATTATGTGGTTGGAAGATTGTGAAATGCGACCCTTTGTCACAGCAGTGAGAAATAATCATCCTGTGACCATCGCAAGTAATGATCCAATCATTCATGGCATACAGGGTTATTCGCTGAATGACAAATACACCTTTCAAATGTTTAATAAGCCTGTTTTGCCAAAGTCAAATGTGACGAAAAAAATCGAGTTTCGTCCGGGGCACTATATTTTTCGCACACAGTGCGGTGTACATGACTACATGCAGACATGGGCTTTGGCTGTTGGGAACCCCTATTATGCGATTACAGACAAGACTGGCGGTTTCGAGATTATTAATGTGCCCCCTGGGGAATATCATGTTCTGGCGTTTCACCCACATATGGATATTCAGGCCCAAGCTGTGACAATTAAGACCGATGGTACGGTCGAAATGGGTTTTATTTTTGAGTCCAAAGAGGTTCGCATTCCTTTACATGATCTTCAGGAAAGTTACCGTTTACAGACCTGGTTGCAAGACGAACATCTTGTCCCGCCAAATGTGAAAGTCCAAACACATAATGCACCTGAAGCTCTTCTTAAATCCCATACCTGGCAGGAAAGAAGCAAGAATTACCTGGTGAACTCGCCACCCGATGATGAAGAGGAGCTTCCCTCAAAATAGGCTGAAAGTCCTTCTTTGGCAACTTGCGGTGCGGTGATATGCCAGACGGGATCATTGATGACCATCGCTGCGACAACGATTTCAGGGTTTTCAATCGGGGCCATGGCAACAAACCAAGTGTATCGTCCTTTGGGTTCTTTACCACGAAGAGAGCCTGTTTTGCCTCCAATTGATATTTTTCGGATGCTTTTTTCACGATAGCGTCGTCTGAAAATATTTTTTACCGTTCCGCTTTGAACTGTTTTCTGCATCATTTCTTTTAATAGATGGGCTGTGTTTGACGAGATGGCTTGAGTGATTTCCTTGGGGCTGCATTCGTAAAGTTTTTCGCCTGCCGCATTGCTCACAAAATCAATCATACAGGGGGCCATCATAATGCCTTCGTTAGCGATGGTCGAGGTAATTAAGGCGGCATGCAAGGGAGAAATGGCGACTTTTCCGAAACCTGCAGCTGTTTTTTCAAGTCCGCCGACATCGGTGTTAATTTCCATTCTACTGATTGCAATGGGGTTTTCAAAGGGAATCTTTTGGTTGAACTGAAAGCGTTCCCCGTAGTCGAGTAAAGTGGGGACATCCAGCCAGCGATGGGCAACTTTGGCAAAGACAATATTATTTGATTTTGCAAATGCCTCTGACATCGACATCTTAAGTGTGTCTTTTTTCGCATTTTCCTTCCAATAATCAGGTTTGAGTCGATTAACCTCTCCTCGATAGGGGATGGAAATATCAGGTGAAATTTGCCGTGCTTCCAGGGCTGCTGCGGCGGTGATGACTTTAAAAAGCGATGCAGCGGGATAGCTTGCTTGTAAAACGATGTCTTTTTTTTGAGGGTCGCGGGCGGAGTAGTCGGCGAGTGCCATAATTTTTCCCGTTTTGGGTGATATTGCGACAAAGGCACCGTAGGGGACTTTATAGCGTTCAAAATAGGCAATGACTCTCTCTTGAATATTTGTGTTTAGGGTGTAGGTGGCTGTAATCCCATTTTCAAAGTGTGTGACGTATTTTCCATCCTCAATATGGTCCAGCTTTGGTTTAAAATCTTTGAAACGAATGGATGTTTTGTCTCGGATCAGCGGCGTATTTGAAAATGGGTCTTCGGTGAGTGCGCCCCAAGCCCATGTTCCGAGTAAAACGAAGAGGATGACCCCCAGAGCAGCGAGAAGGGATTTACCGCGTTTTTTCTTATTTTTTCGGTAGCAGTTTTTTTTCATACGATTTTTATGATGGGTGATTCTTAGATCTTCATTTTACTGGAGAGATCTGAACCCAGCTCCGAGGTATCTTTTTCGTCCCATTGAATGTCGCGTTCCAAACTCTGGATTAAACCGCGTATTTTTTCGACCAAGTAGCCTTTTGCACGTTGCAGGTTCATGATTTCCCCTTGAAGCTGGGTTTCACGACGCACGGCTTCTGCCGTAATTTCTTCTGCACGGACTTCCGCCTGTCTAATAATGAGGTGTCCTTCTGCTTGCGCGTTGGCTTTGACATTTTCCATGGCTTTTTGTGCCATCAAAAGTGTCTCAGTGAGGGCGCCTTCTGTTTTCTCTAATTCGGCGATTGTTTTAGATTGTCTGTCCTGCTGGTCTTTGTAGTCTGCCATTTTCCCAAGCAGTTCTTCTAAATCATCTGCTAGGCTTTCGATAAAGGTATCAACTTCTAGAGGGGAATACCCCCTGAAGCCTTTTTTGAAAGAAATTTGTCTCAGTTCCAAGGGGCTTAGTTTCATATTCAACCTCTCTTTCTAGGGCTTATATTGTAAGCCAAATTATATTGATTTATTTCTTATTATTTGAGGCCACTATCCAAGACGTTGCGCAATGCCAAAAAGGGTGCCAACAAGAAAATGCTGTAAGAACATGATAATCAAAATGACAATCATGGGAGAAAGATCCATTCCAGAGCTATACGTTCCGGTCCATCTTCTAATGGGGGAGAGTACGGGTTCGGTTATTTTGTAGAGGAATTGCACGATGGGGTTGTATGGATCTGGGCTGACCCAAGATAAAATGGCGCGACCGATGATGACGTACATATAGAAGCCAAGGACGACATCTATAATATTTGCTGTTGCTGAAAGTAGATTGCCGAGTACAAACATTAAAACTTCTCCTTAGAAAACTGCCGATTTACCTCAAATGCTGTGTTATTCTTATTTTATTCTCTTGCCACATCAGGTGAGGTGACTCGACGGTCTTGTTCTCCCTCAAACTTTGTTTCATGTCTAGGTTTTTCCCAATTCTTTTGAGCGTTTTGTCGCGGCCTCAACCGCATTGATAAAGGCTGCGCGGATATTGCCTGTCTCAAGTGCATGAATGCCACTGATGGTTGTGCCGCCGGGTGAGGCCACAAAGTCTTTAAGTCGTGCGGGGTGTTCTCCTGTTTCATTGACCATTTTGGCGGCCCCGAATACCGTTTGTGCCGCAAGGGCCTGGGCGATTTTTCGGGGAAGCCCAGCTTTGACGCCTCCATCCGCAAGTGCTTCTATCATGACAAAAACAAAGGCCGGGCTGCTTCCTGAGAGTCCGGTTACGGCATCAAGTAGGGTTTCTTCGAGCACCCAGGTTTTCCCGATGGCATCAAATATTTGTAATGCCCGCTTTAAGTGTGTGTCGTCGACTCTTTTCCCCAGTGCAAGTACGGTTGCTCCCGCTTGTACCTTGGCGGGTGCATTGGGCATGGCGCGGATGATTTGAGACTCGCGTGCCAAGCCTGTGGCCAGTCGTGCTAAAGGGACACCTGCTGCGACTGAAATTAAGAGCTTTTCGCCCAACTCCGAGCGGATCTCCGCAAGCACACTGTCGACAACATTGGGTTTAACACCAAGAATAATAAGTTCTGCCGCGCGAACGGCCTCTCGATTCGAGCCTGTTGTTTCTATTTTATAAGATTTATGGAGCGTTTTTAAACGATTTTCCGAACAGTCTGAAGCAAGTAGGGTTTTGGCCTTGCAAAGACCTGCATCAAGAACGCCTTTGATCATGGCTTCCGCCATATTGCCCGAACCTAAAAAGGCGATTTGAATTTCAGATTTTTTTTGTGTTTTCAAAGGGTTCTTCTCCCAAAAATTGCGGTACCGGGACGCACCCAGGTCGCACCTTCTTCGATCGCGACTTCAAAGTCACGCGACATCCCCATCGAAAATTTGTGGAGTTCTAGGCTTTCTCCCAGTTTCCGCAATTTTGAAAAATAGGGTCTCGCTGCTTCTGCGCTTTCCGTTAAGGGGGGGATGGTCATCAAGCCCAAGAGTTTCAGATGCGCCAACTTTCGAATGGCCTCGACCAAGTTTGGGGTTTGAGCAAGAGAAACCCCGTGTTTGTTTTCTTCTCCCGCAATGTTGACTTCGATCAAGATAGACTGCGTGATGCCTTGTCGTAGGGCTTCTTTTTCTATTTTTTCCGCCAAGTGCAGAGAATCGACTGAATGGATCAGATCAAATTGACCAACCACTTTTTTCACCTTATTTGTCTGAAGCGGCCCGATTAAATGCAGGGCTTCTATTTTTTTGATCAGTGCCGAATCCAGAAACTTGGCATGGGCTTCCTGGACACGGTTTTCTCCAAAAATACGAAGTCCCCACGCGATGGCTGCTTCAATCTGGAGGATTTCCGTTTTCTTTGAGGCGGCCACGAGGGTCACATCGCTGGGTTTTCTGCCTGCACGGATCGCGGCATTTTTAATTGCAGTGGACACACGATCCAGTGCTTCCGAAATAGCATGCATGATACAAGACCCTTAGCTGTCCCTTGATTCAAGGCTTACTAGATTAACATAATGCCACTGACCATATTGCCCCTCTTTTTTTTGTCCCTGCGAAAAGAGTAAAAGAGGTTGGGTAGGCAGCTTGTGCAGAGTCCGGCTGAAGCCATGTGTGTTTCGGGCAAACCTGCGTCAATCAATTGCAAGCGATTCAGGGTGATCAGATCCAGTTGCCACTTCCCGGATGCACGCTTTTCTATTTCCTGATAGAGCACGGCCTGACTGTGCGGTGTTTGTTTTTCGACGGCTTCGACAACATCGGCACTCACTTCAAAACAGCAGGGCTGGATTGAGGGGCCAATGCCTGCAAAGATATTTGCAGGTGTTGCACCATAAAGCGAAACCATCTTATGCACGGTTTTGCCCACAATATTCTGCACACTGCCCCGCCATCCGGCGTGAATTGCGGCGCTCACACCTTTGACGGGGTCCACCAGAAGAACAGGCACACAATCGGCTGTTCCAACCGAAATAAGGCGATTCGGCACATCCGTTACCAGGGCATCCCCCTCAATGGCATGAAGTAGAGCCGATAAGGGGGCTTTCGGAACCGGTTGCACATGTGTGCCATGCACCTGCTGAAGCCGGATCGGTTTGTAGTGTGCAAGCGCTTCATCATCTAAAAGCCGTGTCCCGAAGAGGTGAAAAACACCGGGATGACTTAATGAAGGCAGTTGAAGATAGCTCCGTCCATTGTTTTGTACCCAATGGTAGGCTTGCTGATCTTTTTTTGCGAGCATCAATCGACCTGGTTTCTCAAGAAGGTTGGAATGTCCCATAAGTCTTCTCCATATTTTGCTGTTGTTTCGGGGCGTTCATCTCGCAAAACTTTTCTTAAATGTGCGACTTTATCACGGCTTGTTTGCTGAGGCACTGAGATTGTCTCCGTGATGACCGGATCGATTTCTTCTTCTACCGGGGCTTCAATTTTGATCTGAACCGCTTCTTCTTGTTGCGTTTCAATCTCGGCTTTGATTTCGTTTCTTCTTTCAACTTCTTCAAATCCAGTGGCGATGACGGTTACGCGGACTTCATCGTCGGGCAATTGTTCCGAAATCACGGCCCCGAAAATAATATTGGCATCAGTATCGACGGATTGTTGAATGATGGACGAGGCTTCACTGACTTCGTGAATTGAAAGATTTTTTCCGCCTGTCACATTTAAAAGTACACCGGATGCCCCTTCAATCGAGCTTTCTTCCAGGAGGGGACTTGAAATCGCAATTTGTGCGGCTTCGATTGCCCGATTTTCACCCCTCGCGATGCCCATACCCATAACGGAACGTCCCATGTAGGACATGACAGCCCGGACGTCTGCAAAATCGACATTCATGAGACCTGGTGTTGTGATGAGGTCTGAAATGCCCTGTACGGCTTGCCTTAAGACGTCATCGATGACCAGGAAAGATTCCGTAAGCGGTGTGCCGCGTTCGACCACATCCAGTAGTTTCTGATTCGGAATAATAATGACCGAATGGCAGCCTTTTTTGAGCTCGTCTAAGCCTTCTTCCGCTTGTTTGATGCGTCGTGGCCCTTCAAAATCAAAGGGTTTGGTCACCACGCCGACGGTAAGAATGCCCATCTCTTTTGCGATATTGGCGATGACCGGAGCTGCGCCCGTGCCCGTGCCGCCACCCATGCCGGAGGTGACAAAGACCATGTCAACATCAGTCAGCATTTCTCGAATGACATCAACCGATTCAAGGGCCGCTTCTCGACCGATTTGCGGTCGGCCGCCTGCACCCAAGCCCCGGGTTAATTTTGCACCCAACTGCAATTTCTGTGATGATTTTGAGAGATTTAAGGCTTGAATGTCACTATTTGCAGCGATAAATTCGACGCCCTCAACATCGGAATGAATCATATTATTGATGGCGTTACAGCCACCGCCGCCGACACCAATAACCTTGATGCGTGCTGCCATTGAATTGTATTCTTCTTCGTCAAATAAAAACATGGAACCTCCTCGTTTGGGGGAGAGCACTCCCGGGGCTCTCCCTAATGTTTAAATCACTTGTAGACGTTTATGATTTCTAAAAAAATCCCTTGACCCAATTACGCATTCGTTGAAACATCTTTTGTTTCCCTCGCCGCTGAACTTCTTTTTTCGTTCGACTTCTAAAGGCATACAAGGTGAGACCGACACCCGTTGAAAATCCGGGCGTATTGACGACATCCACTAAACCCCCGACTTCCGTCGGGACACCAAGACGAACGGGCAGCCCCAGTACTCGCTCGGCGACTTCAATCATTCCCTTAAATGAGGATGTCCCTCCGGTAATGACCACACCAGAGGCCACACGATCTTGATCCCCCATTTTTTCAAGTTCTTGCGCAACCAGAGAAAAAATTTCCTCGGCCCGCGGTTCAATAATTTCAGAAAGCAGTTGTCGTGAGAGTTGACGGGGAGGGCGACCGCCCACACTTGGGACTTCGATGACTTCATTTTCATCCAATAAATCAACCGAGGCACAGCCATATTGGATCTTAATTTTTTCTGCGTCGGCCCGAGGTGTTCTTAAGCCGATGGCGATGTCATTTGTGAAATGGGTGCCGCCAATGGGAATGACGGCGGTGTGTCGTACACCTCCATCCACAAAGGTTGCAATATCTGTGGTTCCGCCGCCAATATCGACGACCGCTACCCCCAACTCTTTTTCTTCCGGGGTTAAAACCGCTTCACTTGAGGCGATGGGTTGCAGGATCATTTCGATCATATCAAGCCCGCCACGTTGGATGCTTTTTTCGATATTTTGTGCGGCGGTGACCGCACCGGTGATAATGTGAACAATGACTTCGAGACGTACACCCGACATCCCGAGCGGTTCTTTAATGCCGTCTTGTTGGTCAATGACAAATTCTTGCGGCAGAACGTGAAGAATTTTTTGGTCATCGGGAATTGAAATTGCTTTTGCGGCGTCCATGACTCGGTCGATATCACTTTGGGAAACTTCCTGGTCCTTAACCGCCACAACGCCGCTGCTATTAAACCCTTTGATGTGTCCACCCGCAATCCCTGTGTAGATACTGCCGATGTCGACACCGGCCATTAACTCGGCCTCTTCCACCGCACGTTTTATGGATTTCACCGTGCTTTCGATATTGATGACCATGCCCTTTTTTAGGCCAACGGAAGGGTGGGTGCCGATACCGATAATGTCGATACGTTTGTCATCAATGACCTCGGCAACAATTGCACAAATTTTTGTCGTGCCAACGTCCAATCCGACTAGAATATCCTCTCCTTTGGCCATATCGAACCTCCTCTAAAAAATGTGTCTAAAAATAAAGCGTATTGGGGCTGCGTCCTGGTTCAGATGCTTTAAGGACTGCCATGCCTGAAATCCGTAGATCAAGCTCCCAGGAAGAAAGGCCACGTTCTGCAAGATCTGTTTCGATCTCTAAAAATTGCAGCCACTTTTCCGCATGTTTATCCGCGCCTAAATGTAATAAGCCTGTCTGCATTTTTTCTTCCGGTGTAATGAAATAGACCTGTAAATTTTTTGGGTCTGATAGGTCGATAAAAACCCCCGGTCGGTTTTGGGCCAATGTTCCAAGTGCCAGTCCGTCGGCATAATTTTCTGGATTGATGTTGATCAAGCGGGGCAGTTTGGCCGGGAAGGGGCCGCCTTGCTGAAGCGTGATGCCTTCTTGATCGACCAGGTAAGGCGCTGTGGTGAAATTGACCGTTTCGCCCATCAAGGTTCCTTTTTCATATTCGACTGAGGCGGGTTTGCGCTCGATCACCACAATGAGAATACGATTGGGGAAGCGCTTTTTGACCGTGGCTTCTTTGATCCACTGATGTGCAAGCAAACGTTCTTGAATGGCAGCGATATCCACTTTAAAAAGGTTTTTTCCCAGTACGGATTGAAAGCGTTCTCCCATCTTTTTTTCCGTCAAATGTTTCAAACCAATCCACTGAATTTCTTTGACCTCAAAAACAGACAAAGTCCCGATTTTTTCCACACCAAGCGTCAACATGAAAAGCCCTGCACCCACAACGAAGGCCACCACGACAATGCGTACCCCACCTTCAAAAGAGGTTTTGACTTGAGCGCTTGTTTGACCCCGTTTCTTCGTGGGTCTTTTTCGTCTTTTGTTTATCTTGATGGGCAAGACTTGTCCTCATGTTCGGTGCAGGCGGTGTTTAAAATTTTTTCAACCAAGGCATCAAAGTCAATCCCGCATTCACGTGCCATTTCGGGCATCAAACTGGTTTCTGTCATGCCGGGCAAGGTATTGACTTCAAGCACATAGGGTTTCATCTCTGAATCAACGAGCAAGTCCACACGGCTATAGCTCTCGCATCCCAAAGCCTGGTGAGCCTGTAAGGCCAAATCGAGCACGTGTTGATAGACATCCGCCGGAAGCGGTGCGGGGAAGATGTGTTTAGACATCCCGGGGATATATTTTGCGTCGTAATCGTAAAATGTCCCTTTTGATTTAATTTCAATGGCACCTAAGGGTTTTTCATCCAGTATGCCCACATGTACTTCCATCCCGGAGATATAAGATTGCAGCAGAACCTTCGTCCCAAAACGAAAGGCCGTTTCAAGCGCAGGTTTAATCTGCTCAGGGCTTTTTACAATGGACACCCCGACACTGGAGCCCTCTGATACGGGTTTGATGACAAAGGGAAGAGGAATGGATAATTGCAGTGTTTCTATTTTTTTGGTTTCTTCTTGTGTCAAAATAAGGGTTTCCGGGAGGGGCAGTCCGTGAGCTTTTAAAAGACCATCGGATGCGATTTTATCCATCGCCAGTGCACTGGCAGTTAGTTTGGAGCCGGTGTAGGGAATATTCATAATTTCGAGTAAGCCTTGAATCGCCCCATCTTCCCCATAACGACCGTGCAGGGCGATAAAAACCACATCAAGGTGTTCACGTTGTAAGGTCAGGGCGATGTCAGCGTCCATATCAATGGGAATTTGGTGATAGCCCAGACGGGCGAGGCTTGCGCAAATGGCCGCGCCACTTTTAAGCGAAACTTCACGTTCGGAGGATAGGCCGCCCATCAAAACCCCGATCCGTTTTTCCAGGAAGCGTTTATTGGGTCTATTGTCCATATTTAAGACGCATCCTTGCCAATGACTTTGACTTCTAATGCCAGGGTAATGCCTGTTTGCTGTGCCACATCTTCCTGGATTTTTGTGATGAGGGCGAGGCAGTCTGTCGCAGTCGCCCTCCCGTGATTGAGAATGAAATTCCCATGTCGTTCCGAAATTTGTGCGTCTCCGATAGAAAAGCCTTTGAGGCCTGCCGCTTCAATCAGTGCGCCTGCATGTTGGCCGGGTGGATTTTTAAAAACCGATCCACAGTTTGGTTTTTGTAGGGGCTGCGTGACCTGCCGTCGTTTTAAAAGATGTTTCATTTTGGCTTCAATCAGTCTTTTTGGATTAGATCTCAAAATAAAAGTCGCGGAGAGAATCAGTGCTTGTGGGAGCGTGGTTTTTCGATAGGAAAATGCCAGATCCTGCACCGAATAATTGCCTTTGTTTCCCAAAAAATCCATGAGGCGAACAGATATCAAAACCTGAGCCGTTTCATAATTGGGAATCCCCGCATTCATGGCCACCGCACCACCGACCGAACCTGGAATGCCGCTCGCAAATTCAAGACCGCTCAAACCGTGATCCTTTGCAAAAAGGGCGAGTTTAGGGTAAGACACCCCGCTTTCTGCAAAGAGGTGGTTTGCTCCGACTTGTTTTATCTGATTTAAATATCTTAAATGAATGACTGCACCTGAAATTCCCCCGTCTCTTACCAGCAGGTTACTGCCGTTTCCGAGCACAAAAATGGGTAGCGCGTGTTTTGTGAGTATGGGCATGAGCAGGGCCAGATCTGCCTCGGATTTTGGAAAGAGCAAGAGATCTGCGGGCCCACCGACTTTTAAAGTGGTGTGTTTGGACATTGCTTCATGCCAGTACAGCTCGCCTGAAAACCCTTTCAAGTCTAGGACAAGTTTTTTTTTCAAAAAATCGGGTGTTTGTTTTTTCACATCCATTTCCATTAAAGCCATTTTTGTGAAATCCGTTTAGTCCTGTTTTGTGTCGGCTAAAAAAGTTTTGCCCACTTCCCAAATATTTCCAGCACCGAGGGTTAAAAGCATCATGTCGGGTTGCGCAATTTTTTTGATTTTTTGCACAATGTCTTCAAAGTTTTTCAGAAAATGTGTTTGACCTTTGCGGTGTTCGCAGACTTTTTTGTAAAAAGTCTCTCCAGTGATGCCCGAAATGGGGGCTTCTCCGGCAGCATAAATATCGGTTAAAATAAGCTGGTCAACGCCCTCAAAAGCTGTGGCAAGGGTCTCGAAACAGTCTCGTGTTCTGGTATAACGGTGTGGCTGAAAAACCACAAGCAGCGGCACGTGCCAGCCTGTTTTGGCGGCATCAATCGCCGCCAAAATTTCGGTGGGATGGTGTGCGTAGTCATCCACAACAAGCACCCCTTCCCGCTCTCCCTGGACTTGAAAACGGCGCTGAACCCCTGAGTAGGCTGCGATGCCGTCGCGAATTACCGTGGCGGGAAGATCCAGTTCGATGCCGACGGCAATGGCGGCGAGTGCATTTAAGACGTTGTGTTGTCCGGGGGTGGGTAATTCAAAATGCCCCAGGGGTTCCCCCTGAAAATAGACCTCAAAACTGCTTTTTCCGGGGTGATAAACAATGTTTTTTGCACGTAATTCGGCATTTTCTGAAGTGCCATAACTCAGTGCACGTCTTTCAATTTGCGGCGTCATTTTTTGCAGAATAGGGTCGTCCGCGCAAAAAATAACGAGGCCGTAAAAAGGGACTTTATTCATAAAATCCAAAAAGGTTGCACAGAGGTTTTCAAAGGTCTGATAATAATCGAGGTGTTCGTTATCGAGATTGGTGACGATGGCGATGCTCGGGGAGAGTTTTAAAAAGGATCCGTCACTCTCGTCGGCCTCGGCGACTAAAAAATCCCCTTCTCCCTTTTTGGCGTGACCATCGAAGCTGTTTACCTTGCCGCCGATGACGGCCGTGGGATCGAGCTGTCCTTCCGAAAGCAGTGTGGCAATCATCGTCGTTGTTGTTGTTTTTCCATGGGCACCAGCGACGGCGATGCCGTATTTTAAGCGCATGAGTTCTGCGAGCATCTCGGCCCTGGCAATGACCGGGATTTTTTTTTCTTTGGCCGCGATGATTTCGACATTGTCGTCAGAAATTGCGGAAGAATAAACAAGCACATCGGCTCCCTTAATAAAACGCGCGTCGTGTCCACGATAGATTTTTCCGCCGAGGCTTTCTAAAAAAGCGGTGCGTTCGGAGGCCGCATTGTCTGAGCCGCTGACGTAATACTTCATATTCAATAAAATTTCAGCAATGCCACTCATCCCTGCACCGCCGATGCCTGTGAAATGAATATGTTGGACTTTTCTAAACATGGTCTTTTAAGCACTTCCTTCAATGAGTCCGATACACATTTTTACAATGTCTTCTGCGGCATTGACATTGCCATGCTGCAAGGCGGCTTTTTCCATTTTTTTGAGACGTGCCGGATGAACAATTAAAGCCAGAATGGCCTTTGCGAGTGCCTCACCGCTGAGATCCTGATCCAGAATCATCTCTGCCGCGCCAATCTCGACAAAGGCCTTGGCATTTTCGATTTGATGTCCTGCGGCATAAGGGAAGGGAATCATCAGCGCCGCTTTTCCTAGCGCTGCAATTTCAGAAAGCGTCCCTGCTCCGGCCCGGCTGATGATGAGGTCAGCACGGCTGTAAGTTGTTGCCATATCGTCAATAAAAGCAGAAACCTTGGCTTCAAGCCCGGATTTGCGATAGGCGGTTTTTACGTCTTCACTGTCGGTTTTTCCCGTTTGATGAATGATGGAAAAGGACTGAGGGGCTTTTTTCAAAAAAGGAAGGGCTTCAATCATGGCTTGGTTAATAGAATGTGCGCCTTGGCTCCCTCCTAAAATAACGAGGGTTGCTGTGCCCTTACTTTTTTGAGAGTCTTTTGCGCGTAATATCTCAGGACGTACGGGGATGCCGAGCCGTTTTATTTTATGACGGGGCAAGTGTTGATTTGAGGCCTCAAAAGTCGTGATGACCAAGTGTGAAAGCGGTGCAGTGATCTTATTGACCAAACCCGGCATGACATTGGGTTCTAAGATGACCCGTTTGATGCGAAGCAGGGTGGCAGCGAGCATCACGGGAACCGCCACGTAGCCACCGATACCGATGACGAGTTGTGGTTTAAACTTTTTTAAAATACCGAGCGATTGGCCGAGTCCTTTTGGAATCGAAAAGAGTGATTTTAGTTTTCCAGAAAGCCCTTTGCCGACAAAGCCTGTGGCTGCGACCGTTTCAAGATCAAAACCTTTTTTGGGGATGGGGCTTGTTCCGATGCCCTGAGTGGTGCCGATAAACAGAATTTGTGTCTTGTTTTGCAAACGGACAAAGGTTTCAGCTAAAGCGATGCCCGGATAAAGATGGCCCCCTGTGCCGCCGCCCGCAATGATGATTCTCATGATGCCATCCACCCTGATGTATTTCGGCTTTGCCGTGAAATATTGTAAAGCAGCCCGATGGCGGTGCTATTGCCGACAAGGGAAGAACCTCCGTAGCTCATAAAAGGCAGGGGCAGGCCTTTGGTCGGAAGCAGGCCTGTGGCCACCCCCATATTGAGTAGGGCGGGTAATACCACCAGAAAACACAGTCCTATTGCTAAAATTTGCCGATAAGGGCCAGACGCATTCAGCGCAATTTTTGTTCCGCGCCATAAAATACCGACAAAAAGCAAGACAATGAGTGTTGTCCCGATCAATCCGAAGGCTTCACCAAAAACAGAAAAAATGAAATCGGTGTGGGGCTCTGGCAGAAAAAAGAGCACTTGTTTTACTCCCGCCAGGCCCGTGCCTGTGAGTCCGCCGCTGCCTAAAGCGACTTGGGATTGAATGACTTGATAGCCTCCCTCACTTGCAACAGCCCAGGGATTTAAAAAGGTTGTGATGCGTTTGAGTCGATAGGGAGAGGATGTCACCCAATAGATAAAAAAGGGCAGGGTCACGATGGTAATGCTGAGTAGTTGTTTGGGCGGGACACCTCCCAAAAAAAGCAGTGACAGCGTAATACAGAGAATAACGATGGTTGTCCCGAAATCAGGCTCCAGTAAAATGAGCATGGACATCAATCCCAGCAAAATGAGCGGGGGCATGGCCCCTTCTAGAAAATTGCCCAATTTGGCCCTGTTTTTATCGATGTAATGTGCGAGATAAATCACGGTAAAAAGTTTCGCCAACTCTGAGACTTGAAAAGTGAGGCCGCCGAGTTTGAGCCAGCGGCGCGCACCTTTGATTTCAACACCAAAAATCAAGACTGAAAAGAGAAGAAGAAACACTAATAAGGTGAGGGGGACAAGGCCTAAGCGGAGGCGATCCAGATTGACATGTGATGCTAGAAAAAAGGCAAAGATACTGAGTGCGAGCCACTGTAATTGGCGCTTAATAAAATAAAGGGAGTCGTGATAGGTTTTTTCGCCAATGAGGCTGCTCGCGTTGTAAACCATGACCAGGCCGATGAGGGTGATGCTTGCGACGATGGCGAGTAAGATCCAATCTCCTGTCGGCAGAAGACTGCTCTTGGTCTTTTGCGTCGCTTTTGGCCCAAAACCCAGTGACATTTGTGTTGTATTTTTCAGAGGTGTGCGTGTCATGGCAAGGCCTCCACAAGCGTTTTAAAGCCATTACCCCGTGCTTCGTAACTTTGAAACATGTCGAAACTTGCACAGCCAGGAGAGAGTAAGACGGTTTCTCCTGATCTCGCTGTCGCCGCCGCCCGTGAAAGCGCGATCTCCATAGCTTTCATGCCATCACTGGAATCAATGGTTTCAAGGGCCGGATGATCGGAGAAACATGCGGCCATCTTGTGTCGGGCTTCCCCAATCAAGAAGAGGTGTTTGACTTTTTTTTGAATGACCTTTTGCAGTGTGCTGAAATCAGCAGCCTTGTCTCGACCGCCTGCGATTAAAATCACGGCCTTGGGCATACTTTCGAGCGACTGCTTGAGTGCGCCGACGTTGGTGCCCTTAGAGTCATTCACATAATGTACTCCTGCATGTGTTCGAATAAATTCCATACGATGGGGGAGGCCTTTAAAGGTCCGTAAGCTCTGTGTAATGCCTTTGTTTGCGCAGCCGCAGAGCTGGGTAATCGCACACGCTGCTAAGGCATTTTCGATATGATGGCCTGCGCCACCCTTTATATCTTCCAGGCGACAAATATCTTCTGCATCGCCCCAAATTGTGCTTTTTATGATGCCATCCTGAAGATACACCCCTCGATCCAGTGCATGGTTTTTGCTAAAATAAACAGCATCGGCAGAATAGGTGGGGGGTAGCGTGAGCGGGTCATCACGATTGAAAATGGCATGGTCGTCGGGGTGCTGATTTTCAAAAATTCGCCACTTGGTTTCCTGGTAGTTTTGAAAGCTGTCATAACGATTGAGATGATCTGGGGTGATATTTAAAAGTGCCGCGATGCGGGGGCGAAAAGCTTGCATGCTTTCTAATTGAAAAGAGCTCAGTTCAGCGACAACAAAATCCCAATCAGTGTTGACGGCTTCAGAGAGCGGCAGGCCGAGATTGCCGCCCACAAAAACATTCAAACCCCAATTTTTTAGAATTTGTCCGACCAATGTGGTGGTTGTGCTTTTGCCATTCGTTCCTGTAATGGCGATGATGGGGGCTGAAATGCGTGAGGCGGCCAGTTCTATTTCACTGATAAGTGGAATCCCCGCTTTTTCGAGGACTTCTATCGGGAGTTTTGAGCGTGGAACACCCGGACTCAAAACCACAAATTCCGCATCCATCAAATCCGCTTCGTTCCACCCGCCGTGTTTGAATTGAATCCCGCTGGCAAGGGGCAAGGGTGCTTTGAGTGCATTGTCGTCTACAATCAAGACTTCTGCCCCTTCTTTTGCCAGCAGTGCTGCAGCCGATAGGCCACTTTTTCCCATGCCCACGACGGTGACTTTTTTTCCTTTTATTTTGTGTGTCATCTTGTTTTATCGCAACTTCAATGTACTTAAACTAATGAGACCCAAAATGATGGAAATGATCCAAAACCGCACCACGATTTTGGGTTCTTTCCAGCCTTTCAGTTCATAGTGATGATGAATCGGGGCCATGAGGAAAATTCGTTTTCCGCGTGATTTAAAAGAGGCCACTTGAAGAATGACTGAAAGGGCTTCCACCACAAAAATTCCACCCACTAAAGCCAAAAGCAGCTCATGTTTTGAAATCACGGCAATTGTGCCAAGCGCGCCTCCTAAGGGCAGAGAGCCGACATCGCCCATAAAAATACTGGCGGGATAAGCGTTGAACCATAAAAAACCCAGAGAGGCCCCCATAATCGCCCCGCAAATGATGGCGAGTTCTCCGCCACCTTTTATATAAGGAATGAGTAAATATTCTGAAAAATCGATGTGGCCTGAGACATAGGAGACGATGAGATAGGCGACCGCTGTTACCATGACAGGGCCGACCGCTAAACCGTCGAGTCCGTCGGTAAGGTTGACGGCATTGGAGGCACCGACGATGACCAAGACCGCAAAAGGGATATAAAAAATACCGAGATCAGGGGTCAAGTCCTTAAAAAAGGGCACGGAGAGTACGGTCGAATAGGCGGGCGAGGTGTAAAGCCCCAATGCCGTAATCAAGGCCACCAGTATTTGCAGACTGAATTTATAACGGGGGAGCAGCCCCTTGGGATCTTTTTTGACGCACTTTAAGTAGTCATCCCAATAACCAATGACGCCGAAACCGGCGGTTGAAAAAAGCGTCAGCCAGATATAACGGTTTGTCATATCGGCCCAGAGCAGGGTCGAGGAAATAATAGCGATGAGAATCATGAGTCCCCCCATTGTAGGGGTGCCCGATTTGATGAGGTGTGACTTAGGCCCGTCCTCTCGAATGGTTTGTCCCATCTGACGCGCTGAAAGCCAACGCGTGATCCTGGGGCCGATGACAAAGGAGATGACCAGTGCGGTAACAATGGCGTAGATCGTCCTAAAGGTGATATAGCGAAAGACGTTGAAAAAAGAGAAGGTGTCGTGCAGGGGATAAAGCAGATTGTAAAACATTAAGTCCCCTCTCCTAAACCCGTTTCATGTAAACCCAATAAAGGCAAAACACGTTCTAATTTCATGCCGCGTGATCCCTTGACAAGCAAGATATCTCCTGATTGAAGACCCTCATTCAATGTGGTTTGTAGATGTCTAAAATCTGGGTGGACTGAGATGGCACTTTCTGTCAAACCCCCCGCGCGTGCGCCGGAGGCTAAGGTTTCTGCGTACTGCCCGAGCGCGATGAGTGCGTCGATCCCGTGGGTCGCAACAGATAAGCCGATCGTGTAATGGGCTTCTTCAGAGGTATCGCCCAATTGCAACATGTCTGCTAAAAGAGCAATGCGTTTGCCTGTATTTTGAGGATGTTCGGCGAGCAAATCGAGGGCGGCTTCGACGGAAGCGGGGTTGGCGTTGTAGGCATCAAAGATGAGGGTGATGCCTTTTGTTTTTAGGATCTGTGTGCGCTGAGAGAGGGGCTGAAAGTCGGAAAGTCCTTCGGCAATTTGTTCTATGGGGATGCCCAGCGCGGCAGCAATGCTTGCTGCACCCAGGGCGTTTGAGACGTGGTGGCGGCCGGGGGTGGGCAAGGTCACGTGGGCGGACTCTCCTGAACGGTGTTGATGGAGTATGAAGGTCGTTGTTTCGCTTTCACTTTTAATATGATCTGCACTGAAATCATAGGGTTCTGTTTCTGTGTGCAGGCCATAAGTCCACTGTGTTGCGACACGATCTGTCCAGTCTTTTAAAAGGGGGTCGTCTTGATTGATAATGCAGGTTCCTATTTTTTGAAGCCCTTCAAAAAGAAGTCCTTTTTCTCTTGCAACGCCTTTAAGGTTTTCGAGGCCCTCTAAGTGAGCCGGGCCGATATTTGTGATAAGGCCTATCGTGGGTTGGGCGATGTCGCAAAGGGTCGCCATGTCCCCGAAATGGCTAATCCCCATTTCGATGACGGCGCTTTGGTGTTCCTCCGAGAGACGGAGCAGGGTCAAGGGCAGGCCGATGTGGTTATTAAAATTTCCTTCCGTTTTGAGTACAGGGCCGCGTTTACCCAAGATGGTGGCGGTCATTTCTTTTGCGGTGGTTTTTCCATTACTACCCGTAATCCCGACGAGTGGCAGCTTGAAGCGTTGTCGATGCCATTTTGCCAATCTTTGAAGGGCCTGCAAGGGTTCCGCGACACAGATGAAAAAATGTGTTGTTTGATCTGCAAGCCATTCATTTTTTTGTGCCTCAAAGGCGGTACGGGAGACGACTGCGCCACGACAACCTTTTTTTAGGGCATCCAGGACAAAATGGTGTCCATCGGAATTCGGGCCGGAGAGGGCAAAAAAGAGGTCATTTACCCGGAGACTTCTTGTATCAATCGAAAAACCCGCACAAGCCGATTCTTGAGGCACACATCCTTCAAGTGTGCCTTGGCAGCCTTCCAGTAAGTCTTGAATTGTCCAGCGTGTTGTTGCCATTACTGCTGCTCCCATGCGCTATCTTTTCTCGTTGTTGATCTTGTTTTGTGCAATGAGTGCCTGCCGTGCATATGCTCGGTCATCAAAAGGAATGATTTGTGTGCCGATTTGTTGATCGGATTCATGCCCTTTTCCGGCGATGAGCACGACGTCTCCTGTTTTTGCGAGGGCGATCGCATGTGCAATGGCTGTCCCGCGATCAGCAATAATTTCGTAATTGCATGTTTGACCTGTTTTTTTTGAGTGCGTCGAGATGCCAGACGCGATATCGTAAAGAATTTTTTCGGGGGTTTCACTGCGTGGATTATCCGAAGTTAGAATCACGACATCCCCTTGCATTGCGGCCACGCCCATGAGCGGGCGTTTGCCACGATCTCGATCTCCCCCGCAGCCGAAACAGGTGATGATTTTTTTTGCTCCAAGAGTTTTGACGGCAGAAAGCAATCTTTCGAGGGCATCAGGTGTGTGTGCGTAATCGACAATGACAGTGAAATCTTGGCCTAAGTCAATTTTTTCAAATCGCCCGGGGACTTGTTTGAGTGCGGCGACCCCCTCCGTAATTTGGATTTTGGAAAGACCTGAGGCAATACCAACCCCGATCGCGGCTAAGATATTGTAGACATTGTGACGTCCCGAAAGATGGGCTTCAATTCCAATTTCCCCGATTGGGGTTTGTACGGTCATGCTGAGTCCTGCCAGGGTGGATCTGAAGCAGATCGGGTAGAGGCTGTCATGATGATCAATGCCGTAACCCCAAACCCGACCGGGTGCGATCTTTTGAAGCTTTTGTCCCCAAACATCATCTAAATTGACAATCCATTGTCCCTTTGTTTGTTCAAACAAAATCTGTTTTGCGGCAAAATAGTCTTCCATCGTCTTGTGATAATCAAGATGATCTTGCGTTAAATTGGTAAAAACGGCGGACTCAAAGCGACACCCCGCGACACGTTCTTGATCCAGGGCATGTGAAGAGACTTCCATGACGACATCCGTTACCGAGGCCTGTTGCATGTCTGAAAAAATCTTTTGCAGATCGAGCAAACCGGGGGTGGTGTTTTTTGCTTTTTTTTCGTGTTGCGCGTAACGGGTGGCAATGGTGCTGATCAATCCAGTGTTTTTGCCTGCGTGATTTAACAAGGCTTCCACCAAGTAGGCCGTCGTCGTTTTTCCGTTCGTGCCTGTGATGCCAATGAGCTTGAGCTTTGTTGCAGGATAGTCGAAAAAATAGGGTGCGAGATGTTTGAGGGCTTCTTTTGTATCATTGACCTGAATAAAGGTTGTTTGTGTGGCCTGTCGGTATTTTTTTGAGATAGGCTCTTGCAGTAGGATGGCGCTGGCCCCACGTGCGATGGCCTCTTCAATGTAGTCATGTCCATCTTGTGTATGGCCTTTGAGCGCCACAAACAAGGTGCCGGGCAAAACGGTTTTTGAATCGATTGAAATATCATCGACTTCGACATTGGGTTTGCCGAGTAATTCAATCATGTTTGACTTTTTCTCTGAGTGAATCTCATTAAATATACGGATGCAATCCCGACAGTTCACCGCGCAGGGCCGATTTTGTAAACGGCATCTTGAATGGAAGCTTCTGTCTTTCCCGTCGTGTGAATCATTGTTGCTCTGTGTCCTGCGACCTGTGTCTCTGGGATTTCTTCAGGAGGTGTGGCATTGGGTGCAACTTTCAAATAATGCAGGACTTCTTTGGCGATATTTGAAAAAACAGGGGCTGCAATTTCGCCGCCCCAACCCTTGCCTTCAGGTTCATCCACCATGACTAAAATTGTGAGGACAGGATCTTCCGCCGGGACATAGCCTACAAAAGAACTCACAAATTTATCAGGTGAGTAACGGCGTGTTTCGGGGTCAATTTTTTGTGCCGTGCCTGTTTTTCCGACAACGGTGTAGCCAGAAACGGCGGCGCGTATTGCTGTTCCTGTATTTGAAACAACACCTTTCAAGATCTCCGTCATTTCCCGCGCGGTTTCTTCAGAGAGTACGCGGCGCTTGATCTGAGGCGGGTTGGTTTCTTCGCCATTTTTTCCACGGACTTCCCGGATGATTTTTGGGGTCATGAGGTAACCCCCATTGGCGATAACGGATGTGGCTGTGACCATTTGCAAGGGGGTTACCCCGATTTCCTGTCCGATGGCGATGGAGGCCAAGGAGCGCCCAGACCAGTTTTTTGTTTTACGCAGCAGACCAGGGGATTCTCCGTTGAGGGCAATGCCCAGCCGTTCACCAAAACCAAAAGCCTGTGCATAATTTGAAAGACGTTCGGGGCCTAGAATTTCTGCAACTTTAATCGTACCGATGTTACTGGAGTGGGCAATGACTTGACGAAAAGAGATAATGCCGAAGGGGTCATGATCATGAATGGTTGTGCCACGCACACGATAGGCCCCCTCTTCGCAATCAATGAGATCTTCGGGGCGGACGAGCTTTTCTTCCAGTGCGGCCGAGGCGGTAATGATCTTAAAGGTTGAGCCGGGTTCGTAAAAATCTGTAATGGCCCGGTTGCGCCACTCGGCCGGGCTTGAAGTCCGTACCTTATTGGGGTTGAACGCGGGTTGAATTGCCATCGCAAGAATTTCACCATTCCAGGGGTTCATGACAATGGCTGTCCCACCTTTCGCGCCGCTGCTTTCGACCATACGTCTCAATTCACGTTCGCTGATGTGCTGGATATTTTCATCAACGGTGAGGTGGAGGTCACGGCCCGGCGTGGATTCGATGTATTGCAAATCCTTTGGGAAAATGGACTTGCCATGGGCATCGCGCTCTAAAATAATTGCTCCACTTGTGCCCCGTAAAATGGGGTCATGTTTTTTTTCTATGCCTTCTAAACCTTGGTTGTCGAGTCCGGTAAAACCCAAGACTTGTCCAAAAAGATTGCCTTTGGGGTAAACCCGTTTACTCTCCATGACAGAGCGAATGCCTTTGATTTTAAGGGCGTCAATTTTTTTCATCTGCTCAAGATCAATTTTGCGCTTAAGCCAGACAAAAGCCTTTTTTCTCTTGAATTTTCGCAAGAGACGGTCTGAGCGTACCTCTAATATCTTGGCGAGTTTTTTCGCCGTTCTTTTCGGGTTTTTAATCTCACCAGGGATGGCGTAAAGAGAAGGGCGGTCAAAATTCATGGCCAAGACGTTGCCATTTCGGTCGTAGATTGTCCCCCGTTCTGGCTCAAGTTGGACTGTTTTTTCCTGGGCCTGATCGGCGCGTGCAAGCCAAGTGTCGCGTTCGATCCCCTGAATAAAAATCAGGCGGACGAATACAAGGGCAAAACCCATGAACAAGACAAAACTGATCACATAAAGTGGGGTGGGTTTTGTCGTATTTGTATTGTGTTGCGCCATTAAGGTTCCCTCTCAGATGAAAACCACTGAGTGGTGTGACTAAGTCAGTCTTCGTTAAACCGTGTCTCTAGCGCTTGTGCAGTGATGTAGACCCGTTGTTCGGGCTCGGCGTGTTTCATGCCGAGTTCGTTCAGGGCGATCTGCTCAATTCGATCGAGCGCACTCAGGCGTTCGACGTGAACCCGCAGTTCTTTTCTGTGGCGAAGGAGCGCATGCTTTTCTTTCTGAAGTATTTCGGTTTTGTATCCGATTTTAATCATGTCATTTCTCTGCCAAACAGAGAGAAAGGAAACGATCACAATCGGGATAATAAGGATGAGTGCTGTTGTCAGTTTGTTCATTTCGGTTTTTTCTATTCTAAGCCGCCCGTTCGAGCACGCGCAGTTTGGCACTACGTGCGCGTCGATTCCGAGCAATTTCGTCTGGACTGGCGATGATCGGTTTTTTATGAAGGTTGATAAACTTATGTTCTGATTTATATTTTGTTGCTTTTTCCAAAGCGCGAAAACAGTGTTTTACTGTGCGATCTTCCAATGAGTGAAAGGAAATTGCCACGAGTCTGCCACCACAAGCCAAGAGAGAGACAGCGGCTTCTAAGCCTGCTTCAATTTCTTCGATTTCGTGATTGACGGCCATGCGAAGCGCTTGAAAGGTGCGCGTTGCGGGATGAATACGCCCATGCCGTGCCTTTGCGGGCGTGGCACGCCAAATAATATTTTCTAATTCTTCTGTGCGTGTGATCGGTCCTGTTTCTTCTCGGGTGTTTACGATTCGAGAGGCGATGCGTGAGGCCCATCGCTCTTCTCCGAGTGTCCTAATCAAAAGACCTAAATCTCTTTCGGTCAAACGATTGAGTAGATCCGCTACGGTTTCTCCAGATTCTGAATCCATCCGCATGTCCAGTGGCCCGGTTTTTTGAAAAGAGAAGCCGCGTTCGGCCGTATCGAGTTGATAGGAAGAGATGCCAAAATCAAATAAAATTCCGTCAACTGTTTCGTGTTTTAATGTGGTCATTATTTTTTTGAGGGTAGAAAATGTGCCTTTTTGCAAAGTTAGACGATCTTCAAATTTTTTGAGCCGTTCGGATGCCATTTGAAGGGCTATTCCATCTCGGTCGATGCCAATGAGCTGGTCTTTGGCAGTACTGGTCTGTAAGATGGCTTCGCTGTGTCCGCCCAGCCCCAGCGTGCAATCGACATAGGTTTTTCCCGCGTCCCCTTCATTTTCTATGGCGCGGCAATTGAGCCCGTCTAAAACTTCATCGACCATGACGGGCTGATGTTTATTTTCTATTGATTCCGGCATGTTTAAGATCTTCCCATTCGTCTTACATGCCCAGTTTTGCAAGTTCTTCCCGAATATTGTTCATGCTTTCCATTGCGCTGGATTCAGAGGCATCCCATTTTCCCGGATACCAAATTTCAATTTTATTGTCATTCCCAACCAAATAAGTGTCTCCAGACAAACCTGCGTGTTCACGTAGGTTCTGAGGGATTAAAATCCGTCCTTGTTTGTCGAGACTGCATTCCGTGGCCCTGGAAAAAAGTAGACGCCTGTAGGCTTTGACGCCTTGATTCATCACTGGAAAATTGTTTATTCTTTCTAAGAGTGTTTTCCATTCCTTTATGGTGTAGATGACTAGACAGGGATCAAGCTCGGTTGTGATAAATACAGTGCCTTTTGATTTGGAGTTGATGTCTTCACGGAACTTGACTGGGATGCTTAAACGACCTTTTGAGTCGATGGTATGGGTGAACTGTCCTATAAACAACCCAATCTACTCCTTTTTTAGTCCTTTTAAGCCATTAAAATCCATAATTCCCCACTATTCCCCACTGATTTGATTATAGGATGTATTGAAGGAAAGTCAAGGGTAAAAAAATGATGACAATTGAAAATGTTTTATTTTTACAAGGGAAGCTCTGCTCAGAGCTTCCCTTGTAAAAATAAGGTTTACGATGGGGCGATTCTTCTCTTATTTTTAGTGAGGTCGAGGTGTTTTGGACTTATTGAAAACGCTTGGATTGTACGTTTATGGTGGTGCCGTTATCTTGAATCCAAACAGAAATGGCATTTCCGTTTGCATCGATGTCAATTTGTGGAAATCCGGCACTTCCAAAATCTTCTGTTTCAAGTTTTTCTGCGGTCTGCCAGCCTGTACTTGGGGTGTATCGGCTGGCCCAGGCGTTGTCGAAGCTGTCGCCTGAGGATAGTTGAGCCCAGACGGCGATGGCATTTCCATTGCGGTCAAAGCGGACTTGGGGAAACCCGAGGTTCGAGATTGTTTCTGTTTCCAGGGGGCTCGGTGTGCCCCAAAGTCCGGTGTTGATATCGAAGCGGTTTGAAAAAATATGGAAGCTCGTTCCATCGTCTTGTCGCCAAACGGCAGAAGCATTGCCTTGTGGATCCATGGCAATTTCTGGGGTGAAGGCTTGGCTTGTTTCTGTCTCGATGGTTTGTGGTGGGAAGATCCAACCCGTTTCAGGCACGAAACGACTGCTCATTACATTGATATCGCTTCCATCATTTTGAAGCCAGACGACGATTGCACGTCCACTTGAGTCCATTGCAAGTTGTGGGGAACTGGCATCCCCTGTATTGTCGGATTCTATGTCTTCTGCCGTTCCCCAGGATGTGGTGCCGATATCAAAACGGTTGGAAAAAATACTAAACGCGCCGTTATTTTGAACCCAAACGGCAATGGCATTGCCTGCAGCGTCGAGGGCGATTTGTGGACTCAGTGCGGGTGTCGTAGCGGATTCAATTGGAAGAACTGTTCCCCAAGTTCCTAAATCTATGTCAAATCGGTTTGAGATGATGTTATTGTTTGTGCCATCCGATTGTCGCCAAACAGCAATCGCGTTACCCGTGAGATCAATCGCAATCTGGGGCGAGTCGGCTGTCCCTGCATTATCTGTTTCGATGAGATTGGCGGTGCCCCATAGGCCTGTCGTGGCATCGAACCGGTTGGCCCAGATGTTATTTCGTATCCCGTCATTCTGTTGCCAAACGGCAATCGCATTGCCACTGGAATCAATAACGACTTGAGGTGAGGCTGCATGTCCTAGATCATCGGTCTCGATCAGTTCAGGCGTTTGCCAACCGTTCCCTTTGAGGTAATGATTGGCCCAAATGTTGTTAGGGCCTGAAGTGCCAAGATTATTTTGAACCCAAACGGCGATGGCGTTGCCGCTGGGATCAAGTGCAATTTGAGGGAATAGGGTTCCATTTAAGGGGTCAGCTACACTATCAAAATCCACCCCCTGTGGATTTTCCCAAGCGCCGTCTCTCGTTGTAAAGATCCAACTTTCTGCCGTAGAGAGGGGTTCTCCCAAAATACCCAAAATCCCGGTGTTTAAATTTGCGGTGTAGTTTGCCGCAAGTGCGAGGGGTTCCGCGGGAGTGAAACGCGCTTCAAAGTTTGCCGCCGCTTCACTATAAATGACCGTGCCTGTGACAGAAGCTGTGAGGCCGTTTAAGGTGAAATTGAGCGAAGTAATTGAGCTGAGATCCATGGGCTGACTGAATGTGGCGGAGACACTACTGTTAGTGACAACATTGTTTGCATTTTCTGCAGGTTGTTTTGCGAGCACGCTTGGCGTGATGTTGACGTTAAGGTCCGGTGTGAAAACAATGTTGGTGTTTTGTCCTGCGATGATTTGTGCCTGGGATGTTGCGGTGACGATGAGGGCCCCATCCAGAAAATATTGAATGACAAAGCTGTGCGTGCCAGGACTCAGTGGGCCGGTTGTGGCGGTGACTTGATCATTGTCGAGATTGATGGTCATGTTGATCGGCGTGCCCCCATTCACTATGAGTTGTGCAGTGATATTTTTTCCACTTTGATGTTTCTTAATCTCTGAAGGCAGGGAGAGTGAAAAGCCCCCGTCAGGCGTTTGTATGGCACTTGTGGTTTGTTTTGGGTTTTTTCCACACTGAGTCAGGAAAAAGCTCAAAATGAGGAGTAGGCAGAAGCCGCCAAAAGAAATTTTCGTGTGTGAATGTTGAGTGTTTGTTCGCATTGCTAGGCCTTGTTTTTTCTTATTATCGTTTATCTGTCATTGGGCAGATTCGTTGGGCACATTTTTATGGAACGCCCGCTGTGACGGTGCCCGTGCCTGTTGTCGGTGGACTTGATGAATTTCCCCCGCTCCCTCCGCCGCTTGCAGCGGCAACACCTGCGACGATGCCAATGGCAATGCTCCAAACCCACCAACGTTTGTACCAGGGCTTTTTTTTGTCATACTTTTCGTTTGTTGTGCTGGATTGAGTGCTGAGTCGAAACCCGCTGCTTTTTGTCGGCAAGATAGATGGATCGACCTTCTTATTTGTCTCTATGTGTGCCTCTGGCGGGGCTTTGAGCCTGATGAGGAGGGGGGTCTTTGGAGCACCTTGTGTTGCCGTATTTCCCGCAGTATCGGAGGCTTGAATGTAGTATTCAATGCCAGGCAAAAAAATGAAACGCTGAGGGATAATCGTGAGATATTCTTTGCCGCCGACCGATTCCATTTTAAGGGATGTGTATTCTTTTTTCCCGATGGTTCGATAAAACAGGTGAACCTCGCCAAGGGCTTGATTATCGTCAATGCTCGTCCGAAAAATGACCTGATCTCCCAGGTTGAGGGCAGAACGAAAGGGTTTGTGTTTTATCGTGGGCGGGCGTTGATCTGTTTTCGTGGTGTTTTGCGCAAAAATGGGTGTGAGTGGGAGAAAAAAGAAGACGTAGAGAGAGATGAAGAGAAATAGGGTGGCATGTGTACGGTTTCTTTTTTTTGAGCAGGTCTTAGTGGTCATAGAGTAAAGTAATCCTGATTTATTGCAATTTGTCAATGTTCGTCAGGTGATATTTTTAGGTGATCAGGGCTTTTTTGTTGATTACCAATGGACTTTTTTCCAATGACCTTTGTCTTTCGGGATGATGAGTTCTGCGTCCTTCCAGTGATTTGGGGGAAGGGTTTTTTTATTTTGATGGGTGCGGAGTTCTGTGATGGAGATCGTGGCGTTTGCTTGGTTTGCTTCGATGGAGAGGTCTGTGACTGAGACGGTGATTGTTTTGTAATTGTTGAAGATCTGTTTTAAAAAAATGGTGCGATTTTTTGACATCTGGGTCATTTTTTGGAGTGCGCGGAGGTCTTTTTTTTCATAAGCTGTGGTTAAACGGCTTAAAATTGCACCGAGGGAATCAATGGTGTTTGCGGGTGTGAGTGCCGCCACCTGTACGGATTTTTTCTGTTTCGTGAATGTTTTTTTCTTGTGGGTGCGCACATTTTTTACAAGGGATTTTCTTTTGCGTTGTACTCTGTTTAGGGCCAGTACTTCTTTTCTTGTTTGTGTTTGTTCTTTGCTGAGTTTGATGAGTTCACTTTTCAGCAAGGCTTCCTGTCTTTTTCTTTGTTTTATGGCTTGTTCACGTTCCTTTTTGACTTTCGCAAGTTTTAAGGCGGCTTTTTTTTGTGCACGGTTTTCTTTTTCTATCCGTGCTTGTTCTTCTTTGAGTCGTGTGAGTGGGGTTTTTTCTAAGTTTGTTGTCTGTTGCTCACGTTTTTTGTCTAAAAGTCGAATCTCATTTTTAGGCTGCGTTTTGCGTCCGAGTCGTGTGTTAGGTGTTTGTGGGAGATTCGTGAAATAGGTGGATGCAACGACCGTAAAAATAAGGGTGATCACTGCAAGTATCGCGATGGGTTTGGGCCGTTTTTTTGTGGCGGGCAGGTCTTGCACCCGAGGCGTCTGTTGTTGTTTGGGGGCGATGACCGTGGGTTCTTGCTCGGCTTCTTTTTTTGGCCCTTTTCCTGATGTAAAAAATGGTGGGGTTTCTTGAGTTCTTGTTTCTGAATGTTGTTTGGGTAAAGCGCGTTTTTTTTCACTTTTAAGTTCTTGTTTGCTCATTTTGATTTGTTGGATGAGGACGGAAGCATCGGCGATACGATCTTCTCTCTTTTTTTTGAGCAGGTCTTTAACGAGTTTTTTGAGCGAGGATGTCACAGAATGCTCGAAATGAAGCTGGAATTCTGACTCGTCGTATGCCAGTTTTTTCAGGACATCGGAGCCAGCGATGCCTGCATAGTAGGTCTGTCCGCACAGCATTTCGTACATGACCATGCCCAGGGCATACAAATCACTTCGGCCATCTAAAACTTCACCCCGAGATTGTTCTAGAGACATGTATTCGGGGGTGCCGATGATGTGGTTAGCAGCCGTGAGGGAGCTTTCGTCTGTTGTTGCTGCGATGCCAAAATCGGCGATTTTGGCGGTGCCATTTTTGCCGATAATGATGTTGGCGGGTTTGATGTCTCGGTGAATCACGCCCTTATCGTGCGCATAAGAAAGCGCTTTGGAAACTTGGTAAGCAATGGAAAGCACGCCGCGTTGTGACAGCGTCTTTCTTTTTTTCAAGACCTGATGCAGGTTTTGTCCCCTGAAATATTCCATAATGATGAAATGGGTCCCTTCATCTTCCAGGACGTCGAAAACACGAATGATATTTTTGTGGTCGAGTCGTGCCATTGCACGGGCTTCACGTTTAAAACGATCTAAAAATCCGATATCGTGTGTGAATTGCGCGTGCAGGACTTTGATGGCTACTGTACGATTGAGTGCGGTATGCAAGGCTTCATAAATAACCCCCATGCCCCCTCGGCCTACTTCACGTTTAATTTCGTATTTTCCCGAAAGGGTTTTCCCGATCATGTATCCACTTTTAAATTGAGGGTTTTTGAGATTGTCCTCAGTCCGACAGTCTTCTAGAGATAGATTCTGGACGGAACACGCCCTTCAGATAATTATAGATCTTTTTGCTGAGGATGGGAGGATGTGTTAGAACTAAGGTGTTTTTGGGCTTGCTTAGGTTGAGAGGGTGTCGATTTCTTCTTCAGAAAATCCGAGCAGGTAAAGTACGGTGAGCAGGCTTTTTTGGGTCATGCTGTGGCGTGCGGCTGCACGAACGGCAGGTTTGGCATTAAATGCGATTCCCAGCCCAGCTTTGTTAATCATGGGCAGATCGTTTGCACCATCACCAATGGCGATAACTTGTTCAAGCGGGATGCCTTCTTCTTTCGCGACCTTTTCCATAAAAGCCGCTTTTTTATCGCCATTAACGATTTCGCCAATCACCTGGCCTGTGAGTCGTCCTGATGCCACCGCCAAACGGTTTGAGTAGGCGTAGTCGAGTTTCAGCACTGATTTGATTCTGGATGTGAAATAATCAAAACCCCCGGAAATCACCCCTGTTTTGTAGCCTCGTTTTTTTAAGATTGCGAGCAGGGGTTTTGCCCCCAGGGTAAAGGGCAGTCCTTGGTAAACGCTTTCGAGGACTTCTACCGGAAGACCCTTTAAAAGTCCCACCCGTTCGATTAAAGATTCGTTGAAGTTGAGTTCCCCGTTCATTGCACGGTGGGTGATTGCAGACACCGCGTCTCCGATTCCCACTGCTTTTGCCAGCTCGTCAATGACTTCCACTTGAATCAGCGTGGAGTCCATATCCAAAACGATCAAACGTTTATTCCGACGTGTTGGGGTGTCGGCTTGAATAAAGACGTCAACCGAAAAGGGGCTTGAAATTTCAAGGAGCTCTTGTGTCAGCAGGCGCGTGTCGATGTCGGAATGATGTTTTGTCGGAATTTCGATACAAGAGAGACTTTTTTCTGCGAGGGTTTTAATGGTTCCGAGTGCTATTTTTTTTTGTTTCAAATGCGATGTGATGCGCTCGAGAAGTTTTTCGGGGATGTCTGGGCCGAGGCAGGTAATCATATATTTTGAAATCACAGGATCCACTTTCCGTCACAGAAGACTGCATTTTATGTTTTATTGAAAGCAAACAAATGCTGCGTTTGCAGGCGTCCGTTTTATACAGGAAAGTGCATTTTTGGACAAGCTGTATTTCAAGGTTTGTGATAAAAAACCCTTTTTTATCAGGGAGTCCGAGGTGCTGTCGCGGGTTAATTTCTTGACATGATTCCCAAGTTCTTCTATAATCAACGCTATTTTATAGAATCGAATCTTAAGGTTTCCCCCGCTCTTTTTTCGCTGAAAATTGTTGCCAGAAAAGAAATCCTTCACTTCGATTTTTCTTAATGACGTCAATACTATCTATACGGATATCGGGTTTTGAAACAGATTTATTTGAGCGTATTTTTGTGGTCATCACTTTTTGTGTTCTCTTTTTCTGGGCAGGTTTTTGCCCAAGATGTTTTGCCTCGTGGCAGTGCACTGCCCTCGGTTTCACTTAATCCTGTCGACATTCTCTCGAAAAAAAATAATCCAAAAATTGATGTTTCAGCGGAATTATTTAATGCGTCGTCCTTCGCGGAAAAAAACCTCTTCAGTCAGGCGAAAGCCTATTTTGATCAGGGCAATGGGGAAATCGCAGGATCATCCCTCGAAACTTTTTTACTCGATTATAGTGCGAGTTCCCTGCTTCCTGATGTTTATATTTTGCTCAGCGAAATTTATCGTTCTAAGGGCGAAACCAATAGGGCCAGTGAATTGCTCAAAACCTTTGTGGATCTTTTCCCAGAAGAGCCACGTATAAGCGCTGTACAACTGCGTTTGAGCATTTTTTATTTCGACTCAGGTCGTTTAAAAGAAATCGTGGCGCTTTGGGATGATGTCTCAGATGATGCCCCAAACAAACACAGGGTCTTTGGGCATCTGATTCGGACTTATGGTGCTCGAAAAAAAAATTTGGAAGCTTTGCATGTTTTGATGAAAAAAAGGGCAATGCACTCCAAATTTGTGACCCCCATTGTGGTTGAGGAAGAAATTATTCAGCTTGTCCGAGAGCGCTTGAATACGCGTGACTTGTTGTCCCTTGTGAAGTCCTTTGGCGGAATGTTTCCCGCTGATGAGGCCATGATGCGCTTGATGGTTCTTTACGATGCAAAGGGGGACTATTATCACGAAGAGCAGATGGTCCTTCAATTTATTCTGGAATTTCCTCGGCACCGTTCTCTTGCGCAGACACGTCAACGACTCGCTCAAATTAAGCACAAAATCAAGACCAGCCGCTACCTGCTTGCGCTCATTCTGCCTTTGTCTGGGCCACTGGTTTCATTTGGGAACAAAGCGCTCTTCGGGGCGGAACTTGCGGTTCAGCTTTTTAAGGAGGAATTACCCGGGGCGTCTGTTGGGCTTGTGGTCAGAAATGCCGAGGAAGATCCGTCTCGTTTGCGGATGACCCTGGAAAGCTGGTTGGACGAATATCATCCGATTGCAGTGGTTGGGCCCCTTTTGAGTAAAGAGGTTAATCGCGTGGCGGCTGTGCTTGAGAAAAAGGATATGGCCTTAATCACGCCGGGGGCGACATCCCGTCGTCTTTTTTCTTTGGGAAATACGGTGTTTCGAAATGCGGTGACGAATCGATTTTTGTGCAATGCCATTGCCGAATATGCTGTGTTGGAACTTGAGGTGGAACGTATTGCCGTGCTTTTTCCTGACGAGCAGCTGGGGCGACGTTGGGTGGATTGTTTTTCGGAAGGGATTGAAAAGCTAGGCGGGGAGGTCGTTTTGACCGAAGGCTACCCTTTAGACGATACTGATTTTTCAAAAACCATTCTGCGTTTGAAAAAGGCAGATTTAGCGCAAGATGGTTTTGTCGAAGAAATCGAAGCGGAAGACGGAACTGTTGAAGAACTTTACACCCCGGGTTTTGAAGCGATTTTTTTGCCTGCAGACGCGGTACGGGCGGGTTTAATTATCCCGCAACTCCTATTCCATGAATTTAACACTGTGGGCATACTCGGGACAAACAGTTGGAAGTCTGAGGAATTTTTAAAACTGACGGGTTCTTATGCCGATGGGGTTGTTTTTGCGGATGGGTTTTTTAAAGAAAGCACTGATCCTGTTATCGAGACCTTTGTGACACGGTATCGTGCACGTTTCAATGAAGAGCCCGATATATTTGCGGCGCAAACCTATGATGCGACACGCTTGATTCTTGCGGCAATGAGAAGGGGAGCCTTGACTTCGGCGAAGGTGAAGACTGCGATTGCAGAGACGGTTGATTTTCCAGGGGCTTCCGGATTTATCTATGAAGTACTTGAAGGAGAATTCATTAAAGAGCCTTTTTTTATTCAAGTCGATCAAGGCAAGTTTTCACAGTGAATGAGGCGTGGTTTCAAAGTGGATGAAAAAAATGTTTAAAAAGGTACTGATCGCGAACCGTGGAGAGATCGCCCTCCGAATCATTCGTGCGTGCAAAGAATTGTCGGTTGCAACCGTAGCGATTCATTCTGAGGTCGATGCCGCTTCATTACACGTGCGTTACGCAGATGAGGCTTATCTGGTGGAGCCTGGCCCCATTGAAGGGTATCTGAGTATTTATCGCATTATCGATTTGGCGAAACAAAAAGGGGTTGATGCGATTCACCCCGGGTACGGTTTTTTGGCCGAAAATGCGGAATTTGCCGAAGCCTGTGAAGCAAATGGGATTACCTTTATCGGGCCACCCGCGAGTGTGATTCGCACGATGGGGGATAAAATTTCCGCACGACGAAAGATGATTGAAGCCGGTGTGCCTGTTGTGCCGGGTTTGACTGATCCACTGGTGTCCGCACAACACGCTGCGGAGTATGCCGATGAGATTGGATATCCCGTGATGCTGAAAGCGTCTGCGGGTGGCGGCGGAAAAGGGATTCGTGTCTGTCATGATCGTGCGGAGTTACTGCGGCTTTTTAGTGTAACGCAGTCTGAAGCCAAGGCCGCTTTTGGCAATGACACCGTTTATGTCGAAAAAAATATTCTTGCACCGCATCATATTGAAATCCAGATTTTGGCGGATAAAGACGGCAACACGCTTCACTTAGGAGAACGGGATTGCTCGATACAGAGACGGCATCAAAAATTGATCGAAATTGCCCCCTCGCTCATGTTGGATGAAGGGCTTCGAGAGAAAATGGGCCAAGCGGCAATTACGGCCGCGCGTTCTGTGAATTACGTGAGTGCGGGCACCGTTGAGTTTTTAGTGGATGTTGATAAAAATTTTTACTTTTTAGAGATGAATACACGGATTCAGGTTGAGCACACGGTAACAGAGGAAGTGACGGGGATTGATATTGTCAAAGAGATGATTCGCATTGCTGCGGGGCAGTCTGTTCCGGATCGACAGAAAGATGTTTTTCTGCGGGGTTATGCCATTGAGTGTCGTATCAATGCGGAAGATCCCAAAACGAATTTTATGCCGACACCGGGTGAGATTACAGCCCATTATTCGCCCGGAGGCATTGGGGTTCGTGTTGATAGCAACGTGTACAAAGGTTATATCGTCCCGCCCTATTATGATCCACTTCTGGCAAAATTGATCGTGCGTGCAAAAACCTGGAATGGGGCGGTTCAACGCATGAGTCGTGCCCTGGATGAATTTGTGATTCGTGGTGTCAAAACGACGATTCCTTTTTTAAAGCAGGTCATGGAAGATCCTGATTTTCAAAGTGGGGCTTTTGATACGAGCTATATCGAGACGCATTTGCATAAGCTGAATGTTGCAACCCCTGTGAACGAGATGGATCGGGTCATCGCGATTGCCGCAGCGATTGCAGCCCATTCGAGACGAGAATAGAAATAGAAGCAAAAGCAGTGAAACAATGCTATTTAGGGGAGGTCGTGTGGCATATTCAAGTAAAAAAGTAGGGTTGAAGCCCTTACAATCACCGGTTCAGTTTATGGACACCACGCTCCGAGATGGTCATCAATCGCATCTTGCCACACGTTTAAAGCTTGAAGATATGTTGCCCATTGCTGAAAAGATTGATCAGGCTGGCTATTCCTTTATTGAAATGTGGGGCGGTGCGACTTTTGATGCGGCGATACGGTATTTGCGAGAGGACCCTTGGGAACGACTGCGTGAATTGAAAAAGGTGATGCCCAATACGCCCTTTCAAATGTTGTTGCGCGGTCAAAATTTGGTGGGTTATCGTCATTATGCAGATGACGTGGTTGAGCGCTTTATTGACCGTGCTGTGGTTAATGGCATAGATGTTTTTCGTATTTTTGATGCATTAAATGATTTGAGGAACCTAAAAACCTCTTTTCGAGCGGCGATGAAATATGGTGGAAAAGTACAGGGGACATTTTGTTATACCGTAAGTCGTTTTCACAACAATGATCTTTTTGTGGAATTGGCGAAACGTTTGGAGGATATGGGTTCTGATTCGATTTGTGTGAAAGATATGGCAGGACTTTTGGCGCCTTACGATGCATTTGACCTGATTAGTAAATTAAAGGAAGAGATCAGTGTCCCGATTCATTTACATACACATGATACCAGTGCCATGGCAGTTGCAAGCTACGTGAAAGCCATTGAAGCGGGGGTAGATGCCATTGATACGGCGATTTCGTCCATGGCTTCCGGGACGTCTCAGCCTCCTGTTGAGACCATTGCACGGATTTTGGAAGGCAGTGAACGTGACCCCAAGTTTGATATGCTGCTGCTCGCCGAGATTGCGGATTTTTTTAAGGAGACGCGCTTGAAATACAGCGCTTTTGAGTCTGACTACACCGGAGTCGATCCCAGGGTGCTGATTTATCAAATTCCTGGGGGGATGACTTCTAATCTTGCGAGTCAGCTTGCGGAGCAACAGGCCTTGCACCGCATGCAGGATGTGCTTGATGAAGTTCCACGGGTGCGTGAGGACTTTGGTTATCCGCCCTTGGTGACACCTGCGAGTCAAATTGTGGGCACACAGGCAACTTTAAATGTCCTCACGGGGGAGCGCTACAAAGTGATTACGAGTGAGACCAGTAACTACTTGAAAGGGCTTTATGGCAAACCGGCAGGGCCGATTAACGAAGAAGTTCGGAAAAAGGCAATTGGAGATGAGATTCCAATTAAGGGTCGCCCGGCCGATTTGATTGATCCAGAACTTGAGGCTGCCGAAAAAGCGTTGAGCAAGGCCTTGGGCAAAAAAATTGAAAATGTGGAGGATGTCCTGACCTACGCTTTGTTTCCCAAGGTTGCCCTTGACTTTTTTAATCAGAAAGATCAGCCGCTTGTTGAAAAAACAGCGGAAAAACTTCGCTCAGAAGAAGCGCAGGCCCCCTTGATTGCGCCAAGTGAATTTAATGTCAAGATCCACGGAGAAACCTTTGATGTGAAAGTAGGTGGAGTCGGACATCCGGGTGAAGGGGGGCGTCCGTACTTTATTTATGTTGATGGACAACTCGAAGAAGTGATGGTTGAATCTCGTTTGGAAGTGATGCCTTCGGTTGAGGGGCGTATTGAGTCTCATGCCGGGGGGCATTCGATTCGTCCGAAAGTCGCGCACGACGGAGATGCCACCACTCCGATGCCGGGAGCTGTTGTGGAGGTCAGGGTCACGCTCGGAGAAAAGGTCAGGGCGGGTTCGGTTGTCCTCATTGTTGAGGCGATGAAGATGCAAAGTGAGGTGCATACTGCAATCGATGGCGTGGTGAAAGCAATTCATGTTTCGGAGGGTGATCGTGTGAATCCGGATGAGGTGTTGGTGGAAGTTCGGCCAGAGAAATAAACGCCGGTCAATCTGAGTTGCTATAATGGGTCTATTGTGAATGAAATAATTCAACAAATGAGTATCATGGTCTTGCCCTTAATTTTTGCAGTAACACTGCATGAAGCGGCTCATGCCTGGGTTGCGGATAAAAAGGGCGATCCAACTGCACGTCAGCTGGGACGTATTACGATGAATCCCCTGTCTCATATTGATCCTTTTGGCACAGTGATTATTCCGCTGCTCATGTTTGCGTCTACGGGGTTTATATTTGGATACGCAAAACCTGTTCCGGTCAATCCCCTGAATTTGAGACGGCCGAAGGAGGATATGGCGTGGGTCGCTGCGGCGGGTCCAGGCATGAATCTTATTTTGGCGGTGATCAGTGGTATTTGTTATCGCCTGCTTTCCAGCTCATTTTTTATGGGGGGAGGGGGGCTTTTTTCTGAAATGGGCAGTAGCGCTACTTTTTTTCTTCTACCGCTGCGTGAGATGTTACATTTTTCCGTACTGATTAACGTCGTTTTAATGATCTTCAACTTGATTCCGATTCCTCCATTGGATGGGGGAAGGGTTCTTGTGGGTATTTTGCCTAGGGCTCAGGCGCGTCTTATTAGCAATATTGAACCTTATGGCATGTTTTTGATGGTTTTTATCGTGTTTATGGACCCCTTTGGTCTTATGAGAAAAATCGTGTGGCCCTTGGTTTCAACCGTATCGGGCTATATTTTCGGAGATTTTATTATCTAAGTCTTTTTCCCACTTCCCTTAGTCATGTTCTGGTTCGGCTGAGCCGTGACGATGCACAATCTTATCTTCGTCAAAAATATCTTGCATTTCAGCCTCAATGTTTTCCGTTTCGTTGGGGACGATACGAAGCGGAATCCGAAATGTATCGTCCTTGCCTTTTTTCTGATCTGTTTTATCATTAGACATTGATTATTCTCCTCTAAATTGGGAACTAAAACATCAATTTGCAATATAACACACCTTGTGTTTTAATGTGAACAATCCTAATTTTATGGACTTTCTTTAAATCCTGCTTGACAGATGCTTACCAGTTTTATAGAATTACGTATATTTTGCAGTTCTAATGCCACCTTTTGACTGGAGGAGGAAACATGTCCGCACTGGTTGATCCATACTCAAGATCTATTACATATATGAGGGTTTCTGTTACAGACCGTTGTAATCTAAGATGTGTTTATTGCATGCCGGAAGAGGGCCTCAATTGGACCCCTACCGATGAACTTCTCTCTTACGACGAGCTACTGCGTATTATTCGTGTTGCCGCAAAGAGAGGCCTAAAGAAGGTTCGCGTGACGGGGGGAGAGCCCCTTGTGAGAAAAGGTGTGGTTGGCTTTATCGATCAAATGAACAAAATTCCTGGTATTGAGGAATTAGCGTTGACGACGAATGCTGTCTTTTTGAAGCAGATGGCCGGGGATCTTTACAAGGCCGGACTGCGAAAAATTAATATTAGTTTGGACTCCCTTAATCCCAAAACATTTGCAGAGGTTGTCCGTCGTGATATTTTTGACATGGTTTGGGAAGGCATTGAAGAGGCAGAGCGTGTGGGCTTTAAACCCCTGAAAATTAATGTCGTGCTTCAGCAAGGCGTCAACGACCACGAAGTGGTCGATTTTGTGAATTTGACACGTCGCAAACCCTATCATGTGCGTTTTATTGAGTATATGCCTTGTGCCAATTGGGACACTTGGGTGAAGACCTACAAACCTTTTCAAACTGTCGTGGATGAGGTTGAAGAGAAGTTTGGTAAAATGATTCCCTTAAATGGTGCCAATGAAGGAAATGCTGGTCCTGCGGAAAACTTTAGACTTCCAGGAGCACCCGGTGTTGTTGGGTTTATTCACGCTGTGAGTCATGATTTCTGTGATACTTGTAATCGTGTTCGTTTGACGGCAGATGGTCAGATTCGTCCCTGTCTGTTTTCGGAGATTGCTGTTGATTTCCGTGATGCGCTCCGTAATGGTTGCAGTGATGAGGAAATCGCGGGTCTTTTGGATCAGGTTCTGTTTGTTAAGCCTGAATATCATGAGCTGGATATGATTGCAGAACAGAAAAAGTTGTCGAATATGGTCAGTATTGGTGGTTGACATTTACTTGCCACATTAAGTGCTTGATTTTGAAAAAAAGGGAGAAACCCAGTGTTTCTCCCTTTTTTTTGCTAAAAAACCTTAATTCTTATTTGAGGGGCGGGGCCAAACGCTGTGCCCTCATCTTGCAAAGCCGTAATGAATTCGCTATATTGGGACGCTTTTTCCTTAAGGGATATTTAAACTGTTCTAGGAGTTTCTTGTATGATGAATCGGAAAGCAATTCTGATTGTTTCAGGTGTTATGGTTGTTTGTTCTGTTCTGATTGGTCTTGCTCTTGTTGTCGAAAAATTAAAATCTGTCAGATTACGCGCTTCCACTAAAGGCATTGAAATCCGAAACCGGGATGTTGCGAATGTAAAAAAAATGGATTATAGCCAGTTTGAGGTGATCGAAGGCGGGGATGGACGAAAGATGGTCCTTGTGCCTGCAGGTTCATTTCCGATGGGCGGGGGTGATGCCGGTGATTTTGATGAGCAGCCCCAACGTGTGATCTATTTGGATGCGTTCTACATGGACCAACATGAGGTCAACAATGAGAACTATGCCAGTTTTTCAGAGATGCTCAAACGTCCGATGCCAAGAATCCCTGTGTTTGAAGATGATGTTAATTTGTTAAAAGGGGACAATCAGCCTGTCGTGGGCGTTGCCTGGGTTGATGCGGTGGCCTATTGTCGGTGGGCAGGGAATCGTTTACCGACAGAAGCAGAGTGGGAGAAGGCCGCTGGTGGTGAAGATGGCATGAAATGGCCCTGGGGTGATGATTTTAATGCATCATGGGTCAATGGTCGTGGTGAGGGAGATGGTTATAAATATTCTGCCCCGGTGGGTAGTTTTGAATCGGGGAGAAGCCCTTATGGGATCTACGACATGTCTGGAAATGTTTCCGAATGGGTTCTAGATTGGTATGATCAATTTTATTATAAGGATGCTCCCTTTAAAAACCCGAAAGGGCCAGAAGACCCGGGGATCATCAAGGTACTGTCTTATCGTGGAGGATCTTTCCATAGCACAACACATGATTTAAGGGTCTCCAAAAGGTTTGGAGGGGCACACCCAGAACGTGGAGAAAGTAGTGTGGGTTTTCGCTGTGCCAGAGATTATACAAGCTGAATTCAATTTTAAAAGGGGCGTTTGTCTGGAATGGGAAACTTTATACTCATTGCCGCAATGGTTTTCTTGATTTTTCTCGGTGCGCTCTCGGCGAGACCTCCTGGCGACTAACTCACCTTTTCAATATTTTTTAATTTGATTAAGAAGGATTCTTTGCAGTCTACCGTTCAGCAAGATCATATTCGCAATTTTTCAATCATTGCTCACATCGACCACGGAAAATCAACTCTGGCAGACCGTTTGTTGGAGTATTCGGGAGCTGTTACTTCCAGGGAATCCAAGAATCAGCTCCTTGATGACATGGAGCTTGAACGAGAGCGCGGTATCACGATCAAAGCGCGTGCCGTTCGCATTTCCTACCAAGCGGAAAATGGAAAGACCTATCTCTTTAATCTAATTGATACACCCGGTCATGTCGATTTTTCCTATGAAGTTTCACGCAGTCTTGCGGCTTGTGAAGGGGCTTTGCTTGTTGTTGATGCGGCCCAGGGTGTTGAGGCGCAAACGATTGCAAATGCTTACCTTGCAATCGAAGCTGATTTGGAAATAATTCCCATCATTAACAAAATAGATCTTCCGAGTGCAGATGTGGAAGGTGTGCGGACTCAGATTGAAGAAATTCTAGGCATTGATGCCTCTCAAGCGATTCCAGCAAGTGCGAAGCAGGGTATTGGGATCAAGGAAATCCTGGAGGCTGCTGTCATTCATGTTCCCCCTCCAAAGGGTGCATTGCATATGCCTTTGCAAGCCCTGATTATTGATTCCTGGTTTGACAACTACCAGGGAGCCGTTATTCTTGTGAAAATCGCAAATGGTTGTGTCAAAAAAGGGACACAGATTCGCCTCATGTCAACAGAAGCAGAACACGAAGTTTTGTCTTTGGGGGTTTTTACGCCCAATCCGGAAGTGGTGAATCAGCTTTCTGTCGGAGAAGTGGGTTTTATCGTCGCTGGGATTCGTGACGTCGCAGAGACAAAAATTGGTGATACGGTCACCGGAAAAGCGCGGCCCGCTTCTGTGCCGATTGAAGGGTATCAGGAAGTGAAGCCCATGGTCTTTTGCGGTCTCTACACCATTGATACCGACCGCTTTGAGGATTTGCGCGATGCTTTGAAAAAGCTGAGTTTGAATGATTCTTCTTTTCAGTTTGAGCCGGAGACCTCACTGGCTCTGGGTTTTGGTTTCCGTTGCGGGTTTTTAGGTCTCTTACATATGGAGATCATAAAAGAACGACTCGAAAGAGAATATCGTTTGTCTCTCATTGGCACTGCGCCGACTGTTATTTATCGCATTACAACAAATAAAGGCGAGGTTCTAAAGATTGACAATCCGGCCCAATTGCCGTCCGTCGGAGAGATTGCGGGTTTTGAAGAACCCTATATTAAAGGTGTCATTATTACCCGAAGCGATTTTTTAGGGGCAATCTTGAAGCTGTGTCAGGAGCGACGAGGTAGGCAAGAAGATTTGAAATATCTTGATGCTGATCGGGTCATTGTCACCTATACCTTACCGCTGAACGAAGTCGTGATGGATTTTTATGATCGTCTCAAGTCTCTTTCAAAAGGGTATGCGTCTTTTGATTATGAGCTGAGCGGATATCAGGACGCGGACCTGGTGAAAGTGGATTTAATGTTGAATGGCGAAACTGTTGACGCACTTTCTTTTATTACTGATCGGAAAAAATCACATTTTAGAGGGCGTCAGTTGGCCGAGAAAATGAAAGAGATGATTCCAAGGCAGATGTTCGAGGTTGCGATTCAGGCTGCGATTGGTGCAAAGATCATCGCGAGAGAGACCGTGAGCGCCTTAAAAAAGAATGTAACTGCAAAGTGTTATGGCGGTGATATTACGCGGAAAAAGAAACTGTGGGCCAAGCAAAAAGAAGGCAAAAAACGCATGAAGTCTGTCGGACGGGTTGAAATTCCACAAGAAGCATTCTTAGCCGTTCTAAAAATCCAGGAGTGATATGGGTCACTCATCTTTTCGAGAAAAATGGAAGACGATACGAGAGTATCTGGATACGCTCGTCATTGCGATTATCTTGGCACTTGTGATTCGCACCTTTGTCGTACAAGCCTTTAAAATCCCTTCAGGTTCAATGATCCCCACCTTGCTGATTGGGGATCATATTCTGGTCAATAAATTTATCTACGGTGTGAAGTTACCCTTTACTGATATTGTCGTCATCCCCATTACAGTGCCTGAGCGTGGAGATGTCATTGTTTTTCGTTTTCCGAAAGATGAATCCAAAGATTTTATTAAACGCGTTGTGGGTATTCCCGGAGACAAAGTTGAAGTCAGAAATAAGGTTTTGTATGTGAATGGTATTGAGCAAAATGAACTTTTTACCAATGATGTTGCCGATGTTGTGTCTTCTCAGATTATGGCGAGTCGTGATAACTTTGGTCCCGTAAATGTGCCGGAGAACAGTTATTTTGTTATGGGAGACAATCGGGATCACAGTCTTGATTCACGTTTTTGGGGCTTTGTTGATTTTTCAAAAATAAAAGGCGAGGCATTTTTAATCTATTGGTCTTGGGATAAAGAAAGCAAGGTACTGGAATGGCTCGGTGGCTGGAGTCGTTGGGGACGCATCGGAAAAGTGATTCGCTAAACTCAGGCTTGTTTGTGGCAGAGAGAAACACACCATTTAAAACACTTTTAAATCAGTTCTCCGGGAAGAAGGTTCTCGTGCTTGGAGATTTGATGGTGGATCACTATATTTGGGGTTCAGTCAAACGGATTTCCCCAGAAGCCCCCGTCCCTGTCGTAAACGTGAATTCTGAATCTGTGCGTTTAGGTGGAGCGGGAAACGTGGTCAACAATATTCTCGGTTTGGGAGGACAGGTTTCATTTTGTAGTGTGATTGGTGAAGATGAAGCGGGGCAATGGATCCGGGCGCGTGTGGCGAGCAAAGGCATTGATTTGAGTGGGCTTGTTGTGGAAGAAAATCGTCCCACGACAAAAAAGACACGGATCATCGCCCATCAGCAGCAAGTGGTGCGATTTGATCACGAGGTGAGTGGTGCCTTTCTTCCAAAAACAAATCGACGATTGATCAATACTGTACTTGACACACTTTCTCAGGTGGATTGTTTGGCAATCTCCGACTATTCAAAAGGGGTGATTACAAAACCGCTTTTAAGAAAAATTTTACCGGCTGCGATTAAGCATGGGATTCCCATTGTGGTTGATCCAAAAGTGAGTCATTTCCCATATTATAAAAAAGTCACCTTGGTTACGCCGAATCATTTGGAGGCTTCTCAGGCCTCGGGTATTGAGATTGGTAATGAAGACACGCTTTTAAAAGCTGGGAAGACCTTGCTTAAAAAGCTGGGCAGCGAAGCGGTCCTTATTACACGGGGAGAGCATGGCATGAGCCTTTTTGAAAAATCAGGCACGCTGACGCATATTCCCACGGAGGCAAAACAAGTTTTTGATGTGACGGGTGCCGGGGATACGGTCTTAAGTACCCTGGCCCTGGCCTTGGCTGCAGGGGCAGCCCTTCCAAAGGCTGCAAAACTTGCGAATGTGGCTGCAGGTATTGTTGTGGGCATTGTTGGCACGGCTGCTATTGAAAGAGAGATGTTGCAAAAGGTACTGTCTTCCTAAGGGTTTCTATGTCCCTTAAACTCATCAACAAAGAATGGCTTGAAGACAATGACTGTTTTGGTTGTGGGCATCTGAATGAACATGGTTTAAAAATCGCCGTGTTTCGAGATTCCGAGGACGAGACGCGTTTATTGGGGCGATTAGATGCCAAGACCCACATGACGGGTTTTCCGGGAATGATGCATGGCGGTGTGATCTACACGGCCTTGGACTGTCTTTCTTCCTGGGTGCCAACCATTTTTTTGGCCGAAATTCGTGCTGCATGGGTCTTACGATCCGCAACTATTAAATATCTAAGACCTGTACTTGGGACAAAGTTGATAGACCTTTCCGCAAAAATTGAAGCATCCGTGCCTGCGTGGCAAGCTGTTTCCGTACAGGCTGAAGCACGAAATGCGGCAGGGAAATTGCTGGTCTCCGGGCGTTTTAAAATGGTGCCTTTGTCTCTGGATCGTTTTAAGAATGTCGCAGGTCTAGACGAACTTCCGCTGAACTGGCAGCGTCTTTTGGGCGAAACCCAGGCTTAGTCCAGTTCGTGCCAAACACACTTGCGCATTTGGGATTAAGTGGTCTACTGACACGAAGCCTGTGTCGGGATGCAGATCTTCGATGGGTTTATGTGGGTGCGATTATTCCAGATCTGCCCTGGATTTTGCAGCGGACGCTTCGGGTTTTCCTGCCAAGTCTTGATGTACTGGATCTGAGGCTTTATGCCGTCGTGCAAGCGACGCTTTTCTGTTCTCTTATCCTAAGTGCTTGTTTTTCCCTCCTTTCCCCCCTTCCACGAAAGACCTTTTTTATCTTGAGTTTTGGTTCTTTTTTTCACCTTGTTCTAGATGCGTTTCAAATCAAGTGGGCCAATGGCGTTCATCTCTTTGCGCCCATCGATTGGCATCTGCTTCAGTTTGCATTTGTGTGGCCTGAGCGTCTTCCGACCTATGGCGTGACGCTTCTGGGTTTGATTTATGTGGTTTTTACCTGGCGTAAGATCGCATTAAAACCCTTTCCTCTTTCATTCACAAAGCCACAATCCTTTATTGTTTCCCTTTTATTTTTAGGGCTTTATTTTCTGCTTCCTCTTTTTTTGATGGGAGCAGCAGAGAAAAAAGATAATCATTTTGTTCAAACGCTTCGCAATCTTGAAAGCCGAAAAGGCAAGGTGATTGAATTTGACCGGGCTTTTTATCGTCATGGGTCTCCTGAAGGCACACTTCAGATCTTTACGGGGGAATCACTCCAAGTGGTGGGTCTGCGTTTAGATCATTCTTCAAGCATCTCCGTGCGTGGCATCTTCCTTGATACGAACACGGTTGATGTGAAGGCCTATGAACTGCATCGGGGGGATTTTCGTGACAATGCCACTTATTTGGGTTTGTTGTTGATTGTGGTCCTTTGGGCTTGCAGTCTGTTTAAGATGTGGCGAGCGCCTTGGAGGTCTGTGAACAAATGATAGACGTTTGCATGGTGTTTTGATGAGCGAGTCTCATGTTTCGGATGGGGTTTTCCATGGGCTTCGGCTAAAAAAGAGGGCGATTATGATGGTGATGACCAGCCAATTGATGCCAATAAAAATGAGTGAGGAGATCGGGTAGCCTTCGTAAGGTTTTTGAAATTCATTGAATAGGTTTGTGCCTGTGATGATGATTAAGATGAGGGGGACAAAATACCGTATGAGTAAAGACCACCAAGGGCCAATCTTTAAATCGGAAACGGTATTGATATGATGACGTAAGCTTTCAAGCGGAAAGAACCAAGAAACCAGAACGGCTTCCAGTATTCCCACGGTGATGAGTCCAAAATGGGTAATGAAGTGATCGACGATATCCAGCCAAAATAGACCGCCGTTGGTTGTGAAAATAACGCTGCCAGCCAGGCCGAGCACTGAAATACAAGTGACGATGCGTTTTCTATCCCAGGGAAACTTGTCAACGGCGGCCGAAGAAAAGGCTTCAATAATCGAAACGGAAGACGAAAGGCCCGCAACGACGAGAGATGTGAAAAAGAGCACGCCAAAAAATGCACCCCCTGGCAGAAGGCTTAAGGCTGTGGGGTAGGCGACAAAAGCAAGACCGATACTTTGTGTGACCACCTCGTTAATGGGTTTTTGCATCTGGACGGACATATAACCCAGAATAGAAAAAACGGCGATTCCAGAGAAGACTGAGAAACCGCAGTTGACCAAGGCGGTGATAAATGCATTGCGACTGAGGTTTGCCCGTTCGGGCAGGTAGCTCGCATAAGCAATCATGATGCCGAAGCCCAGGCTCAAACTGAAAAAAATCTGGGTAAAGGCGTCGATCCAGACCTTGGGTTTTGTGAGGACGCTAAAATCAGGATTGAGGTAGGCTTTGAGTCCTATTTCTGCGCCTTCTAATGTGATGCTCCAAACAACCAGAATACAGGTTAAAAAGAAAAGGATGGGCATAAATATTTTATTCGCAAGTTCAATGCCGCCCTGTATGCCGCGATGTACGATGACCCAGTTGAGAAACCAAATGACGATCAGTCCCAAAAAAATAGGGACTTGAACGGTCCCGATTTCTCCTGGCCCTTCTGATATGCTGAGAAATTCCTTAAAAAAATAGTTCCCTGGGTCGTCGCCCCAAGCCAAAGTGAATGATAACAGCAGGTAGTTGAGACACCAGGAAATGATAACGGAGTAGTAGAGCACGATGCCAAACATGACGAAGGTGACCGTCCACCAGCCGACCCACTCAAATCGTCGATTAAGTTTTGAAAATGCTAGGGGTGCACTGGCAGTAAACTTATGTCCCAGAGAAAATTCCAAAATCATCAAGGGAATGCCAACGGTGAAGAGGGCGATGAAATAGGGGATTAAAAAAGCACCGCCCCCATTTTCATAAGTCATGTATGAGAAACGCCAGATGTTCCCTAGCCCGACTGCTGAGCCTACGGCGGCCAGGATAAAACCCAGCTGATTTTTCCAAACTTCACGTGGAGGTCTGCGCGTGCGCGCCATTTTAAAGAAACCTCACTCTATCTCGCCTGATTTCTTGTTTGTTCATTGGATTGAAATGCCTCTCTTGATTTTATTTTTATCTGTGAGCGGCATTGCAGAGCTAGGGGGAAAGACGGAAGGTTCTGGAAAGAAAAGAGCCCCCGAAGCGGGGGCTCTTTTCTTTCTTTATGGTCTGACGACTCGATCAATCGGAGGAGGCGTGATATTGAGATTTACCTGTTTTGTTGTATCCACCACTGGACTGGGTTCTTTGTCCAGCTTTTCTTGTATGGCTGCGAAGAGATACTCTATTGAATAACCCGCATTTTCTTTAGCGGGATCTCCCTTGTCCCATTTTCTTGTCGCATCGTTGTGAACAAGAAATTTACGTTTAATGGCAACTTTGACTTTTTTGATGGTCGGGATGGGTGCCGGTGCAGCTTCTGCTGCGACGGTGCTGTCTGCGGGTGCACCTTCTGTCGGAGTTGTCTCCGGTGTCGCTGCTGGCGCTGCGTCTGTTGCTGGCGCCTCATCGGCCTTCTTTTCGGCTACAGGCTGAGGGACTTCGATCTCAATTTCCTTGACTTTAACTTTGTAGGAATCTTTATATTGCTTTTCAATAACAGGTTTTGCAGACCAGATTTTAAAATAACGCCATTCTGGTGTTTTAATTCGCCCCTTTTTCTTTTTGAACTTCATTTTTTTGTGGGGGTGGGTGCCGAAGCCATTTTCAGTGAGAACGGCAACTGTTGCGTCAAAGACACGACTGTACTCTTCTGTGAAGAGCCGCTCATGTTTTTTGAGCTCCGCTGAAAAAACAGATGTGTTTGCAGTGAAAATAACTGAAACCAATATTAGGGATGCAAAAATTTTTCTTGTCATTATCTCCTCCGAGAGTCGTGAAACAATGGAGATATTTCTAGATGGTTTTACAATTTCTGTCAAGGAAAATCGCTTGTCGTTCATATGAAGACGATGATTCAAAAAATCACCGATCCCTCATGACTTTCGATGCTTTACTCATTCTGTCCATTATGATATTTTTACGTATGTTCTTTACTCCGAAATATGCAAAATTTGTACTATCTTTTTTTGTCCTGGGTTTTTCATTTTTTCTTATCTATTCACTTTTTTCCGGTCTGAAAAAAAAAGCGTTTGAGGGTGTAGGTTTTGATGATGTGCAGAACGCCGAGGTCAATATCCAAAATTTATCCTTTGTGCAAACGGAGGCTGGACTTGTTTCTTGGTCGCTTGATGCAAAAGGGGCAGCCCTGACAGAAAAAGGGCGACAGGGCCTCTTGAAAGATGTTTCTGTGAGCATTCCTTATGGCGATCAGCAGACCTTGTTTTTGAAGGGAGATGAAGGCGCTGTTGACACGGATAAAAAAGAATTTTCCCTTTGGAAAAATACAGGGCTAATGTCAGTTGATCTGAAAAACGGTTACACGCTCCATACACGTGGGATAGAGTGGCGTGCGTCTCAGCGGGAAATTGTTTCTCAGGGCGAGGCCATGATTACGGGGTCTCAAATTGAAATAAATGGAAACTCGCTTCGTGTTTCTGTCGATAAGCAGGAGATGATTGTTCTTGGCGATGTTAGGGCTTTGGTTCACTAAGAGAGATTTGTTCTCTTTTGTTATTCTGTTTGTAATGTTTTGGTTTTCTGTGGCTGGACTAGATACATCGTCTGCAGAAACCACTCTTCCAGAAAAACCAAATGTGCCGATTTCCATTCGCTCAGAGAAAATGACGCTGAAGAATCTGGAAAACAAAATCATTTTTGAGGGGAAGGTGTTGATTACACGAGAAGACATGACGATAAATGCGGACCGTGCAGAGGTCTTGTTGTCTGAATCGAAAGGCGAGTCGGACCCTGTGTTGGAGGGGACGAATGACGGTCGAGAAGTTGAGCAAATTACGACATTGGGCAATGTCTTAATTGTTCGTGGTGCCCAGAAAGCGAAGGCCGACAAAGGAGTTTACGAAAGCGGTAAAGCCGTTTTTGTTTTAACAGGGAACCCGGAAGTCTGGGACAATGATTTTCACGTCAAAGGGGAAGTCATTACCTTTTATATTGATGAAGAGCGTACATTGGTTTCAGAGAGTCAAGCGGTCATTTACAACGGAAAATCGGGATTAAGTCGGAAAGAGAAGTAGCTTTTCATGAAGTATTATTCTTGTTCTTTAATGGAGATGTGGTGTTAAAAGCCTCGGGTTTAGAAAAGGAATATAACGGCCGGAAGGTCGTCCGTGATGTCAGTCTTCAAGTGGATCGCGGTGAGGTTGTTGGATTGTTAGGGCCAAACGGCGCGGGAAAGACAACGACCTTTTATATGATAGTCGGTTTGACCCCGCCGACAAAAGGCATTATTTCAGTCAATGGGGAAGAGGTGACCAGGATGCCGATGTACAAACGTGCTCGGCAAGGTTTGAGCTATCTGCCTCAGGAACCCTCCATTTTTAGAAAACTAACGGTTGAAGAAAATATCGTGATTGTGCTTGAGACCCTGGGTTTGAGCGCTTCGGAGCGAAAAGAACGTCTTGAGGTACTTTTGTCGGAGCTTAATATCACGCATCTGGCAAAGAATAAAGCCTACACGCTTTCGGGTGGAGAACGGAGACGTCTTGAGATTACGCGGGCCTTGGTCCTTTCTCCCCAATTTATTTTGTTAGATGAGCCTTTTGCGGGAATTGACCCCATCATCGTGCTGGAGTTACAAAAGGTGATTCGACATTTGAAAAAGAGAGGGATCGGTGTTTTGATTACCGATCACAACGTGCAGGAAACCCTTGCCATTACAGATCGCACCTATATTATTCATGAGGGAAAGATCCTGATTGCAGGCACGCCTTCTGAAATTGCAAATAATTCAGAGGCAAGGGCCTTGTATTTGGGGGATCGATTTCGCTGGGAAGGCCAGGGAAATGAAACGGTGGGTCATTCATGAGGTGTCTTAATGTCCTTTTCTGATGGTGGGATGAAACTGCGACTTGACATGAAGCTGTCGCAGAAGTTGGTGATGACGCCACAGTTACAGATGGCGATCAAACTGCTGCAACTCTCACGACTTGAACTGGATGAAGTCGTGACCCAAGAGATGGTGGAAAATCCGCTCCTGGAAGAGCAGGGGACTGAGCCCACTTCAAGCGAGGAACTTCAGTCGGAGGTCTCCGGGGCAGAAGTCGAGCGCACAGAAGGGGATCTCGAAGCTTCTGCAAAGAAGGACGAAATCGACGCAAAATGGGAAGAGTACTACCTTGACGATAGTGGTGATGAAGGCTGGCGTGCCTCCAATGTTTCTCCCGATGATGAACGACCTTCTTATGAGCAGACTCTTGCAAAAACTACTTCCTTGGTGGATCACCTGCTCTGGCAACTGGGTCTGTCTGCGATTTCGGAAAAAGAAAAAGAAATTGGCACGGCGATTATTGGAGAGATCGACGAAAATGGTTATTTAAAGACGCCACTTGAAGAAATTGCGGGACTTGTCGATGTTTCGGTCACCTCTGTCGAGGCGATTTTAAAGGCCGTTCAGGGTTTTGATCCGGTGGGCGTTGCTGCGAAAGACCTCGAAGAATGTCTCTTGATTCAGGTCGCACAGTTGGATCTCTCTGGCTCGCTTGTGGAAAGCATGATCAAGAACCACTTAATTGACCTGGAAAAGAAGCGCTATCAAAATATTGCCAAAGCCTGTGAGGCGACGGTCGAAGCAGTGGTCGAAGCCTCGAAAATTATCGAACATCTTGAGCCTAAGCCTGCACGTCCTTTTTTCTCCTCGGAAAATGTTTACATTACTCCGGATTTACACATCGTCAAGTCTGAAGGACGTTATGTCGTCGCAATGAATGATGATGGTATGCCCAAACTCAAGATCAGTCCTTTTTACCGGAGCCTCCTTCGCTCAAAAGGAGAGGTAACGGCGACAACGAAATCTTACTTGGAAGAAAAATTCAGGTCGGCGCTCTGGTTGGTGCGGAGTATTGAGCAGAGAAATCGGACCATTCAATTGGTGGGTGAAAGTATTTTGAAGTTTCAGTACGAGTTTATGGAAAAAGGGGTTAGCCATCTTAAACCCTTGATTTTAAGACAGGTGGCAGACGACATTGAGATGCATGAATCCACGGTGAGTCGTGTGACAACCAACAAATATATGTACACCCCGCAGGGGATTTATGAATTGAAGTTCTTTTTTAATGGGAGTTTGCCGCGTGTTGGTAGCCAATCTGAAAGTCTTTCGTCTATCGCAGTGCGTGAAATGATACGGAAGATGGTCGATTCGGAAGATAGCACACGTCCTTTGAAAGATCAGGAAATTGTTGCGCGTCTGAAAGATGCGGATATTGAAATTGCCCGCCGCACGGTGAGCAAATATCGTGCATGGCTTAAAATTCCCCCGGCCAGTCGGCGAAAACGCCCTTTCTGATCTCTCTATTTGTGTGAATTTGTTCCTTTGATAATGAAGTTGAGGAGGTTCTAATGGAAGTAATGATTACCGGAAAACAATTGGATGTGACCCCTGCCTTAAGGGAGTATGTCGAGACACGCGCGAAAAAAATCGAAAAATATACCACGAATGTGACAAAAGCAATCTTTACACTCAAGGTAGAAAAATATCGCCATATGGCAGAAGTTTTGGTGAAGGTGAACGGGTTTATCATCCAATCCGAGCAAGAGACGGATGAAATGTATGTTTCCGTTGATAAGGCGATTTCTAAAATAGAAAGGCAATTAAAAAAACATAAAGAAAAACTCCAGAATCATCGCGTGCAGCATGACGTAACGGGACAGAAAGCCACACCGGTTCCAAGTTGGGAAGACCTCAACATTAAAAAGCGCAAAGCATTCCCCATTGATGCCATGAGTATTGAAGAGGCTGCTTTGCAAATGGAGTTGCTTGGCACAGGGTTTTTTCTTTTTGAAAATGGCGAAAGCAAACAAGTGAACCTGCTCTACAAAAGAAAAGATGGTGGTTTGGGATTGATTGAACGGGCTGCCTGAGAAATAAGCGCGGATAGGCATGATGATGAGTGCTGCGAAAGATGTGCGTCTTGTTATTATCAGTGGGCTTTCGGGTTCTGGCAAGAGCTGTGTAATTAAGTGTTTTGAGGATCTGGGTTTTTTTTGTGTGGACAACTTGCCCCCACAGCTGTTACCCAAGTTTGTGGGACTTTGTCGTGAGTCTCGTAGTGGCATCTCTCAGGCGGCAATCGGGATCGACATTCGCGAGCGGACCTTCCTTTGGGATTTCCTTAAAGTCTATGATCGGCTGATTGAAGAGGGTTATCAGGTCGAGTTACTTTTTCTTGAAGCCCGGGATGACATTTTACAGCGTCGTTTTTCAGAGACGCGCCGTCCTCACCCTCTGGCACGGGAAGGGACAATCCTTGCGGGAATTCACAGCGAGCGAAAGACCCTGGAAGACTTGAGACGGCGCGCGGATCGCGTGATAGATACCTCTGATTACCACGTCCATCAGCTCAAAGAAGTGGTTACGCACTGCTATTTGGGAAAAGGGGAGGATAAGCAGTTTAGTCTCTCCCTGACTTCCTTTGGATATAAGTTTGGTGCCCCCTATGACTTGGATTTGCTCTTTGATGTGCGCTTTCTCAAAAATCCTTTTTTTGAAGCGGCTTTGCGCCCCCTGACAGGAAATGATCGACCCGTGCAAGACTTTGTCCTTAAATTGCCTGAGGCGAAGCAGTTCTTGCTGAAGCTCTACGATCTTTTTGATTTTCTCCTGCCGCTTTATCGAAAAGAAGGAAAAAGCTATCTTGCCATTGGCATCGGTTGTACAGGGGGGCGGCATCGTTCTGTCTCCCTGGTCAACCAATTGAAAGACTATTTTGAAAACAAAGGGCTTCTCACACACTGTCGTCATCGAGATGTGGAAGAGAATTCGTAATAAGGTTGTGGAAATAGACAAATGGCAAATTATGTAATTGCAATATCAGGTGCGAGTGGGGCCATTTATGGTGTAACCCTTCTGGAGTATCTCCTAAAACAGAAACATCGGGTTTATTTGGTTTTATCTCGATCTGCACGTGTGATCATTCGAGGAGAGCTTGGGCGTGAGTGGGGTCATCATTTTTCAGAAACCTTGGAGATTTTAAATCGGACTTATGCAGGTCATCACTTGGTTTATTGCGATGAAAATGATATGAGTGCGCCAATCTCCAGTGGCTCCGTACCGACTCAGGGCATGGTTGTCGCTCCTTGCTCCATGAAAACGCTGGCGGGAATTGCACATGGTTTTTCATCCAATCTGATCGGTCGGGCAGCTGACGTGACGATGAAAGAAAGACGTCCTTTGATTCTTATTCCACGCGAGACGCCGCTGCACCGTGTTCATTTAAAAAACATGCTCACTGTCTCAGAAATGGGTGTAACTTTGTTACCCGCAATGCCAGGGTTTTATAATAAGCCCCAGTCGATCAATGATCTTGTGCATTTTGTTGTTGCGAGAGCACTGGATCTTTTGGGTCTGAAAAATGAGCTTTCCCCCCGCTGGACTGTTTCATGAAGATCAAATCTTCGCCTAAAACCGCCTGTCTCCTGATTTTTTGTTTTCTCTTATTGGTCGGCTGTGAAACAAACAAAGTTGATGTGCGTTATGCCGGATGGGAAAATGTCACCCTTGTGGCCACGGGCCTGGGTTCCATTCAAAAGGAATGGTCTATTTCTGCACGTCTCCAGGCTGTGCAAACGGCGAAAATAAATGCTTACGCGCAGCTTGAGTCTCAGGCCAATTCTTTAAATACGGATACAGGAAAAAAGGTTTCTGCCTTTGTGGAGAAAGACAAAGCTTTGGCTCAGAAAATCGCGGCCTTTGTTCGGGGAGCAAAGATTACCCAGACCGAAAATGTTGCGGCGGGTGTGGAAATTATGATGGAGCTTTTTTTAGGAGACAATTTTAAAGCAACGCTTGGTTTGAGTCAGAAACGAGAGCGCTCCCCTTCAAATCCGCAAAATGGGGATGATTCATCTCCTCACTGACGTCTCCTTCCCTCTTTTGAATTTGTAAAAAATCAATTAAAGCAATAAATTATTTGTCTGTCTTGACATGTTTTTAACACTAAGTATACTTAGGATTGTTACTTTTTCTTGGTATCTAGGACTGTGCTTGTCTGGATGTTTTACCTCGCAGAAATGGAGAATGTGATGTTTGACGAAGTGATAAGGAGCGGGAAATAGGCATGATGGGGTTTTCATTTTTTTCACGTCAAAAATCTCTGCTTGGACTTGATATTGGTTCGGGGGCGATAAAGCTGGTCCAATTGCGGAAGCAGGGAAATGGCTACAAACTTGAGTCTTTCGGAGTCAAACCACTTGAGTCAGAACTGATTGTGGATGGGACCATTATGGATGGCGAGCGTGTTGTTTCTGTCATCCGAGAACTTTTGGATGAACATGCGATTAAAGAAAAAAATGTTGCTTTTTCTGTTTCAGGTCACTCGGTGATCGTTAAAAAAATTCAATTGCCAACGATGTCTGAGGACGAACTGGATGAGTCCATTAAATGGGAGGCAGAACAATACATCCCTTTTGATATCAATGATGTGAATATCGATTTTAGTATACTTGATACGATGGATGGAGATGAAGTGAGTGATCAGATGGATGTGCTCCTTGTCGCTGTCAAAAAAGAAAAACTGACAGAATATACGACTTTGGTTACAGCCGCAGGCTTGACGCCAATGGTGGTTGATGTCGATGCTTTTACCTTGGAAAATATGTTTGGTCTGAATTACGAAGTCATGGATGGTGAGATTGTGGCCTTGGTTGATATTGGTGCAAGTGTCATGAATATCAATGTCATCAAGGGAGGTGCTTTTGTTTTTACCCGCGATATCTCGATTGGCGGAAATCGTTACACCGAGACCATCCAGCGGGAATTTAATGTGAATTATGAGCAGGCTGAACAGGCAAAACGTGGAGAAGCTGTTGACGGAATTGACCCCGAAATGCTTTCGAATATCATTGGTCTTTTGAATGATAAAATCGTTTCCGAAGTTGTTCGATCATTTGACTATTTCAAAACGACTTCAAACAATGAAGAGATTGATCGTATTTTGATCAGTGGGGGTGGGGCAAAGGTTTCCAATTTGTCTTCTTGTCTTGCAGAAAAGTCTGAAATTCCCGTTGAAATGGCGAATCCCTTTAAAAACATTGAAATACCGGAAGGTCGGTTTGACTTGGATTTTGTAAAGGAAATGGCCCCATTGGCTTCTGTTGGTGTGGGGCTGGCCCTTCGCGAAGTCGGAGACCGTTAAGATATGATCAAGATCAATCTACTCGCGACACAGAAAGCGAAGAAAACAAAGAAAAAAATCGCTGTCGAATCTCAGTTGATTTGGCTTGGACTGCTTTCTCTTGTTCTGATCTTGGGATGGTTTTTGGGTTGGCGGAGCTTGGACCGCAGAGTCCAGGGATTACGGGCTCATGAAGTACGACTTACAGAGGAATTGACTTCGCTCAAAGCGCAAGTCAAAGTCGTGGAAAATTTTGAAAAGAATAAAAAAACTGTTGAGGATAAGATCAGTGTCATTCAAGAGCTCCGTAAAAAACAGTCCATGCCGGTTTCACTCTTAAACGAAATCAGTCAAAGACTGCCTGATCGTGTTTGGCTGGTGAGTTTAAGTGAGAGCAGAGGGAATATTGAGCTCAGTGGTGCAGCGACCACAAACAGTGAAATTGTTGATTTCATCAATAACTTAAAGGCTGCACCTGATTTTAAAAATGTTCAAATACTGGAGTCAAGACAGAAAAAAGAAGGGGCGATTACCGTCTATTCCTTCCGCTTGAAGTGGACTTTTTTGATTTAAGGACATTTGTAATTCTTTATTTTTGTGGGTGAACTATGGCGTTAAACCTCGAAACGATTAAAAGTTTGAGCAACAAACAGAAATTTGTCGCGATATTTCTGACGATTGTGGTTTTTGCCGGTTCCTTTATTTGGTTTGTTTTTATTCCTAAAAATGAAGAAATTGCACGGGCTGAGCGAGAGATTTCTACCTTAAGCAATGAGATTAACGTGCTCCGTGTCAAAGTCCGTCGTCTGGCACAGCTCAAGAAAGAAGACCAAATCCTTCAACGAAAATTGAGGGAAATGAAAGAACAATTGCCTTCAGAAGCAGAGATCGAATTTCTTTTAAAGCAGGTCTCCGACATTGGTGGACGCAGTGGTCTTGATTTTAAACTCTGGCGACCCGGCGCAAAAGTTGAAAACCCCTCAGGGCTTTATACTGAAATTCCCGTCAATATTGAAGTCGCAGGTGGTTTTCATTCCGTGGGTGTCTTTTTTGACAAAATCAGTAAATTAAAACGTATTATCAACGTCTCAAATATTAGAATGTCTGCCCCGAAGCTTGACCGAAACCGTGTGTTGATTCAGACTTCTTTTTCCGCAACCGCTTTCGCTTCGGCTGAAAAACCCGTGGTTGCGGCAAATATCTCTGGAGGGCCTGTGCAGTGAGTCGATGCGTTTTGTTTAAATTTGTCTGTTCGACAAGCCTGCTTCTGTTGATGGTGGGTTGTGGCGAGGACGCGCCTTTAGAATTTGAATCGCCCACCCCCGTTCCAGTTATTGCCTTACCCGAGGTAGAGCGTGGTCTTACAGAGGATGTTGTTCTTGCTGTCACTCAGGAGGTAGTACTTCCACGTCCTTCTTACCTTGGTGTGGGACGACGAGATCCCTTTCGGTCGATTATCGCGGCGTCCCCTAAACGCCCGGTTGGGGGGGATGAGCTTCCGCCTCTACAAAGAAATCGTATCTCAGATTTAAGGTTGCAAGGGATTGTCTGGGGCAGTTATGGGCCAAAAGCCATTGTGAATACGCCAGACGGAAAGGGTTACACGGTGGGTATCGGAACAAAAATGGGTTTCAATCATGGTGTCATCAGTGAAATCACGCAGAAAAAAGTGGTGGTTGAAGAAACTGTTTTGAATATATTTGGTGAACCCAAAAAGAGAAGAACTGAGATGGAACTTCATCCCCAAAAGGAGGGGTAATAGAATGATTCGCCAATTGCGTAGGCTTTTTCAGCGGTTTCACTTTCCTCGGTTTGTCCCGTTTGTCATGGTCTCGGTACTTTTAGGGTTTATTTCTTCCTGTGGTCTTCAGAGACAAGGGGAAAGCTTAGAGCTTCCGCCTGCTGTAATGGTTCAGGATATTCGTGTTTCGGAAGGTACAGAGAAAACGATCGTGGAGGTTGAAGGGGGAGAGCCCATGATTTACACGACCTTCCGCTTGTCTGATCCAGAACGTCTTGTTATTGATATGGCTGAAGTCGATCTTTCCCGTTTTCCCAATGAAATTCAATTGGAAAATGGTCCGATTCGCGCCATTCGTCCTGGTAGTGGAGGTGGAAGTAATGTTTCTCGTCTCGAATTTGAATTGTTCGGTGTGGTTGAAACCGATGTGAGAACCGAGGGACTCAACCTTATTGTGGAAGTCACCCAAGTTGTGGCAGCTCCCCGAGGCTTTCGGTTTTTTGAGGAAGAGGCGCCAGTCCTTGTTCTGGATCCCGCAGACTCTAAGGGAATAATGCCCGATGTTAATCTCCCGGTGGATGCGCCTGCTGAGCTTGCAGTCGTGCCAGTACTTCCTGATGCTGATTTGTCGGATCTGCCGGATATCGCCGTTGAAGTGAAAAAGGAAGGTCTAAATGCGAAAGCCGGTGAAGAAAAAGTTCCCGGGGTTTCTGACGATCCCTTATCTCCACTTCAAGAAATGGATACACCACCGGGCGCTGAAAACCCAGAAAACAAGGAAAATATGTCGCTGGTCTCGCTGGGGGCCTCCTCCGTCAGTGAAGAAACTGTGCCGCTTCCTGCGGCTCAAAAAATATCTGGACTTCGGTTTGAGACTGGTGAAAAACTCAAACTCATTGTATCGTCCGATGGGACTTTGTCTCCGAGAACCTTCTTTATTGGTTTTGGAGATAAAAGGCGTCTGGTGATTGACCTTCCCGGTGTTAAAATATTCTCAAAACAGACCCGGGTGACGGTAGATGATCACCGAGTGAAACAGCTTCGTGTGGGGCAGCACAAAAAGAAACTCCGTCTTGTTTTGGATTTGCTCTCTCCAATTTCATATCATTTGACGCAGCGTCGCGGTGATTTAGTGATCTTGATCGAAGGTCCTTCAAAAAAGGATGTTTCGGATGAGGTGAATGAATCTGTCTCGTCGGCAGTTGTTCAAGTGAATGGGCCTCCGTCTGAAGTCCTTTCTGAAGCCCCCACTTTGCAGAAGTCGGAGCCTGTGCGCTCGTCCTCGGATCTTGTAGGGATTGAAGGTGTTGAATCGGGTGAATCTGGTCTTGTCCTGAAATCGATGCCCTTTGCGATTCCACTGCCTTCCCCTCGTATCGCTGCGGCGGCAACCTTACCACTGCCACTTCCTGTGCCAAATGCTGAAGAGAAATCTGATGTTGTTTCTGACGAGCTTGTACAGACAGAAGATACTCTTCAAGTGCAAGAAATGCCTCAGGTCGAGGCCCTTTCTGAAGCTCCTCCGCTTGAAGAAATGCCTGAAGCTCAAGCTGCAGCGCCTTCTGAGTCTGTTCAAAAAATGGATGAAGGAGATCTTGTCTCAGAGAAAATGACTTCCGAACTTGCCGTGCCGGTCAAAGCTGAACTTAGGCTTTCGTCTCCTGAGCCTGGAGAACCCCTTCCGCTCTTGGATGTGCCAGAAGGAAATGAGGTTTCTGAAGAGAAGACAGTTTCTGAAGACAAAAAGACAAAGCTTGAGCGGGAAAAAGCGGCAAAAAAGAAGGTCATTCTTCGAAGAAAACGGCGTGAGGCTGTCCTGAACAAACGCGATAAAATCGCGCGTGAGAATGCAGCTAAAATAGAATCGGCTGCGCTTGCCATTCCAGAAAAATACACCGGACGAAAAATATCGCTTGATTTTCAAGAAGCCGAGATTACTAATGTTGTGCGTTTAATTGCTGATGTTAGTGGTTTAAATTTTGTCATGGGCGATGATGTTAAAGGTAAAATTACAGTAAAGTTGAATGATGTACCCTGGGATCAGGCCCTTGAGATTATATTGGAAATTCGAAACTTGGGCATGGAGCGTCAGGGTGATATTATCCGCATCGCCACCCTCTCGAATCTCACCAAACAACGCAATGAAAAAGCCGAAGCACGGGCAACAAAAATTCGGGCCGAGGAGCTTCTGACACGCGTCATTTATATCAATTACGCAGAAGCCAATAAATTGCAGAGCCTGCTTTCAAAGTTATTGTCCACACGTGGGGAGATTATGCTTGCCAAGCGGGTTAATGCGCTGGTGGTCAAAGATATTCTGGGTAATCTGGATCAGGTTGAACAGATGGTTCAGCGTCTGGATACCAAAACGCCGCAAGTCTTGATTGAGGCACGCATTGTCGAAGTTCAGCCGACTTTCAAGCGGAGTTTAGGTGTACAGTGGGGGGCCGATTTTAAAACAAATAGTGGTGGAAATAGCATTGGCATTGGGACGTTTACAGGGCCTGGTTCGAGTGTATTTAATCCTGTCCCAGATTTTGCCGTGGATACGCCTGCGAGCACTGCTTTGGGGGGAGTCGGTTTTAGTTTTGGGCGTTTTACGGAAAGTCCATTTCAGCTGGATTTACGGATTTCCGCAGGAGAGTCTCAGGAGATGACACGCATTGTTTCGACGCCTAAAATCATGGTTCTTGATAATCATGAGGCTTTGATCAAACAAGGAGCGAAAATTCCCTTTCAGACCTCCTCTCCCAATGGAGGGACGAATACACGACTGGTCGATGCCAATCTTGAATTAAAAGTGACGCCACATATTTCGCAAGACGGTGGAATTTTGTTAGAGTTGAACCTGACCAAGAATCAACCCGGCCCACCTATACAAGGTGCGACCCAGCCTTCTATCTTTCAGAAGGAAGTCTCGACACAGATCCTCTTGATGGACGGTGAAACCATGGTGATTGGGGGTATTTATGAGACACAGAAAACGGAGTCGGAAGGTGGCATCCCTTTTTTAAAGGACATTCCCGGTTTAGGGTGGTTGTTTAAGAATAAAGAACAAAGTGAAACGACGACGGAGTTGCTCATTTTTATTACTCCGACTGTAATGAAGTAGGTTAGGATTGGCTTGAAAAACGTTGTTTTGCTCGGGTTTATGGGGACGGGAAAAAGTATTATTGGTCGTCGTTTGGCTGTGGAGCTCCGATATCGATTTGTGGATACAGATCACCTCATTGAAAAAAAGGCGCAAAAGAGGATTCCCCAGATTTTTTCAGAAAAAGGTGAGGTCTATTTTAGAAATTTGGAGGTTGCGGCTGTTGCGGAAGCAGCTGCTCTAGAAGCTTATGTTATTGCAACGGGCGGTGGTGTTCCGGCGAATTCCCTTAATATGGACGTGCTTTCAAAAACGGGGATTTTAGTGACCTTGATTGCACGACCTGAAGTAATCTTAAAACGCGTGCAGCGACGTGCAGGGGAGAGACCACTTTTAAAAGGCTCCGACCCTTTGGGTCATATTTATAAACTGTTGAAGATACGGGAAGAATTTTATAAGCGTTCGGATATTACGATTGATACGTCCGACATTCAAATTGGAGAGAGTGTGCGACGTATTGTTGATCAACTCAAAAAGTTCAAGCGCGCGGTTTTGTAGCTTTATATGAAACAGACGAAAAAAATCCCCTTAGATTTGGGGAAAAACAGTTACGATATTTTTATCGGAGAAGAGATCATTGATCAAGTAGGTCTTTTTCTGAAAGACCTTTCTTTTAAGGGCCGTGTAGCGGTGGTCACAGATCCCAAAGTAGAGGGACTTTACGGTAGCCGTGTTAAAAAATCCCTGAAAAAGGCGGGGTTTAAATTTATTCTGATTCAAATCCCGGCAGGTGAGCGCTATAAAACTTTGAAACAAATCAATCGTATTTATGACAGCCTGATTCAAAACCATTTTGAACGGAGCGATTTGTTGCTTGCCTTGGGTGGCGGGGTGATTGGAGACATGACGGGTTTTGCGGCGGCGACCTATTTACGGGGGGTTTCTTTTGTCCAGTGTCCGACGACTGTGCTTGCGCAGGTCGATGCCAGTATTGGTGGTAAAACGGGTGTGGATCATCCCGAAGGTAAAAATTTGATCGGGGCTTTTCATCAACCCCGTTTTGTTTGTAGCGATCCTGCGGTTTTGCGCACATTGCAAAAACGCGAATATCGTTCTGGTTTGGCCGAAGTTGTGAAATATGGTGTGATTGCTGACGAGGTATTTTTTCAATACCTTGAGACACACAGCAAAGCGATTCGGGATCTCGATTTAGAAAAAGTAAGGCACTGCATTCATCGCTCGTCACAGATTAAAGCTGAAATTGTTCAGGCCGACGAACACGAAGGGGGTATTCGTAAGATCTTAAACTACGGACACACAATCGGTCATGCCGTTGAAACCTTGACGGGATATCGGAAGGTTAAACACGGCGAAGGGGTCGCCATGGGCATGGTGGCTGCAAGTCGTTTGGCGGTTGACTTAGGACTCTTGCATGAGGACGATGTGAAACGACAGGTGAAGCTCCTTACGGCTTTGGGTCTTCCAACGCGTTTGCCCGATTTAGATCCTGGGGATATACTTGAAGTCATGGCAGGCGATAAAAAGGTGGTCGGTGGGGAAATTTATTTCGTGCTTCCTAAAAACATCGGGTCAGTGGATGTGATGCAAGTGGATAAAAAAGTGTTGAAGCGCTTTTTGAAGGCTTTGCCAAAATATGTGTAGGAGTTTTAAATGAAAAAAACACTGATTTTAATGGTCCTCATCATTCCCCTTACTGCTTGTGGCGATTTAGCTCCAAATGGTGCGACAATTACAGGCCCAGCAGACAGTACTGATACACTACCGCGGAATACAAGTGAGACTTCAGTCATCTATCGTTCTTTGAACTTTATTGCAAAAGGTCAGTCAGGGGAGGTGCTTTCTGATATTGAAATGGAGTTTTTCAGAGGAGGAGTTGATGCAACAGTCTCTCTGGCTGATTCAAACGGGAATACGATTACTGCGCCTAGCATGAAAATTAAAACAGATGAACGTGGCATCGCCAGGGTAGGTTTTGTGATTCGAGTCCCGGGTTGTGTCACCACAGCAGATATTCCGGTTTCAGGGTCTATTTTTGCGACAGTCGGTTCCGTGAGCCAGCTCTGGAAAGCTTCGGTCACAAGAGCATGTGCGACCACGTAAGTGGTTTTGTCCTTGTTTTTTCGCTTTCTGTGATTTTGTTTCCTAAATTAGAGTTTTTCGTTCCGAAAATCCCAGGGCCAATGCATCTCCCTCTTCGCTCAAGCGGCTAATTTCTCTCGGCATGCAAAATATGATTTCTTCAATTCAAAACCTGATAATTGTGCTACACTCGTCTCCGGTGCTTTCGGGGTGTATACAATCCAAGGGTTTTATTGAATGAGTTTACGGCTTAAACGGGCGATTTTACGTTCACGAAAAAAGAGTTTTCACTTTTTAAATCTTGTGACGCTTTCCGAAGAGCGCACGCTCATGATGCTGGCCGTTGTGGTGGGTTTGGCGTCGGGCATCAGTGCTTTTATTTTCAAACATATGATTGATGGGGTCTACCATTTTTGTTGTAGCGCGGAGCCTTCTTCTTCTCTTTCTTCAGGACATTGGTTCCGCGTTTTTTTGCCTGCCATTGGTGGTTTACTGGGTGGTTTAGTTATTTATTTTTTTGCCAAGGAAGCCAAGGGGCATGGTGTTCCTGAGGCCATTTATGCCTTGCGCCGTCGCGGTGGACGCGGGCGTCCTCGTGTTGTACTGGTGAAATCTGTTGCCAGTGCGTTCACCATTGGTACGGGGGGATCGGCTGGTACAGAAGGGCCCATCATTCAAATTGGTGCGGCGGTGGGTTCGTCCATCGGGCAACTGTTTAATGTTTCCCCTGCTTATTTGAAAACCTTGGCGGCGGCCGGTGCGGCAGGTGGCATGGCGGCTGTTTTTAATGCACCGATCGCGGCCGTTATTTTTGCGATGGAGGTGCTGTTGCGTGAGTTTACAACTCAGGCTTTTTCCATGGTGGTCTTTTCATCGGTGATTGCCTCGGTGACTTCACATATTTTACTTGGAGATAATACGTTTTTACCCTCACCCGCTTTTGGGATTCAGCATCCAGCGGAGCTTGGTCTTTATTTTATTCTTGGTATTATCGCGGCGCCACTTGCGAGTATTTTTTCAAAAACACTTTTTTTTGCTGAAGGGTTTACCGACCGGTTTAAAAAAATACCCGATCCGATTAAAGCAATGATCGGTGGTCTGATTGTTGGTGTCATTGGTTTATTTCTTCCTCAAATTCTGGGTGCGGGATATTTTGAGGTTACGGATATTCTGTCGCCAGGTGGCGGGGCGACGACCTGGGGGATGCTGCTGCTTTTTTCTTTGGTGATCGGGAAAATTATCTGCACCTCAATTACTTTGGGTTCTGGGGGGTCCGGTGGCATTCTCATGCCCTCTCTTTTTATCGGGGCGATGATGGGCAGTCTTTATGGTCAATTTGCGCATACGATCTTTCCTAATATTGCACCCGCTGGGGCATACGCTCTTGTAGGAATGGGACTCATTTTTTCCGTTGTTGCCAATGCGCCGGTGACTGCCATTGTCATGATGTTTGAGATTACGCAGGATTACCGGATTATCCTTCCTCTGATGTTTTCCGTGACGATTACCATGATCATGGCCCGGCAGATGGGTGAGGTGGGGATTTATGCGCGAGTCCTTTTAGCACGTGGTGTAAAATTAGACGGTGGTGAGGCGCATGACCCGGTGATGACGATGACGGCTTCAGAAGTCATGGTCAAAAATATCGAGATCGTTTCACAAAATATGACGGTAGAGCGGCTGGCCCAAATTATTGATGAGAGTCATCACACGGGTTTCCCTGTAATCAACGGGCAAGGGGAGTTGGTCGGAATGGTAACTTATGTTGAGATCCATAAGGCCTACCAAGATCGCGTCGATCTTCAAAAAACCCTCATTGAGAAAATTATGCGGAGTGATCTGCCACTGAGTGATCCGGAAGATGTGCTTGTAGATGTTGTGCGACGTATGCAGGAATCCGAGACAGACCGTATTGCTGTTGTGGAGCCAGACAACCCGAAACGCCTTGTCGGTTTGATTACCCGCGCAGATATCATGTCGGCTTATCGTGCTTCCCCCTAAAATCATATTTTGATCTGACGGTTTGCATGTATTCTTCTATCATTTTTGGCTATTTCGAGCCTTTTCCTTTGTGTTATGATAAGCGCTGCTTCACAAAACCTTCCCCCATTTAACTTGGATTCGGTTCGTGTTTAAAACCATCTTAAAAGCAAAACTGCGTGACATTGGTAGGCGTTTGTCTTACGACTGGGCGACGTATTTTATCCTGGGGCCGGTGATCATGGGTGTTTCTTTTTTGATGGGTCGGAAAATTTTTAATGATTTTGCTTTTGGCATTGGGCGTATTCAATCGACATGGCTTTCTGACGAAACGGCAGTGCGTCTTGCGTTTGCATTGTTGGTTTTGAAGATTTTTTTTAACTTTCTCCCATTGGCGAGACGGCTTTATGCTTCAGAGTATTCGCTTACCGTAGATGATTTGCTCCCGATCAATTTCGCGATTCGTTACAAGGTGTTTTATTTAGAACAGCTTTTCCGTGATCTTCCTTTTTTTGCAGGAGGTGCGGTTTTATTGCTCTTTTTTGGAAAGACAGACTTACTGGTATGGCCTTTTATGATCTGGTTGTTCTTTCCCGCTGTTGAAATTGGATTTACACTCACCTGGATTCATTTTTGGTCACCCGACCGGAAAAAGCTTGCGGGGGTATTTTCTATATTGGCTTTTTTACTTATTTTCCTGCCCGTCGTCCAGCTCAGTTGGTGGGCCGATTTTTTTACCTTTTTATTTGCACCTTTGGGATATTATAGAGGCTTTAAAGTCTGGCGTTATACAGATATGGGACGGGTTGCCCAGTTTTTTGTGGGACATGAAACCCGAAAAAAACGTGCAGCGGCGCGTGCTTTTTTCGGAGGGCTATGTCGAATCCTTCCAAAAAATATACGTCCTTTGGTTCAGCGAGATCTTATCTTAACGGCACGGAATTTTGTCCCGCATATTTGGCGGAATCTGATCCTGGTTTTCTTGGTCATGATTTCGGTGATTAGTCGCGGACAAATCGCGCTTGAAATCTATTGTGCCGTGGGCGCTTTTGTGATTGCTTCAACGGTTTCTCCCCTTTTTCAAATGCAGCGACCGTATCGGGCGATGGATGTTGCCCTGCCCCTTTCAGCGGAGCAAGTCTGGCGGGCGAAATTAACTTATGCACGTCTTTTGGCCTTACCTATTCCCTTTGTTGTTTGGGGGATTGAAATGTTGATGCGTCCACTACCGGGACAAGAAAGCGTGAGCCTGCTGCTGACGCTCTTATTGATCGGCATTGCGGTTTCATCTTTGGTCGGTGGCAGTATTTGTGAGGGCGATCAGCGGCCTGTGCTGCAATATATTGTTGCGGCTTTTTTGTGTGTATTGGCGACCCTTTTTATCGCTGTGTTCAATCCTGTACTGTTTTTGTTGCTTTTTCCTGTTTTGTCGAGTTTAAAAGGCTCGGCCATTATTCGTATTGAAAATGAAGGACTGACTTAGGGGGCGTCCTCAATTAAAAACCCAGTGCTGTTGAGCCGAAATTTTTGTCAGGCAAGGCGCGAGGAGATGAGTTTGCTTACTCCAAATGAACGACGAACAACACAGATTGGCAAAAATTTCGGCTCAACCCGAAGGGCCGGGCCTATTTTTTGGTCTAACTGTGTTAGCACCCACTGCTGTAGCGCAGCTACAGCACGTAAGTACTGCCTTATTAGACAAAAAAATAGACCCGGCAGCACTGGGTTTTTAATTGAGGACACCCCCTAATGAATCTCTCCATTTCAAATGTCACCAAATCTTACGGAGATCTCACGGCCCTACACCCTTTTAGTCTGGAATCGGAAGGGGAAATTTGTGGGCTAATTGGAAACAATGGCGCAGGAAAATCAACCCTGATGAAGATGATTGTTGGCTTGCTTGTGCCGAAAAAAGGCAAGATCCTCTTGGGTGAGATGGATGTAAAAAAAATGCCCGAGGCCGTCAAACATCATATCGGCTACTTGCCAGAATCCCCCCTGCTTTATCCCAGGCTCACCCCAGAGGAGCTCTTGCTGTATGTTGCTGAGATCAAGGGCATCGAAAAAGCAACAGAAGAAATTGAGTACTGGCTTGAAATTTTTGGTCTCTCTGCAAAACGAAATGCGCTTTTAAATGATCTGTCTTTTGGGATGAAAAAAAAGATTGCGATTTCTGCGGCGCTCATTGGCAGTCCATCTTTATTGATATTAGATGAGCCTTTTAACGGTTTGGATGTGGCCACGATGGAATCGCTTTCCGAGATTATTCGTAAGCGGCACGCCGCAGGCGCGACCATCCTTCTTTCCAGCCATCTCATGAGCTATATTGATCGGCTCTGCGAACGGGTTTTTATTTTAGAACAAGGCAAACTGGTGGCAGAAGGCAGTCCAGGAGATCTCAAAAAACAAGCGAATCAGGTGTCATTCCATGACACTTTTCTTCATTTTACGAAATAGAGGCGATTGCTTTTTTTTGCGAAGAAACAAGGGCGAGTTATTTTTATTAAGAGAGATTACACGGAGGAATGCATGAAAATAAAAGAGGTACGCGGTTTTTTGTTTGCTCTTGTTGTTTCAATGATTTTGCAGGGCTGTCTTTATTCAAAAGTCCAACGGCCTTTGGATACGGATTTTGAAAACACGACTTTAGGTACAAAAATAGGAGTATCAGAGGCGACATCAATTCTGTGGCTCTTTGCCTGGGGGGATGCAGGCACAAAGGCGGCTGCGGATAACGGGGGTATTACGACGATTAAACATGCTGATGCCAAATCAACGATCATTTTATTTGGTCTTTATGCCCATGTGGAAACGGTGGTTTACGGTGACTAAAAAAATAGGACTCATCTTCTTGTCTTTTATGTTGTCGGGCTGTCTCTATTCCGATGTGACCCTGCCTTTGACGCACAATTTTAACAATACAAAAATCGGAGCCAAGCGCATTGTTCTAGATGAACGCTCCGTAAGTTCGAGGCTTGTGGGTGCGGACATCTCGGTTGCCTGGAGTGAAGACCTGATTCTTCAGGAAGCTAAAAATGCAGGTATCCATGATCTTTCATTTGCGGAACGGCGTATTTTGAGTGTTTTGTTTGGAACATACATGCACCATGAGCTGATCATCTATGGCGACTGATTCGTTTTGCGGACTTGAGGAGAAAAGTGGAAACAAGGTACAATTACCCCTTCACGAGGATTTGAGTCATGTCTCCATTAGAAATACTAAAATATCCTGAGATCCAGCTTTTTGAAAAATCAGCAGCGGTTTCTGAGATTGATGCTGTCTTGCAAAACCAGATCAATCAGATGTTTGAGACCCTTTATTGCTCTGATGGTTTGGGCTTGGCTGCACCACAGGTGGGCTGTTTGCAGTCTTTTTTTATTTATGATTTTTCACGACGTGACGACGAAGCAAAATACGGTGCTGGCCCCATTGTGCTGCTCAATCCTGAAATTATTGAATCAGAAGGAGAAGAGCTTGCGGACGAAGGCTGTCTTTCTATCCCCGGCTATTTTGAAAAAGTCAGACGGGCATATCGAGTGCAACTCAAAGCACAGGATCGAGAGGGAAAAGACATTCGTATCGAGGCCGAAGGATTAGCTGCACGCCTGTTTCAACACGAAATTGATCATTTAAACGGGGTCTTGATGTTGGATCATTTGAGCAGTTTAAAACGCAATATTTTTATTCGAAAATTCAAAAAAAAGCAGAAATACGCTGAATCAAAATAGCCTCCCGACACAAGTCCTTTCCGACGAAAAGCTTCGCATTGTTTTTATGGGGACGCCTGATTTTGCGCTGTCTTCTTTTCAGGCCATTGCAAGGACAGAAGACTTGATTTCTCTTGTGACCCAGCCCGACCGCCCAAAGGGGCGCAAAGGGATTTTGACCTCGCCTCCAGTGAAAGAAGCGGCCTTAAAACTTGGAATTCCCATTTATCAGCCGGAGCGTTTGAGAAAAGCAACAGAGGTCATTGAGCTTTTGTCGGCCGCTCGCCCCGATTTGATTGTGGTGGTGGCCTTCGGACAGATTTTGCCTGAAAATGTCCTCAATATTCCAAAATATGCTTGTATCAATGTGCATGCCTCATTGCTGCCGAAGTATCGCGGTGCAGGCCCCATTCAATGGGCCTTAAGCCGTGGAGAAAAAGAAATCGGTGTGACAACAATGTTGATGGATGCAGGGATGGATACGGGGCCTATGTTGCTGAAAAAAAAAATTTCGATGGATTTTGATGAAACGGCAGCCGATTTGTCTCCACGTTTGGCCGAAGCGGGGGCCGAACTTTTGATTGAAACCTTAAAATCTTTGAAAAAAGGGACTTTAAAGGCAATTCCACAAAATGATACAGAAGCAAGCATGGCCCCACTGATTAAAAAAGAGGATGGATTGGTGCAGTGGCAGATGAGCGCCCAGGATATTTTTAACCGTTGGCGGGGCTTTACGCCCTGGCCGGGTCTCACAACTTATTACAAAAAGACCCGTTGGAAAATGACATTGATCGGTCTTGGGGCGACGGAAGGACATTTTGGTGTCCCCGGAGAGATTGTGCGGCTTTCCAGTAAAGGCCTTGAAATCGCAGCGGGTGCAGGTTATATCCTACTTAAGACGGTACAGGCGGATGGGAAACGTGCGATGGCTGCTCAGGTTTACGCGGGGGGCCATCCCATCGAAATGGGAGCAGTCCTGTCTACGTAGAGGCGGGTTTGAAGCCTGCTCCGACTCAAGACACAGTTATTTTTGCGTGACATCAATTTTTATTTATTAAAGATAAAACTTATTTCTGGAGGATTTGAATATGAATCGTCGTTTTAACTTTCAGTCTGGGAACCCGGCTTTGAAAAAAAATCCTTTTGCCGGAATTTCAGCAGGCTTGCGCGGGAAGGCGATGACCGTTGAAGGCACCGTCAATAAAACGGTACTTTCTCTCATGATACTGATTGTTTCAGCAAGCTATACCTGGAATTTGGGTATGCAAGGTGTACCTTTTATGGGGCTGGTCCTGGCGGGTTTCATTGGGGGTTTGATTGTCGCCATGATCACAATTTTTAAAATGCACCTGGCCCCAATGACGACACCCATTTATGCGGCTTTGGAAGGTTTGGCTTTAGGCGGAATTTCGGTGGGGGTAGAAATGCGCTATCCCGGCATTGCGAGCCAGGCGGTTTTTTTGACCTTTGGCACATTAGGTGCGCTGCTCTTGGCTTATCGTACGGGTCTTATCCGTGTCACAGAGAAATTTAAGATGGGTGTGTTTGCGGCAACGGGTGGTATTGCCCTTGTTTATCTCATTAGCTTTGTGGTGGGCATGTTTGGTGTTTCGATTCCCTTGATTCATTCCAACGGGACATTTGGTATTCTTTTTAGTCTTGTTGTTGTGGTCATTGCCTCACTTAACCTGGTGATGGATTTTGATTTTATCGCAAAAGGTGCGGCCCATGGTGCACCTAAATACATGGAGTGGTTTGGGGCTTTCAGTCTTTTGGTGACGCTGGTGTGGTTGTATATCGAAATCCTACACTTGCTTTCAAAATTGCAATCAAGAGATTGAAAAATTATTTTTAGCGATTAGTCTGATTCAAAACCAATCACCAAAATCAAGCGCCAGATCGCTTCAGAAGAAACCCCCGGATGTCCGAGAGCAGGCGGTTCTTCTTTTGTGTGAGGCCGAATTGACTGGCGCAGACCTTGGCTTGCTCATTAACGAGGTCATCAATAAAATGCAGTTAGAGCGGCGTGATCAGGCACTCATGACTGAGCTGGTTTACGGCGTGTTTCGACAACGGGCTTTACTGGATTGGTGGATTGACCAGTTTGCACGTGTGAAACGGGTTAAAAAAAAGATCCGCGTTATTCTGAGATTGGCACTCTATCAAGTCATTTTTTTAGATCGTATTCCAGATTATGCCATTGTAAACAGCGCAGTGAATCTTGCTAAAACCGTTGAGGGGGTGGGGGCCGGAGGTTTTGTGAATGGCCTACTCAGAAATGTGATCCGCAGCAAGGACACGCTTCCTCAGCCGGATGCTAAACACCCTATTCAGGCGATTGCAATTTTGACATCTCACCCGGTGTGGATGGTGAAGCGCTGGGTTTCACGTTGGGGGATGGAAAAAACACGTATACTATGTGAATCCAATAACCTTACCCCACCGATGACCCTGAGGGTCAATCGTTTAAAAACAACTCGGGATGTTTTGATGACGGCGCTCATCGCAGAAGGTGCACGTGTTGAAGTGGCTTCGCTTTCTCCTGATGCCTTAAGCGTTAAAGGGCTTTCTGTGGCGACTTTGCCCGCCTTCAAACGCGGTGAATTTTATATCCAGGATGAAGGTGCGCAATTGACGGCCCATCTATTGGGTGCAAAACCGGGAGAGTGCATCCTGGATCTTTGTGCGGCGCCGGGTGGAAAAACAAGCCATCTGGCTGAGCTCACGGCAGGTAAGGCTCAAATTATCGCGACAGATCGCAGTGCGGCACGGCTTCTTTTATTAAAGGAAAACTTAGAACGGCTTCAAAGTCCCAATGTTCACATCATGCCTTTGTCTGAAGCGCTTTCTGAAAACCGGCAGTATGACCGGATTTTGGTGGATGCCCCCTGTTCGGCTTTGGGGATCTTGCGACGTATCCCTGAAGGGAAGTGGTCAAAAAAAGAAAAGATGATTCAAGCGTATGCCAAAATACAGTTTGAAATATTAAATGAGGGGGTCGCTTATTTAAAGCCTGGAGGATATTTGTTATATGTGACTTGTTCAACGGAGCGAGAGGAAAATGAGGCCGTCGCTGAGAAGTTTTTAATGGAACACCCTGAAATGGAACGAGACGATCTTTCGGTTTTATTGCCTGTGGCGGCGAGAAAATATGTGGATGAATCAGGCTATTTTACAAGCACTTTCAATTCAGATAATATAGACCGATTTTTTGCAGTCCGATGGAGAAAAACGACATAAGATGAAACAGACTCAAGATTTAAACGATCAACACGTCGTGCAAGGAGGGCAATAATGGCTTGGTGGGGGGCCGGAATCGGCGGCACAATTGGAATGCTTTTTGGGGGGCCGATTGGGGCGATTATCGGTGCAGGTCTTGGTAGTTCTCTGACGCAGGATCAGCCTAAACTGGGGGGTGGTCAGCAGAAACAGATTGGTTTTCTTGTGGCGACTTTTTCGATGTTGGCCAAAATAGCCAAAGCCGACGGCGTGGTGAGCAGAGACGAAGTCGAATTCATCAATGCCTTCATCAAGCAGGAGCTTGATCTGGATGCCAAATCGCGTCAGGTGGCGATTCAGATTTTTGACCGTGCCAAGTTGGATGACACCTCTATTTACAAATATGCCGAGCAGATTTCAGAAATATTTATGCAAGATGACGCAATGCGAGAGACCATTTATCGGGTCCTTTTCATGACCGCCTTGGCCGATGGCGAGCTCCATCCCGCAGAAAAAGAGATCTTGGAATTATTGCCTGCTTATCTTCACTTGCACGAAGGCGCCTATGAACTATTGGAAGCCGAGTTGATGGGGAATGCTGGAGGTGGTCAATCCCGCAGGCGTTCGCAGTCTGGGCAGGATTATCGCCGGAGCTCAGGTTCAGGTTTTACGGCAGATTTGGATCGTTATTATAAAGTGCTCGAAGTGGACAAAACCGCGACGGATTCTGAAGTCAAAAGTGCTTTTCGCAAAAAAGCCCGGGAGTACCACCCCGATAAACTGGCGTCCAAAGGTTTGCCGGACGGTTTTTTAAAATTTGCAAAAGAACAAATGCAGCAATTCACAGAAGCCCACGATGCCATTGTGAAGAGTCGAAAGAAAAAATGAATCAGTCTAATTGTTTGAGGACTTCCTTTCAAGAAAATCTGCATGACGGACTTGTTTTCTTTGATGATTGAAATGAGATGAATAATGCCTAAAATTGCCCCTTCTATTTTATCAGCCGATTTTTCAAAATTAGGTGAGGAAATCAAAGCCATTGACGCAGGTGGTGCCGACTGGATTCATGTGGATGTGATGGATGGTCGTTTTGTGCCAAATCTCACGATTGGCCCGCTTGTGGTGGATGCCGCACGGAAAGTGACGGATAAATTGATGGATGTGCATCTCATGATTGTGGAGCCGGACTTGCTCATCCCCGGATTTATCAAAGCGGGTGCCGACTCGGTCACTGTGCATTTTGAGGCCTGTCCACATCTGCATCGCACGATCCAATTGATTAAAAGTTTGGGCGCAAAGGCAGGTGTTTCGTTGAATCCTGCGACGCCCATTTCCAGCATTGAATCCATTCTAGATGACTTAGACTTGTTATTGATTATGTCTGTCAATCCCGGTTTTGGCGGCCAAAAATTTATCCCGCAAGCCTATGAAAAAATTCGTACTGCAAAAAAAATGATCCGAAAACGAAATCTGAGCACCCTCATCGAAGTAGATGGCGGCGTGACGACGGGAAATATGAAGGCCCTTTCTGAAGCGGGAGTGGATATTTTTGTCGCAGGAACCGCCGTTTTTAAAAATAAGGAATATCCTGATTATGGCGATGCCATTCGGGCGCTTCGACAGGAAGGTACTTTGTGATGACCGAAATAAATTTATCTCATCTTCTTGAAGCCCTTCACCCACTTGAAAAACAGGTCATGCGGGTTTTTGCCGAACAGGATCAATGTAGTCCAGAATTGCTTGCGAAATCATCAGGACTCAAACCTGCTCAAATTTCATCGGCGATTGAATGGCTCTTGGCGAAAAAAATGATTGTACTGTCCGATGAAAAGGTGAAGCTCATCGCAAGTTTGACTGAAATTGGAGAAAAATACGCTGCACTGAAAAATCCACCACTTCGCATGGCAGAAGAAATTTTGGAACGAGGTGAAGTGGGTATTCGAGAATTACAACAACGCACAGACATGGCGCCGGAAGAAAAAAGCAAGGCCATCGGGGCACTCAAGTCCAGCGGTGCGGTTTCTGTTGTGTCGGGTGGACGGTTTAAAATTTCAGATGAAGTGCCCTTGTCTGTTTTTCGTGATCTTCAAAACGTGATTGATGGCCTCAAGAAAAAAGACAGTCGCTGTCTTTTTTCTGAATTTTCAGCCGCAGAGCAGAGCATCATTGAGATCCATCATCGTAAACGCAGTCCCTCAAAAGGCATCTTTCGTGTGGATGAAGAAATTTCACGGATCTATCAAAAAACAGATTTATTCGCGCCCGTTTATGAAAAGGTTGTTTCCGAAAAAAGTGTTGAAACTTTAAGCGAACTCACGCCGGAAATTTTGAAAGAAAAATCCTGGCAGGGGAAAGTTTTTCGTAAATATAATATTCAGCTTCCCCCATCTCGTATCAGTGGTGGAGCCTTACATCCCTACAAAGTATTTTTGGATCAAGTGAAAACCAAGTTTGTTTCCATGGGTTTCTCCGAAATGCGTGGCCCTTTGGTTGAAAATGAATTTTGGGATATGGATGCCTTGTTTATGCCGCAATTTCATCCGGCGCGTGAAATCCATGATGTGTATTTTGTGAAAGACACGCCGCATGATCGATCTATTCCGAAAGATGTTGTCGACCGTGTGGCCGCCGCCCACGAAGACGGGGGCGATACCGGCTCACGGGGCTGGCGTTATCCCTTTGATGCCGAGCGCACACGACGACTGATATTAAGAAGCCAAGGCACATCGGTTTCAGCGCGGATATTGGGCGCAGGTGCAAAAAACCCTGGCAAGTATTTTTCCATTGCCCGCTGTTTTCGTTATGATCAAGTGGATGCCACACACGCGCCGGATTTTTTTCAGGTCGAAGGTATTGTGCTGGGCAAAGAAATTCACTTTCGTACCCTCTTAGGCCTGCTGACACTTTTTGCAAAAGAAGTGGCCCTGGCCGAAGAAATTAAATTTCTCCCCGCCTATTTTCCGTTTACCGAGCCCTCCGTTGAAATGCACGTGCGTCATCCAAAATTGGGATGGATGGAATTGGGCGGTGCTGGTCTCTTTCGCCCTGAAGTGACCGGGCCTTTAGGTGTGAATGTGCCTGTCATTGCCTGGGGTTTGGGTTTGGATCGCATGGCGATGATGGCTCTGGGTATCTCTGATATTCGTGATCTATTTTCTTCCGACTTAAATATGGTGCGGGAAAAACAACACATCAACAAGGTGAAACATGCCGACTATTGAAGTAAAAATAAGCGATTTTGAATCCCTCTTAAAAGACACGGTCGATGAAGAAAAACTTGAAACCTTGCTTGAAAAAGTAAAAGGCGAAGTCAAAGATTTTTTTCGTGAAAGTGATTCGGTCAAAATAGAATTGAACGACACCAATCGCCCCGATCTGTGGACCCCTGAAGGCATCGTGCGTCAAATTCGTCCTGCAAAGAGGTCCTGGTCTGAGCGCTATCCCTTTTTTGATACTTCAAATAAAGCCCAATACCATGTTGAGATTTCAAAAGAAGTCAGCACAGTGCGTCCTTATTTGGCGGCATGTATCTCACGGGGCATGACCGTGACTGCGCCCATATTGGATCAACT
>UOGF01000034.1_pt1 | contig 90840 bp, 81 predicted proteins | sample 1989081 | NCBI WGS metagenome assembly UOGF01 (sample SAMEA4712195, study PRJEB27164) | hydrothermal vent metagenome | biome: marine basaltic hydrothermal vent biome; feature: marine hydrothermal vent; material: mineral | place: Pacific Ocean | collected 2011-06-14/2011-07-23 | depth 1719 m
TTTTTGATACTTCAAATAAAGCCCAATACCATGTTGAGATTTCAAAAGAAGTCAGCACAGTGCGTCCTTATTTGGCGGCATGTATCTCACGGGGCATGACCGTGACTGCGCCCATATTGGATCAACTGATTCAGGCCCAGGAAAAGCTGGCCGATAGTTTTGGACGTAACCGTCAGATGGTTTCTATCGGGCTCTATCGTCTGCAAAAAATAAAATTTCCGGTCAAATATGATTTGGTTGATCCCGAAAGCACGTCCTTTGTGCCACTGGGTTTTGATACGCCGATGTCTTTAAAAGAGATCATCACAAAACACCCCAAGGGCATTGAATACGCGCACACCTTAAAGGGCGCGAAACAGTTCCCGATTTTAAAAGATGCCAAGGGGGAGATCCTTTCTTTCCCACCCATTATCAATAGTCGTGCTTTGGGCGAAGTTGAAGTGGGTGATTCGGAATTGTTTGTTGAAGTGACCGGAACGGATCAACGTATGGTGACTTTGGCGATTAACATTTTTGCCGCAAACCTTGCCGATCGGGGCGCTGAAATCGAGGCCCTTGTTTTGAATTATGCCGATCAAACCGATTTCGGGACGTGCTACCAAACACCTTATGATTTATCCGAAGCTGTTTCAGTCGACTTGCCTGAATTGAATCGCGTCTTGGGTGAATCCTTAGCCTTGCCAGAAGCCATTTCTGTTTTGGAAGCCTATGGTTTGAATGTGACGACGGCGGACGAAAAACTCACCGTGCGCGCCGCCCCTTACCGCGACGATTTGATGCATGCCATTGATTTAATCGAAGATTTTGCGATTTCCCGAGGCTATCATTCTTTTATCCCCGACATGCCCACGACCTTTACCGTGGGGGGGCTTTCGCAAATAGAGCAGTTTTCAGATGCCATGCGTCTCGCGATGGTCGGTTTTGGTTTTGAAGAAGTGGTTTCAAATATCTTAGGATCTGCCGAAGATTTTATCGAAAAAATGTCTTTGGGGTTTTCCGGGGACGTGAATCAAAGTCCACGCCCCGAAACCCAGATCGTTGCCATCGAAAACCCCATGACCGAGCGTTTTTCACTCCTGCGCTCCTGGCTCACGCCTTCACTGCTGCGTGTCGAAGGCGCAAGTTCCAAGGCTTTTTACCCGCATCGTATTTTTGAAGCGGGTGAGGTCGCACAATTGGCCCCTGAGCGCGATGATCATACGGTCACATTGATTCATCTGGCGGCCCTCGTTGCACATCCAAGTGCTAATTTTTCAGAACTACACACCGTGCTCGAATCCCTCTTTGCACGCCTCGCCATGCAATACACCCTCGAACCCCTTACCCATGCCAGTTTTATTGACGGCCGTTCCGGAAAAATAAAAATCGAAAATCAAGAAATCGGATTGATCGGAGAAATCCATCCAAAAGTGTTAGACGCCTGGCAAATTGGCATGCCCACAGTTGTTTTTGAAATTTCTTTAGAGGGGCTGCTGTAGACCTAAGACTCCTTTTTCGCGTCGTTTACGATGGAGAACTCTATTTTTGAATCTCCCTATCTTTAAGGGAGGTTTGCAGGTTCTTCAGAATACCTCAGAATCTTCACTTACTCCACTGTCTCTTTTCTGGGATCCACTTCTAATCAAAATGGAAGATCGCGACATAAAGTCGAGACTTTGACACAGGAGTGACGAAATTTGTCACTCCTGTTCCCTTATTTTTTTCCGGTCGGCATAAAACGTAAAGCAACGCCGTTATTGCACCAGCGTTTTCCAGTTGGTTTCGGGCCGTCGTTAAAGATGTGTCCTTGGTGCCCATCACAGCGGGCGCAGTGATATTCGGTTCGGGGAAAAAATAATTTAAAATCTATTTTTGTTTCGAGATGATTGGGGATCGACTCAAAAAAACTTGGCCAACCTGTACCACTATCGTACTTCATCTCTGAGGTAAAAAGTTCAAGATCACAACCCGCACAGACATAAATACCGGGACCATATTCTTTATCGAGCACACTCGAAAAAGGCTTCTCCGTGGCTTCTTCACGCAAGACATCATAGGCGAGCGGAGAGAGAATTTTCTGCCATTCGGCCTTATTTTTCACGATCTTTTTTATCCCATTTTGCACTGTTTTTGCGAACAAATTCGGCGCAGCAAATAAGCCCCCCAAACCCATCACAAAACCGCCTGTCCGGATCATAAAATTTCTTCGGTCCATGATTTATCCTCCCGACAATTGCTGAAAATCCCCCCACAGGGCCTCTAAACGCTGATCCCTTCCGCAGCTAAAGCGATAGAGTTTATAGCGAATCGGGTTTTTCTCATGAAAATCCTGATGGTATTTTTCAGCGAGGTAAAATTCAGATCCTTCGGTGATTTCGGTCACAATTTTGGCTTGAAAAGGCTTATTTTTTTCCAGTTTTTCTTTCGAGGCCAAAGCCAGCTTTTTCTGCTGATCGTTCTGATAAAAAATGCCACTGCGGTACTGATTTCCTTGGTCACAAAACTGACGATTTTCAACCGTGGGATCAATGCTACGCCAAAAAATATCGAGCAATTTTTCATAGCTGATACGGGTGTGATCAAATACAATTCGTACTGCTTCGGTATGTCCGGTGCCACCTGCGGAAATTTCCTGATAAGTGGGATCTACTGTGTGTCCGCCGATATAACCCGAGGTGGTCGAAATCACACCTTCCACCTGATCAAAATCATGTTCCGTACACCAAAAACAACCGCCTGCAAAAACGGCGATCTCTACGCTCTCATTGGCCATACTGGTTTTGGAACCCGCCATGACCGAAATCAAGAAAAGAGCAGTGAGGAATCTTCCGATGTCACTGTTTCTTATCGTTTTCATCGTGTCTCTCCCATTTGTTTATGATGATAGTATGACATAGATTTTTCAAGCACCCATCACGGAAATGTCACAATTTTATAACGCAAACTCTGGGAAGAGCATATAATCATGGTGCGTTAATAAGGCAGGAACTGCCCGGCTAATAAACAACATCAGCCGGGCAGGAGGGTCTGAGGTGAGTGAGTTCAACACGAAAATGTGTCACTTATTCGACTCAAAGAGGCTTATTTTGAGATTGGCTTTGCCCAGGATACAGACTGAAGAAATGTTTTAAAGCGGGTCAAAGGCACTTTCCATTTTTTTTCCAAGGCAGGAATATCGACAGAATAACCGACTCGATTAAACCAGGCGAACATCAGCGCAAAATCTCGACCCATCGCGGCTTCGGCTTGCTCGTCTGGAAGCGGCTCAAATCGTATCGGGCGATGCATTGTTTTTGAAAGCGCCTCAGCCACTTCAGGCATCGTCAGTGTATCTGAGGCTAAATCGATAGATTCTCCGATAAAATCTTCCGGACGTGTAAACGCCGCAGCCGCAAATGCGCCAATATCACGCAAAGCAATCATCATTGATGATGTCTCTGGCCACAAAGGCAGCGACAATACCCCTTCCGGAGAGGGCGGCCAATACGTTCCGAAGTTTTCCATAAAACCTACGGGTCGAAGAATCGTCGCGGGAAGCCCTACTTTGTGAATGTACTGCTCGACTTTCCATTTACTTTCAAAATGCGGAATACCGGTATTTTTATCGGCACTGCTCACCGAAGAAAACACGAGATGTTCCACTCCGGCAGCTTGGGCCGCATCGATCGTCGTTATGCCCTGCCGGACTTCAGCCTCCATCCCTTCTTCAAAAAAGGTGGTCATAAGAAAAACTTTTTTTACCCCTTTCAAAGCCAAATCCAAAGAAGCCCGATCACAAAGGTCCCCCATAAATACCTCAACTTCGCTTGATTTGAGGGCTTCGGCTGTTGAAGGCTTACGCGTCAGCGCCCTAACCTTTAAACCTTGCTCAGTAAGGCTTTTCATAACGGCTCCGCCTTGTTGTCCGCTTGCACCGCACACCAATATCGGTTCTTTTTCAGACATTTTTTCCTCCATAGATTATTAGGATTCGTTTTTAAAAATAACGATTTCTCCATTAAATCAAAAAAATACTTACCCTAGTAATAATCTTAAGTTTATTTAAAATCATTAGTTTCATTAATATAGTAATAGTAAAAAGGGACTTCTTCAAGTACGTACTTTTTTGTGCCTTAAGCGCATGAATGTAACGATAAAATTCGGGATGACACAGGAATGCGCGTGGGATGAGTCCAGACTTATCTTCCCGCACAACACTATAAAAAATTAAGTATTTCGATTTTCCAGGTCTTCCCAGCGTGTATACAGTCTGGCTACTTCTGCTTCGGCGTCCTGAAGGGTTTTAGTGCGCGCAATCAAGACTTCCGCGTCACTTTGAATGGCTGGATCTTGCAAAGCCTCGTTTGCGACCACAACCTTTGCTTCTGCCTTTTCAATTTTCTGAGCAATGCGCTTAAGCGCCTTACGTTCCTCAAAACTGAGCTTTTCTTGAACCTCCAGCGTGGCTTTTTTTTGAGCTTGCGCTATTTTTGGAGTTGTTTTTATTGAGGATTTATTCTGCTGTGCCCGTCGCCACTGCGCAAGGTCTGCGTGAAAAGAGACACTGCCATCTCCATTGAGCGAAAGCAGGACATCACTCAAACGCTCCAACAAATAACGATCATGGGTAATCAAGACAATTGCGCCGGGAAAGGCTTCCAGACTTTCTTCCAAAACTTCCAGCGTGGGGATATCTAAATCATTGCTCGGCTCATCCAAAAGCAAAAGATCGGCAGGTTTCAACATCAAATGGGCGATGAGTAAACGTGCCTGCTCCCCACCGGAGAGCCGCGATACCGGAAGCCCCAACTGATCCGCGGTAAAAAGAAAACGTTTGGCCCAGGAAACAATGTGAATGACACGCCCCTGAAAAATCACCTGCTCACCGCCTTCGGGTGCTAAGGCTTGTTGCACAGTTTGATTTTGATCCAACTGCTCTCGTTTCTGCCCAAAAGTCACAATTTTTAAGTCAGCTGCTTTTTTAATTTTACCCTTTTCTGGCTGGAGTACCCCGTTTAAGAGATCAATGAGCGTGCTTTTTCCACTGCCGTTTGCACCCAATAAACCCAGACAAAAACCGGGGGAAAGCATCAGATCGAGATTTTGAAAGAGTGTTTTTCCCGCACGAGACATGCCTAAGTTTGTTGTTTCAAGCAGTATTTTTGTGCGCCGATCTGTGGCATCAAAAGAAAATTGTGCACTTTGATCTTGGTGGTTACGCGCTTTGACCGCAGAAAGATCACCTTGTAATCTGCCCGCCTGGTCGATACGAAACTGTGCCTTTGTCGTCCTGGCTTTTGGGCCACGTGAAAGCCAGGCCACTTCCCGACGTACCTTGCTTGCAAGTGTCTGCTCTTGCTGACTTTGTGCATTTAAAAATTCGGCACGACGTCTTAAAAATTCACTGTAATTCCCTTCAATACGAAGATAACCTTCGGGATAGCAGCGATTGAGTTCGACGATGCGGTTTGTGGTCTGCTCCAAAAAAATCCGGTCATGACTGACAAGTACAAACGCAAAATTGGACGTTCTCAAATGCTTTTCCAGCCACAAGATTCCTTCTAAATCGAGATGATTTGTAGGTTCGTCCATGAACAAAATATCAGGTTTTTGCAGCAATGCGTGTGCAATAGAGAGACGTTTTCGCCATCCCCCGGAAAGCGTTCCGGCTTTTTGATTCATGTCTTCAAAAGCAATCCCTGTCACCAAGTCTCGCACATCTCGTTGAGAAACCCAGTTTTCTGCCATCTCCGGCATCTCTTCAAAAAGGATGTCGGAAACGGTTTTTTCAGGGTCAAGGGGTGGATCTTGAGAGAGATAGGACAGTTGTAAGTTCCGCTTTCGAGAAACAGTGCCCGAAGAAGGTTCAAGCAAGTCGGCCATTACTTTTAGAAGAGTGGTTTTACCCGAACCATTGGGGCCAATCAAACCCAAACGCTCACCCTGAAAAAAACCGAGGGACAGATCGGAAAAAAGGGTCTGCGGCCCATAAGTTTTTGAAATGGATTGGCAACTAATGAGAGGGGAAGAAGACATTATCTACGAAAATGCTGGATTCAGAACTTCCTTAAGCCGCAAGCGATTCTTTAATCACTTGATAGGCCGCAACCACACGCTGCAAGGCATGTTCATCGCTGCGGTCTCCGCCGCGGGTATCGGGATGGTATTTTTTTGCCAGACGCCGAAAGGCGAGCATGACTTGACGCAAGTTACAGCCTTCTTCAAGGTCTAAAGTTTCATAGGCTTCGGAGAGGGAGGAAATTTCTGTATTTTTTGAAGAAGCGTCCGGATGACTTTGTTTTGTAAATTTTTCTATAAAATCAGCTAAATTAAAGGGGCGACGACTCCGACGTCGGGCGCGTTTAAAAACGCTCGACTCAAGCGTATCCAACTGGTCTGCAACATAGTTTACCCGACCCGCAACTTGCCGAAGATTGGACATTCCCGTTACCTGACGAACCTCCGTCTGAAGCACCAGGAACAGGTCTTCAAAGTGGTAGGCTTTTTTCTCCACACTTAAATAGGTCATGGGCTGGGTTTCATAAAAACGAGAAAAAGCATGCTCAAGAACATCGGGTAATGCGGCCTTCATTTTTCCAAGATGACGCTGCAAACGACGCTTACCCAGGATCAACTTCTTGACATCACTGCCTACACCCATCAACGATCCACTCTATCAAGACACACAAGGGGAGTCGCCCGGATTTCCGCTCAGTCACTCCCCCTCTCGAACATACAAAAATTTAGCGCATTTATGACAGTTTTAAACTTGGCTTGGCTGATCCGATGGCGCTTTGCCTGCCGAAGCTTCCTTGGCAACATTTTCAGAAATCGCCTCTTCTGACAAACCTGCTTTCGCATCTAACTTTCGCTGTTTTTTTTCTTCTTTTTTCTTCTTTTTTGCAAGCTCTTTTTGACGTTTTTCATAAGAGTAGTTCTGTCTTGCCATTATGCCTCCTTTGATGATGATAAAAACCCAAGATCAATCATTAATCCCGGGATAAAAAACCGTCAAGCCGATAGGACTCCCTGGCTTTCAAGATACTGCTCATAGTTATGACTATAATCCACGATACCCTCAGGTGTCATTTCGATAATACGTGTCGCCAATGACGAAACGAACTCCCGGTCGTGACTCACAAAAACCAAAGTCCCCGCATAATTTTCAAGCGCACCGTTGAGAGACTCAATCGATTCCATGTCGAGATGATTGGTCGGCTCATCCATCAGCAGCACATTCGGACGTTTTAAGATGAGCTTTCCAAATAACATGCGTCCCTGTTCTCCCCCGGAAAGCACTTTGATGGATTTTTTCATGTCGTCTTTAGAAAACAAAAGCCTTCCTAATGTTGCACGAACAACTTGTTCGTCATCACCTGGACTACGCCATTGATTCATCCAATCAAAAACCTTCATGTCTTTTTCAAAATCATCGGTGTGATCCTGAGGGAAATAACCCACATTTGCATTTTCAGACCATTTCACAAGGCCTTTATCGGGCTGAAGACCGCGCACATCGTAATCCGGTAGAAGCGTGCGCAACAAGCTTGTTTTCCCAATCCCATTTGGACCGATAATCGCAATACGTTCTCCCACATCAATCGTAAAATTTAAATTTTTGAAAAGCGGCCCTTCGTCATAGGATTTTTCGATTTCCGTCAACTCTGCAACGGAGCGATAGAGTTTTTTATCTTGCTCAAACCGCAGAAAAGGGTAGACGCGACTGGAAGGTTTTACTTCTTCGAGTTTTATTTTTTCAATTTGATTTGCACGTGAGGTGGCCTGTCTGGCCTTTGAGGCATTGGCGGAAAATCGACGCACAAAGGTCTGTAATTCTGCAATCTGGGCCTTTTTCTTGGCATTGTTGGCCATCATACGCTCACGGACTGCCGTTGCAGCCGTCATGTATTCATCATAATTACCCGGGAACATACGGATTTCGCGATAATCAAGATCGGCCACATTTGTACAAACGCTGTTTAAAAAATGGCGATCATGAGAGATGATCACCATTGTAGATGAGCGTTCTTTCAATAAGTCTTCCAGCCAGCGAATCGCGTTCAAATCTAAATGGTTCGTAGGCTCATCCAAAAGCATCACATCGGGATCAGCAAACAGCGCTTGTGCCAACAAGACCCGGAGTTTCCAGCCCGAGGCAACAGCACTCATCGGGCCTTCATGTTGCTCCAATGGAATACCCAAACCCAGTAAGAGTTCACCCGCACGGGACTCTGCAGTATAACCGTCCATCTCGGCAAACTCGGCTTCAAGATCACCCACTTTCATGCCATCTTCTTCAGACATTTCAGGTAAAGCATAAATGCGTTCACGCTCTCTCTTAATTTCCCAAAGCGCAACATTGCCCATAATAACGACATCCAGGACCATCTCATCTTCAAAGGCAAACTGATCCTGGCGGAGTTTTCCCATTCGTTGATTGGGACCCAAAATAACCGTTCCTGTTGAGGGCTCTAACTCACCTGCTAAGATTTTCATAAAGGTTGACTTTCCCGCACCATTGGCTCCGATGAGCCCATAACGATTGCCGTCACCAAACTTTACCGAAACATGCTCAAAAAGTGGTTTTGAGCCAAATTGAATACTAATATTTGATGTAGAGATCAAGAACTTGCTCCTATCCAAAATCGGGTCGCCAATTTTGAATTTTATAAATTGTGAAAAAATAATAGCGAGCTGTACTTAAAAATAGCGGATTAGTCTAACAGATTGACTATTTTTATTCAAAAAAAGCACAGAAAAATAGAAAGCGTCTTTTGGGGGGAGATCCGTTTGAGTCTAAGTTGAACATGAAATCGTATTATATGGCTTACAGGCTTCTCTGATCAAGTGGAGGATTTATCATAAAAAAGCAACATGCTATTCGTAAAACCATGCAAAAAGCTGCGTGCACCAATTTGACCAATTTCTCCGGCACAGAAAAAACCAGATGCAGGGACGGGCCCTAGATGTTTTTGTATCGCCATAATATCGTGATTCTTGCAAGAAAAGAGACCTGCACCGCGTCCTGTACAGGAAAAAACCAAAGCACCCACCGGTTTTTTCTGAGGCCGTCGCTCTTCTTGAAGCGCAAGCAGACGGTCAAGATCTTCAATCGCGGCACCCGCATCCCGCACCTGAAAACGAATGCTTTGTCCCGGATGAATATCGTCTCCGATTGATCCTGCACCCGTTTTTTGATCCAGACGCATGAGTCCTCGAATTAAAAAATCGCCCCGTTGATAGCCGTCTTTCCCTTCATCCATCGCAATGCCAATTAAAATGGCTTGATGAAACAGCTTTTGGTCCTGCGCATCGGCTTCGCCTACGACTTCCTGTAGTACCTCTAAAAAGGAGCGGCCCCCGATTTCATAAATGACATTCTGCTCTGCTTTGGTCACCACAAAGGTTTCACCCACGGGACGACAGCCCTGAGAGACCACGGTGTCCGCAATAATGTCTCCGGTCAAGGCAATGCCCACCAGGCCTTGATCATACACATCCTCATTTAAAATCAAGGTATTGCCCTGTGGTTGCTGAGCGCCACTCGCTAATCCTCCTGCAACAGGACATCCCGGATAAGCGATATTCAAACCACGAATACAACTTTGCAGGTCGAATAAAAAAGGATCCGGAAAAAGAAAAAAGATAGGATTTTCATTCGGGAAGATATCAAAAAAACGATGCCAGTCGGCTGGGCCTTGCATTTGTTTTAATTCAGTTTGATCCAAATAAAACGGACTGACCCGAACCCCCGGACATTTCGCAAGCAGCAAAGACCCACCCGGCGCGTCTTCAATTTCAAGATTGCTCGCAATTACACCAGAACACGTACCCACGACTAAATGGGAAATTGCAATATTTTCACGCAGTCCCGCAGCGATTTCCTGAACGGCATCATGAGCAATGCAGGAAAGAAATAAAATGCCAAAATCAAATTCTCCCGGTGGCCCTTCACTTAAGGTCGAAATAATTTCATCTACGTCGCCAGACGCTGCGTATCTGTTTTCAAACTGCATGTTTTATTTTCGCACTCCAGGCCTATCGATAGGGGTTTTAGCACGTGTTTTTTCCAACCACCACTTTAGGATTTTAGGGATGTTTCCCTTAAAAATTTTCTCCGCATAATAACGGTCACTGGCACGTTTGTTGGCCTGTGCCAATGTCGGATAAACATGAATGAGGCCGGAAACCGCAGCAACAGACAATCCTTTTTTGACCGCCAAAGCATATTCGTGAATCAAATCTCCCGCATTCGCACCCAATATATCACAGCCAAGAATTTTTCCTTTTGATGTGCACACCAACTTAACAACACCCTTTGTCACGCCCTCAATAATGTGTCGGTCATTATCTTTCACTTCATACCGAAAAATAGAAATCTTTTTTTCACCGAATTGCTGCTTAGCCTGTTTTTCAGATAAACCGACATGGGCTAACTCAGGATCGGTATAGGTCGCCCACGGCACGACATCATAAGAGACCTTGCGTTTTAAAAATGGAATAAGCGCATTGCTAATAACGATGCCCGCTTGATACTCCGCCATGTGGGTAAAAAGATAAGGCCCGGCCACATCGCCACAGGCATAAATCCGGGCATTCGTCGTCACCAGGGAAGCATCTACTTGAATGCCACTGCGTCCGACGGCAACACCCGCGACATCAAGCCCCATGTTTGTGGTTCGCGGCCGCTTCCCTGTCGCCAACAAAAGGGTATCGCCCTCCACCACAAAAGATTCATCCCCGCGCTGACACCGAAGCTTAATCGTGCCGTCTTTTTCTGAGACCTGTATCGCGCGTGTGCCGACATGAATCGTCAATTCTTCATCCAAATAGCCATGCAATAAACAAGAGAGTTCTTTATCGTCATTGTGCAGGACACAATGCAAGGTTTCAATCAAGGTCACCTGGCTACCCAAGCGCGCCATCGCTTGCCCAAGTTCACAGCCAATCGGCCCCGCACCAATCACAATAAGGTGTTTGGGTTGTTTGCGAAGATCAAAAAAGGTTTCATGTGTCAGATACGACACATCTTTTATCCCCTCAATCGGCGGCACCACTACACTGCCCCCCGTGGCAATGCAAAACCGGCTGCCGATGAGGGTTTCACCATTGACTTCAATGCGGTCGTATCCGGTGAACCGTGCGTGGCCTTGAATGACACGAATTCCCATTTTTCTAAATCGCTCAGGATCATCGTGCGGCTCGATTTTCATAATGGTTTCATGCACATGCGCCATGACGCGTGAAAAATTAACCTGTACTGGCCCCAGCTCAAACCCTTCTTTTTGTGCAAGATCCAGTTTCCGTTTTGTTCGTCCTGCCTCAATTAAGGCCTTGCTCGGCACACAACCCGTCCAAAGACATTCTCCCCCCAGTTTGTCTTTTTCGATGAGGGCTACTTTTGCACCCAATTGTGCCGCGCCACTGGCCGTCACAAGCCCGGCAGCACCTCCGCCGATCACAATTAAATCATAAACTTCCATGCGACCCTCCATACTCATTATGGTTTTGCAACATCAATTTTATCTTTCACCGCAGACGATTTTTTATATTTATTGTAAAACACGGGTACGAGGGAGAGCAGCCCCAAGAGCACAAAAGCACCCAAGACACCGGGAGAGGCAATATCTTTGAGTGAATTAATTTGCCCTAACTGTTTTCCCGCATTGGTATAAACAATACTGCCCGGCAAGATACCAATGGCCGTTGTAATGACATAGGTTGAAAGCTTGATCCGTGTCATCCCCGAAGCCAGATTTACGAGAAAAAAGGGAAAGAGCGGGATCAAACGAAGCGTCAGCAAATAGCTAAAGGCGTTATCTGTAAATCCCGATTGAATCCCGGCCAAACGCTTGCCAAACCTTTTTTCAATACTGTCACGTAAAAGATAACGCGACACCATAAAAGCCAGGACCGCACCCGATGTTGCGCCCACATTCACAAATAATGCGCCCAAAAAAGTGCCATACAAAAAACCGCCCGCCAAGGTCAATATCGTGGCCCCCGGTAAAGAAAGTCCCGTTTGAAGGGTATAAATGAGGATGAAAAGAATGACGGTCAAGACATAATTTTCTTGCGTATAGGCCTTCAGCGCGTCTTTATTTTCCTTGAGAGACGCAAGAGTGACATACTGTCCCAGATCAAAAAAAGAAAAAACGGAAATGCCGAGAACAATAAGGGCCAAAAGAACCCATTTCCCAGTCGATTTTTTCACAGGATTTTGTTGCGGTTTATTCATGCCATCCCCCAAATAGAACGTTATTTAGATCCTAACATAAAGCAACTGAGTGGCATCATGATGTATGGGAGAATACAAGCATATCGATTATTTAGAACCCTCAAGGAACAGAACCCGTCCCCAGTTTATCAAAGCATGGCATGGAGAAAGCAAAAGAGGCTCACCCGGAGTGTTTTGAAAACCTGAGACAGCCCTCATGAGTCCTTGGGGAATAAGACCCCTTATGATTTTATGAAGACCTATCAAATGACAAAAACCTCTACTTTTATCTAAGACTAAAAATGGGGGCTCTACACACAGGAAGGATTTTAATTTACGAAAATCTATGATATCACGCATAATAGGTGTATACTCACCTATTATGACTCAAAAAAACCCTCAGGTTGACTTAAAACACATGTCCAGTTGCGCCTGTTTTAATTTGAGAAAAACCACCCGTGTGATCACACAATATTATGACCACAGCATGAAATCTTTAGGTTTACGCGGCACACAATTTACAATTCTAGCCGCCCTCTCTGAAGCAAAATCTGTTACGATTTCACATCTCGCCGACTTTTTAATGATGGATCGCACGACACTCACCCGTAATCTCAAGCCACTTGAGAAGCAGGACTTGCTTAAAATTATCCCGGGAGCCGACCAAAGAACACGCGAACTCCGTCTCACAAGAAAAGGACACAAAACCTTCAAAGCAGCAAAACCCCTTTGGGAAAGGACTCAAAGTGAAATCATCGACAAACTGGGAGAAGCCAAACTCAAAAAACTATTGTTTATGCTGAATGAAACCATCGCAATCACAAAATAATTCATATTTTTTATGATTTTAGGTGTAATTACACTATTAAAAATAGAAAGGAAAAATAAAATGAATTCATCTACTCCAGTGCCCACAAAGAACAAAACAAGAACATCCAGTTCAGAAAAAAATATTTTAGATGCGGCAATGCTCAAACGGCTCTGTTTGAAAGCGGGTACTGATGATGTCGGTTTTGTTGAGTTGGATCGTCCCGAACTTGCCGATCAGCGAGATGACATCCTCGCCATATTTCCCAAAGCGAAAACGCTCATTAGCTTTGTCTGTCGTATGAATCGTGAACCCATACGCAGCCCGGCCCGTTCTATCGCCAATTTGGAGTTTCATCACACCGGAGAGCAAATAGACGCAGTCGGACGCTTAATCGTTTCGGCACTTGAAAACAAAGGCATTGCTGCTATCAATCCCGCCATGGGTTTTCCAATGGAGATGGAGCACTGGCCGGGAAAACTCTGGGTGGTCTCGCACAAACCCATCGCCGTCGCCGCAGGACTGGGGGCTGTTGGGATTCATCGCAATATTATCCATCCAAAATTTGGCAATTTTATTTTGCTCGGGACGATCATTACCGATGCAAAAATCAGCAGCTACAATCAGGCCCTTGATTCCAATCCCTGTTTAGAGTGCAAACTCTGCGTGGCGGCCTGTCCCGTCGGGGCCATTTCAGCAGACGGACATTTTGACTTCTCCGCCTGTTACACACATAACTATCGCGAATTTATGGGTGGATTTACCGACTGGGCCGGACAACTTGCCGACAGTAAAAATAGAAAAGACTACCGAAAAAAAGTCTCCGATCCCGAATCTGTTTCGATGTGGCAAAGCCTGTCTTTCGGCGCCAATTACAAAGCCGCTTATTGCCTCTCCGTCTGTCCCGCCGGAGAAGAGGTCATCGGCAACTACACATCAAACAAAAAACAACATTTAAAAGAAGTCGTCAAACCCCTGCAAGAAAAAATAGAACCGCTTTATGTCATCCCCGGTTCAGATGCAGAAAAATACGCCGCAAGACGCTTTCCGCACAAACCCTTAAAAAAAGTCAATGGCACACTCATCCCTTTAAGTATTGAAGGGTTTTTAAACAGTATTTCCATCGTCTTTCAACGTGAGGCGGCAAAGGGCCTCAACGCAACCTATCATTTCACTTTCACAGGAAAAGAATCTGCAAAAGCCACTGTTGACATTCGAGAGCAAACGCTCTTCGTTCAAAAGGGACATGTGGGAAAAGCCGACTTAAAGATGTGGGCAGATAGCGCAACATGGCTCAATTTTTTAGCGAAGGAACAAAACATCGTCACCGCCCTGCTTCGTCTAAAAATCAGGATTAAGGGCTCACCCAAACTGCTGCTGGCTTTTGGGAAATGCTTTCCGTCTTAAATCAGGCCTTAATTTTTTGTACGCGTCTGTGATACTTTGCTGAAAGAACACATTAAAACACTGCAGATAATTAAAAAATAATTTACCTTATCACTTTTATGGGGGATTAATAATGAAACACAGATACAAGAGAATCTTCACGGGCATTCTGCTCATCGGTTTTATGATGGTTTCCCCGCTTCAGGCACAGGAGCACGGATCAAAAACACATGGGCACACAAAAGAACCCGCTAAAAAAGAAAGTGCTCACAAACCCAGCAAGTCTGGGCATCAAAAAGGACATTCACAACACAAGGGGGGTCTGCATCTTTTTTCACCGGATTGGCACGGAACCCTCAGCGAACATCAAAAAGTAGAGGTCGATGAAATGCACTTGAGGCTGATGAAGGATACCGCCGCGATCAAGGCGATGATCACCGTTAAAAAGACCGAATTGGCGGTTTTGGCGACCCAAGATCACGCAAAGCTCGAAGCCATCAATAAAAAGATCGACGAAATTCTGGATCTGAAACGCCAAAAAATTCGCGCGCGATACGCCCATATCATTGAAATGCGTGAAATGCTTTCACCAGAGCAACGCATTTCATACGACATGCGTATTATCAGCCAAGCCGCAGGCCGAAAAAAATAGCGGATACAATTTAATAGAATTTAAGAGGAAAGCACCTTCATGCTCAATAATGACATCTTACGCCGTATTCGTTACACCTTCGACCTTGACGATTCAAGCATGATTACGATATTTGCTTTAGCAGATCGTCAGCTTACACGTGCACAAATCAGTGATTTGCTAAAAAGAGACGATGACCCTGCCTATACGCCCTGTAACGATACCTTGTTTGCCACATTTTTAAATGGGTTGATTCACCATAAACGCGGCAAAAAAGAAGGGCCACCCCCCAAAGCTGAAAAACATTTAAGCAACAATCTCATTTTTTTAAAATTAAAAATCGCACTCAATCTGCAAGCAGATGATGTCTTAGAGATTCTGGCCCTTGCCGATTTTCGACTCAGCAAACACGAACTGAGCGCATTTTTTCGTAAACCAGGACATAAACACCACCGTGAGTGTAAAGACCAAGTTTTGCGTAATTTCCTAAAAGGTCTTCAACTCAAATATCGGGATGACCCTGATGATAATCCCGTCTATTTGAGACCCTAAAATGTCACACTGAACCCTGTTTGACAATAGTGTCGCGTTCAGCCTGCACTGTAATAAGAAATGGGTTTGCTAAAATTAAGGATGGGATCTATTCGATAACGTCCCGCACATTCAGAGAGCGATTTTTTTACGATGGTCTTCCGAAAAACTTCATCAATTTTCAACCAAGCATCGACCAATTTCTGCGGCGCGGCCACTTCTTCGAGTGCTTCTATCAGTAAGCTTTTCCTCAGATCATAAAGTTGATCCGTGATATACATATGGGGATGGGCTTTGGATGGTTTTCGACCCGCAAAGCGGTTTTCTCCGCCCAGCGCACCTGTCATAAAATCTGTCTGCTGCTGAATAATTCTTTCCTTTTCAACCACTTGAAAATACAAAGCCAACCAAGGGTCGTCATAAACCTTCTCATAAAAGGTTTTATTTACATCTTCGATAAGCCCTCTATTGATCTGCATACTCTCCATTTTCATCTTTTCGAACTGTCGATATCCAGGCCATGACTGAACAAATCCCTGATCCTAAGGTATCATGCTAAAGACGCATGTCAATGAAGCCGCGTCACACCTTCGTCGTCTAAGTACTCCGAAAACTCTGGAACCGTTCCCCGACTTCTTCACTTAGCCGAACTGCATTTTTTTAAATTCTGGATCGTATTGTATTGTATCCCTTGAACACGGATAGAATCCTTCCGTCTCTTTTCAGATCTGGATGAAGTCAGGGACAAGACCTCTCATCAATTTCTGATGGCTCGTCAATGACCAAACCCCCTACTTCTCATTGGTCTTAATTCGGGGGTCTTGACAAGTATTACCTCAAGAAAAGGTAAACCCTTACAAAAAAGCCATGCCGACTTCGTCGGCGAAGTGCATGCCTTTGCGGGTGAGTTGGATTCGACCTGATTCTTCTTGCAGTAGTCCGGCGTCTTCTAGGCTTTTACGCGTCTCTCTAAAAATGGCATCCTCTGAGAGGGTTTGTGCGGGGATGCCTTCTGTTTTTCTGAGGCCGAAGATGATGTGGTCGATTGCAGCATCGCGGGGTAAGATTTTTTCTTGTTCTGTGACGGGGAGTTTTCCTGTCTCCAGTTTTTCAATATAGTCTGGAATTTTATCGGTGTTGACGGAGCGTTTTCCATCAATGTAGGAATGGCCAGAGACGCCGAATGACAATACCGCTTCCTGATTCCAATAACGCAGGTTGTGCCGACTTTTATGTCCTGCTTTGGCGAAGTTGGATATTTCGTATTGTTTGTAGTCTGCTCGTGCGAGTTGTTTGCGTGCGCGGTCGTAAAGCGTGGCAGACGTATCTTCCGAGCACAGATTCAGTTTCCCTTCCCTGTATTTTTTGTCAAAGAGTGTCCCTGCCTCAATGGAGAGTGCATAAATGGAAATATGTTCTGGCGAAAGGGCGATGGCTTGTCTCAGGGTTTTTTCCCAATCCTCAGGGCTTTCATTCGGCAAGCCATACATGAGGTCGATACTGATATTTAAAAAACCAGCCTCCCGTGCATCTTGAAAAGCGGTTATGGCTTCTTGTGCGCTGTGGTGTCGCCCCAGTTGTTTAAGCTGTTTATTTGAAAAAGACTGCATGCCGAGCGAAAGCCGATTGATGCCTATTTTCAGAAAGTCACTGAGCTTATTTTTATCGACCGTTGCGGGATGTGTTTCGAGCGTGATTTCTGCATCTTCTCCGATGTTAAAGCGGTTTTGGCAGTGAGCGAGCAGGTCTTGTAATACTTCTGGCGGGTAGTGACTGGGTGTACCTCCCCCGAGATACACACTGGTGATTTTTCGTCCTGTAATTTCAGACAATGTCGCATATATTTCGATTTCTTTTTCAAGGGCTTTTATGTAGCGCGTTGCCCAGCGTACACGATAACCTTCGACATCAAAGGCGCAGAAGGCACAACGGGCGATGCAAAAGGGAAAGTCGATGTAGAAGCCCAGGGTTTTCATGTGTTGGCGTTCTCGTTTATGCTCAAAGCATTGAGCATTTTAATTGTGGCTTGTGGCAGGGATTCTTGCTGGTTGCGAAGGTGTTTCAGGTGTTCTTTTAAAAGAAACAGATCGGCGGGATGGTCGATGTCGTACCAAAAAGGCAGTAGTTTGTAGTCGTATTTTTGTTGATTAAGTATTTTAAGTGTCTTTGTCAAAACGCTTTCAGTGCCCCAGGCAAGACTGGCAAAAAAGAGGGGCAGGTTTTTTTTGTTTGCATTGCCTCTCTTTTGTATTCCGATCAAATAATAACCGCCGTCCAAACCCGGTCCTAAAACGAGGTCTGTACTTGAGAGTTTTTCAAAGGCTTGCCGAATAAAATCGAGCGGAAGGGTCGGGGAGTCGCAACCGATGATGACGATTTTTTCAAAACCCTTTTCAAATCCCCATAAAAAGGCATTGTGCATGCGTTCACCTAAGTCATTTCCTTTTTGAAGGATGAAACGCAGATCGTATTCTTCTCCACAGGCTTGGAAAAAGGGATGTTCAATTTCAGGGGCACAAGCAATGGCACATTGTACTGAATCTGTTGTTGCAAGTTGTTTTGTTGTGTCGAGCAGATCTTTGATAAAGGCTTCCTGCAATTTTGCCGCTTCAACTTTGGAAAGCATAGGTGTTAAACGGGTTTTAACTGCCCCGGGTTCTGGGGCTTTCGCAAAGAGAATGAGAAGTTTGCACATGAGGTTTATTTCAATCGAAGATTCGGATAAGAAAAATTATCGGATGTTTTGTCGTATGAAATCAAGTTTTCAGTGAAGATTTGAAGCAGTGCCTTTTTTTTCAAAAAGGCGAAAAAAAGCCCCGCCGGAAAATTTTTCCGACGGGGCTTTTCCAAATTCAATAAAATTGTGTACTAGGAAATTTTACTGACGTTGACGGCTTGTGGGCCTTTCTGACCTTGGGTGATTTCGAATTCAACTTCATCGCCCTCGTCGAGGGACTTGTAACCGTCGCCTACGATCGCTGAAAAGTGGACAAAAACATCGTCTCCACTTTCAGGGGTGATAAATCCAAAACCTTTGCTGCCGTTAAACCATTTTACTGTTCCTGTACTCACTGTTGTGTTCTCCTGTTATGTTATCAGCGATGTGCTGACGAAATGCCCAAAGTCGGCCAAATTAGCAAAAAAAAACTGTAGCGAAATGGAAAGAGCTACAGTAAATTACATTTTCTGTTCACTTTCATACTATGGACCTATTGAGTTTATACCATATCAATAATTTAAGCGCAATAGCCTTAAAATACACGCTGACCTGAATGAAGATCCTCTCTTTTTCAAAGGCCATTTGCCGACTTAGCTCTGCTGACTGTTGGTGTCCTGGTTTTCCCCTCATTTAAAAAAATATTGACAAGCTGTGTTTTGATGGCTAGTATTTGTTTTGCAAGTGAGAATGAATATCAATATTGACGTCTTGGCCAGCGATCCTTTGAGAACCCGCGCCTGAAGTCCAAATCTAAGAGATCAAAGCGCGTATAAAATGAAATAAGGAGGTTCTTGAAAGATGCAAAACAGAGTGATGCTGGCCCTACTGACCCTGACAAGTCTCATGTTCGCACAGCAGGGGAGAGCTGAGGAAACAAGGGATGTGCAGGTATTGGACAAAATAAAGGTTATCGGTCATCCGGATGATCTTGAAACGACGCCGGGTTCCGCACAGGTGGTCACGAAAGAAGAAATTCGCCAGCAAAGTTATGATGACGTGAGTCAGGCGCTGAGAAAAGTGCCGGGGGTTTACGCGCGGGGAGAGTTCGGCGGACTGTTTCCCAGTATCAGTTTGCGCGGGGTGGACACGAGCCGTAGTGCGAAGGTCTCTATCATGGAAGATGGTGTCTTGATGGCGCCCGCACCTTATTCCTCGCCATCGGCTTATTATGCGCCCACGGTGGGTCGAATGAGTGGCTTGGAAATTTTAAAAGGTTCGAGCCAGATCCAGTATGGTCCACATACCACCGGGGGTGTGATCAACTATCTTTCCACGCCGATTCCCACAAAGGAAACGGTGTATCTCAAGTCGATGTATGGCAGCTTTAACGAACTACGTACCCACGCTTATCTTGGAAATACCATCGACACGGCGGTTGGGCGCTTCGGATTTTTGCTGGAAGGTTATGCACGAAAGAACGACGGATTTAAGCAAATTGATAAGACCTCCGATTTTCGTGACAGCAATGACACCGGATTTACAAAGACAGAACCGATGATTAAGCTGTCCTGGGAGCCGGATACCGCGATGTATCAACGCATTGAGCTTAAATACGGTCAGACCGAACTGGATGCCAATGAAACCTACCTCGGTTTAAGTGAGGCTGATTTCAAGGCGAACCCCACACGACGTTACGCGGCTTCGCGTTTTGACAACATAAAAGCCAAACAAGAGCGTAGCTATCTGCGTTATGCCCTTAGTCCAAACGACAATGTGGATATCATTACAACACTTTATTCCAACGAATTTAAGCGCAATTGGTACAAGCTAAAAGATCTGCGAAATGTGAATGGCAATACCGTCGGACTTTCCGCTGCATTGGCCGGCGCGCAAAATGGTGAGGGTTTGGCCTGTTTGAAAGGGGACTTTGTCTGTACTTTGCGGGTGCGTGCGAATAACCGATCCTATAAAGCGAAAGGTGTGGAGACCGTAAGCTACTATCGTTTTGGATCGGAGGTGCAGCATGAAATTTCGTTTGGCATTCGTTATCATGTGGATTCCGTGCGGCGTTTTCAATGGGACGACGATTATGCTCAAGCAGCCAACGGGACGATTTCATCCCTCACGCCGGGCACGCCCGGTGATGCTGGAAACCGTTTTCAGGAAACGAAGGCCCTGGCATTTTACCTTCAGGATACGATTGAAGCCGGAGACTGGACTTTTGTTCCGGGTATTCGTTACGAACGTCTGGATCAAAGATCGGAGGATCCAAAAGGCATACTGCAAGCTGCGGGCGGCACAAAACAAAGGGACGGAAAGAATCGTTTTGACATGGTGGCCGGAGGCTTGGGTGTCTCCTATCGTGTGAACGAGATGTGGACAACATTTGGCGGCATACATCGCGGTTTTTCGCCGCCCAGCCCCAGAGGCACACGGGCCGGTCTTGATCCTGAGACCAGTCTGGCCTTTGAAACCGGGGCGCGCTACAGCAACCGGAGTCAAGCGCTCGCCGCTGAAGCGGTTTTATTTTACACACAGTTTGAAGATTTGATTGTGACTGATAATATTGGTGGTACTGGCTTGGGTAACGATGAAAATTTTGGTGAAGTCGATATCTACGGGCTTGAATTTTCGACACAGATTGACCCTGGAATCGCGAATCAATGGAAAGTCCGTAACCCCTGGTTTTTCACCTTAACCTATACCAACGCGGAACAACAAAATGACGCACGATCAACCGATCCGGAGTCCATTTTCAGTTTCGGAAAGAAGGGGAACAAGGTCCCTTATATTCCAGAATGGGTTTTAAGTGTGGGTACCGGTGTGGAAACAGACCACTGGGGAGCTTTTCTTTCGGGAAGTTATGTGGATGAAAGCTTCGCCACCGCCAATAACAGCATACAGCAAGTCAACGGCAATGGTGATCCCGATGCGCGTTTTGGAAAGACCGACAGCTATTTTGTAAGCGATATCACGGGTTTTTACCGTATGAGTGAGACTGTGAAGCTCTTTGGCGGTGTGCAAAACCTCTTAGATGAGGAATATGTCGTATCGCGTCAGCCGAGTGGCCCACGTCCTGGCATGCCTTTGTTTGGATATGTGGGTATTGAAGTGACGATGTAGTCGGTCTGTGCGGCGTGAGGTTTGATTAAATAAGTGAGGGGAGATGACATTTTATAAGTTACTACAACAAGGTGGGCCGGTGATGTATGTCTTGCTGGCGCTGTCCGTTTTGGCCACGACAATTATACTGATGAAGCTATTTCAGTTTTTTCAAAATGGATTATACCGAATGGCTTTTATTGAGCAGAGTCTAAGTGCCTTACACACGGATGGGCCGGGTGAGGCTTTGCGTCTCTTGAAAAATAAAGACAACCCCGTCGCACGGGTGATGCAGAGTGCCCTGCACTGCGGTGCAGACCCCGCCATGTCCGCCAAGGACGTGGATGCGGAAGTGAGTCGCATTGGCTCTCAGCAGATTCGACAACTCGAATCCTGGTTACGGGGTCTTTCTTCCATCGCCCATTTAAGCCCGCTGCTGGGTTTGCTCGGCACCGTCGTTGGCATGATCAGCGCCTTCATGCAGCTTGAAGCCGCAGGCAGTCGGGTGGACCCTTCTTTGCTTTCCGGTGGCATCTGGGTCGCGCTCTTGACCACGGCTTTTGGTCTGACGGTGGCGATTCCTTCAATGGCGGCTTTCTATTATTTAGAGGGAGAAGTGGACAAAGTCCGCGCGGCCATGAATGATGCTTGTGTCCGAGTGCTGCTTTATTTCAATAAAAACACCGAAGTTTCTGCGCATGAGCTGCCTCTACTGGAGGAGGAACACTATGGTGTTTGAGGGCCGTTCTCGGATTCGTACACAATTGGATATGGCACCACTCATTGATGTGGTCTTCCTGCTGCTTATTTTCTTTATGCTGACCAGTACCTTTTTTGTTCCAGAGGCAATTGATTTATCGCTTCCCCAATCAAAGAGTGCCGTGGTGAGTGATTCGCCTTCGATCACTCTAACCCTGGATCATTTAGGTGTTTTGAATCTTAATGGAGATCGTGTCGCATTGAAGGACTTGCGCGTAGCGCTTGCGCCACTTTTGAAAACGGATGGCAGTCTTGCGGTCGCGCTGAAAAGCGATGCCCGCACGGCGGTGCAGCAATTGATCGAAGTAATGGACGAGGTGCGCGCGGCCGGAGGAAACAATATCGCTTTATTCACGACACCTGCTGTGCCTTAAGGTCATCATGATGCACAATCGTCTGCATTTCAGAATGGCTTTCCTGTTCGCACTTTTACTGCATGGTGGCCTCATGGCTTGGTCTAGCCTTCCCGTAGAGGACGTTTTGCCTGAGTCGCCTCCGCCGCTTCGGCTCAGTTTGTTGGCCTCTGTTGCTGAAACTGAGGTTGAGGTCGCCTTGCCCGTTTCAGCACCGCAGAAACAGCCTCCGGAACTGGTGGTTGAACCGGAACTGGTGCTTGAACCGGAACTGGTGCTTGAACCGGAACTGGTGCTTGAACCGGAACTGGTGGTTGAACCGGAACTGGTGCTTGAACCGGAACCGGTGGTTGAACCGGAACTGGTGCTTGAACCGGAGCCGGTGGTTGAACCGGAATCGGTGGTTGAACCGACTGTTACGGCTTTTTCTGAGCGTGCTGCGCCCTCTCCAGATCCAGAGGCCATGGCAGCCTATCAAAAGCTGCTTGCCGCCTGGTTGGAAAAACACAAATATTACCCGCGCCGTGCCAGACGTCTGCGTATAGAAGGCGAAGGTTGGTTACGTATCCGTATTGATCGTGCCGGGCGGGCACAGGACATCAGTCTTGAACGCACAACCGGCAATCGGCTTTTGGATCAGGCAGCACTTGAGATCGCCCGTCGGGCAGACCCTTTTCCTGTCATGCCAAAAAAGGATGCCCGCCGGGAGCTGGAGTTTATTGTGCCAGTTGCATTTGTTCTACGGTAAGGAAGCTTTATAATAAGTCTGGGTTGAATTTTTCGAGAGATGAGATTTCAGATTCAAGACGCAAATTTTGGGAATAGCACGCTATTTTCAAAATTTGCAATGCAGAAGCTGAGCATCAAAAAATTGTAGAAATCGTCCTAAAATCAGGTACTGACTTCGAGTGAAATCGAGGGTCGGCTTTCTGTGAAATCACACACTGACTTCCCCTGAAATACACTTCCCCCTTCGACAGAGTAAATACCGCCTTGCTCGGTCAGCCGGATAAGCAATTGTTTGGAGTTATGCCAGTCGGTCAATGCCAGAGGAGAAATGCCAAAGGCCTCCGCCAATTCATTACAAGCAAGCGGTTTGTATTCAATTTGTCTCTCATCGCGAAAACGATACAGCAAGATATTGTATCGGGCCCACAGCCAGAAACTGAGCATCATCACGCTAAACAGCAAGAGTACTCCCATAAAGATCTCAGGATTAAACGCGGTCTCAACACCGGCTAAGACAGGTTCAAAGATCGGCAACAATAGATAAAGCCACAATAGCCACAAAGTTAGGGTCATCGTCCTCTGTACCAACCTTCGGACTTTTCCCTGACGGTCCGGGTTTTCAATCAATAGATTTTTCATGGGCGTACTCCTCTGTCAGGGCTGACCCAGACGGCACGCTGACCGCGCGGCCTTAACAAGGCTTTAGGCACAGCGACCACCAGGGTCAATAAGTTGATTAACCAATACACCAGTGGGTACCAAATCATCCAGTAATACAGTTTCCCCAAGCCTTTCTCGTAGCGTCCGTCAATATAGAAACTGACCGCGAACTGAATCAGGCAAGTAAACCCCAGTAAAAGGCTGGTAGAGCCGGGTAAAAGAGAAAATGTTGCCACACTTTCCATCTGAGGAATGAGCTGTATTATCGGAAAGAGCAAGATCAGGGAAAGAATCGTGTAGGCCCATAACATACTGATTAGGTATTCTACAAACAAAAACCACAGACGTCGTTGGCGAAAATGAAGAATCTGCGATAAGTAACGAATGAAGACTTCTACTCCGCCTTGTGCCCAGCGCAAGCGCTGGCTCCACAATCCCTTGAGGGTTTCCGGCATCAAAATCCAGCAGAGGGCATTGGCTTCAAAACGAATGTCCCAGCCTCCCAGGTGGAGCTTCCAACTGATATCGATGTCTTCGGTAATGGCATCCGTACTCCAGTAGCCCACTTCTTGTAAGGCGGACTTGCGAAATCCAGCCACCACACCTGAAACCGTAAACACTCGGCCGTAAATACGCTGCGCACGCTTGATCAAACCAATAATGGAAGAAAACTCGCCCACTTGAATTTTACCCAGTAAAGTAGAACGAGTCCGCACACGTGGATTGCCGGTCACTGCGCCGACACGGGAGCCATCAAGGAAGTGTTTCATAATCCAGGCCGTTGCATTGGCATCCAGCAAGGCATCACCATCAACACAGATCAAAAATTCGTTGGGTGATGCCATCGCTCCCATACACAAAGCCGTCGCCTTGCCTCGGTTTTCTGCCAGATGTACAACGCGTAAGCGGGCGTATTTTTTAGCCAGTGTTTTGAGTAACTCCCCTGTGTTATCGGTGCTGCCGTCATTGATGGCAATAATCTCAAAATTGGGATAATGCTGTTGATTCAGAGCCTCAAGGGTTTCCTGTAAATTTTCACCTTCGTTATGACAGGGAATGAGGATGCTCACCGGGGGACAGCTTGATAACATTTTCAGTCCATCATCACCTGTGGGCTGTCCACGCTCCCATTTAAAGAAATACTGCAAACCACCCACTATCCAGACATAAGCCATGAAGAGGGGATAGCCAGAGGCAAAAACAAGCGCCCAATTCAAATAGATTGAAAGCCACATTTCCATGATTAATCTTCCTTCAGAATAGGAGACAAGGAGATGAAGGGTCTCACTGCTTCGAGTGATGGTTGTCCCTGAATGAAATCATCCGGGTAGTACCCAAAGTTGCGCACACCATTGTGCAACAACAGTCTCATCTGGCGTGCCAGCACAGCCCCCTTAATGGGGGTTTTCCGACGCCAGTCAATGCTTTGCAATTCAAATACGGTTTTATCGAGGGCACCCGGCGTCTGGTCTACACGCGCCACCAGCGACTGCAACCAGGCTTGTGGGTTTTCAGCCTGCTCCATATAGGGCATGGCCATTAAAGCAAGATGATCGTAGTGTTCGAGAAAGATATTCAGGGACTGGGCGAACCATGCCTCAGACTGTGGGTTCATGGTCACAGCGGCATACATATTACGGGCAGTTTTGAGTGCCGGACGATAGATGCGGGCACGCGCGCTGAGGGTATCTGTCCATTCTGCCAAGGCTTTTGTCTTGCGCAGGGTCCAGCGCTGAAAAAGCGCCGGGTCATCCCGAATGACATGAATATCGCTTGGTAATTCCCAGTTGTCCCGATAGGTTTTCAATGCCCACGGGCTTGCATCTTCATAGTCACTCAGGTAGGCATCATCATGGAATAAGAGGCCGTCGAACGGAGCATGCCGGGCCAAATCTTCATAGATGTCACCCACAAAGCGCAAAGCCTGTGGACTAAAAGGCGTGAGACGCCGATAGTCTTCCGAGCCGGGTTTACGCATAGGTGAGGCAATAACTCGTGTATTGTCTAAAGGGTGATCGCTCGGCAGATCATAGGCCAAGACGGGCAACCAGGCATAAACCTTCACGCCAACGCGGGTACGCAACTGCCAGGACACACGGTTAAACAAATCCGCACGCATGGGCAGGTGGCGGTTGGGAAAATAAAGGGCGTCTGCATTGCCATCGCCATCGGGATCGGCATAGGCCTGTAGATAGACTGTGTTGACACCCAGGGCCTTAACCCGGTCCAGTAGTCGGCCTAAATTCCTATTTTGTTGTTTGGGATCCGGATCATAGACATAATCGAGATCCATATGCACCACGCGTACTGGCTCAACCTTCGGTTTAATGGTGCCATTCACCAGCCAGACAAAGTCAGTCAAGGTAATCCCGTGACCGATCAGCAGGCGCCCGACATGACCAAGATTGGAAATATTTGCTTGAGTGTTTTCAAGGCTCAGGGTGATGGGCATCCCTAAGTCACGGGCAATGTCGATGGTCAGGTGGTTATATTCGCCGTAGGGCCACACCATGACCCGGGGGCGCTGCCCAATCCGGCGGGCAATGAGGTCGGAGTTGCGCTTCAAGTCCCGACGAATTCTCCGACGATATTGTTTATCGCTTTCATAACGACCGGTCTTGGCATCGTAGTGTAGGGTGATTGCTGCTGCTTGGGTATTGCCCTGTGGGTTGGCGCGTATCCCGTGGTGCAAATCGTAGCTGTGTGACGCAATTTCGACATAACCCGATTTCACCATTTCGCGAATCTGCTGCCAACTCAGAAAATAACGTCGCGATACCGGCTCACTGCCATACATGACGTCTTTATTTGCCGGTGTCTCCAACCAGCTTCCCACCACTGCCAGTACGGCATGGTAATCAAAAGCACGCAGCAGGGGAAAAACCTGTTCGTACATTCCCAGATAACCATCATCAAAAGTCAGTAGCACTGCCTTATTCGGCAGAGGGCGTTCGCTCTTTTGTGCGGCCAGCAGATCGTCGATATTCACCGAAACATAGCCATGTTCCTTGAGCCAGGAGAATTGCGCGGCCAGCTCCGAGGTCTCCAATGCAATGGCTTTGGACTCTTTGTCACGCTCCAAGGCATGGCGCGACTCGTGATACGAAATAACCAGCAACTCAGCGCTGACCGGTGCAACCCACAGCAGCAAAAAAAACAGGCAGCAGAGCGTGTGTAAGATCTTGTATCGCGATATTTTTTTTAAAAGCATCATCATTAAAACCTTGTGTATAGGGTTAGAAAACCACGTGTGGAAAATTCCGGCACACCATCATAAACGTATCGAGCACGGCTGATGCCGTAACTCAGACTGAATTGTCGGCTGAAACGCCAGTAATGCTCATAACCCAGAGACCATGTAAATTTGGAATCAAAGCCCTGCTGACTGTTCGGCCCGGCACTGAGGATTAGCACTTGACGCATGGATTTTTCGTAATGTTGGTAGCTCAACCACGCGTTATTAAAAGTCAATGAAAACGCATTCTGACGAGAGGGATTGAAATAGGCCGTCCCCGCGATGGTATTGCTCTGACGGTAGTAATAAATCTCGCCATTCAAGGTGTAACGTAGCTTCTTGATTAAGCGCTGACGGGCGAAAACTGAGAAGGTTTTTCGCTGGTTGTCATCATCAAAACCCATGTATTGCAATGACAGTCCCAGACGACGGCTTTCGTTAAAATGATATGCCGTGTTTGCCTCAATCGACCAGGCTTCGACAGCACTTAAATCAGCACGCAGAGGAGTCTGTTCGCTGAAACTTTCAAAGAATAAACCGCCACGCCAGTAATCCGAGGGCATCCAATCGCCTCTCAATGAAATGCCTGTCGAACCGTCACCATCACTGATGCTGCCACGAAACCTCATATCTTGCAGCTGATAATCCATGCCCGCAGCCACACGGTTGCGACTGACAGCCTGTTCGATAAAATTCGCTGAGCTGCGTATCAGAGATACAAAGGGGCGCAAACCAGGACGCCAGGGTTGATCGTAGTAGTAGGCCTTAAAGGTCAAATCCTTGCTGCCCTGATAGATGCTGTTACTGCTGGAGCCGCCGCGAAGCGACATCCATATTTCCCGCATTTTGCGCACTTCCGCATCGAGAGATAAGTTACGGACATGGGAGTCCTCGGGGTAATCGGCTTGCAGCGGCGCCAAGGCCGCATCGGAGGCGGCATGTCCACCTCGGCTGTCAAGCACGCTGACAATACCCATGCGGGCAGACAGGTTTTCCGGTTCCAGGGCTAGCACGGTACGAAACTCTCCCAAGGCCAGACGAGGCCAACCGCGCCACAAATAGACACGACCGAGCGCATTCCTCACATCGGTGTTGGCGGGCACCTGTGCCAATTGCGTGCTGAGTCTGCGTTCAGCGACATCCAGTTGACCCACATAAGCCCGCGCCATCGCCGCAATAGTCTGTGCGTACAATTTATTGAGATTGAGATGCCTTTGTTGATTGCCGGGTGGATGTGTCCATTGCGGCAGCGAGGCATTCAAACTATCGATATGCGCGAGTGATTTCTCGTACTGCCCTGATTCCAGATAGGCGTAGTAGAGCGAATACTGGGCATCCAGATCACCAGGGTATTCTTTGATTGCTTGTTCCAGCAGATCAACGGCACGTTGCGGTTGGTGCAGGGAAAGATAGGCATCGCCCACGGCAGCCAGCACATAGGGTGGGAAACGTGTGAGGCCCTGTTCACGTAATTGTTCATACAAGGCGGTTGCTTCGTGCAGATAGCGTCGGTTGCGATAAGCCAAAATCAGATTAAAGCGGTTGCGTAATGTGACGGTGATACTCTTGTCTGCCATCTGATCATACTGTTTTTTCAGGGTTTCGATGGCAGCATCTGTGTCACGATAACGCTCAGCGCGCTTCACCGTGGGCAGCCTCCCCCAGCGGATTTCCAGGGCCGCCAGATCCCCGGCCATGCGCTTCCAGTCTTTAACACTAAATGCCTCTGTATCGCGACGCGCCAGACGGATGGCTTCGTGGGGGACACCCAAGTGCAATAAGGCCATAATCCGTCCACGTCGGGCACCGCTATGGGTGGGTGCAATCTCCAGCAGACGGTCATAGGCATTAATCGCTGCGGCATAATTACGGTCGGTTTCTTTTACATAGGCCAGCGCCTCCAGGAATGTCACGGACATAGGTGCGATCTTGAGTAGTGCCGCCATTTGCGCATCGGCCTCGGCAGCTTTTTTAGCCTCGGCCAGACTCATGGCAAGACCGAGATGGGCCTGCCGATCATCCGGGTTTCGTTTCAGTACAGTACGATAGGCCTTAATGGCCAGCTTTGTTTGTTGAAGATTTCGTGCCGATTTTCCGATGTCCTTGAGGGCATAGGCCGGTGCCCGTTTAAAATTGATCTGCGCCGCCTGCGCCAGTACCGCTTTATCACGTCCGGCCCAGGCGAGGACGCTAATGTAATCGTAACGAAAGACCCATTTTTTCGGATAAGCCTCAAGCAAGCTTGCCAAGCGCTTTAGTGCCGCTTCATGTTCTCCCTGACGCGCTTGGGCTATGGCTGCGCGGTGAGTTGCGCCGGGGTTCGACAAGGGATCTACCTCAGGCGCAGCAAGGGCGGGGAATATCCCACACAGACTGAGTATCAGTACCATCGCAGGCCCCGATAACAAAAATTTAACGTGTGAGAAAATAGGATGTGTTAATGATAACTTCATCGGATGACAATACATTTCAAGTTGTACTCCTTTTTTCACTACTTTTTGCTGCGGATTAAGCTTGACCTGCCTATAATTTGGGATTATAGTCCCAAATTATAGGCAGGTCAAGCTTAATCCTTTCATTTTTCAGGATAAAAAAATGTTGACATGAATGAATGGATATGTTTGTATTGATTATGATAATGATTATCAATATCTTAATTCGATGAGTTAGAGGTGGGTGATGGAAAATGAGGAGTGGCTTGTGAAAAAGAAAATTGTGCTGAATATTTTGGATCAAAAATTGACAAAAGAAGAGCTGCGTTGTCTTTGCGGTAGCCTCATCGCCCGGATACGCGAAGCAGGACTTGAATTGAAATGCAAACGTTGTAAGCGTTTTCATGTGATTCCGCTTTCACTGGAGCCAAGCTCCTAAAAAAAACGGTGTGGCAGTGCTCAGGCTGTCTTCTTTAATTTATCAACGCGGCTCGCGGTATGAAATCCCAAAGCCCGAAACGAATCATCGTTTCGGGCTTTTTTTTGTTTGTGATGTGGTGCGGCTTTTTGGGGAGATAAAATATGATGGAAAAATACTACGAAAAAGAAGTGCTCGTTTCGGCCTCTGAAGGCCTGATCCGCCGGTGTGCCCGCGGGATCTATCATCTTGAGATGGAGGGCATCACGCTTCATCTTGCCCCTGCGCAGTTCTGTGCCGTGGCGCGGCTTTTTAAGCTCGCACTCGGTATATCAGCCGCTAGAAGTCATGCAAATGATCATTCGCCGTGGCAATTTCATTTAAAAAAACAAGTCATTAATGGAGGAATACGATGAGAAAAAAAAGATCAACGCTCTTTGTGGTCGGCGCGACACTCTTCTTTATTTTTAGTACTGCGTCTGTGCTTTTGGCAGAAAAACCACGGATGCAAAAGACCGGGTTTTTAGTGCTTGCACCGGATCGCGGTTTTCTGGGCAACCAGGAAATCAAAACCCTGTTTGATGAATTCAAGAAGGATTATTCCGCAGCACTTGCATTGGTGGGTTCAAATTATAACGGCGTGGAGAGTGAATATTCGGTTTATATCACGGACGCAATCAAAACACTAAAAGATGAGGGTGCGAGGGATATTGTGGTGTTGCCGCTCTTTCTTTCCGCCGAAAATCCGGTGCTTAAAAAGCTCATGCCCCACCTTCCGGCCTATGCCACAGGCGCAAGACTTCGTTGGGCAGCGCCCCTGTCGGAAAGTCATCTCACTGCCCAGGTCCTTTTGGATCGGGTCTCGGAAAAAAGCAAAAATCCCGAGCAGGAGCATGTGGTGATCCTGGGGATGGGGGTGATGGATGAAGCAGGTGAAGCGGCACTCCGAACTGATCTGGAAAAACTTGCGGCCTATGTGCATCGCTACCGGTCTTTTAAATCCATCGAAATCGGCATCTATTATCACCGGCGTGCCGATGCGGCCCTGAAAGAAAAAAAGAATAAAGCAGTGGATGACTTGGTGATTAGAAGCGCTGCAAAGAAGGGGCAAGTGATTGCGGTGCCTTTTTTTATCGGCCCCAAATTTGATAACCGTATGTCGATGACGCACTGGTTGTCCAACAAATTCAAGGCATACGATCTTGACTTTGTGGGCCGGGAAATCATGCCGCATCCCAATCTTCTCCGCTGGCTCAAGAAGACGGCCAATGTCTATCTCACCCCGGCGTCGGCCCAAGTCGGTGTTGTGATTATGCCGCATGGCGCGACACAACCCTACAACGATGTCATCGAACGTGTGATTGAACCCCTGCAAAACCGCTACCGCATTGAGATGGCATATGGCATGGGCGATCCTGAATTGATTCAGCAGGCGGTTTCCCGTCTGGAGTCTGAAGGTGTTCGGCGTATTGTTTTTGTACGGATGTATTCTCTGTCCGGACAGATGAAGCCTTTGACCGACTACATCCTGGGTCTCACAAACGACCCACCACACGCTCACCATACAGGGGATGCTCCACCTGCTCAGATTCGAAGTGCGGTCTTGTTTTCGAGCTTCGGCGGATATGAAGAAGATCCTGAAATTGCTCAAATTCTCCATGAGCGGATTGGGGCAATCAGTCGGAAGCCTGCTGATGAGACCGTGATTTTGGTGGCCCACGGCGCGGGGGACGATGAAGCAAACACGCGCTGGCTTGCAAGGATGGAAGGACACGCGGCGCGTCTGCGCCGCATGTCAGAACCTGCTTTTCGGGCAATCAAAACCGCGACTGTACGGGAAGATTGGCCGGAGAAACGTGAAGCGGCTGTGATGCAACTCAAAGAAATGATTGAAGCAGGCAAGCGGGACGGTCGTGTGCTGCTCATTTCAAATCGACTGTACGGCTCCGGTCCCTATGAGCGGTTTTTAGAAGAAGTCGGATTAAAAAAGGGTACGCATTACGAAATGAACGCTCAGGGATTTGCCCCGCATCCGGTCATCACGCGGTGGCTTGAAAATGGGATAGAGGGAGCACTTCGGGACTTTGAGCGGGAAGCTTTAAAAACGGCGGCGACCCGTGTCCTGAAATAACATGTCATCTCGACTGAAAGGAGAGATCTTAAGATTTCTCCCTTTGGTCGAAATGACAGGCTTGTCTTGTTTTTGATGTGCATATGAAGAATTCTGCCCCCTTTAAAAAAGGGAAAGACGAATAAATTAAGGAGATCAAAACATGAAAAAAGAATCAAAAGAAGCCGTTATTTTGGCCAAGTCGGAAATCGGCGTGATCGAGCGTTGCCAATGCAATGGCTATCATCTGATGTTTCGTAACATGCAGTTTCATTTTAAGAAAAATGAGTTTGTTGCGCTTGCTGACTTGTTCAAACTGGCCCGGAAAAAAGAGAGCGATGACGAATTATTCACATCCTATATGAAAAAGGTACTTTGATGCCATTGATTACATGGCTTGTTTTTATATTCTTTTCCGGGATTTCAAATGCGATAGCCGAAGAAACAGAAGCGGATGAGCGTTTTGGGCCGCATCTTGAATTGGATGAGATGGTCATCACCGGTACGCGGACGGAAAAGAAGCTCTTGGAAACCCCGGTGCGTACCGAGGTGGTGACACGAGAAGAGATTGAACAGAGCCATGCGCGGGATTTGAAAGAAGCGCTTGAGGATGTGCCGGGCTTGATCCTACGACGTACACACGGCAAACAAGGAGAGTCCGTGGGAATGCAGGGTTTTGACGCGGATCGGATTTTAATTCTGTTGAACGGTGAGCGATTGAGCGCGACAGCGGGCTCCACCGTCGATCTCACGCAGATCGGCACAGCGGACATTGAACGTATCGAAATTGTAAAGGGGGCGACCTCGGCTCTCTACGGCAGCGAGGCCATGGGTGGCGTGATTAACGTCATCACACGCAAGCCCAAAAAGCCTTTCTCTCTCACCTTTGAGATTGATACCGGGACTTACGGTGGTAAAAACCTGGAGGAGGCAGCCCTCGGCGGAGATTTAGGTGCCGCACGGACCATGGCCGATTTGAGTCTCGTGAGATCCCGCTGGAATTTGAAACTCACCTCGGATTTGCGACGCTCGGAAGGTTTTGACTTGGGGGGGGATCTTTTCCGGACGGACGGAGATGAGACGCTTCGGTGGAATCTGGATCCCCGCATTGCCTGGACGCCCGTAGGAGGCGGAGAAATTTATCTCTCACCCCGCTATTATTTTGAGGACAAAGAACGTCGCAGTACGACGCAGGTACCGGGTCTTGGCCTCAGCAGACGAAAATTTCTGGAAACGGTCAATAAATGGCATGTGACTGTGGGCGGGAAGATTCCTTTTAAGAACGGCTCACGTCTGTCGGGCGCAGTGGCCCACGAGCGACTCGACAATGTGAGCCAGCAGGATGTCGTCGAAAGCCCTCAGATCGATCAGCAGAGAACGGCTATCATCGCGCTCTCACGTGCAGAAGTGCAGTGGGATTTTCCCGTGGGGGAGATGCACTTGTTGACATGGGGTGCGGTGGTCGGAGAAGAAACGCTGAAACAGGAACAAGTCCGAGATGAGGCCGCTGGCATCACTAATGTTCAAGAAATTACGTCCGGTGCGAAACGGGAAAATATCGAAACCTACTTGCAGGACGATATTTTTTTGAGCGACTGGTTTGAATTGCTTCCGGGTATTCGCTACCAGAACGACAGCGACTTTGGTTCTTTTGTTGCCCCGAAGCTTAATTTAATGTTCAAACCGGCAGCCTTTGTAAATTTTAGAATCGGATACGGCAAAGGCTATCGTGTGCCAAATTTGCGCGAGCGTTTTTTTTTCTTTGATCATTCGGCTCTGGGTTACCGGATTATCGGAAACCCGGATTTGCAGCCGGAAGAATCGGATAGCTTTCAGTTGGGCCTCGAAATGTGGCGGGGAAAGACAGTGCATGGGGAAATCAGCCTCTTTTACAACCGGATTAAAAACCTGATTGACACCCGACTCAATCCAGAAAAGAGTCTGGCGACGGGTCTGCAGATTTTTGATTACCAGAATGTGACCCGCGCTGTGACACAAGGCGCGGAGTTTTCCGGTCGGTTTTTGTTTTGGCGCTATTTTACCTTCAAAGCCGGTTATACCTATCTATGGGCAAAAGACACGGATCTGGATAAGTGGCTGCCTCAGCGCCCGCGGCATCAAGTCAAAGCTGGATTGGATTTTGGGCAGTCTGACTGGGGCACCAACATCATCATCCGGGCTGTTTATCAGAGTAAGGAATTTGTGGATACGCAAAACATTGTGACTTCCCCAGCCTGGACGACCTTTGATCTCAAACTGAATCAGTCAACCGGAGAACATACAACGCTTTTCATCGGTGTGGACAACATCACGGACAAACACCGGGATCCGAATCGCTCCGAGTTTGACGATTTTCGGCCCAATGCGCCGCGCTTTATTTATGCGGGTATACGCATCAAACTTTAATCCAGCGCCCTTTGCGGCCAAATTGATAACGAAAAGAAGGGAGCAAATCAGAATGAAACATCTGAACACTTTTATGGCCGCTTTTGCTGTCGCTGTATTGCTATCCGGCTGTTCAAGCAGCAACACGCCAAGCGCGGGAACAAACGACATCCCCGAAACGGTTTCGACGGCGCTTTCGGAGTGGCAAATTACACTCGACAAAACAAGCGTGCCCAAGCCGGGAGGGGACACACGCAAGCTCACCTTCAAGGCGGAAAATACCGGAACGGTGGCGCATGAGTTAGTTGTTTTAAAAACAGATCTTGCAGCCGATGCACTGGAGGTGGTGGCGGGCCAAGTGAAAGAAGATGCCGTGGGACAGGTCATTGGTGAGATTGAGGAATTTGCACCAGGCACGACGGCAGAGGTCACTTTGGACTTGCCTGAGGGCAGTTACGTGCTGTTTTGTAATGTCCTGGACAGTGGTGAAAGTGAGGGACACTATCAAAAAGGGATGCGTATTGCCTTCACCATCGGCGCGGCCACCGCCACGAAAAGCACCTTGATTGATGCCAGTGCCGGAGGTCTGGGCGCGAATCCGGGCGATGCAAAGAATAAACACACTTATTTTAATTTTTCGACGGGGCAGGTCGTGGATTTGACGGATGCGGTGGCCGCCGATTCTTCCGACTGGGACATCGCGTTCAAACGATCTGGCATCAAGCTAAACGGCGGGTTTTCTGGCAAAAAAGAGGTGGGTGGTTTTTTTACTGGCAACAATGCTGAGGCCTACGATGTGTCCGGCGGTTTTATTCGTAGCTGGTTTGAGGTCGCCACGGCGGAAAGCGAGCGGTCTGATTTCACGATAGTGAGTGCTGCCGACATTCCGACGGATAACTCCGAATTTAAGATAGACAAGCTTGTTCCCGCGATTCAGGGGGATGGAACGCTTGAGGGGTGGTGGTTTTATCACGGGCCCCCGACGCATCGGGTCACGGCGGTGCCGGAAAATTGGTGGGTCGTCAAGTCGGCCGCCGGCGACAGCTACGCCAAACTTCATGTGACCGAACTCATCCGGGACAGAGATGCCGACCCCGATCCGCTTATGCGCCGGATTATTTTGGAGATGCAGGTGCAGCCGGTGGGGAGCGATTTTTTTAACGGTCTTTTTTCGCACACCTTCCTTATTCCGAGGGATGCGGGCGGGGCGCTTTATTATGATTTTGACACAGAGGCCGAAGTGGATGCGTCGAATCCCGGATGGGATTTAAAGGTGGAATACGACGGCGCAAGTCGGGAATACCGTATCTTGACAAACAGCGGTGTCAGCGGTTCCGGCAAGGGCGGTGCACAAGCTCTGGGGGACGATCCCGGATCGGTGAGCAACGGGGCAGATCAGGATCAGGTTGCCCACTATTTTACCGACAAAACCGGCGGAATTTTTGTGGATTTAACTTGGAATGCTTACAACATTACCGATGGGGATCACAAACTCTGGCCGAATTACCGCGTGTATTTGATCCAATCAGGTGAAGCGATTTTTAAGCTTCAGATTCTCGGCTATTACCATCCACAGACGACGGAGAGCGGCTGGGTTTCAATCCGCTATGAAGCGATTACACCATGAAGCTTTTTTCACGACAAAAAATCATTTTAAAAGCGCTTGCTCGTCAGAAGATTGCTGAACTCAGAAGCGAGCGGTCCCTAGGCGCAATCGGAAGCGGCTTCTTTTGAAAAGATGGCTTTTGTGCCCGTAACCTCAATCCCGGCTTCCTTTTAGAAAGGGTGGATCTATCTGGTTTGCCGGAATCCGTTTTGCAGCCGCTAAAGGTGCTTCCACCCACTTTTAGCGGAAGTCCCGATCTCCCTCCCCCCTTAGGGGGATCGGGGCACTTCTAAATATTTTCAACTCCCTTTCTTGTTTTGATTCCACTCAGGTCTTGTTTTGCTCAGGATTTGTCCCCTATCCATAAAAACATTGAAAAACCCTCCGCTCTTCCATAGAATGCGCGATGATTATGATAATGAATTGCATTTAGTTTTCTTGATATCGATGGGAGAAATAGCCGAGAGGGAAGCGATGAACAAAGAAGAAGAACTCTTAAAAAGCCATATTTCCAGGCATAATCTCAAGGTGACGAAGGAGCGGTCTGCCGTACTAAGGGCTTTTTTAGCTTCCGAGCGACATATTACAGCGGAAGAGTTGTATCGCAAAATGAAGGATGAAAATTCATCCATTGGTTTGGCGACGATCTACCGGACTTTGAACCTTTTTTGTGAAAGCGGTCTGGCTGAGCAACGTCAGTTTGGCGATGGTCAAGCGCGTTATGAATTGGTTTATAACGTGAGCCATCATGATCATCTCATTTGTCAAGAATGTAAGCGCATCATTGAGTTTCAAAATGAAGAAATTGAAGCGCTTCAAGAGAAGGTTGCGAAAAAAAACCATTTTAAAATTTTTAGTCACAAACTGGAGCTTTATGGCCTTTGCTCAGATTGTTCAAAAGTACAAGCTGAAACAAAATAACAAATTTATGAAAAGTATCAGATAACATGAATAGGAGATATCCGTTTGAAATATAATCAATTTATTTTAAGACCGAATATCAATTCAAATTTTTCCTTGACGAAGAAGGGGCTTACATTCCTTGTGACATTGACTCTTTTTTTCGGGATCTTGCAAGGACTTGTCTCCAATGTCTTTGCAGAGGAAAATGTTATTTCCCTGAGAGATGCCAAGTTTGAAATCGGAGGAGAGCTGGAACTTGAGATCATTGACTCTCAGTCAAATGGCCGGGATTTTGATCCGGGAGGCCCGGGTCAGTTATCGGAAAAAAATAATCCAAACCCCAGAATGTCAATTGATAAAATTGTGATCACACCCAGAGTCCATGTGACTGAGGATATCTTGTTTCAAGCGGATATTCAGTTTAGCCCGGATAAAACGGTCAAACTGGATGAGGTCTGGATCAAGTTTTCAAATCTGCCTTTCAATAGTTGGGTGAGGCTAGGGCAAGAAGACATGTTTATCCAGGTGAGCCGGAAGACGGAATCCTATCCGATTTTAGGCTATGCTTTTTGGCAGGATGAGGATTTGGGCTTGTTTGCAGGAGGCCGTACTGGCCCATTTTACTGGCGTTTTTCTGCGACGAATGGTCGACGATTGAGAGACCGCCGGGCGAGCGAGGACAATGTTTATGCCATTACTACGGACGATGATGACAATGGTGAGAACAACGCCAACAAACAGATTGGATTTGGTCTGGGCCTGAATCACGATTTTAAAGAAGGGCATAACATTGATATTTTGCCCTTTTGGTATACGGCGGATTTAAGTGATGAGGATATTGCTTATTTGGAAACTATTAGTGGTTACGGGACGTCAACGCGTAACCAAGACCAAAGTCGATACGGAGTGAACCTGAATTACACTTTGGGAGCCTTCAATCTTTTTGCGCAATACATGGGGGCGGAAGATGGCTTAATGGATAGAGATGGCTGGTATGTGCAGCCTTCCTACAAACAAAAGCTGGGCATGAATCGTTTGAAGTCTGTCGAATTCCTCCTGCGCTACGAACAATACAATGTTGATCTTGTGCTGAATCCGAACGATTCTCGGACCTGGGATCGACAAACCACAACGCTCGCGATTATTTCTGAAGTCGTAACAGGTTTTAAAATCAAGACGGAGTATTATATCAACGGCGAAGACACGGGCGGTGCAGACGTGGACAACAACGAATTACTTGTTCAGGCAGAGGTGAAGTTCTAATGTCCTGTTTTTTCGATCGTTAAACGATTACACCTCAGTGACTCAGATGCATCTTTTTTTGACGAACAAAACAAGCCCTCGTCTGTCTATTGACCGATGGGGGCTTGCTGCTTTCTTGATCGCCGCAGTTGTCATCGTTCCGCTCGGTGTTGTGCTTTCTTCTGTGTTTTCCGCCCATGATGATGTCTGGGCGCATCTGATTGAGACGACGCTTGCGGGTATTTTGATCAACACTTTTTGGCTGACCCTGGGTGTTGCGATTGGAACCAGTGTTTTAGGGGTGAGTTTGGCCTGGTTGACCGCTGCGACGGATTTTCCGGGGCGGCGTTTTTTTGATTGGGCACTGATGCTTCCAATGGCGATTCCCTCCTATGTGACGGCTTTTGTGGCCATCGGTCTGCTTGATTTTTCAGGTCCACTTCAAACAGTGCTCAGGCTTTGGTTGGGTAAGGACGGTTTTTGGTTTCCTGAAATTCGTTCACGGGGCGGGGTCATTCTTGTCATGACGCTCACGCTCTACCCTTATGTTTATCTCTTGGCGCGAAATGCATTTTTGACACAGGGCAGACGGGCTTTAGAAGCTGCACAGTCTTTGGGGGCCAGTCGTCTGAGTGGTTTTTTTCGTGTGGCTTTGCCCATGGCGCGTCCCTGGATTGTGGGGGGGGTGATGTTGGCCCTCATGGAAACACTCTCGGACTTTGGTGCGGTGTCTATTTTTAACTATGACACCTTTGCGACCGCTATCTATCAGGCCTGGTTTGGGTTTTTCTCTGTTTCTGCGGCCTCTCAACTGGCTTCGTTCTTAGTGCTGCTTGTTTTTATTTTATTATTACTTGAGCAAAAACTGACCGCGCGTACGCGCTATACCAGTACGAGTCTTACGACCCGGCAGGGAGATCGTATCCAACTGAAGGGCATGACACGATGGTTTGCAGTTATGATTGCTTTTTTGGTTTTTTTGATCGCGTTTATTGTGCCTGTGACGCAACTGCTGATTTGGAGTGTTTCGATTGCGGGTGAGGATTTTGATGCACGTTATTTTGTATATTTAGGCCATTCCCTCTCTTTGGGTGGGGGGGCTGCATTGATGACGGTTGCGGCAGTTCTGATCCTGGTCTATTCGCAGCGATTGCGTCCGACGGTCATGATTCGCGTTTTAGTTCGTATTTCGACCTTGGGCTATGCTTTACCTGGTTCTGTTTTAGCCGTCGGGATTTTCATCCCTTTTGCCTGGCTGGATCATCAGACGATGACTTATCTTGATCGCCCCTTTATCTTAAAAGGCACGGTGGCTGCCATGCTTCTGGCTTATTTAGTCCGCTTTTTGGCTGTGGCTTACCATCCGGTTCAAAGTGTGATTAAGCGTATTTCTCAGCATATTGATGAATCAGCACAAAATTTGGGTTGTAGTGGCATTGAAATGCTGCGCCGTGTACATTTACCGATGATGCGCAGTGGGGTGTTGACAGCACTTGTGCTTGTTTTTGTAGATGTCATGAAGGAAATGCCGATTACGCTGATGATGCGGCCCTTTGGCTGGGATACTTTGGCGATTCGTATTTATGAAATGACGTCTGAAGGCGAATGGGAGCGGGCAGCACTGCCTGCCATTGCGATTGTATTGGCCGGACTGATTCCTGTCTTTTTATTGGCCCGGGATCGCGAAAGGGGATTTTAGGCCCCCACCCTAACCTTCCCCCGTTTTGCAGGGGAAGGTTAGGGTGGGGGGAGTCTTCCAGGTTTTTTATGACGATCATTGAACTAATCAAGGTTTCAAAAAATTACCCGAATAGCAAACTTCCTGCGATTTGTGACGTTTCTTTAAAGGTGGAAGAGGGAGAGGTCTTGGCCCTTTTAGGTCCCAGTGGCAGTGGGAAAACGACCCTGCTGCGTCTCATTGCGGGTTTTGAGACCCCGGATGAAGGTGTTGTGCTTTTGAAGGGAAACATTGTGAGTGAAGAAGGGGTAGCACTGCCCCCCGAAAAAAGAGGGGTGGGCATGGTTTTTCAGGACTATGCCCTTTTCCCGCACTTGAATGCTGCAGAGAATATTGCGTTTGGTTTGCGTCGGATGTCGCGTTCAGAAAAAAATGAAAAGGTCTGCACTATTCTTGAGATGGTGGGACTTTCTGATTTTTCAAAACGCTATCCACATGAGTTGTCCGGTGGACAGCAGCAACGGATTGCTTTGGCCCGTGCCCTGGCCCCAGACCCTGCTCTGGTGCTACTTGATGAGCCTTTTAGTTCTCTTGACCCGGATATGTGTGTGCGTATGCGTGAGGATGTCTCTGAAATCCTCCAAAAGACGGGTAGCACGGCAGTTTTGGTGACACATGACCATGAAGAGGCTTTTAGCATGGCTGATAAAGTGGCGCTCTTAAATGAAGGGCGTCTTGAACAATTGGACACGCCGGAGGGCATCTATCACACGCCCTTGAGTCCCTTTGTGGCTGATTTTGTTGGAAAGGCCGATTTTATCACGGGTGTCGTTGAAGGGGGCAAGATTGTGACCGAGATTGGGTGTTTGCAGAATACAAGCCATTTCATCGAAGGCGCGGAAGTCATGGTGATGATTCGACCGGATGATATTGATCTCAGGCCAAACGCAAAAGGAGATGCGACCGTTCTTGAACGTCAATTTAGAGGGTCAGAAAATTACTATCGGCTGCGTCTTTCTTCGGGGCAGATTATTCACAGTGGACAGCATTCTGTTTCTGTTTATCCCGTCGGTTTACAGGTCGATCTTCAATTACAGATTACACATGTGGTGGCTTTTGAGAAGACAAAGATGAATGGGCCACTCTCTTAATCAGAGCTTCCTTCCGTACTGAGTTTCTTTGTTTTGGATTTATGCGCAGATTTTTTTGATATTGCGGTTTTTATAAGCGGGTGTGTTTGTTTTTCTGCCAGACCCTAATTTTTTTGTATTCCTTTGCGTTTTCTTTGTTTTTTCGAAGAGGGTTTGATAGATAATGTCGCCACAACTGAGACATCGTGCCGCTGGTATATAACGCCCATTTTCCTCAATTTCTTCGGGAACACATAAACCCTGGCAACGTTTGCACTTCATCGTCAATCTCCTGAAAATATGAATCGTCTGTTTCGCTCGGAGTCTGTGGGAGAAGCAGTAGATCTTTTATTTCTCCGACAGGCTCCTAGATTGTAAATAAGACGTATTTCTCAAAATTCAAGATTCCTACTTTGTCAAAACGATTATTTTTGTTTGATGAGGGTAAGGGAAACGCTGTCTATACGTTTTTCGCTGGGGATTTTTCGATGGACCAAAAGTCTTTTACGGAGAATAAGAGTCGAAATAAGTCACGGATCGCATCATCGCTCAGTGCATGGATGTAAACCATATCGACGATTAGAGAAAGAGAGACATCATTTAATGCGAGATTGTATTTTTGAGCAATTTTTGTCGTTGTTTCAATGGCGCGTTTGAGTTCCCCCACCTTTTCATTATAAGGTCCCGAGTCAGGGTTTGCTGTGCTGTAGTGTGTTCGTGATTCCTGTGCAAGATCTCTGGTTTTGAGTTTGGAGCCGATGCCGGTCAAAACCCAATCAAGGTAAATCTCATTCTGCACACAGTACCTGAAGATTTCTTCAAAGGGGACTGAATCTCTGGCTTTACGCTCAGAGAGTGTATTGGGTTTTAGACCGAGTTTTTTTGCAACCTCGGCGTCTGTGCGAAGATGACTGATTTCTTTAATGCGATCGATAATATCGTTTAAACGTGACATAAACTGTCTTTTTATGTTGACAAGTTCATAATATATGAATATTGTTCAGTTAATCTCATGCGTGCTGTTCTTTCTAGCCATGAAAGGCTTTCTGAGCGTCCCATGACAAATTTCTGATACGTTCGTTTGTGGAATTTAGCCAAAGACCGCTGTGGTGATTCATCCTGTGTTTTGAGGTGCATTACAGGGCGATGATCGGCTTTACGGCAAACCGGGAAATTACCTTATATCCTTCAAAGGCATCTCCACCAAACGCGCAACAATATCAAAACCTGTGTCTAAATTCAATCTCAAAAAAGTAAAAGAGGTTCGTTCTTTGCGGACTGACATTTCTGGAAGGTGAGTGTCCTCTATTAAGCCCTTTTCCTAGACTTACCCATATTTACTCTGAAGTTTGAAAAGCGTACAATGTTATTAATAATATTGGTAATTACTTTAGTTTATGTAGCACAATAGTAGTAATTTACATTAAATATCAATTTTTTGGCGTTTTATTGTTCAAAATATATTTTACGCAAAGTAATACGCCTCTTCTTCTTGGGGTTTAGATGAGCCGAAAAATCCTCGTACAAGATGTTGTTCATCCTCATATCCTTGAATGTAAGCCTTCAGAAACGCTACGCCGTGTCACCGAACGCATGTCTGAGCACGCGAGTACTGCTGTTTTAGTGATTGAAAATGACCAGGCCATTGGGATATGGACTGAAAAAGATGTGCTCAATTTTGATTTTTTGACTTCCAATGCCTCCACGACTTCTATTTCAGAAGTGATGTGTCTTCCCGTAAAGACAATTTCAGGCTCAATGACGTTAAATGATGTCACGCTTGCTTTTAATCAAGATGAAACCCAAAATTATTTGGTGCTGGGGCATGACGGCAGACGTCTGGGCATCATCAATCAGACGGATATTGTTCTGAGTCACGACTTAAATCACTTTCTTCATATGCGCCGTGTGGATGAAATTGTGCAGCCGACAGTCAGCATTCGCAAGGATGCCACCTTGTCTGAGGCGGCCTATCGTATGCGTGAGAGTGAGACTGATGCGATTATTGTTCTCCCTGATTCAAATGTGTTTTCCACGTCGATTGGCATTTTAAGCCAACGCGATTTGATTCGAGCTCTTGCAGGTAAAATGGATCACGCTCCCGTAGGCGAAATCGCAACACCCTCAATGCTTACTGTAGATAAAGACGAAACGGTTTTTAGTGCCAGAAAGACCATGATTGAAAATGGGTTCCGTCACCTGGGGGTGTGTGACCGAGCCGGTCACTTGATGGGGATTATTAATTTTTCGGCCGTCTTAAAATGTATGCAGGAAATATATTTTGAGGGTTTAAGGTCTGTGCTTGAGCGTCGATCAGAAGCGCTTCAAAGGTCTCAAAAACATCTGGCCTTGGCCGAAAAAATTATTGAATTCTCCATGGACGGTATTTTGGTCACAAACGAATTAGGTGTGATTCAATCGGTGAATCCTGCCTTTACGCAGATCATGGGATATGCCCCGAAAGAAATCATCGGAAAGACAACGGCAATTCTCAATTCGGGGCGGCATGACCAGGTTTTTTATGCCGTGATGTGGCGACAATTAAAATCTCAGGGGCATTGGCAGGGGGAAATCTGGAATCGTGATAAAAATGGCACGATTCGTCCGCAATCGCTTGCCATTTCACAAATTCCTGATGATGAGGGCGATTCTTATTCCTATGCTGCGATGTACCGTGACATATCAAAAATGAAGGAGGACGAAGCGGAGGCGCAAAGGCTAGCCTTTTATGATCCTTTGACCGGTTTACCCAATCGGCGTGCGATAGAAGGTCGTTTAGAGAAAAAACTGGCAACCGCTTCCCGCCGCAGAAAATATGGCGCCTTGCTTTATATCGATTTGGATCATTTTAAACCCATCAACGATTCTCTAGGGCACGCCATTGGAGATCTTTTGCTGATTAAGGTGGCGGATCGTTTAAGTAAAATTCTCCGAGAGGAAGACACGGCTGCACGTTATGGCGGAGACGAATTTCTGGTGTTACTACCGGAGTTAGATGATGAGATGAAGGTCGCAGCTGGGTTTGCGCAAACCGTTGCGGAAAAAATAGAAGTGGCGCTTCAGTTTTCTTACCAAGTGGAAGAGCACCGCCTGACCCTGGGGGCAAGTATTGGCATTGCCATGTTTCCAGAGAAGCATCTCCACTATAAGGAAATTCTAGAACAGGCGGATATTGCGATGTATCGGGCGAAGTCTTCTCATCAGAAAGTTCAATTTTATGATGCCGCGCGTCAGGCCTCTGTCGCTGTACGAACGGAATTAGAGCGTGATTTGAGTGAGGCTTTAGCGCAGGGAGCACTTTCACTTGATTATGTCCCGCAAGTGGATACGTCTTCGACTGTGATTGGCTTGGAGGTGGTGCTGTGCTGGAATCATCCAGAAAAAGGCCGGATCACGCTTTGTGACGATCTGATGGCTGTGGAAAAGAGCCAATCCATTTTGCCACTTGGGCTTTGGACCTTACGTGAGGTTTGTATGCAAGCCCATTCTTGGGCGACGGAGAAAGTGGCCTTTCGTCAGCTCTCCCTCAATATTTGTACCCACCTTTTTATGCAATCTGACTTCGTCGCTCAGGTGGAGCGGATTCTTCAAGAGACGGGTGTAGATCCTCGTTTGCTTATTTTTGAGTTGACGGAAGGCATGGTTTTTAGTCGTTTTGAGGAAGCCGTGCAAAAAATGAAAGCTCTAAAATCATGCGGTATTCGCTTTGCGATTGATGATTTTGGGAGTGGCCGTTCTTCGCTCAGCGCCTTGAAGATACTGCCACTGGATACGATCAAGATCAATTACAAATATGTGCATGATGTTTACGAAAACCCCAATAACGGGGTGATCGTTCAAACCATTATTGCCATTGCCTGTGCCATGGACTTTCATGTCGTTGCTGAGGGCATTGAGGGCAAAGCAGAACTTCGCAGCCTCAAAGATATGGGATGCCGGGCTTTTCAAGGCGATTTTATCTGTCGCTCGCTGACCGCTTCCGAGGTGCCTCAAGTCATCCTCAATCCGCCACCGCGTCTGAAAAATATCTTTTAAATTTTTTTGTTATTGTCTTTTTCTCCTCAATCTTTGGCTTAGGTTCTCTGGCCTCTTTATCTCTATATGCTATAATAAATTAGGTCTCTTCACCTCCTTTTAAGGTGTCAAAAACGATGCGAAAAGTGATTGTTGCCAGTGCGGTTCGCACGCCCATTGGTCGTTTTCAGGGTGCTTTAGTCTCTTTGTCGGCGACCGAATTGGGTAGTGCTGTCATTCGTGAGGCGGTTCGGCGCGCGTTGATCCCGGAAGGGGAAGTCAATGAAGTGCTGATGGGCAATGTGCTTTCCGCAGGTTTGGGGCAAGCGCCTGCTCGTCAGGCGGCGATGGGTGCAGGTCTTCCTGAACATGTGCCTTGTAGCACGCTCAATAAAGTCTGTGGTTCGGGCTTGAAAACCGTCATGATGGCGGCACAGGCCATTGCTGTGGGCGATGCTGAAATTGTGGTGGCCGGTGGTATGGAAAGCATGAGTCATGCGCCTTATCTGCTTGATCGTGCCAGGACGGGGTATCGTTTGGGTGATGGAAAGCTCATTGACAGTTTGATTCACGACGGTCTTTGGGATGTGTACAACAATTTTCATATGGGTATCGCTGCGGAGCAGTGTGTCTCGGACTACAAGCTCTCGCGTGGGGCTTTAGATGACTGTGCCATTGAAAGTTACAGCCGTGCTCAAGAAGCCCAAAAAAGGGGTGATTTCAAGCGCGAAATTTTGACACTCTCTTTAAAGGATCGGAAGGGCGAACGAAATTTTTTTGAAGATGAGGAACCATCCCGGGTGAATTTTGACCGTCTGAGACAACTTAAAGCGGCCTTTACTCCCGAAGGCAAGGTGACGGCAGGAAATGCATCGCCACTGAGTGATGGGGCTTCAGCCCTTGTGCTGATGTCTGAGGCAGCGATCAAAAAATGGGGGAGTCCAAAAATGGCGAGCATTGCGGCTTATACAGGATGTGCGACTGCACCCGAGCGGTTTACCATTGCACCTGTTGCCGCGATTCAGTCCTTACTTAAAAAAACAAACTTAAGTCTTTCTGAGATTGATTTTTTTGAAATCAATGAAGCTTTTGCGGCGTCCTCTCTTGCGGTCATGCAAGATCTTGCATTGGATGCTAAAAAGGTGAATTTACGCGGTGGTGCCATTGCTTTGGGCCATCCCATTGGTGCGAGTGGTAGTCGCATCTTGACAACACTGCTCCATCTCCTAGAAGATCACCAGCGAAAACGCGGAATTGCCTCCCTCTGTATCGGCGGAGGAGAGGCGCTTGCGCTTCTGGTTGAACGAAATCATTAGGAGATTAAATGGGTTTTAATACGGTGGGCGTAGTGGGTGCAGGACAGATGGGGCAAGGCATCACACAGCTTGTGGCGACACGGGGTTTTCATGTGGTGCTTTATGACATCGACCTGCACGCGCTTGAAGGTGCGCAAGAGCAGATTACGGGTGGATTAAATAAAGCGGTCAAAAAAGGAATATTGACGGAGTGGGTTCGAGAAAAAACACTCAAAAATCTCAAGATCACCTCAAAATTTGAAGACTTGGGTTATTGCGATCTGGTGATTGAGGCTGTGCCGGAAAAAGAAGAAATGAAATTAGAAGTCTTTGAGGGTTTAGAAGAAATCTGTCCCGAATCGACCCTCTTTGCGAGCAATACTTCATCCCTTCCCATCACCCGTCTTGCGGCTTGCACCGATCGGAAAAAGCAGTTTATTGGTCTACATTTTATGAATCCCGTTCCCATAATGGAACTGGTCGAAGTGGTGCGGGGCTGGCATACCTCGGATGAAACCTTTGATCAAATCCAGGAATTTGTAAAAAAACTGGGAAAAACGCTGATTGTCTCAAAAGACTATCCGGGTTTTATTGTCAATCGTGTGCTCATGCCCATGATTAACGAAGCCATTTTTGCCCTTACCGAAGGCATTGGTAGCCCGGAAGATATTGATAAAGCCATGACGCTAGGGGGTGGACATCCCATGGGGCCTTTTGCCTTGGCCGATATGATTGGCTTGGATGTGTGTCTGGACATTATGGAAATCATGCACAGCGAATTTGGTGAGAGCAAATATCGTCCAGCACCGCTACTCAGAAAATATGTTGAAGCCGACATGTTGGGAAAAAAGACCGGTCAGGGTTTCTACCACTATGATGACCCTGATACGCCTAAATTGCTGAAATAGAATAAAAGTCATGGATTTCGATTTATCTGAAGAGCAAACGATGGTCATTCAGATGATGCGGGTTTTCACTGAAAAAGAAGTGATGCCCATCGTGTCAAGGATGGATCATGCCTGTGAGTTTCCAAAAGCCCTTGTTGAAAAATTAGGTGCGATGGGTTTGATGGGAGCCTTTATTCCAGAAGCGGCAGGTGGATCTGGCATGGACCTTCTCACCTATGTCTTGGCGATGGAAGAAATATCAAAAGCCTGGGCATCCCTCGGTGTGATTATGACCGTTAATAATTCTTTGGTCTGTGATCCCATTCATCGTTTTGGAAATATGGAGCAACATGAAAAATATCTCAAGCCCTTAGCGCAGGGAAAATTACTGGGGTGTTACGCACTCACCGAGCCCGAAGCCGGTTCGGATCCGGGTGCAATGACGACAAGCGCTACCGAAGACGGGGATGTATTTATTTTAAACGGCACCAAGCGTTTTATTACAAACGGAAGCCATGCAGATATTGCCATTGTGTATGCTGTGACCGATCCGGTTTTGGGGAAAAAAGGGATCTCCGCTTTTATTGTTGAGACGGATACCCCGGGTTTTGTGGTCGAAAAAATTGAAGAAAAATTGGGCTTGCAGAGTTCTGATACGGCAGAATTGGTCTTTCAGGATTGCCGCGTTCCCAAAGAAAACCTACTGGGTGAACTGAATAAAGGTTTTAAAATTGCTTTGGCGACTTTAGATGGCGGTCGTATCGGTATTGCCGCACAATCTTTGGGCATTGCACAGGCTTGTCTTGAAGCGGCTGTGGGTTATGCAAAAAAACGGTCGCAATTTGGTAAAACGATTTCCAATTTCCAGGCGATTCAGTGGATGCTGGCCGATATGAAAACAGAATTGGATGCAGCCAGATTATTGACTTTTCATGCGGCGTCTTTACGTCAATCGGGTGAAGCGGCTTCAATTGCAGCCTCTAAAGCCAAACTCTATGCTTCTGAAATGTGTAACCGTGCAGCTTACAAAGCGATTCAGGTTTTTGGGGGCTATGGTTATATGAAAGAGTTTCCTGTGGAGCGCTATTTTCGTGATGCACGTGTGACCACCCTCTACGAAGGCACCTCAGAAATTCAACGCATGGTGATTGCGAAAGACCTCTTGAAATAGCCCAAGTTGAAATAGCTTAAGATCAAAGTGGAAATTTTTTATGCGAAAGAAACGATCCGAACGCAAAAAGAAATTCACCAACCTCTCCGGGACGGAAATCGCCCCACTTTATAAGGATCCCCTCAAAAGAAAGCCGGGCAAACCCGGAAAATATCCTTATACCCGTGGCGTCTATCCCACAATGTATCGTGGACGACTTTGGACAATGCGGCAGTTTTCGGGCTTTGGCTCAGCCAAAGACACCAATACCCGCTTTCACTACCTGCTTAAAAATGGACAAACGGGACTTTCCGTCGCCTTCGATATGCCCACCCTCATGGGCTACGATTCCGATCATGCCAAATCCTTGGGCGAAGTTGGGAAATGTGGTGTCGCGATTGACACCGTTGAAGACATGATCCTGCTTTTCAATAAGATTCCCTTAGAACAAGTCAGCACGTCGATGACGATCAATGGCCCGGCCATCGTGCTTTTTGCCATGTATCTCGTGGTGGCTGAGGATCAGGGCGTTTCTTTTGATCAACTGCGCGGTACCTTGCAAAATGACATTCTCAAAGAATTTATCGCGCAAAAAGAATGGATCGTACCGCCTGCACCCTCACTTTCGATGATGAACGATACGATTCGTTTTTGTGTCGAAGAAGCACCGCTTTTTCATCCTGTGAGCATCAGTGGATACCATATTCGAGAAGCGGGTTCTACGGCGATTCAGGAATTGGCCTTTACACTTTTCGATGGTCTGACTTACGTGGCGTCGGCCATTACTTCAGGCTTGAATGTGGATGATTTTGCGCCACGTCTTTCTTTCTTTTTTAATGCCCACAACGACTTTTTTGAAGAAATTGCAAAATACCGTGCGGCACGGCGTTTGTGGGCCAAGGAAATGAAAAAGCGCTTTCATCCTAAAAATAAAAAATCCCTGCTCATGCGTTTTCACACGCAAACAGCAGGGTGTTCCCTCACCGCGCAACAACCCCACAACAACATTACCCGTGTCACGCTTCAAGCGCTGGCGGCCGTTTTGGGCGGGACGCAGTCACTTCACACCAATTCGATGGATGAGACACTGGCCTTGCCTTCTGAAAAAGCCGTTTCCATTGCACTGCGTACCCAGCAAATCATTGCATACGAAAGTGGTGTGACGGATACAGTTGATCCCCTTGGCGGCTCTTATTATTTGGAGTCTCTGACGGATTTAATGGAGAAAGAAGCGAAGATTTATTTTAAAAAACTGGAGCAGATGGGCGGCATGGTGGCCGCAATTGAACTTGGTTTTCCCCAAGCCGAAATCCACCGCGCGGCGGTTAGATATCAGCGAGAGATTGATCAACACGAACGCATTATTGTTGGTGTGAATGATTTTATTGAAAAGGATGAGACCCGCATTGAAATACTTAAAATCTCAGCAAGCGTCGAAAAGAAGCAGGTCGCAGGTCTTAAAAGACTTAAATTGAAGCGCGATCCCAAAAAATTGAACCTTAGCCTTTCCCGTTTAAAAAAAGGGGCTGAAGAAAAAGCCTACCTCATGCCTTTGGTGCTTGACGCGGTCCGGGCAAGGGCAAGTGTCGGAGAAATATCGGACATTTTTCGAAAGGTTTATGGCGCCTATCGGGAAAAAACTGCTTTTTAGAAATTGACGCTTTACAAAAAATTCGTTATCTTTCGTGAAATGTCCTGGTTTGTTTTGGAGTGTCAATGCCCTCGTCTCATATCGCTTTGAAAATGAAACTAAAAACACTTTTGATAACGCTGTTCTTTTTGATCTTTCAACTGGTTTTTCTGGCTCCGCTTCATGCCCAAACGAAATCACAATCAACAGCGCTTCAAAAACAAACGCAGTCACCGGACTCTCTGCTTCCCTTTTTAAATCCAAAAAGACTGTTTTTACGTTCGGAGCGAGCGCTCATTATTAATGTTGCCGATGGCGAAATCCTGCTCGATAGAAAGAAGGATGTGCAGCAACCCATTGCATCCATTACAAAATTGATGACAGCCATGGTTGTGATTGATGCAAATCTTCAAGCTTCGGAAGTCATTCACATAAAAAGAGCAGATCGTGATCGGCTGCGTGGTTCCGGTTCCAGGCTCAGCTATGGCACACAGATGACACGTGCCGATCTCTTAAAGATTACCCTTGCGGGTTCCGATAATCGTGCCGCGGCTGCATTGGGGCGAACCTATCCCGGGGGTCACAAAGCCATTGTTGCCGCAATGAACAAAAAAGCAAAAGCCTTGGGTTTAAACCATACGGTCTTCAAAGATGTGTCAGGACTGCGCAGTGGCAATGTTTCCACTGCGTCTGATTTGGCTCTGCTCGTGGATGCGGCAAAATCTTATGCACAGATTCAAACCATGACGACGATTAAACACGACCATGTGACAGACCTCCGCAAAGGATGGAAGGTTGAGTTTAGGAATACCAACCGTTTGATGCAGAACAAAAAATGGGACATTTCGCTGAGCAAAACAGGCTATATCGCCGATTCGGGGCATTGTTTGGTGATGCAGGTCACGATGGATGACCGCACATTGACCATTGTGTTGCTTAATTCCTGGGGAAAACTAAGTAAGTATGGCGATGCCAACCGGATCCGAAAGTGGTTGCACCGCGCCGATCAACAAGCAAAAAAGGCTGCTAAAGCTTCAAAGGAACAGGCGGCCAAGGTTTCGATATTTGTGGATGCCTTAAACTAGTCTGATGACGTGTGTGCTGCCTAAAAAAACCACAAGCCATCAATGGCATCATCCAGCTCTGCTTTACAGCTTTTTAGCTGTGCATTATAAACGGCCGACTTGTTCTTTACTTTTTTTGCGACCTTTTTGAGCCAGTCTTTTTTTTTCCATGTTCCGCGTGCATAACCACCCCGCCCTTCATGATAGGCCAGGTATTGATGGTAGACATCCCATTTAGAAATGCCGAGTCTACGTTGTGTGACATGGGTGTACCAGCCGACAAAATCGATGGCATCATCAAAATCATCTCGATCCGCACCGCGATTGCCCGAATATTCGATATAGTCCGCCCAGGCGGGTTTTTGGGCTTGTGCGTAACCATATGCGGAGGAGCGACGCGGTAGAGGGATAAAAAGAAACCAGGGGCGCGGCGGTTGTGCATCGTCTATAAAACGTGATTCCTGGTGCATAATGGCCATCATGACCCAGATGGGTGTTCCCCATTTTTGATTGGCGTCACGTGCTGCTTCATACCAATCCGTTTCTCCCCGGAAAATGGCACAGACGTTGTTGATCTGGGTGGGACGATAGCTTGCACAGCCTGAAAGGAATAAAAGTATGATAGTGAAAAAGAGTGCGATCCGGGCTTGAGTGGATTTCATTTTTTCCCTCTGTGTCTTGTTGAGGGCGGTCTTATCACGAAAAAATCAATGTATTCAATGTAAATATAAAAAATATGCGAGTAAATCGTTGGATTTCTCTTGAATAGCGTCTCAGATATTCTTATCATGGGCAACCTCAGAAAAAAAAATGTCGATCTTATAAAATGTAAAGGAGTCATCATGGTAACGGTTGGTATGAATTATGCGGTTTTAGAAGGCAAAGAAGCACCTTTTGAGAAAAAATTTGCATTGGTGCTGGATGTGATGGCGGAGACACCGGGACACACAAAGACAAATCTTTACAAGGATGTTTTTCAGGGCCGCTCTTATTTGATTGTTTCTGAATGGGAGACACGAGAAGCCTTTGATGCTTTTATTCACTCAGATGCTTTTTCTCAAGTGACGAGCTGGGGAAAAGAAACGATTCTGGCAGGCCGTCCAAGCCATGAAGTTTATGGAGATGAGCCTTCTGCACCCGTCACCGGGGGGTGTCCCGTCGATCACTGATCGGACGGTTTCTGTCTGTGGCCCCGGCAATTCATGCCGGGCCTGATTCTAATGCAAGGCTTATTCACTTTTTGAGCAAGTTTTTATACGTTCCTCTTTTCAAGAAGGTTTCGAGTTGCTCCGCTGGCAGTGGCTGGCTGAGATAGAAGCCTTGAACCCCGTCGCAATCATGCGCTTGCAGGAATGTCAACTCGCTTTTTGTTTCGACCCCTTCCGCAATCACTTCAAGATTTAGGTTGTGTCCCATGGCGATGATGGCCGCTGTAATGGCCGCATCGTCTTTGTTGTGTGGCAGGTTTTTGACAAAAGATTGATCCACTTTTAGGGTATGTACGGGAAATTGTCTCAAATATCCGAGCGATGAATAGCCGATACCAAAATCATCAATGGCCAGTCGTACCCCAAGTGCATTGAGTTTGTTCATTGTTTTAATCCCTTTGTCCACCTGATCCATTGCGATACTTTCTGTGATTTCAAGCTCAAGAGCCGCAGGTTCGAGGTTTGTTTCTTGGAGCACGGTACAGACATTTTCTACTAAATTTTCCTGCTGAAACTGCCGAGCTGAAAAATTTACCGCGATACGCAGCGGGGGAAGACCCTTGTCACGCCAGCGTCTGGATTGTTCACAGGCAACACGAAGACCCCATTCTCCAATGGGGATAATCAGGTTGGTTTCTTCTGCCATCGGAATAAAGGCGGCAGGCAGAATCAAGCCTTTTTTGGGGTGTCGCCAACGAATGAGTGATTCTAAACAGGTAACTTCTCCTGTTTTTAGATCCAATTTGGGTTGATAATAAAGCTCAAACTCGTCTCGTTCCAGTGCCCTTCTAATGGCCATTTTTAACTCAATACGCTCCAGGGAGCGTGCGCCAATTTCTTCCGAATAAAATTTATAGCCATTGCGTCCTTGATTTTTGACCCGCGTCATGGCCTGTTCGGCATGGGTAAAGAGGCTTTTGCTGTCTGTGCCGTCTTCGGGGTAAAGGCTGACTCCGATGCTGCCCGTGATGATGATAGGGCGATGCCCATCTAGGGTGATGGGTGTCGAAAGCAGATGAAGAATTTTTTGTGCGATCGTTGCAGTGTGTTCGATTTCGCTGCTTTCGGCCAATAAAATCGCAAACGTATCTCCCGAAAGGCGTGAGATGGTGTCTGAATCACGGACGGTACTTTTGAGACGGCTGGCGATCGTAATTAGGAGTTCGTCGCCTACGGTACGTCCAAAGGCTTCGTTGACTTCTTTAAAGTGATCAAGATCGATTGAAAGGATGGCCAATTTTTGTTGTTTTCGCTCGGCTTGTTTGATGCTTTGAATCAGCCGCTCTTTGAGGAGACGGTGATTGGGTAAATCGGTCAATATGTCGTGGTGGGCAAGATAGACCAGTCGCTCTTCTGAGAGTTTTCTTTCGGTGATATCGGAAAAAATGGCGACAAAGTGTATGATTTCTCCTGCCTCACTTGGAATACCGCTAATGCTGATCCATTCGGGGTAGATCGTGCCATTTTTACGACGATTCCAAATTTCCCCTTGCCATTCGCCATCTACGCTGAGCTGATGCCACATTTTTTTATAGAAATGTTCCCCTTGCCGTCCCGAATAAAGAAAAGTCGGCATTTTCCCAAGGACTTCTTCGTCAGAATAGCCTGTAATTTTAGAAAAAGCTTCGTTGACGACTTTAATCTTTCCGGCCAAGTCGAGGATCATGATGCCTTTGAGGCGGTGTTTCATGATGCTTGCGGAAAGCTGAGTGTCGGTTTCTGTTTGTTTGTGTGTTTTAGACATGTAAATTCATTCTACATGAAACAGGGTTGTATTTTAAATAATAAAGATTCTTTGTAACTATTCAGTATACTGAAAGGCTTCGGTCCGATCGCTTTTTCTTATTTTGGGTGTTTCTTACAAAGTATTTTAAGGTAAAAAGCGTAGGGGTGATCGTTTGGATTGATGGGCCGCGGGTTCCGTGTGACCGCGCCGACTTTGTCCAGAACGCGACCCAGTTTGCCATAATCACGACTTTCCATCATCGCTCTCGTTTTATTCGTGCAATCGATTTCAATTGCTGAAACTGTAAACTGATAATCCTTGTAGCCGTCCATTTGAAAGGCCCTTAGTCTGCGGGATTCGAGCAAACTATCAATGGCCTCCTGGGTTTTTGGGACTACTTTGATCCAGACCCCGATGACGTTTTCCTCGTTCCGAATAAAGTTGTTTTCATCATAGTAGTGATCGAATAATTTTTCTTCTCCAAACAAGAGCCAGTGGGATTCATTTGCATGACCCTGAGCGGGCATGAGCAGAAATAGGGAAAAAAGGCCCAAGATAATTTTTGTGTACATGATGCGTATTCTCCTAATCGTTACTTGTTTTCTTTTTTTAGATTGTGATTGGATATCGCGGGTTTTGCACATCGAAACCCTGCGGAAATAGCAAGGGTTTGCGGTAATAACGAAATGCGGTTAAAGGTTTGAAATGAAATGCCACAGCGATAATTGCTGCAATCGTAAAAAGATCCCCCGCGCAAGACCCTTAAGGTTTTGCCAAAATTGGGGTGAGGGACTTTGTTGCCCGGATAAGGCAGAAACCAGCTTGAAGTCCATTGAAAAAGGTTTCCTGCCATATCATAAAGGCCGTAGGGACTTTTTCCCTGCGGATACTGGTTGACTACCGTCGTGTTTTTAATGTTTTCCTGATAGATATTCGCATGATTTTTAAGGTGTTTTTTCCCCCAGGGAAACATGCGACCATCTGTCCCGCGTGCTGCTTTTTCCCATTCGGTTTCTGTGGGCAGACGTTTTCCAGCCCAAGTGCAGTAGGCATCCGCATCGTGCCAAGAGACAAAGGCAACGGGATGATTGGCGATTTTTCTCGGGTGTTGTTGTGCATTCCAGTGAGGTGGCGCGAGCCGTTGTGTTTCGTTCACAAAGGTTTGGTAATAGAGATTTGTGACATGAAACTGGTCGATATAAAAATCATCGAGATAGACCGCGTGGCGTGGGCCGAGACTTTTTTTTGTACCGTCCTCTCCCATAAAAAATTCGCCTGCCGGAATTAAAATCATTTTTTGCAGAATGAAGCTTTCTGTGAGTGCTTCTCCCGTCGTTTCGCTACGGAGTCGCTTCAGTTGTTTGAAGTAGGTTTTTAGACCGAGGGTCGTGCCGACATTATGCTGTGTGTGGCAGGGGACGCACCAGGGGCCTTTCGTATCGTCAATTTGATGTTTTTGTGGCCCTTTGTGGCAGTAGCGGCATTCGTCCCGTGTAAAAGGGTCGGCCCTTTTTTGTGAGTCAATTTCGGCAGATGCGTGTTGCAAAAAAAACACGAAAAAGAATAGGGAAAAAACTAAGAAAGAGAGATATTGACACTGCCGCTTCATGAGGCGAAATCCTACCACAATTTGAATCAGATGTGTAGAACCCAAATACGTCCAGGGGACGTCCAGTCGTGTATTGGGTTTTTTTTATTTGTTTGAAGTATCTGTCAAAACAATTTTATCTTCAGTGATTTTCCTCTCAATAATGCGAAAGGCGCGGATGTGCGGTTTGTTTTTATCTTCCAAAGAAACAATCAAATAATGCACATCGGGGTAAAAAGCGAGACGGATATCGGTTTCCGAGGGATAGGCCGGGCTGTGTGTGTGGGAGTGATAAATCGCCACAAGTTCAGTGCCATTTTCGCGCATAAGTTTGAAGGCTGTAATCTGTTCTTTTGGATCCATGACATAACGCAAAGTCCGATCGGCGGGTACTTTTAAATCAACCATAGAAGGATCGTCTGACGGCAGATTTGTGATTTCGTAGATTTCACTGGCGATCCCATCTTTTCCAGCCAAGAGACCACAGCATTCATTGGGATCTTCTTTTTGCGCGTGGGCCATCATCCGCTCTGAAATATCTGAAGACATTTGAACCATATTGAGCCCTTCTTCAATTGAGGGGGCACCATAACATAACCTGAGGTTACGCCGCGATATTTCCCGAAGGTGTATGTCCCTTGGGTTTCAAAAAAGGCGCTTAAAAAAACCGCTGTGGCCTAAAGAAAATTGAGCAATAAACCGATACATGATCATGTCCATAAAATTACGTCTTGAAGCTGACCTAAAATAAGGAGAAAATCTCATGTTTTTCACGCGAAGGAGCAAGAGACTCCCTTTTATCGAATTGTGGCTCATTGTTTTGTCAACGTCTACTTTGATGAGTTGTTCTGATGCCACAACAACGACTACAAACACGACTGATACCTCTACGACCTTTCCCGCCAGTCTGTCGGTCAGCTCTCCTACCGATGTTGTGGATGAAGATGCCACTCCTTCGGTCGCCAGTCTTTCAAAAAAAACCACTATGATGGCGGGCCTGAAGAACTGGTTTTTCCCGCATGCCATTGCCGCAGGCCCGAAAATCCCACGCTACACTTGGGCAACTTTGCGTATCAGTTCCCTTTTAAACGGAACTGATACGGCAGCGACTCTCTTTAAACCCGAACTTTTTTAACGACGGACATTAACGCCGCATGTTTTGGGCCGAACCTTAACGATACAGACCATCCTGACGCGGCTACACCCAATAGTGGGCAGCTTCCCAGCGGAGATCTTGGTATCTGGTCAGCGGTGGATAGCGTCAGCAGTCATGCCTGTGGCGCGGCACAGTTGAATGCACGTATGCGCGGTATTAGCTGGCGCTCCAATATGGCCTTGATGGGCCTCGCCAGCGTAATCGTACAACTGAACACTGCTAGTATGACCTTGCCTCCCGCAGGCAACAGCGTGGATGCCACTTCCGTTATGACTGCGCTGAGTATTGCCAATACCACCTTTACGAATGTGACTCTGAGTTTGTATACTGCCGGGGGGACTTGGACTTACGTGATGAACTTCACCTATGTGGATGGTTTTAGCGTCAGTCACAACATCGAACTAAAGCTAGTCCATACCCCAGGAGCCAGTACGGCGGTTTATTCTGGCTTGCTTACTTATGGGATTACTGAGAAATTTAATGGCGGTAATTGTCCGGGAAGCGATCCAAAGGACATTACATATATCGGCACACTCAAATATACACGTAATAGCTTAAGCGATATGGTGCTCATCCAGCGGGGTGGTCAATATTGTGGTACGGGGGGTTATGCCAGTCTGGCCACTTTTGAGAGCAATGGTCAGCTTGATCCCGCAGGTAAATGGAATAGCAGTGCGGCGACGGGGAGGTGTTAATTTTGAGTACCACAAAAAGAACTGATTGACAAATTTTTTTTCTTCTCACCGTCGACGCTTTCCTTATTTTTCTGCCATATGACCTAAAATCCAAAACTAACAAAGGGCAAAACAAATGACCGATCTGTATCAAATTATTGCTAAAGAACTCAAAGCCGACAAAATCCAAGTGACTGCTGCGGTTGCCCTACTTGATGAAGGGGCGACGGTGCCTTTTATTGCGCGTTATCGGAAAGAGGCGACGGGGGGCTTAGATGACATTCAGCTTCGTTTTTTGGAAGAGCGGCTGCACTACTTACGTGAGCTGGAAGCGCGCCGAGAGGTCGTGCTCACAAATATCAATGAAACAGGAAATCTCAGTGACGCTTTGAAAACCGATATTCTGGCGGCGGAGACCAAAACAAGGCTAGAAGATCTCTATCGCCCTTTTGTAAAAAAACGTCGTACAAAGGGACAGATTGCACGCGAGGCTGGGCTTGATGTTTTGGCTTTTGCTTTATTTGAGACCCCGACTTTGGTGCCTGAGAGCACTGCGGCGGACTATCTCAATCCCGAAAAAGGCATTACCGATACCGAAGCCGCTTTATTGGGCGCACGGCATATTTTGATGGAGTATTTTGCGGAAGATGCGACTTTGCTTGCGGCCTTACGGGAATACACACAAAACAATGGCAAAATTCAGTCTCAGGTGATTAAGGACAAGGCGCGCGAGGGGGCCAAATTCTCAGACTATTTTGATTTTAGCGAAGCCCTTAAAACAATTCCTTCGCATCGTGCCTTGGCTTTATTTCGCGGTCAGAAACAAGAAATCCTCCGTCTGAGTATTGTTTTCGAGCAAGCGGGAAGCCCGGAAAAAAAGAATCAAGATCCTTCAAAAGCCGAGTGCATGATTGCCAGCCATTTTGAGATTAAATCCGAAGGACGCCCAGCAGATGTTTGGCTGTGGGAGGTCGTGCGTTGGACCTGGCGGGTGAAGTTATCGCTGCATTTGGATTTAGAGATGAAACGGCAAATTCGAGAACGATCAGAAGAGACGGCCATCAAGGTTTTTGCGCGCAATCTGCATGACTTACTTTTGGCGGCACCGGCTGGCCCACGCGTAACGATGGGACTTGATCCGGGGATTCGCACAGGGATTAAGGTCGCCGTGATCGACGGCACGGGGAAACTTTTGGATACGGCAACTCTTTATGCCCACGCGCCTAGAAATGAGTGGGATCAATCCATCCACACTTTGTCAAAACTTTGCGCAAAATACGGTGTTGAATTGGTCAGTATCGGCAATGGTACGGCTTCACGAGAGACCGATCAATTGGTGGCGGATCTCATACAGCGTCATTCTGAATTGCACCTGAAAAAAATGATTGTTTCCGAAGCGGGGGCTTCTGTTTATTCTGCCTCGGCATTTGCGTCACGAGAATTTCCTGATTTGGATGTCTCGCTGCGTGGTGCGGTTTCCATCGCCCGCCGTCTGCAAGATCCTTTAGCCGAATTGGTTAAAATCGACGCCAAAGCCATCGGCGTCGGCCAATATCAGCATGATGTTAATCAAGTGCGTTTGTCTCAGTCCTTGGCGCATGTGGTCGAAGATGGTGTGAATGCCGTGGGGGTTGATCTCAATACGGCCTCCGCGCCACTTTTAAGTTTTGTGTCGGGTTTGAGTCCCGTTCTGGCCCAAAATATTGTGGCCTTCAGAGATGAAAATGGCCCTTATAAAAATCGAAAGAAACTCATGAAAGTCCCCCGTCTCGGCCCAAAATGTTTTGAGCAGTGCGCGGGTTTTTTACGAGTCATGAATGGGGAAAATAAACTAGATGCCTCTACCGTTCATCCCGAAGCTTATTCTGTTGTGGAGCGCATCGCGGAAAAAAATGAACGGGAAATAGATCGCCTCATCGGGGATGCACCTTTTTTGCGGTCTTTGCAGGCCAAACACTATATTGATGCACAGTTTGGTGAACCGACGGTATGTGACATTCTTTTGGAATTGGAAAAGCCGGGACGGGATCCGCGGCCTGAATTTAAAATGCCACAATTTAAAATCGGGATTGAAAAAATGTCTGACCTAAAAGAAGGCATGCAACTCGAAGGTGTGGTGAGCAATGTCACAAATTTTGGGGCCTTTGTGGATGTCGGTGTGCATCAGGATGGTTTGGTGCATATTTCACAATTGGCAGACCGCTATGTTTCTGATCCACATAAGGTGGTGAAAGCGGGAGACATCGTCAAGGTCAAAGTGCAGTCGGTGGATCTTGAACGCAAACGCATCGCACTCACGATGCGCACGGAAAATGTGTCCTCAGACAAACCAGAAAAAAAGCCAGAAAAGAGACCCGAGAAAAAAAGAGAACAAAAATACCCCAAAGCCCCACAGAAAAAAACATCACAAAATAGATCCCAGCCCTCCCTGCAAAATGCAATGGCGGCCGCGCTGGCAAAAGCAGGCTTGAAAAAGAAATAGCGGTTTTTCTTATTGTGTAAGGTTCATTTTTCGATTTGTCATTTCGAAGAAACAAAGTGACTGAGAAATCTTAAACAAGGCATGCACGCCTGCAATATTTCTCCCTTCGCTCAAAATGACAGGTGATAACGAGGGGGAGGCCGTCGATTTGAATCGACTCAAATTGTGTTTTTGGCTTGAGTTTGAAACGTGAGTGTTGCTTCACCAAAAGCGGTCATTTTTTTTGTGCGGATTTTTTTGATGATGACAGAAAGATCTTTTTTGAGTGCGAACAATCCATTGGCTAATTCCTCGCCTTCTAATTTTTGAAATGCTCGGTCCGCTGCAAAAACCCAGACTTTTTCTTGCCCAAAAGGGGCTTGCACTTTAAATCGATAGGGGGCATTTTCTTCGGGCAGTGGCATGAACAGGCCTGATGGAGAGTAGCCATTTTTATTGATTGCATTTGGAATGATTTGTGTCAGATGTCCCGCTGCATCTTCGTAGATGACCAATAAATAGGCCTCCCGTTCCAGATTGATGAAAAAAGAAAGGGTGTCTCCTGAAAGAAATGTTTGATGATCTCCGAGGTGGCTCGTTATTTCAAGGCCAATCTTTTCGAGTGCTGTGCTCTTAACATTGCTCATTTTTGTTTCTGGATTGAAGCGTGTACATCCGCTAAAAACCAGCGCACAGCACAAAAAGAGAGCGCAGATATCTTCTTTGATTGACACGCTAGAAAATCCTAAAACGGGAAATAATGGCTGTAGCCGATAAAAAGGCCATTCGTTTTCATCTCCTGTTCATCGCCTGAATCAAATGCATACACAACGGTAGAAAATTTTAATCCGAGCGTAAAACGATCCCGCTCACTGAGACGGTAGACCGTGCCGAATTCCAGGGTTGTGCTTTTGCCATCACCCGATTTTGCCTTATTTGTTTTGACCTCACCCTCAGGAATAAATGCCGCTGAACCATAAAAATCCCAATGGGCATTGATGGGCCAAATACCAGAGACCCCGCCGCCGACACCCGTAAAACTTTGTTTGAAATTGACATTTTCCCATTCATCTTCAATGCTCTTAACGCCGACAAAGAGGGAGACATGTTCCCAGAAAAAATAACCCGCGATGAGATTCACTTCACGATATTTGATCATACCATTTGAAAAAGGCAGTGCCCCGATTGTGGTGACGATATCTGGGCCGGAATTCTCAAATTTGTATTTTCCACCCTGAAAGCTTGCACCCGTATAGGCACGGCGTTTGCGAAAGTTGAGATTAAATCCAAATTGTCCGCCGTCCGTTGAGTCAAATGTTCTGCCACTGCTTTGGGTTTCCCCTTTCCGATTTTCACCGATCACTTTAAGACCGATACTGATGCCACGATCCTTTTGCGCATAAGTCGAAGGAATGCCAAGGAGGGAAATAAAGAGAATTGCAGTTAATATTATCGCTCTATTTTTCATATTCACCGTGATTAAAAAGTGGGTAAAGGCGCAAGTCGCCTGTGGTTTTCATCTTGTTGCTCTGTCTTTTTTTCTGGGTGTGTTGCTGAGGGTTCGATCATTTCTTTTTTTGCGGGTGTGGCTTTTTTTGGGATGATATGTACATCAACTTTTATATTTTCTTTGGGAATTCCTTCAACGGTCACATCGACTTTGATAAAAATAAATTCACCCAGTTCGTCTCCGGCCCCTTGCAGGACACCGCTCTCCGGGACTTGTTCGACATTGTTGGCCACGGCTTTTTCGACATTGCTCGAAAGTTCGCTCAAGGTCAGTAGGGGACGATTGTTTGTTCTCAGTTCATTGAGTAAAAAATAGGTGAAAGGCGAATGGCCGGAGCGATTGTAATTATCATCCACAAATTCGACCCCCCCGGCAGACATGATTTGCACACTCTTTTTATTGGCGACTTTTTTATAATACCTTTCCGTCCCGGAATCTGCCGCAATGCCGCGGCTGCCGCTTCTGAGTAAGGTCCCGCTAAAGCAGGCGTCCGAAATCAGCAAGGTGTGTCGGGCACGAGAAGCAATAATCGTTAATTCGTCTCGGATCGTGGAGTTTCTTAAAAAAGTGGTTTGGTCTGTGCCTTTGGCATCGACAGGGACCCAGTAGCCCTTGTTTGTTTCCGTATCTAAATAACCGTGGCCCGCATAATAAACAAGCACATTGTCATTTGCGAGCACACGTCGGGAAAGTTCTTGCAGGGCGATTAGGACATCCCGGCGTGTGGCATTTTCCAGAAGTTGCACGTCACTAAAACCGTAGTTTGTCTGCAAAATCTTTTTGACGGCGTGTGCCCCGCTGAGTGCGGTTTCTAATTTCGGCCAAGGGGTTTTCCCGTTTCTGTAGTCGTTGTTTCCGATAATCAGGGCACGATAGACACCATGACGTGCTGGATCGATCCTATTTTGATTTGCCCTGTCCGTTTTTTCAAGTGTGATGCCGCGTGATTGCGCAGAAAATACGCTGGCATTAAAAAAGAAAGAGGCCAAGACGAGAAAAAAGCCTATTTTGATGACAAAAAATGGGTGTTTCATGGGAACCTCAGTGTTTTGTTTGTGTGATGACAAAACCACCGGATGCCTGAAAAATAAGGTCATCCTGGGTTTGCCCACTCAGTCGCCATTCATAGCGGGTATTTTTTTCCAAAGCGTTTTTTTGAAAAACAGCATGTGTTTCGTTTGTCGTGATTTTATCAACCCTTTTTTTTTCACCCCCCTGAATCATTTTGAGTGTTAGCGTATAGTCGATGGCATTTTCCACTGGCGGCCAAGAAAGTGCAATGTCTGTATTTTTTATCAGTGAAATATTGATGTTTTCAAAGCTTTTTTCGTTTGTTCGCGCATTGTTAAAAAAACCAATGCCAGGGTGTGCTGTTTTACTTTGAAATTCAATCACAGCATTGTCTTGGTATGCGGCGATGCTGAGTCGTTCCACTTCGGGTGAAAAGGCAGGGGAGAACAGAAAAATAAAAATAATGGCGGCAAATCCTGCGGCAGGTGCGGTGAGCCAAAAAGGGGTGCGCAGTCTGAGGCATTTCTGAATAAGCTCAGCAAAGCCTGGTTTTTTTGAGGCGTCTTGTTCGACTGTTTCTTGTTGTTTCTCAGGTGTTTCTGTGTGTTTACTCAAGCTTCGATCCATTGCGGCACGATGGCTTTCAAAATGCAAGGCGGCTTTTAAATTTTGTGCATGCGTTTGATTTTCTGTGAAGACATCATCTGTATCCGTTGTTGCGTCAGAATGATCCATTCCGGATGTTGTGGCGATTTCCAACAGGGTTTCTTTTAATTTTGAAAGCGCACTCATCTGATTTCGGCAGCTTTGGCAGGCGGCCAAATGGAGAGAGAGATCTTTGAATTCGTGTGCGCTCGGGTTTTCAAAAAATGCGATCAGTGTTTCATCTTCTGGATGTTTTATCGTCCCCATCTGTGTCCCCTCAGTGCTGTTTTTGTCTTAATCTAAAAGAGACAAGCACTTTCACTGGATTTGAATTTAAAAAACAAATCCCCCTTCATGTTCTTCATGCTTTTTCCATGAAATCTGCCAGTTTTGCGAGGCTTTTCCTTTTGAAATAATAGAGTTGCTGTCGATTGGTCTTTTCAGGATGGACCCCTTTTTTGATGACAAGTTTCAGCTTTTTTAAAGCTGCGAGGATATCACTTGCGTCCTGTTCTTCAATTAAGAGGGCTTCTAAGATATATTGTTCAAGTGTGGTGAGTCGTGCCCACGCTTTTCTAATCTTTTGTTTCTCCTCACGGCTTTCAGGACTTTCGTCAAAAAAAGGCAGATCTTTTTCCTGGGCTATCTCATCTTCAGGTCCCTCTTGTTTGCATTCCTCTGTTGTGAGTGAGATGGTTTTTTCGGGATTTAAGAGGTGCAGACGATTTTTTTGTGTGAGCAGGGCAATCATTTGATGACACAGAGTTTCTGTTTTTTCGAGGCTTTCTCCTATTTTTTGTGAGATGAGAGGCAAAGGATCGCTGGCACGCAATGCTAAAAAGAGTTGAGCCGCTTTTGGGTTTAAAGTCTGAATATAGGTGGGTACATGGACTTTGCGGCCAAAACGCCAATCTTTCCAGCGTTCATAAAAAGGCTGGGAATTGGCGATGGCATAAAAATAGTGATTTAACCCTGCGCCTTCGCGACCTTCAAAACGGTGGAGACGCTGCGGTTTTGTGAGGTCGTCCAGCATCCAGCCGTAACTGCCATTGCCCCATTCACAGAGGTCTGTTCCTTTTGAAGCTGAAGCCCAAGCATCATCCAGTGTACAGATAAAAAGAGCACGGTTTTCTTTGCAAAAGCGTTTGCAAAAAGACTGGGTTTGATAGCGAATCATGGGGTGCGCCATTTGATTCACGGTCAGTCGTGCGTCTGCATCGCCATTGGCCGCACATTCTGCTAAGGCTATATGATCTTGATTCACATTATTTGACTCGCTTTAATACAAAAACCATCCCGCAACTTTATTATAAACGATATGAATCGCGAGACCATAATCATCGTAAGCCAAATAATCTCCTGATATAAAGTGGAGCCGTCGGTTTGGAATCCCGAGGGTCTTCAGTGGCCGATCTGCTGCATCCCCCAAGGCAATTTTATGATTCATATTTCCCTCGCCCGCCGCCTGCCAGGCATTGACGATTTTTTGATGGCTGTCGAGCAGATAGCGACTGCCGTTTTCCAAACGCAGGATTTGAAATTGCTCTCCTTCAATCCAAAGGAGGTTTTGTTGTTTTGCTGAAAAAGGCTTGAAGGATTCTGGAAATGGATCTCCCAAACGCAAACCCGAAATTGTCGCGGCTGTTTTTAAAGGGGCGAGCGATTGTGTGTGTTTGGAAAGCTGGCTCAGGGCGAGGCGGAATAAATAACTGTTTCCATTTTTTTTGCTCTCTTGTGCGAGATGTTTCCATGTGTGTGCTGCTTTTTCACCTTGTCCCATAAAGGTAAGATGGGCCGCAGCATTGTAATGGGCTGTGTAAATAAAAACATCAGCGGGAAAAATCCTGTTTTTAGGGTGGTTTTGCATCTCTTGTATGAGTTGCTCAAAGGCCAAGTGTGCCTTTTCTTGTTTGCCTTCAATCGCCTGCGTCATGGCCAAAACCAAGGCCGCACTGTGATCATTTCCAAACTTGGGTTGATATTTCCCCTGAATGATGCCGCGTGCCATAAAACTGTTGCCGTCCAGTAAATAAGCAAAAGCGAGCAGTAAATAGGTTTTTGGGTGTTCCGGGGTTAAACGCATGGCTTTTTCAAAATAGGCGATGCTTTTTTCGATGTTGCTGTGCATTTTCTTTTTTTTCTGTTGAATGAGGGCCGATAAGCCGGCCCGTTTTACGGTGTCTATTTTCTTGTTTTGTTGTTTTAAAATCGGGTGGGCGTCTAATAGAATCGGATAATAAAAGGCGGGGCGCGCAAGTCCCTGGTTTTGAATGAGCCATTTTTGATCCCCTAGGGCTTCGGCAAAATAGCTGAGACCCAAGGCGGTGAACAAGGCCCGGTTTGGATATTTCCGCCCATAGGCGGTGAAATAGCGACGGGCTTTTTCATAATCACTGGCAATAAAGGCTTGCAGACCCAGCTCATATAACATCGCCTGGGTTGCGACGGACGTCAGTTGTGCACTTGCACGAAGTGCCCGGTTTTGTGCCGCCTGACAAGCTTGTGCAGCCGCCGGGTTTGTGGGATTAAGGGTACAGGCACTTCCCCAGATATTTTCGACCCAGCGTGTAAAAAAATCCGCTTTGTCCAATATTTGATAGGGATCATATCCGACACTGGCCATCATAATAAGACCATCATGATCGGCTTGGGCTTCTTTTTGTGCCACATTCTCCCAGTCTGAGTTGCCGAGTTTGAGCCCTTTGAGGATCTTTTTTTTGATTTCGGGGCTTTGATTGCCAATCAAGCGAAAAAAGCGTTGATGCCACAAATCATCGGCGCGTTGATGGGCCAACTCATGGGCCAAGACAAAAGCAAGCAAATGTGTTGCCCTGTCCTCTCCAAAATCCAAACAAATTTGAATGGCGGCGCGACTGATTAAAATATTGCCATCGGCCAAAGAGGCCGCCCAAGGGCCTGCGGTGGAATCCACAACAAAAAGTTTGGGTTCTAAACGTGAGCGATCCCAGGTGCGCAACAAGACAGAAAAGACGGCTTGTGCTGTTGCTGCAAGGGGATTGTTTTCTGGCGAAAGCACATGGGGTTTCCAATAAGTGATCGATTGGCTTGGGTCGTCCGGCGGCGCAAAAGGGAGGGCGTCGCTTGTCTGTCGTTCCGCTGTACTCAATAATAAGATGAGGAATAAGAGGATCAGACGTTTATTTTTCATGTATTTCATTTTATACCCATTTTACTGATAAAGCCCTGCATTTAAAATAAGACAGAAAATGGTGGGGGATTTGAAAACTTTTTAAGCATTTTTTTGTGGATGTAAAAAAGCGAGAAAAATACACGCTGTTTTTTTCGTTTTCAAATCAAGATAAAGTTCAGGTCTCTTCTGGAAGGAAAGCAAAATGCGAAGGTGCAGCGATGCATGAGATTTCAAATGGTGAAGAGATAAGGAGAAGTAGAGATGTTTAAAATCAATCAATTTGAGGGCTCCAAAAGCCTTGTGCTTCCGGTATTGTTTGTGGGGGCTTTATTTTTATCGGCCTGTGGTTCATCGGGAGGTTCAAACACTGCGGGACAAACGACTTCCAGTCATCCCAGTTTAGATATGAATTTTCCAAAAAGTTTGACCGGTATTTCTGCTCCGACGAATGAAAAAGCGGGGGTCTTGCGATCGGCCTCAAGTGGGAGCGATCTCCCGTGCAGCTTTTTGCAGGATGAGGATGAAGATTTTTTTAGAAATGGTTATGTGATGACAAAATTTTTGATTTCTCAGATGGCGAGCTGGAGTTGTGTGGGAGATCAACTCATCACACTGTCCGAGCTTGTCCCCCATGATGGCGTGATTCGTGAAACGGACAACGATAAATCAGCAGCGAATTACGATGCGGATGACGCGACTCACTTTAGTGTGACGGATGATTCTCATTCACAAACGACCATCCGTCTGTATTACGCCTATGATCGTAGCGCACCGCCTCAAATAGGAGATGACCCGCAGTTTTTTGTTTCTTGGAATGAAGACGCGAATGGCGATATCGAAGGTCGCTTGATTGTTGACGCTTCGGCGGTGAACGCAGAAGACCGAAAAACCGATGATCCGACGATGATGCGTATGGATTTTAGTGAAACGGCAAGCGAGAAAAAATCAGATCTGTTTTTACGTTTTGATCCGGGTAATCCTTGGGCCGAAGGGTTTCGTATCGCAGTGACAAAAGATCTCACTGCCAATGCTTTAGAGCAGGTCTTTTTGGCAAAGGGCATGATGGAAATGCGCGCGCAATTTGTGCCTGTGCCAGGGATTACCGAGACGCCTATCATTCAGATGTTTACGGTTTCAGATATTTTCGGAAAAGGTGCGGCCGTTGCCGATTTGCAAGATATTGCTTGGGGTTTTGAATTAGATTCAGCGACAAATAATCACTTGGGGAATTACCTCTTTACAAAAAATGACCGTTATTTTTTTGAATCAGATGGTGATTGGGATTGGATTGAGAAAATCATCTCTGAGGCCGTTTATCGCGGCAATCGCACAACCCCTGCAAGTGGTGGAACCTGGATTCCATTTGATCCTTCATTGGATTTAATTGTTTCAGGCCTGGCTTTAGATGCTGATTATTTTACAGGCTCAAAGTGTGCCAATATCGGCGATGATTGCCTGGATTTACTGAATATTATTTTTGAAGACGGTTTTGCCGATCAGGAAAAAAATCAAGGCAGTGACCCGATGGATTGGCGCAGTACGGTAACCGAAAATCCTGTTTATCTTACGTCGGTTTATCCCAATGGCACGGATTGGATGGGTGCTTTTGATCTGATGTTTGTGCCGTCTTTGCCTTAGATTGATGTTTCGGATCTTTTTAGGAGAGCAAGTCTCTTGAGCGTATTTGTTTTCCTGAGCAGTTTTTCCTTAAAGCGCCCATGATTATATTTGTTTAATCATGGGCGCTTTATTCTTAAGAGATCTATAAACCTGTCTGGATAATGCTGATCAACAGGACAAGGAGAAGAAGCAAGACTTAATCAGAGCTTCTTTAAGTTGAAACAAGTGACTTGTTTGTGAAACAATACTGACACAGAATTAAATTTAGCTGTTCTGTGTGCCTCGAAAATAGTACCCTCGTTCTGCTTTTTTAACTCATAATTATACGGAGGAAGTATGTTCATGCAAATAAGATTTGCTTCAAGGGCTTTGTCTAAATATTTTGTGGTATTGCTGGTGCTCAGTTTTACATCCAGCGTTTTTGCCCATAAACCCCTTGTTTACTTAGATCAGGGCTGGACAAAAGAACAACGACAAGATTTTTATGAAACTGCGCAAGGTTCTTATTTAGTGCCGCTCAGTTGGTTTTTATCTTTGGAACAAGTCGGGGCTGAGGAAGACCATCACGGGAATTATCCATTGTTTTCTGATCATAAAAATATCAGAAAATTTGGTTATCTCGTCAAGAGAAAACAGGATGGTGGTATGCATGATCTTCCCCTGGGATTTGCGGTTGAATCCGTCGAAAATGGGGATGCCTGGTTAGGGTATACCTGTGCCGCTTGTCATACGAACGAGATCAAGTACAAAGGGAAGACGATCCGAATTGATGGTGCCCCTACGCTTGCCGATTTAGATGGTTTTGTTTCTCATTTATACGCGACTGCGATTGCAACCGTGGATGATGAAGAACGCTTTAATCGGTTTTCGGAACGTGTGCTAGGATCACATGACTCTGCGGAAAGTTTGGCATTGTACGAGGCTTTGAGCGCTTATGCCGATAAAGCGGAGGCATATTCGATTCGAAACCATAGCAATGTTAAGTATGGTTACGGACGGCTTGATGGCTTTGGTCGAATTATGAATGAGTTATTTGTTGATGATCTGGGCGTGCCCGAAAGCCGGTTTGAACCCAATGCGCCTGTGAGTTATCCCTTTTTATGGGGAACCTCAGACCATGATTTTGTCGAGTGGAGTGGTAGCACAGCGAATCCCTTAATTCGAAATGTGGGAGAAGTCCTGGGCGTTTTTGGTGGGGTTAATCTACAGGATTTCTCGGCTTTAGGTCAAAATACCGCAAGAGTGCCCGAACTGATTAAATTGGAAAACCTCGTCTCTATCTTACAGCCACCCCAGTGGCCGGAAGCCTATTTCGGGGAAATTGACGAACAAAAAGCGGCCCAAGGACGTGTGCTTTATGAGCAGGTTCGGGGTGATGAACCGAGTTGTGTTTCTTGTCATGCACTTAAAGATGAGTCCGGGCAATATCCCTTAACGCCTGCGGAGGAAAATTTTTTTGGCGCTCAATTTGTCGTAACGCAGATGACGCCTTTGGATAAAATCGGTACAGATCCGGCAATGGCCTTAAATTTTGCCACAAGGGTGGTTTCTACGGGAAGCTTAGGGCCTGTATTACCTGCACCATTTACGGGTGCTACCGAGTTGCCGGCACCCTTGTTACTCCGGATTGTCACGAGCTTGTCGGTGCAAACATCCTTGGCTGCACTTGATCCGCCCTTATCGGAAGCAGAGACGGCCGCAGCGATCGGTTATCGTCTTCAGGCTGATGGTTCACCGTATCGCCCCAAAAACCTCTTGGCTTATCGTGCAAGACCGCTTGACGGGATTTGGGCAACCGCACCTTATTTACATAATGGATCTGTTCAAAACTTACATGAATTGTTAAAGCCTGCGCACAAACGAAAGACTTCTTTTTATGTGGGGAGCAATAAATTTGATCCGAAACGGGTGGGATTTAAAAGTAAACACAAAGGCAATCATTTTTTGTTGGATACGACGATTGCCGGTAATTCAAATGCAGGACATGAATACGGCGTGTATTTATCAAAAAAAGAGAAACGCGCCTTGCTAGAGTTTTTGAAAACGCTCTAAAAAAGTATTGTCTTTTGGGTTTTAGCCCTCGCTGCTTGCAGCGGGGGCTTTTTTTTGTTTTGAGGGGATGGGTCTTTTGCTCTTCACGAGCGAGGCTTAATCAGGGTGTTCTTATTTCCAAATGATCTGTCCAAAACGATGTCCGAGCCAAACAGCGAGCAGTCCTAAAAACAGACTGGCCCCAATATTCATCAGCGAAAGAAAGGTTTGTCCGTCACGGAGCAGATTCAGCGTTTCGTTCCCGAAGGTAGAAAAGGTGGTGAATGCTCCCAGCAGACCGATGAACAGAAAGAGTCGTGTTTCCGGTGTCATGACTTGGGAAACTTCTGCCCACTGAGACAATAAACCCACTGCGAGGCAACCCATCAGATTGACTGCGAGTGTGCCATAAGGAAAGCTTGCACTGCCGGAGAGGTTTTGCGCCCATCCACTCACCCAATACCGTAAAATTGCGCCGAGAAATCCGCCCAATCCAATAAAGAGGACTTTTGTCATCTCCTTTAAGTGATCCGTTGGGCGATGAGCTGGGCAACCCAGGTGCCATCTGCATCCGGCATGGCTTTGATCGTATTGCCTTTTTGATCAATCATGCCTTCGTGATAATAGAGGATGCGAAAATCAGAAAAAAGATGGAGTAATTCGTTGTGATCCCAGCAGAATTCTGTACGTGAGGGTTTGCCAGTTTGTCGGTGTTGGTCAATGAGAAAGGTCTCATAGATGATAACCCCGCCTATTTTTAGGGCTTTTTTAAGCTTGGCAATGATGTTTCTGTCGAGATAATAAAAGCAAGTAATGAGATTGAAGTCTTCATCGGAAAAGGGCCTCTCTTTTTCAAGGTCGGCGTAATGTGCTGTAAAAGCGAGTGCTTCTTTTTGTGCTTTGTCATTGCAAAAATTGACGGCATCCTCATTGCGGTCAAAACCATCAACGGTGTATGTATTTTTCGCCAGGAAAAAGGCATTTCTGCCATACCCACAGGCAAAATCGAGGGCACGACCTTTGGGTAGATGGCAAAGGTTGTTTACAAGAAGCGGTGCTGGGTTTTGAGCACGGTGTTCCATCTTTAATTGAGAACGCCCCTTAAGGATGGCCTGAACCCGAAGCCGTCATCAAAGCCTCGGTTTCGATGGATTTGCCGTTGCGGATGAGTTTAATTTTGATCCGATCTCCGGGTTTTTTATTTTGTAGATAATAGATAATGTCGAAGCGCTCGTGGATGGGGACATCGTCCATCCGTGAAATGATGTCCCCTTTTTTAATCCCTGCTTTTGCCGCAGGTGAATCGGGGAAAACATCGCTGACCTGTACACCCGCTTGAAATTGATCCATCATAATCCCTAAGCGGACCTTTTTTTCTTTGAGGGCTTGATAAGACACCCCCCAGACCAAGTCGGCCAGTTGTAGGGGCAGATTGGGGGCTTTGACATCGAGCATTTTCATTTCATCGGGGAAATTTTGTGCGTACGGGATGACAATCTGATAGGGGACAGGCAGACGGCGGAAGGTGCGTCGGGGCAGTCCAAATCCGTAGCCGACATGAAATCCACCGGCCATCACCATCATTTTTTTATCTTTCCCTTCCGGTGAGGAAAGATAGTCTGCAATGGTTTCAGACATGGTTTCTTCCCAAAAAAGCATCATCTGGTAAAAAGACTCAAATTGCTCAGATGCGCCGGGGCCGTGGCCCTGAAAAATAGCATTGACGGCCGTGCGGTGATGCGGGTCATTGTCGTCGATTTCCGGTAGTTTCCTCAGATCATTTTCAGAAAGCCCGGCCATGCCTGAAGCGCGCATTTTAAAGGCCATTTCGGAAGTCGGTCTTAAGGCGACCAGCGGTATTTTCTCCGCTTTAATATAGTCAAGTAGCGCTCTGTAATACGCGTCGTTATGGCTCCAGTCTTCGTACCAGCGTTTGAGAAAAACTTTCTCATCCTCATCCCCGTCCCCTTTAATCCACTGATCCAGTACAGCTTGTGAGGAACGTCGAAACATTTCCATGCCGACGACGACTTGTCCCGGAAATCGTGCGACCAGGCCTTTAAGTATCTTGAGTTGTACGTTGTGGTCTTCTAAGCTGTCGTGAACCTCTCCTGCGTAGATGATACGCGATGTAGCAAGTGTTTCGATGGCTTGTGACTCGGAGAGGGTTTGGCCTGTTCTTAAGTGAACAATTTGTCCCGGTTTTATTTTTGTGATGTCTTGATAGGGCGACTCAGGACTTGCGGATGTTGATGGGGTCGACTCGGATTTTGTCTCCGTTTTTTCTGCCATTGGATGCATGGATTTGTGTGCATGTTTGGCGCAAGCGCTTCCAAAAAATGGCAGGAGCAGGATTAGGAATATACCGATCCGATTCATTGGCTCATTCTACAAAGAAGATGCGGAGTGTGTCAATGTGTTCTATTCGCCTGAACTAAGCCTTAAGTTTTAGGAGTACACTCGGTAACAATAAAAAGTCCATCCCCAGGGCGAGTGTAATCGTCAGGGCTGACATCAAACCCATGTCGGCATTCATGCGATAGCCGGAGAGTGTCAGCACCATGAAACCCGCGACCAATGCAAGTGTTGTCACCCACATGGCTGGGCCCACGGTATTGAAAGCATAACGAATCGCATGGGCTGGATCCAGGTTTTGTTCCCGGCGGGCACGGACATATTTATTCAGAAAGTGAATGGTATCATCCACAACAATGCCCAATGTCATGGTCACGACGACAGACAAACCTAAGCCGACTTGTCCAACAAACATCCCCCAGATTCCAAAGGCCATGAGGGCGGGGAGAAGGTTTGGCAAAAGACTGATTAGACCTAGTTTGAGGCTTTTTAGCGCAAAAGCAAGGATGACTGAGATCAAAATGAGTGCGCCAAAAGAAGCCTTTAACATGCTGTAGATGTTTCTTTGTGCAAGATCGGCCCAAATCACAGAGAGTCCGGAGCCATAGGTAAACATCTGTTGTGGCGCATTTTCTGTAAGCCAACGGCGTGCGTTATTTTCTAAAATCTGAAGTTCTTTTGTGCTGATGTCTTTCACGGTCACCAGCATACGTGTGGCTGATTTTTTGACATTGATCTGGTTATTTAAGTCGAGTCCAAAGGGAAGAGACAGTTCATACAAGAGCAGATATTGTGCGGTTAAATCACGCCGTTCGGGAATGCGATAATAGGCCGGATCATTTTCATGCATATTTTGATTGAGACGTTTAATGATATCGGTAATGCTTAAAACATGTGAAACCTTAGGCTGTGTCCGGTACCAGTTTGCAAATGCCTCCACTTGGGTGAGGTAGCTCGGATCGTTGATGCCGCTTTCTTCGCCTGATTCCAAGGCGTATTCAATGAGATCAGCACCGGTCAAATGGGCTTCCATGAAGTCCGTTGCACGTCGGATTTCATTACTTTCATCAAAATATTTTATGAAATTGTCATTCAATTCAATACGAGAAATTCCTGTTGTGAGTGCGACCCCGATCAATAAAGAGATCCATAGAATGGTCTTGGGCCACCCGATGACAAAATTGGCGAGGCGGTTTAAGTGTGTTTCTGGCCTGTCTTCTTGTTTTATTTTGATCCGTAGGGGGAAGACGGCCATGAGCGCAGGCAGAAAGAGCACGGAATAGAAAAAAGCAGAGCTGACCCCGATGGCCACGATATTGCCTAAATCGCGAAAGGGCGGTGCATCTGAAAAATTCATGCTTAAAAATCCAATGGCCGTGGTTGTGCTGGTCAGAAAAACCGCTTGCAGGTTGGTGCGTAAGGCCTCTACGATTGCCTTCTGTCTGTTTTTTCCCTGGCGGATGAGGCGGATCATGGTCGCAAGTAGGTGGACACTGTCCGCGACGGCAAGGGTGAGAATGATTGTTGGGGCATTGACTGATGCTGCCGTGATGGAGATCCCGAGCCAGCCCGCAACGCCCATGGCCGTTACAGTCGAAATGAGAATGACAAAAAGTGTGGCGATTGTGGCATAGAATGAGCGCAGGCTTAAGCCCACGATGAGAATAAGTGTTAGAAACATGGCGGGAATCAGGGTTGCCATGTCTTTTTTGCTGGCTTCTCCAAAGGCATTATTAAGGAGGACACCTCCTGTGAGATAGATGTCGATGCCAGGATGCGTCTTCCGAGCTGCTTCGGCCAGCTTGTTTACATAGTCACTCACTTCCGTGACCTCGTTCACGGATTTTCCCGGCAGCAGGGTGTTGGCGTAGATTCGGGTGACATCTCCGGCACTTGAGATCATCCGGTTAAGCAACAGTGGTTCAGAGAGGGCGATTTTTTTGATACGTCGCAGTTCGACATCGTTAAGTTGCATTGCATTTTTGGCGAGATTTTCAACGATAAGATCGTCTTCACTGACTTCGGTGTGTTGGTAATTTGTAAGCGAATCCACGCGGATGGTGTAAGGGATGTGCCAGGATTTTTCTGTTAACTCTTCGATGGCTGAGAGTGTTTCTCGTGTGAAGATATTGCCGTCTTTTGCAGCGATAACAAAAAGCACACCGTTTTCTTTGGTGTAGGTGTTTTCTAAGGCTTCGAGGGCTTTGAGCTGGGGATTTTCAGGACTAAAAAAGACACGATTATCATTGTTAAAGGTCAAAAAAAACATCCCTCGGCCAGCAAAGACGACGACGAGCAGGGTGACAATAATCAAGCCCCATCGACGTCGGATGACCCAAAGCCCAAATTGTGTTCCAAATTGTTCCACCATCAGTTCGCGGTGTTTCCTGTCGAATCACTTCGGGAGGGTGAGGATGTTTTAGAAGATTTACTATTATGCTCTTTCATTAAGATTTAGTCGATGTCTTTTTCGCTCACGACCTGATTTTTTCCGAGTGCTTTAGCTTTGTAAAGGGCTTTATCGGCGCGGCTGATCAATGAGGCTACGCTGTCACTTCTCCGCCGTGTCGCGACACCGAGGCTAATGGTAAATGACAGGGGTTGACTGCCTTCGCGGTCGTCAACGGCATATTCGGTTTCAGCCAGGCTTGTGCAGAGTTTTTCTGCTTTTTTGATGGTGTCTTTGAGCGATGTGCCGGGGAAGATAATGATGAATTCCTCTCCGCCATAACGGGCCAAAAAATCTCCTTCCCGGATGAGTTTTTTACTTTTTTCAACGAGTGCAACGAGCACACGATCTCCAATTTGATGGCCATAGGCGTCATTGATCAATTTGAAATTGTCGACGTCCATCATGATGAGAGAAAAGCCTCGTTTGTTTTCTGTGACCAGTTTTGAGATCTCGGTGTCAAAGGCGAGGCGGTTGAAGGCACCCGTGAGGCCATCGGTCAGTGCGACATTTGTCGTTTCTTCGAGGGCGATTTTTAGGGTATCTACTTTATTCGACAAGCTTTCGATGTGTTCAGCGTCCTGTGCTTGTTTTTCTTGAATAAAGGTTTTTACCGTTGATATTTTTTTTGTGAGTTCTGCTTTAATTTTTCGTATATCGTCAAGCTGGGTGATTTTTTCGAGTTTGAGGGTTTCTTCATGAATCGTCGCATTAAACCGCTGGTTTTCGCTATTGACCATGGCGATGCCGGAAGATAAGACAGTGATGATTTCTTTAAACTCCGTTTCTTTGTTTGATAGATAATCTTTTTCCCATTGAATAAAGGCTGCGATTTCTGATTTCTCAGACTCAAATTGTTTTCCGATTTTTTTTAGATTTGTTTCCTGCTCGAATGAGCTTGTCAGTGTGTCGATCCGATTTTTGAATGCCTTGGTTTCAATTTCGTTTAAATCAAAACAAAAGTCCTTCATGTATTGAAACAAGGCCAATAAGACCAGTAAATAAGCCTCTTTTTGATTTGTGCAGTCTGTCAGTGCTTCTTCTGAAAAAGGGGTTCTTCGCGCATTTTTTGAAAAAAAGCCCATGTGCAACCTCGTGATAAAAAAAGGACTGGCGACGAAAAAATGACTATTAAAATTATAGCACGCAAATATGAGAAGGAATGGGGGGACGTGCTGACCTTCTTTGAAGATACGAAAAAGTGCCTAAAAAAACAGACCCTTGAGAGACGAGGTCTGCATTGACAGACCAGCCCTGAAGACTTCAGATGACAGGTTCCTCAATTTACGCGACTAAATTGAAGTTGGGCGACTATTTTTTCTTTTATTTTTGTGGATGAAGTTTGAGGATGATAGTTAGTTTGAATGATGGTCTTGCCAGCTGTTTTTAAAAAAAATTCCACTTCAAGGTTATGAGGTGATTTGCCCCAATCACCTCCGATAACGAAAATGTCTACATCCAAATATTTACAGGCAGATCTGTATTCCAGGCCATAGTAGGGGCGTACGATATCAACACAGCGCAAAGCGCGCAGCATTTCCATTCTCTGTTCAAGAGGAACAACAGGGACATTTTTTTTATAACTTGCGACGACTTCATCTGAAGCAACGCCAACCGCCACGGTATCACCCAATGTTTTGCAATATTGGAGCAATGCCAAGTGGCCAACATGCAATAAATCCCAAGTTCCTACTGTGTATATCAGCATTATTTGATTGTCACCTTAGATTCATTTAAACGTGGTACTGTAGCACGTTTTCTCATAGACTGTAATATATCTTGAAGGTTTAGATTGTGTCTCAGTTTGAAATTCGAGTAACACGTCATGCTCGCGAAAGCAGGAATGACAACCTTAAGGTTGCAGTTTCTGGATCAACCTGAGACACAAACAAGATTTAAAGCTATTTCTAATTTCTCCTAAAAAAAGGTAAACCATGACAGCCGAAAACACTGAATCTCAAAAATTACAGCCCAATTCCATTCTCTCCTATGCGAAAGACTGGCCCAATATTTGTTCTCTGTCTGGATTGGCTTGTAGCCTTTTTGCTATTTACTTCAGTATTACAGGACTTTACAGCGCAGTAATGATTGGAATGATCTGGGCCGTTGCTTTTGATTGGGCCGACGGTCTTATTGCGCGTAGGATGAAAGGACGTAGCGGTAATGACCGTGTTTTTGGAGGGCAACTTGATGTATTAATCGACATTGTTAGTTATGGTGTCACACCTGCCATTCTGCTTGTAAGTTATGGCAATTTTGAGATGATCTATCTGCCCGGTGCATTCCTAATGCTTGCAGCCAGTGCACTGCGACTCAGTTATTTTTCTACTTTCGGTCTTGCTGACGGAACCAAGTACACGGGGCTAGCTCTTGATAACAACAATATATTCCTTGTGTTCATATTTTTATTCGAGGTGATTTTTAATCACGGGATTTTTTCTGTCATTCTCTATGCAAGCGGACTCGGACTCGCTGCCCTAAATGTGTCAAAAATAAAAACACCTAAACTTTCTGGAAATCCAAACAATGTTTTTATTCTCGCTGTCTACACGATTGGAATGACAGCCATTTATGGCTGGAAACTTCTATTATAAACGTCATGGTACGAGCACATTGTTTGCGGCACTGAATACTGCGACAGGGGAAGTGATCGGCGAATGCAAAAAGCGCCATCGTCATACGGAATTCTTCTCTTTCTTGAAAACAGTCAAGAAAGAGACTTCGTCAAAACTGAATATTCACATCATCGTAGACAATTACGCGACACACAAACCTTTATTGATCATCATAATGATAAATCGAAGCCCTTTGTGTGGACAAAATCAGCCAGCAGGATTCTCGAAAAAGTGGATAGAGCTTCCGCAGTCACTTTCATTAGTGAACTCAGTTTAGGACACTACACTAGGTCCAGCTTTACTGGAGGATGAGGGGGATTTATTTTTCGGGGCGGATGTTTTTAATTTTAAATAAATCAAAAAATGAATCAGACCCGTCAGTATTTAGAATGGCTCATTCATCAAAAATCGTCTTGACAGAAATGCCGCTTTTGATTAAAGTTCCCTTGTCTTATCTTATATACCTTCTTTTCACTGGGGGATCGTCTAATGGCAGGACGGCAGACTCTGACTCTGTTAATCAAGGTTCGACCCCTTGTCCCCCAGCCAGATTGTGCTTAAAACCCTTTAGGTCAACCCCCTTCAATCTACCGATCTAAGTTTTGCTTTTTTTTCGATCTTTAGGTTTTTAACGCCGTTTTTTTCAAATTCGGCCTCGTAGATACTTTCCAACTCTCCCAGCTTTAAAAAGCGTTCCTCGGTATCTAAGGCCTCGTATTCTTTTTCGCCGATTTGTGCGAGCAAATCTTTGTGGGACAATCGACGGGACAATGTTTCCCAAAAAGTATCTTCATCGTAATTTTCGATATATTGTCGGTGTTCTGATTCTTCGTATTCGTATGTGGGGTAGTAGGCTCCCAGTGTTTTGTCCTGTTTGATAATATCTTCACAATCCATTGTTTTTGAAAAGGCCAATATCTTTTGATGAAGCGCGTCGTATTTTTTGATGGCTTTTGATGGTTCTGTCTCAAAGGCCGTCATAATCCACTCTGAAATATCCAGCATATCGAGCAGGTGTCGGTATTCTTTTTTTGTAAAATTGATTTTCATCGCCTGATCTTCTCCTCATGTATTCGGGAATATGACACATTTGGGTGTGCAGTGTACTATTGAAACTGAAAGAGGCCGTTCTTAGTGGCGCTTGTTGTAGGAGCCGTAAATTGCCATGATTTTCAATGAAAAATTGAATATGGATCTTCTCCCCAAAATGGTTCGTGTTTTTATATGCCTTGCCGTACTATTTTTTTCAAGTCAGGTTTTGGCCCAATCGGAAATTTTTTACAAATATGTGGACAAAAATGGGACGGTCGTCATCACGCAAAGCCTGAAGGATGTGCCGAAAGATCAGCGCGAAAAAATGGAAGAAGTGAATTTTGAAATCAAGGACGCTGCCGAGAAAATCTCCGAGCAGACAACAAAATCCGCTTCTGAAGTAGAGGCTTTGGGAGAAGAACAAAAGGAGGCCTTAAAAGAATTTGTGACGGAAGAAAATATAAAGGCCGTAGGGGCAGAAGCGGTCCGTCAGGGGAAAGACGTATTCGCATCTTTTATTGAAGACCAGAAAACATCCTTGATTGTTTATGTGGTGGCGGGGATTGCAGGATTTTTTATTTTTTCAAAACTCCTCAAGCGCTTTACGGGTGGTTTTGTTACTAAAATTGTGATGAAGTTTGCTGTGGTGATTGTAATTTTTAGCGGTATTTATTTATTATACCTGTCCTGGCTGAGTAAAACGGTGCTTAATTTTAATCCATCTGGAGATTTATCGGAGAAAAGTCTCGTGGATCAGATGACGACGCCAGGGGAAATACTACAACAAACACAAGATGTTGTGGATCAATTCAACAGTAATACAAAACAACGCGAAGCCCTCCTCAATGGCATGGATGGCAGTTAACCTCGGATCGAATTGTGATGCAATTTTCATTTTTTTTAAAATATATTCTGGTTTCTATCGGTTGTTTTTTTTTGAGCGTTTATTTAAAACCTGTTTCTGCAAAACTGCTTCCAGAGGGACTTGAGCTTCAACATTTTATTCAGCAAGAGACGGCCTATCGTGTCGCATCTGCGCCTGCTTTTACGAAGTTACTGACCTTTTATCAGTTGGAGGCCCGCTACCGTTACTCTTACAGCCTTCGGTTCACGGCGATTGGCCGGATGGCCTATGAGCCGATTTATGATTTGCAAAACCTCACAAAAACCAATCCTTTTCAAGACCGTTTTGCGTCCAGCAGTCCTGGAGTGGTGGAAGATGCCAGTGCATTTGATACAGATTTCCGTGAACTTTATGGTGATTTATCTCTTGAAAATACGGATCTACGTATTGGTAAACAGATTATTCGTTGGGGGGTGATCGAAGGGTTTCGCATTACAGACGAATTAAATCCCCTGGACTTCAGTGAATTTATCTTAAGGGAGTTGACCGATAGATACATCCCGCTTTGGATGTTAAAAATCGATCATTATTTCGAAAAATCCACGCTGCAATTTGTTTGGATCCCAGAGGTTGTTTTTCATAAACCTGCCGCAGAAGGGACGGAATTTGAGCAATTTCAAAAGCCTCCGGGTTTGGAAAGGCCTGCGAAGACCTTTGCACAGACAGAGATGGGGATTCGCTTTTCAATGAATTTAGCAGGTTTTGATTTGGCGTTTACTTATTTTGATGGCTGGGATGATTTTCCCACGGCTTCACAAACGCTTTTTGGATTTGGAGGGGGTGGGCTGGGCTCGAATGCCTCGCCCCGTTATAATCGTATTAAAACCTTTGGTTTGGCATTTACAAAAAGTTTGGGTCCTGAGCTTGTCAAGGGCGAATTTGCCTACGTGCACGGTCGCGCCTTTGGGACTTTTGCTTCGGCCACAGAAACAGAGCTTGTGCGGCCTCAAGTGAAATATGCCTTAGGCTGGGATACGCGTGCGCCTTTGGGTGTGGAAGCCTTTTTTCAGTTTTCCCAGCAATGGATTCAAAACCATAAAGATGAAATTATTGCCGATGAATTGGACTCAGGGGCGAGTGTAACCTTTAGAAAAACGCTTATGAACGAACGACTTATCCTCAAACTATTGACAGTTTATATTGTCAATGACGAAGAATTTTTGATTCGTCCACGGGTGAATTATCGATGGAACGATCAGTTGATGTTGTCTTTCGGGGCTGATATCTTTGAAGGTAAAGAAGGGAACATCCAACAAGATGATTTTCGCTTTATCGGCTTTTTTGACAAGAATGATCGCATTTATACAGCACTCCGTTATAGTTTTTAATCGCGGGATTTGTTGACAGTTCTAAGTGAGTTGTGGTAGAAGTTCATCCTTTGTGAACTGGTTTTATCTGGATTTTTGTGAGGGAAGCAAGATGCGTGCAGTAATGGAAGCAGGGGGACGGCAGATTCGGGTGTCCGCCGGAGATATTATTGATGTCGAAAAATACGACGCCAAAGTGGGCGATTCGCTGACCTTTCAGTCTGTGCTTCTTTTGCAGGATGAAGATGGTGTAATCGTTGATCCCGAAGCCCTGAAAAATGTAAAGGTTATCGGAGAAGTACTTGAGCAAGGCCGCAGAAAAAAAATCATTGTCTTTAAAAAGAAGCGGCGGAAGAATTATCGCAAAAGCCGAGGACACCGGCAATTGTTTACACGTCTTAAAATCTCGGAAATTGTAAAGGAGTAAGATATGGCCCATAAAAAAGGGGTTGGCTCGTCTCGAAATGGTCGTGACAGTAATGCTCAGCGTCTTGGTGTAAAACGCTTTGGTGGGGAGCACGTATTGGCGGGAAACATTCTTGTGCGACAAAGGGGGACTAAAATTCATCCCGGTACAAATGTCGGTATTGGAAAAGACGATACGCTTTTTGCTAAGATCACAGGCGTTGTGACCTTTGAACGCTACAGACGCGATAAAAAACAGGTTTCAATTTACCCTCCCACAGTTTAAAATCTCTGACTTTATTTTTTCCTTTCGTTATTTTCACGAACTCTCTTGAAGGAAGCCCTGATTAAGCTTGGCCTAATCAGGGCTTCCTAAAATAGCTTGATGACCTGCACTGGCGGTGTCTTCGGAGGTTTTTTTACGCATCATGTTTGTTGATCAAGTCAAAATATATGTTGAGGCTGGCGACGGCGGCGATGGTTGTGTCAGTTTTCGCCGAGAGAAGTTTGTCCCCCAGGGGGGCCCGGATGGTGGGGATGGTGGCCGAGGCGGTAATATTATTTTTGAGGTCGATCCGCAACTTTCGACCTTGGTTGATTTGCGCTATCAGCAACACTATGTTGTAAAACACGGGGGGCACGGTAGTGGTCATAATTCTTCCGGTCGGGGTAGTGAAGATCGGGTGATTGCTGTGCCTGTAGGGACTTTGGTTCGTGACTTTAAGACAGGAGAAATGCTGGGCGATCTCGTGATGCCGGGCCAGCGCATGGTGGCTGCAAAGGGAGGCAAGGGGGGGCGAGGCAATTCACGTTTTAAGACGGCTGTTCGTCAGGCCCCTGTTGATGCGGAGCCGGGTGAGCCGGGTGAATCGCGCTGGCTGACTTTAGAGTTGAAGTTGTTAGCCGATGTGGCATTGGTGGGGTTCCCAAATGCGGGAAAGTCTTCTTTGATGGCGGCAATGACACGCGCGAATCCCAAAGTCGGGGTTTATCCTTTTACGACTTTACATCCCAATTTAGGCGTTGCGACTTGGCATGATGCAAAAAGACGGGCCTTTCATGTGACGATTGCCGATGTGCCGGGTTTGATTGAAGGTGCGCATGAAGGCAAGGGTTTAGGGATTCGTTTTTTAAAACATTTGGAACGTACAACGGTACTGCTACATTTAGTGGATGTATCTATTATGGCGATGAATGACCCGGTGACTGATTTTGAGATCATTCGAGATGAAATGATCCAATATGACGAAAAGATGTCTCAAAAACCCTTTTTTGTTGCAGCGACAAAGATCGATATTGTAGAGGATAGTGAAAAGCTGAATCATCTGCGTGGGTATTGTGAGGGAAGGCAGATTCCTTTTTTTGAGGTTTCTTCCGCAAGTGCGGTGGGTGTTCAACCCTTAATTCGCACATTGGGTCTTGCCGTTGTGAAATACAGAAAAACGCAGGCCACAGTTTTGAAATCAGACGCAGATGAGGTTTCGTAATGTCGTCTCATCGTCAGGATTTACATAAAAATAAACGCATTGTTATTAAGATTGGGAGCAATGTCATTGCCTCTCATGACAAAGGTTTGAACGAAGCCCGTCTTTCGGAAATTGCAGGAGAAATGGCTTTGTTACGCGATGCGGGTCATGAATTGTTGCTTGTGTCTTCTGGTGCAGTGCTCTGTGGTGCTGAAAAGTTGGGGCTTTCTGAGCTGCCGAAAAGTATCCCGATGAAACAGGCCGCTGCTGCGGTGGGGCAAAGTTGTTTGATGTGGGCTTATGAGCGTCTTTTTTCAGCATATAAGTTTCAAGTGGCTCAAATCCTCTTAACACACGATGGTATTACAAATAGAAGACGTTTTATCAATGCGCGAAATACCCTAATGACCCTACTCGAACATCAGGTTTTGCCCATTATCAATGAAAATGACACGGTCACTGTGGATGAAATCAAGATGGGTGACAATGATAACCTGGCTGCCCAAGTGGCGCACCTTGTGGATGCCTCGCTCTTGATTGTCTTTTCAGATGTCGATGGGCTTTATTCTGAAGATCCACGACTCAACCCTGCCGCAAAACAATTGACTTTGGTGGAATCGGTGACCGATGAAATTGAGGCAATGGCAGGTGGCACAAATCGGCGCGGTGGTACGGGTGGCATGCTCACAAAAGTGCAGATGGCGCGTAAGGTCGCAGCTTACGGCGTGACGACACTCCTTTTAAATGGCCTCAAAAAAGGCTTGATGCAAAAAGCCTTTGCAGGTGAAGTTCATGGCACACTTTTTTTGCCGGAGACAACACGGCGTTCCTCTCGAAAACACTGGATTGCATCTTCACTAAAACCCAAGGGAGCACTTTTTTTAGATGAGGGGGCTGTTGCGGCCATTACAACAAATGGACGCTCTTTGCTGCCTTCTGGCATTGCTGCTGTTGATGGCGATTTTGAAGTCGGGGATGCTTTGCGTTGTCTCTCCCCGGAACGCAAAGTCGTGGCAATCGGCTTGACGAACTATAATGCTTCTGAGATGATGAAAATCAAGGGGTGTCGTTCGACCCAGATCGAGAAATTACTCGGTTATAAAGGGGCTGATGAGGTGATTCATCGCGACAATTTGGTGGTATTCAATGGCATTGTTTGACGAAATTTTAGCGGAGACTAAGCGTACAAAAGCCGCCTCACGTCTGCTCGCAAAACTTCCGAGTGTCGTAAAAAATCGCGCCTTGCTGCAAATGGCGGATGACTTAATCTCTGCTTCTGATTTTTTGGTGACCGAAAATGCAAAAGATATTGATGCTGGAAAAAAGAAAGGCCTGACCGGACCGCTCTTAGAACGCCTGACCTTAACGCCTAAGCGGATCGCGACCATGTCCGAAGGTTTGAAACAAGTGGCCGCTCTGCCCGATCCCGTGGGTGAAATCCTGGGCATGAAACGGCTTGAAAATGGCCTGCAAGTTGGACAAATGCGTGGCCCCATTGGGGTGATCGGTATTATTTACGAATCCCGTCCCAATGTCACGGCGGATGTTGCAGGCCTCTGTATCAAATCCGGCAATGGCGTCATTTTGCGTGGCGGCTCTGAAGCCATTTATTCCAATACCGCCATCGCAAAAATTTTAGAAGAATCGGGAGCGTCCGCAGGTTTACCGCCTCATGTGGTGAATCTCATCAAAACGACGGATCGGCAGGCCATTTATGAATTGCTTAAAATGGAGCAGACGGTAGATTTAATTATTCCAAGGGGTGGGGAAGGGCTCATTCGCACCGTCGTCGAACATTCCAAAATCCCGGTCATGAAACATGATAAAGGTATTTGTCATACCTATATTGACGAAACGGCGGATATTGAAATGGCCGAAGAAATCGCGCTCAATGCAAAAGTGCAGCGGCCTTCTGTCTGTAATGCAATGGAAACGCTTCTGGTGCATACTTCGCTTGCCGCTACTTTTTTGCCTCGATTTGCCACGCGTTTGCAAACTGCGGGGGGGACGATTTACGGATGCGAAAAAACGCTAGCACTGCTTCAGGGCGAAATAGACGCGCTCTTACCCGCAGAAGAATCCGACTGGTATGCGGAATATCTTGACCTCAGGCTTGCGGTTAAGATTGTGGCTTCAATGGAGGAAGCCATGCAACATATTGAAGCGTATGGCTCCGAACATTCTGAAGCCATTGTCACAAGAGATCATCCCCGTGCGATGCGTTTTTTGAATGAAGTCGATGCCTCGGCTGTTTTCATTAATAGTTCCACACGTTTTAGTGATGGTTTTCAATTGGGGCTTGGTGCCGAAATGGGAATATCCACCAGTCGCATTCATGCCCGTGGCCCGATGGGGCTCACGGCCCTAACGACTGCAAAATTTATCGTTTTGGGTGATGGCCAAGTGCGGTCTTAGTTCTCAAATATGTCACAGCAGCGTATCGGTCTTCTTGGAGGGACTTTTAACCCCATCCATAATGGGCATCTCCACATTGCAAACACCGTTTCAAAAAAACTGTGCCTGACGCAAGTTCTATTTATCCCGACAGGACATCCACCCCATAAAGATCCGACGCGGATTCTTGTGGCAGAAGATCGACTTCAGATGCTTACTCTAGCACTTTCGTCTCATCCATCTTTTGTTGTCTGTCATGAAGAAGTGCGGCGCTCGGGTGTTTCTTACACCATCGATACCATTCGTATTTTGAAAAAAAAGTATCCAAATGCGCGTCTTTTTTTTATTGTGGGTGTGGATGCATTTGCTCAAATTGAGACTTGGAAAACCCCCGAACAACTTTTGCAGGTTTGTGATTTCGCTGTCATTTCTCGTCCTGGATTTCCTTTTTCAAAACTGCCTCAATTTGGCCCACTTGCAAAATTGGATCGTAGACGTCTGAATCAATTAGACCGAGGCACCGAACAAATCTATCCTTTTCCTTTAAGCGATCAGACCGTGTGTCATTTTTTGCATATTCCCCATTCTGAGATCTCCGCAAGTGACATTCGAGGCCGAATTTTAGCGGCTAAACCCTTGAAAAACCTCTTGCCTCACCCTGTGCAGTCCTATATAATTGAACGTAACTTATACAAAAGAGGTTGACCATTCCTAACGATTTTAGTGCGCGTTCAGAACATACGGGTGAAACGGACGCCAAAAGAACCGCCCTCCTCATTGCAGAAATTGCTCAATCCAAACATGCTGAAAAGATTGTTATTTTTCATGTGAGTGCCTTGACTTCGCTGGCTGATTTTTTTGTGATTTGTTCCGCAGAATCCCTGCCTCAAATTCGTGCGATTTCAGAGGCCGTCGAAGACACCCTTTCCAAAGAAGGTCAACAACCCTTGGGGGTAGAGGGGCGCTCGGGCGGGGTTTGGACGCTTATGGATTACAGCGATGTCATCTTTCATATTTTTCAGGAAGAATCACGTGAGTTTTATGGTTTGGATCGCCTCTGGGGAGATGCGCCGCAGATCATGTTTTCCCCGATCGCATTAGAGGCCGATCCTTTGGAGGATCAGGAGTAGCTAGAAAATATGGCCCTTTTTATCCTCATCTTTTTTACCTTGATGGCTGCTGCGGGTTGGTTGGCAACCCTAAATACCGGAAGTGTCGTTTTTTATTTGACGCGGGACACGTCTTTTGATCTTTCCCTGACTGCATTGATTCTCTTTTCGACAGCCCTTGGCGGGATTGTTGTCATTATTTCCCTGGGCCTGCGTGAAATCAAAAATGTCTTTTTGAATTGGAAAGAAACCCGTCAAAAAAAACGGTATGCTCAGGTCGATATTTATTATACCGATGCGATCAATGCCTACTTGGCCAAGCGTTATCGAGACGCGACCTCCGTCTTCAAAAAAATCTTATCGCTTGACCCCAATCATTACGATACGCTGTTGCGTCTCGGAAAAATCTATCGGATTGAACGTAATTTTAACGAAGCCATTCGTCTGCATCGAAAAGCCCGTTCCCAGGACGATCAAAAAATTGAAGTGCTCTTGGCCCTTTCTCACGATTTACAAGACGCAGAACGCTACGAAGAAGCCATGCAGTTTTTAAAAGAAGTGATTGCACTGGATGGCACAAACCTGACGGCCTTACTTCAGTTGAGGGATTTGAGTATCCAACTCCAGCACTGGGACGAAGTCCATATGCTTCAGGAAAAGGTGCTTAAACTTCATCTTTCGGATGAAGACAAAAAGAAAGAGGAAATGACGTTCTTGGGGGTTAAATATGAATTGGGTAAACAACTCCTACAAAAAGAGGAGACCAGTGCCGCACGACGGCATTTTAAATCCGCCATTAAATTAGACCGCAGTTTTTTGCCTGCTCATATTGGATTGGGGGATACTTATTTTTACGAAGGCAATACCAAGGTTGCGGCAGCCCTGCTGGAAAAGTCGTTTGAAATGACCGGAGATTTAATTCTCCTGCTTCGCCTGGAAGACTTTTTCATCGAAACAGGGGAGCCAGACCGCATTCTAAAAATCTACCATCAGGCCATTCTAAAAGATGTGCAGAGTATCGTGCTCAAATTTTATCTCGGTAAACTTTATTACCGTTTGGAAATGATTGACGATGCCTTTGATACGCTTTCGGAGATTGAAGCACATGTTGAATCTTTTCCAGATCTCCACAAGATATTAGGTAATATCCATGTGAGACGTGGGGATCTTGCTTTTGCTGTGGACTCTTTTAAAAAGGGTCTAAAACTCAAAAACCGGGTCTTGATTCCTTTTTATTGCAGTAACTGTGATTTTCATACCGTTGAATGGTCAGGCCGCTGTGGACGATGTGGGCGCTGGAACAGCTACGTGGCAACGCCTATCTTAGTGGACAAAGCCGGAAATCGCGGTTTGGAGCTTTCTCCCTATAATGCGCCCATGGTAAAAGAACACGCCTAATGTCTGTGTGTGTACCAAAACCTGTGGTGCTTGTTATTTTGGATGGATGGGGTATCAATCCCAGTTCAAAAGCCAACGCCGTAGATGAAGCTGCACCACCTTTCTACAAATCCCTGCTTGAAAGATATCCCCATACCCAGATAGAAGCCTCGGGTCTCGCTGTGGGTTTACCCGATGGACAGATGGGGAATTCCGAAGTGGGTCATCTTAACATTGGTGCGGGTCGCATCGTTTATCAAGAACTCACGCGTATTGGTCGCGCCATTTCAAACGGTGATTTTCAAGAACAAGAGGTGCTTGTGTCTGCAATGGACGCTGCAAATGAAAACAAGGGGACTTTCCATCTGCTTGGATTGCTTTCCGATGGTGGGGTGCATAGCCACATCGACCATTTTGCTGCGATCTTAGAAATGGCAAATCAGCAGAAGGTTGAGCGCCTTCGTATCCATCCCTTTTTGGATGGTCGGGATGTTCCGCCCAAGAGCGCACTCATTTATATTGAACGACTCGAAAAAATGTTGCTTGGTTTTGCACCCGAAGACGCAGACTGGAAAATCGCGAGTATTTCAGGACGTTTTTATGCGATGGATCGGGATCAGCGTTGGGAGCGGACAGAAAGGGCCTATCGTGCCATCGTTTCGGGTCATGGTATTTGCGCCACATCCGCGATAGATGCCGTGCAAAAAAGCTATGATGAGGGCATCACGGATGAATTTGTTGCGCCGATTGTTTTGTGCGAAGGGGAGAAACCTGTTGGGAGGATTGAAGACGGGGATAGTGTTTTCTTTCTGAATTTTCGCGCTGATCGTGCACGACAAATGTGTCGTGTTTTTACTGAAAAAACCTTTACTGAATTTGATCGCGTATCGCATGCAAGTCTCTCCTCTTTTGCATCGCTCACAGCCTATAGCGCAGATTTTGATTTTCCTGTCGTTTTCAAACCTGTAAAATTAGAAGGTATTTTGGGCGCCATCTTAAGTCAGCAGGGTCTGAAACAATTGCGTATCGCGGAAACTGAAAAATATGCCCACGTCACCTATTTTTTTAACGGTGGCAGTGAAACAGCCTTTGAGGGTGAGGAACGTATTTTAATTCCCTCCCCCAAAGACGTAGAAACTTACGACCAAAAACCACAGATGAGTGCCGCCGAAGTGACCGAAGCCCTTTTGGCTCAGATTGCACGTGATTATTTTGACTTTATTTGTGTGAATTATGCCAATCCCGATATGGTTGGGCATTCCGGGATATTACCTGCGGCAGTAAAAGCTGTGGCTGTGATCGACCAGGCCTTAGAAGCCCTTGTGAGCACCGTTCTGGCAAAAGATGGTGTTGTTTTAATTACGGCCGATCATGGTAATTTAGAACAAATGACAGACTATGAAACGGGTCAACCCCACACGGCCCATACAACCTTTCCTGTGCCCTTTATTTTAGTTTCAAAAGAAAAACACACGCTCAAATCCGGCATTCACGCCGATATTGCCCCTACGATTTTAGATCTCATGCAAATTCCAAAACCGTCGCAAATGGATCACGATTCTCTGATTGTAAATTAGGGTTATTCTTTCGACAAAGCACGTGTCATCATTTGTGTGACCTGTTTGTTTGTTAGGAATACTTGCTGTCGATCATTCTTGCAAGAAATTAAATTTATGACCACCAAGAGGGTGGGTGTTCTTTTGATTTTAAATAGCCGTGCAGGATATCGGTGCGGGAGAGGATACCGACAAGCGTGTTGTCTTTGTTGACGACAGGCACACGAATCAGGTATTTTTCTTGTAGTAGGGCGATGACTTCTTCGCAGGGGGTATAATCAAAAACGGTATGCGGTTTTCTACTCATGATTTCTCCGGCGACAATATTTTTCAGCTCTTTTCCTCCGATAATGGCTGTGAGTAGATCAAATTCACTCACGATTCCTAGTAATTTTTTGTCCTGATCGACAATCGGGACACTGCCAAAACCGCCCATTGTAATCGTCGTAGCCAATTTATCCCCTTTTGCATTTACGGGGTAATAATACACCCGGGTCTGCATGAAATGCGCCGCCAGCATGTGTTGAAAATCTTCTCCTCCCGTCATGTAGTCTGTTTGTCGCATCTCATTTTTCCTCAACGGCTGAAATATTTATCTTCGGAAACGGTATCATATTGTATTTTTTTTGTCTGAAGTTTTTGCTATTTCTTTTATGGGGTGGGTTTAAAATCCACTCCTAATATTTGAGAATAAGGCATTTGCATTGCTGAGATGAAGCGGCTCCCGTATACTCTGAAAAAAAGCGTTCTGCGAGATTGGATGTAAGACAAAATGGATAAACAAGAAGAATTGCTTCGTGTGATTGCAAAGGCTGAACGGCCCCTGCTTGTACGAGAGATTATGCGTGCCTTGAACCTGCATCGCGATGAGGGCGATGATGTCAAAAAGCGCCTGCGTCGCGTGGTGCGGGCGGGCCAAGTTATTCGTCTGCGAGGGCGACGTTATGGCATGGCCAAAGATTTGGATCTCGTGAGCGGACGATTGAAAGGGCATCCCGATGGTTTTTCTTTTGTGATTCCTGATCCCCCTCCACCGGGTGCGCCTTCGGTGGAGAAGCAGAGCGATGTCTATATTGGTTTCAAAAAAAATGGTGATGCGATGCACGGGGATCATGTCGTGGCGCGTGTCGAAAAACACAAAGGCGAGGGAAAACGAGAAGGCCGCGTTATTCGTATCTTGGAGCGTGCGCATACCCAAATTGTGGGCCGTTTTGAGCCGGGTCGCGATATGGCTTTTCTGGTGCCTGCGGATCGTTGTATCGCCGAGAATTTATGCATCCTGCCTGAAAATATCGAAAAAGCGGCGGCGGGTGATGTGGTGGTCGCCAAGATCTTGAGCTATCCAAAAAAAGGCCATCCGGCAGAAGCAAAGGTCGTGCGTATTTTGGGTCGCATCGAAGATTCTGAAATTGATACCGATACCGTCATTGCCTCTTATGGACTACCGTGTGAATTTCCGGAGCCTGTTTTGGCAGAAGCGTCTCAGATGCCTGAAACGGTGAGCGATGCAATGTGCGTGGGTCGGCGAGATCTAAGAGCGCTTCCGACGGTGACGATTGATGGAGAGACCGCCCGTGATTTTGATGACGCCATCTCGATTGCACCCGAAAATTCAGGCTACCGACTTTGGGTCCATATCGCAGATGTGGCGGATTATGTGAAGTCAGATGGTGTGCTGGATCGCGAGGCCTATGAACGCGCGACCTCCGTTTATTTCCCGGATGCCGTTTTGCCGATGTTGCCCGAAAATCTTTCAAACGGCATTTGTAGCCTTAAACCCCACGAGGACCGACTGACCCTCACTGCGGAGATGCTTTTTTCGAGCGAAGGTCAAATGCTTTTCCATGATTTATATGAAAGTGTAATTTGCAGCGACGCGCGTATGACTTACACCGACGTTCAAAAAATCATCGAAGGGGATACTGAAACCCGGACGAGCTACACGTCTTTGCTGCCAGAATTTGAGGCCATGGATAAACTCGCAAAAATCTTACGCCACCTTCGATTCTCACGAGGAAGCCTTGATTTTGATTTGCCTTCGCCGAAAATCGTGATTGATGCTACGGGAGAAACCATTGATATCATTCGGGAAGAACGTCAGACGGCTAATCGCCTGAT